>Ga0182024_10020159_pt1 | contig 12207 bp, 11 predicted proteins | sample P32metaG_FD_120480 | JGI IMG/M metagenome (GOLD analysis project Ga0182024, IMG submission 120480) | Permafrost microbial communities from Stordalen Mire, Sweden - P3-2 metaG (Illumina Assembly) | ecosystem: Environmental > Terrestrial > Soil > Wetlands > Permafrost | place: Sweden: Stordalen...
GCCGGGCCGCCAGGATCACGGTCGCTCCTCGAGCCACCGGCATCCGGTGCGGCCAGGAGATCGAGACTGATTGCCCACCGTTAGCCGGCGGGCGCACCTCACCCCGGCGAACCGAGTGGTGCGAGCGGCGCCAACTGAACCTGGGTGGGCTCGCTGCAACAGAACCAGGGCTCGCTGAGACGGGCCCGGGGGCCGGGTGCTCCCGTTGAACGGGACCCGAGGAGAGGGGGAGGCGAGACCGCCGTCATCCTGGCCCGGACCATGGCGTCGATCTCGATGAACGTCACGGCCGGGGGCTCCTCGACGCGCTCTTCGACCAGGGCGGCCAGCTCTGTTTGGAGTTGGTCGAGGGCGGGATCTGGGTGCGACCAGGTCCATCCCAGCCGGGCCGGATCAAAGTGGCCGAGATGAGGTGTCATGGCGGGCTCGGTGAGCAGCAGCGAACCTTCGGGTACCAACAAGCGGACGGTGTATTGGACGGGGTCCACGTTCACCACCAGGTCGTGGGCGATCACGAAGTCAAGCAGGTCCCTCAGGCCCTCGAGGGTGGTCCACGGCGTGAATGGCAGCCATGAGGGGCGCACCTCGATGCCGTGTTCTCGCAGCATGGTGACCGCCCTGGAGGCCTCGGCAACACTATGACCCTTGTCGAGGTGTTGAAGGACCGTGTCGCTCGCCGATTCGAAGGCCGAGACGACGAACACGCACCCCGCGTCTTTGAACTCGGGCCACACCTCGGGGTAGCGCAGGATGTGTTCCACCTTGGTCGTGCAGTCGAAGGTCAGATGCGGGTGGCGCCCGTGAATGGCGGCGACGACGCGCCGGGAGTGGTGCGGGGCGTTCAGGAAGTCGGGGTCGGCGAACGACAGGTGCGCGGCACCGGCGTCGACCAACTGATCGACGTCGGTCAGGAGCACCTTCTGGTCGACCGCCCGGACCCGGCCGTCGTAGACGACCGGCACCGGACAGTGCCGGCAGCGGTGCGAGCAGCCCCGGCTGGCCGCGACCGATCCCACCAGCCGTTCCTCGCCCCCGACTATCAACCGGGTGTAGTTCTCGAGGGGCGCGAGGAGGTGGCGGGAAGGGACGCGTGAGCCGACGCGGGCCAACTGGATGGCCGGCCCCGGGTCCACCCCCGACGCCCATGCCACCAGCCCCGCCTCGTATTCCCCGGCGATGACCGCATCGGCGCTCGATCGGACGGTGAGATCCCGGCTCACCCCGGCGTAGAGCCCGAAGAAGCACAACGGGAGCTCAGGTCGGCGGATCCGGACCGCTTCTGCGACCGCCAGGGCCAGGCGCATGGCGGTATGCATGGGCACCGAGAGGGCCACCTTGTCGGCCCAATCGACCGCCGCCTCGTCGAGGGAGTCAACGGCGACGTCGACGCAGCGGACGTCATGGCCGCTGGCGACCAGCGCGGTGGCCGCGGTGGCCACCGACAGGGGCTGCTGGCCCAGCTCGTAGGTGGACACCAGCAGGACCCGCATGCTCCCGAGACTACTGGTGGCTGATTCCCTCGAGGTGCGGGTCAACTCACCGTGACCTCGAGACAGGCCTCGGCCCGACGGAGGGTGTCCTCGACGTCTTGGGGCGAGCCTCCATGGGCAAAGACGAAGCCGAGATAACGGTCGCCCTCGGGAAGGGGCACCACCGGGCGTCCGGATGGGATGCTGATCTCGACCCCGTCGACCCCGTCGATACCGAGGGCGCGCTCGCGCCCCGCCACCCCGACCAGAGTCCCGCCCGACCGGATCGGCAGCATCATGACGCCCGACGCCCGAACCTCCCGGCGCAGTGCGCCCAGCCCGATACCCAGAGCGTGGGCGATGATGATCTCTTCGAGGGTCGTCCCGGTCCCGAACACCAAGGCCCGGGCGCACAGGCCACCGATGGAGCGAGCGGCGAGCTCGAGCACCGTGACCGCGGTGGTCCCGCCGACCCGCAGCTCGGCGTGCACCGGGCCCTCGGCCAACCCCAACGCCGTCGCCGCCCGGCCAACCGTGGTTTCCGCGTCGGCCAGGACCGATCGGGGTTGGCGCGAGGGGGTGACGTAGATGGTTTCTTCGAAGAAGGGTCCGTCCATCGCATCGGGCTTGTCGAATACTGCCAGCACGTCCAATCGCCCTCCGACGAGCAGGCCCTCGAGTGCCACCTCGGCCCCCGGCACGAAGGACTCGACGAGCAGGGGCTCGACGCAGGGATCCAAGATGGCGCGGATGCGGAGCTCGGCGGCTGCGGCCTCGATCTCATCCTCGACCCGGATGACCCCCTGGCTGGCCGCCCGAGACACGGGTTTGATCACGCAGGGATAGCCGACCTCGGCCGCCGCCCCGGCCACATCGGCGCCCTCTCCGACGATCCGGTACGCCGGCTGGGGGAGCCCCCCGGCGGCCAATCGGTCCCGCATCGCCCCCTTATCCCTCGTGCGGGCCACCGCATCGGGCGGATTGTGCCGCAGGCCCAGGCGCTCCGCGGCCGAGGCGGCCACCACGACCCCCTGGTCATCGACGGCGAGGACGGCGTCGAGCGGAGATCGCTCGTGGAGGGCCACGATGGCGTCGACGGCGGCGTCGGGTCGATCGAGAGGCACGACGACGGCCCGGTCGCCCATGACGGGGGCCAGTGCCTGACGGTGCTCGGAGCCGACCACGACGTCGACCCCCAGTCGGTCGGCCGCCCGCAAGAAATCCGAGGCCCGGTAGGTGGCCGTCGGCAGAAGAAGGAGGATGCGGGGCATGCCGGTAGGATCGTACCGATCCCCGACCGACGGAATGAAGGCATTCACGTGAGCGACACCGAGACCACCGGCGTGGAAGTCCTGCGAGTGACCGACGACGCGCTGACCAAGGTCCTCGAACTTCGAGACGGTGAGGACCGCCCGGAGTCACTCGCCCTTTGGATCGAGATCAGCGGTTCGAGCGAGGGCGCCTACACCTATGAGATGTACTTCCAGGCGGCCGCCGATGCCCGCGACGACGACTGGTCGCACGGGCGTGGCGGCCTGACGCTCGTCGTCCCGGCCGACAGCGTCGCCCAGGTGCGCGGATCGGTCCTCGACTTGAGCGACGGCGGGATGGTCATCGAGAACCCGAACCAGCCTCCGGCTGCCGGCAGCCCGGCCATGGCCGGTCCGCCGGCCGACTTGAGCGGCGACGTGGCTCAGCGCATTCTCCAGGTGCTCGAACAGCAGATCAATCCCTCCATCGCCGCCCACGGGGGCCGCGCCGACCTGGTGGCCGTCGAAGACGAGGCGGCGTATCTCCGCTTGAGCGGGGGCTGCGCCGGCTGCGGGATGGCGTCGGTGACCTTGAGTCAGGGAATCGAAGTGGCCTTGCGCGACTCGGTCCCCGAGATCACTCGGGTCATCGACGTGACCGACCACGCGGCGGGTACCAACCCGTACTACGAGGCCGCCAAGAAGTAGGTCCTAGAGCCCGACGAAGCGGCGGGCGTCCTCGGCCGCGTACGCCGCCACGATGGCGTCGGTCGCAGCCGTCGCCTGGACCCGCTGGAGCACTTCGTGCAGCCGGCTGGCCGGAATGGCGCATGTCATCTCGGCGCTGGACATTGCCGTCCGAGTACGACTCAGCATGCACCCGACGCTCACCGCCACCTCGCCGTGCTGCTTGGCCACGGCCACGATGTGGCACTGGGGCTTCCCGTCGATTCTCAGGTCGTCGAGCGCGTCGGAGAGAACCATGAGCTGCTTGGCATTGATGCGGATCATGACCACGTCGGGATCGACTGGGGTCTCCGCCAGTGGGCCATAGGTCACGATCTCGGGACGATCCGCGACGACCGGGATGGTCGGGACCATGTCCATCGTCACCCACCCCGATTTGACCAAGGCCGCGACGTCTCCTCGTCCAGCGATCTCCTCGAGGGGGACGAACCCGTGAGTGAGACTTCCGACGCTGCAGTTGGCGTGGTCTTGGGCGACAGTGCTGAAGGTTCGCTCGACTGCCTTGGTCCAAAACACACAACCTGCGGGGACCCGACCGGTCCGACCATCGGGAGCAGGTTCGGGCATGGGGGTGTCGAACGGGGCCACCCCGGCGGGAGCCGAATCGCAGAACGTGATGGCGATCGGAGGTGTGGCCAAGCGCAACGCTGCGGTGAGAGAGGCGGCGGCCTCGGACCATGGCGTTGCATTCGGCATACACACAGTCTTGCAGAGCGGTAATCGGCGGCCAAATCTCATCAGGGGCGCCATGGCCTCCTGCGGGTCGGTGCCCGCTCGTGCCAGAAGTTGTTCTCTAGCCGATAGGTACAAAGAAGCGTGCATGTTGGCCAAACAAGTCGGCCTACCAGCTTCGGTATTTCTTCTCCGATCAGTACGACCCCAGAATGGAGTGCAGCGGTCTTGCCACCGGCCGCGGCCCCTCGAAACTCTCGTTGTCGCCGCCAACATCAGCTGGTCCAGGAGCGATGTCCGCGGACACGTCCCTCGGCCGGCCGTCGCCAGGTCCCCCTGTTCGATTCGGAGACGCCGCCGTCGCTCCAGATGGTGGTTCTCACGCCGCCCCAGCTCCCGAGTCGGGCAGTCCAAACCGCGTAGCAAACGCTATTGCGAGCTGCTCGCATCTTCCGTAGGCTCCCAGGAGGGGCCGCGGCCGAGGAGATCTGAGAGGGATGGCTGACCCACGGGCGAGACTGGCGAGGATCCGTGACGGCCTCACGCCGAGGGAGTGGGCCTGCGTCGGCGCGATGGCCTTCAGCGTCCTCGGGCTGAACGTCCTGGGTTGGGGACTGTTGGCCGCCTCGACGAGCGGGCACTACCACATCAACAAGACCGAAATCTTCGGCTTCGGGACAGGGATCCTCGCCTACACGCTCGGCATGCGCCACGCCTTCGACGCCGACCACATCGCGGCGATAGACAATACGACGCGCAAGCTGGTCCAAGACGGCGAGCGGCCGCTCAGCGTCGGATACTTCTTCTCGCTCGGGCACTCGACGATCGTCTTCCTCCTCGCGTTGGTGTTGAACTTCGGGATCCGTGCCCTTAACGGAGCCGTGAGAAACGACACCTCGGCATTTCACAAATGGACCGGGATCATTGGGACGTCGGTCTCGGGGACCTTTCTCTACCTCATCGGCCTGCTCAATCTCCTCGTGCTGATCTCCATCATCAGGGTCTCCCGGGAAATGCGACAAGGGAAGTACGACGACGCGGAGCTCGAGCGTCAACTCGACAGCCGCGGATTGATGAATCGATTCTTCGGCGGCTACGCCAGGCGGATCGACGCACCATGGAAGATGTATCCCCTCGGCGCCCTCTTCGGTCTCGGATTCGACACTGCCAGCGAAGTCGCCCTGCTCGTCCTGGCCGGATCGGCCGTGGTGGGTGGCCTTCCGTTCTACGCCGTGCTCTCCCTGCCAATTCTCTTTGCCGCCGGCATGTGCCTCTTCGACACCCTCGACGGGTGCTTCATGAACTTCGCCTACGACTGGGCCTTTGCCAAACCGATCCGGAAGATCTACTACAACTTGACCATCACCGGATTGTCGGTGTTCGTCGCCCTCTTCATCGGTACCGTCGAGATCCTGGGTCTCATCGCCCAAGAGACGAATGCGACCGGCGGTTTCTGGTCCTTCGTGCACAACTTCAATATCAATCGGGCGGGATTCATCATTGTCGGGATCTTCGTCGTGACATGGGTCGTCGCGCTCGGGGTGTGGCGCTTTGGGGGGATCGAGGCGAAGTGGGAGCTGCAGGCGGCCGAGGCCCGGGAGCGTTCCTTGGAGATCAAAGAACTGGTGTGAAGGTGGGTCTAGCCCGGTCCTGCCGCACCACGGGCGATATCCTTTGCTGCTTCTTCGCGCGCCGATACCGTGGAGAACGAGGACGACCGGGGTGCGGGATTTCCCGGCCTGGCGCCCCGAGCCCGAACTCCATCCGGAGCTAGCGCCGGGCCGCCGATCGGACGCTCTACCGTCCTGGCCGGACCAGACCACCCGTTCTGGTGTCGGTGTACTCAGGGTGACGATCCCCTCTGACACTAAGGTCACTGCGCCGGAGTCTGTGCACAGAGCAGTTAGAGTTTGCGGCAGCGGTGGGGCGGGAGAGGGGCGATGGAACCAAACGAGACCCAGGCGAAGCGACGCGGCATCGCCCGAATCCTCTTTGGGAGCGCGACCGGCTGGGCGATGGTCGTGCGGTTCGTCGTCATCTGTGCGTTGTCCGTCGCGATTCCTGTCCTGATAGTCCTATGGGTCGTCCACGCGACACCGCCCGACACCTCAACGTCAAATACAGCAATCGCCTTTTGCCCGACGTTGGACACCGTTACCAGCACTCTCAACCATATATCTCCCACCAGCGAGAAAAAAGCCCAGCAGGAGTTCAAATCGGTGGCTCAGTTGCTCGCCAAGTCCTCGCCTCCATCAGCAGTCGCAGGCGCCGTGACCAATACGGAATCGGCGGTGCGATCCATACTCGCGCTCTCGATCGCTCTCGCTTCTGGCACCGCAACGTCGCGTCAGGAGCAACGAGGAGCAAACCTCGAAAGCAAACTTACGCAGGATCTTGCCGTCCTGAGCAGTTGGGGGAAGGAGAACTGTCACTAATGAACGATGGCCAGGGTGGTCGCCCGGAAGCCTCGCACTGAGCATGGCACGCCCGATGAGCTCCGCGGCCAGCGCTACTGGCCGGATCCCGATTCCTGAGCCGCCTCGTTATGCAAGTGCTAGCTGTTGTTGGTTGAGCCAGGCCTCGACGAACTTGACCGGGGTGAGCCAGCCGTGGGCCACAAGGTCGATGTCGCCGGTAAGATCCGCCAGGGCATGTATGGCCCGGTCACGCGTTGGACCTCGAGGCGAGGCGAGGCGAACGGCGAAGAGGACGCGTCCGCCCCCTGCGTGAGTCGAGAACGGCTCGATAGGCCCCGACACCCACGGCCAGTGGTGAATACGTCGGCTTGTGAACGCGGCCGCTGTCCATCCCCCAGGACTGCTCCCAGCAGCTGGTCGTCGATGAGCTGGATCACCCACTGGCGAGATCAGGGCCGCCGAAGCTGTCCGGGCCATCGAGGCCCCGACATGTCTCGCGCAAGCCGGAAGACTCATCTGGACTGGCCGGCGGCCCATGGAAGTGGTGAGCGCGTAGCGGCACCGGCGAAGCGCTCGGTGAACGCTCCCGTATGCCTGCCGGCATCCGGGGCCAGCACGGCAACTATTGACCAGGTGAAACGATTGCCCCGGGCCTTGCGGCGCGAAAGCGTCGCTCCACCCCGATGGTCATGACACACTGAACGTGGATGGGGAGTCCCCGGGCGCCGGCATCGGCCGAAGCCGGGGCCTCGTGACGGTGAGGGGGGCTCGTGCAGGGATCGCAGAGGCAGGGAGCCGGGCGCGTCGGGAGGCAGCTGCCGGTCCTGGGCCTCTTCGTCGTGTGCGCCACCTTGCTCGTCGGCCTCGGCCTGCCGGGCTCCGCGCAAGGCGCGGCACCGCGGGCACCTAGTCATGTCCTTAGGGCGGCGCTCCCTGTCGGGGCGATCAAGCACATCTTCGTCATCGAGTTCGAGAACGAGGGCTTCGACGCCACGTTCGGCTCGGGATCGCCAGCCACGTACCTCAACGGAGTGCTGCGCAAGCACGGTGAGCTACTCGCCAACTACTACGCAATCGGGCACGACAGCCTCGACAACTACATTGCCGAAATCTCAGGTCAGGCGCCGACCCTCGACACCCAGGCCGACTGTGCCGACAACGGGTTCTCCTTCGCCGACGTGACGCCCGGGACCCCAACACCGGATCCTGCGACGGATCCCGGACAAGTCACCGGCAGCGGTTGTGTGTACCCCGCCAGCGTGGCCACCATTGCGGCCCAGCTGGACCACAAGGACCCGCCCAACCCGAAGACCCACCTGGCGGCTTGGCGCGGCTACGACCAGGACATGGGGAACAGCCCGTCTCGCGACGGTGGGACACCCGACCCCTCTGGCGGCACGGATTGTGCCCACCCGGCCTCCGGTGCCACGGACACCGCAGAGGTGGCGACGGCGACCGACCAGTACACGACACGACATAACCCGTTTGTCTGGTTCCACTCCGTGATCGACAACACCGCAGAGTGCGTGGCCAACGTGGTCCCCCTCGGGATCTTGTCCCCGTCGGGTACCCCCGAGCCGTCCGGGCACCTGGCCCGGGACCTCTCGAGCGTCGCCACCACCCCGCGGTTCGCGTTCATCACGCCGAACCTGTGCAACGACGGACACGACGACCCGTGCGCCGGGCCGGACAGCACCGGCGGGTCCGCCGGAGGTCTGGTCGCAGCTGACCAGTTCCTGCGGGCCTGGATGCCACTGATCCTGCGGTCCCCTGCGTACCGGGAGGGCAACACGCTCGTGGTCATCACTTTCGATGAGGCAGACGTCGGCAGCTCCGACCCGAACCGGGCGGCCGCGTGCTGCGCAGAGCAGCCCGGCCTCAATACCCAAGCCCCGGGCGATGCTGCTGACACCTCTGACGTTGCCCCCGGTGGTGGCCAAGTCGGGGCCTTGCTGATGAACCCCAAGTACCTGGTGGTCGGCAGCACGGATGCGACTGGGTCCTACAACCACTACTCGGCCCTGCGCAGCTATGAGGATCTGCTGGGACTGACTGCGGGGGGCAGCGACGGGGAGGGCCATCTGGGCTTCGCCGCCAGCGCCGGCCTTCGGCCCTTCGGGCCTGACGTGTTCAACTCTGGGGCCCGTCCGGGCAGATGACCGATGTCGGTTGGGCCGACTCGGGCTTCTCCGTCCTCTGCCGGACCCGTTGCCTGATCCGTGATCCGGCGCCGGTGCCAGGAAAGGAGTCCACGCCCTGTATTCGCTTGATGGACTCATGGCTCCGTGGCGTCAACCTCGCGCGACCGGCCAACGTCGAGGCCACCACCCGGTCGACGACACCTACGACCTGAAGTTCAGAGCGATCCGTCACGGCTAGACCATACGGAGGGAAGGTCTTTGCGTCGGCGCGAACTCCCCTGGGATTACGGCGCGGAGTGTCTTTCTCTGGGCGACCGAGGACACCGGCCACAGCCTCTTCGGAATGTGTTCATTTGCCGCTGATCTTCGCTTCCAATCCATCGATCCGATCAGCCAAATCCTTGAGCCCACCTTCGGTGTGTATATCAAGCCGGTCGAGGATCTGCAGGGTGTCGTCGTAGGTGTGCTGCGATCGGACATCGCTCGCTTCGCTCTGCACGTTCTGTCCGACCATGATGACCGAGAGCAATACCAATTGGAGGAACGTTTGCGCAATCCACGAGATGACGCCTTCACCGCCCGGCTTCAACGCTGGTGGCAATCCAATCAGGGCGATGCCAGCAAAGACATAGGCGCACCACATTGATCCAACGATGTTGGTGAGGAAGACGGCAATCTTGGCATTGACGCCGTCGGCCCTCTTGACCTGGGCCTGCAGTCCGCGGAGGCTGATCGCCTGACGAGTGTGGAGGTGCGTCTTGACAGGCTTCGATATCTGAACATCACTCACGGTTCTCTCCATTTCAGTCGCCGGACCAATGACTTTCGCATGAACGAGGTCTCGAAGCTCGAATTGGGTGACTACGATCGAGCGTCTTGTCGAGTGCATCGGCGGCCATCGCTATCGCCTGTCGACCATAGGGCCATTGGACTTCTTAGCCTTTTATCAACAGACCTGGTGGTTCGCCGAACAGCCTCAGATTGCCGCTGACTTCTGCCAATGTCCGGCGTAATCGGTCAAGAATGTCCGGACTTGGGTCAGACATGTCTCGAAATCGGTCAGAGGGATTAGCCGATGTGGGCAAGCGCTGAGGCCTCCTGGCGACGCCTGGGACCTCCGGTTTCGTAGCTCCAGATCAAGATTCGAGGAACCGCAGCACGGCCAGGACCCGACGATGATCGGACTGAGACACCGGCAAGTCGAACTTCATGAAAATGTTGGCTACATGCTTTTCGACAGCGCCTTCGGAAATCACAAGTTCGGTCGCGATCGCTGCATTTGAGCGACCCTCGGCCATCAACGAGAGCACCTCTTTCTCACGAGCGCTCAACACCGAAATCGAGTCGGCGCGCCGAGATGCCCCCAAGAGTTGGGTGACAACTTCTGGGTCAAGTGCGGTCCCCCCAGACGCCACTCGAACGAGGGCCTCGACGAAGTCAGTCACGTCGGCGACGCGGTCTTTTAAGAGGTAGCCGATCCCGGCCGCATCGTCGGCCAGCAGCTCGGCAGCGTAGCGGGTCTCGATATATTGAGAGAACAGCAGGATCCCAAGCCCGCTGTGTTGGTTACGAAGATCGATGGCGGCCCGCAGCCCCTCGTCGGTGAAGGTGGGCGGCATGCGAATGTCGACGACGGCTACATCGGGGCAGTCCCGCTCGACTGAACGTCGCAGCGCATCAGGTTCGCTTACTGCGTCGGTGACGACAAATCCTCGATCGACCAGCAGCTGGACCAGGCCGTCACGCAAGATGGCCGAATCCTCAGCGATGGCGACTCGTATCGGTCCGGTCATCTAGGCGTGCAGCGGCAGGTCCACGGTGACAACTGTGGGCCCGCGTGGTGGGCTCGTGATGTCGAATCGTCCGTCGACGGCGTGCACTCGTTCAGTGAGACCGACCAATCCGCTCGACGAAGACCCCACCTTCGAGAGTTGCGCCCCACCAATGCCGTCGTCGCGCACGACGAGACGCAACCACCTGCCGTGTTGCGCGCAAGTAACACTTGCCTGCGAGGCGTTGGCATGCTGGGCCACGTTCGCCAGAAGCTCTGCCACACAAAAGTAGGCGATTGCCTCAATCGCCGGAGTTGGGCGATCGTTGAACGAAAGCGCGAGGTCCGTCGGGATAGTGCTGCGCGCCGCCAAAGTGGAAAGAGCTCCTTCGAGCCCGATATCCAGGGCGGGGGGGTGGATCCCACGGGCAAGGTCTCGCAACTCGACAATGGTCTCTTTGGCGCCACGATGAGCGCTGTTCACGAGCTCACGCACTTGATCGAGGTCCAGGTTGTCGGGGTCTGCCAGTTTCTCCTTTGCCATCCCGAGACGCATGGCAAGGGCAACCAGTTGCGCTTGGGTGCCATCGTGGAGGTCCCGCTCGATCCGTCGCAGCGTGGCGGCAGACGCGTCGACGGTCTGCGCACGGGCGTGTTCAAGAGAGCGCACCCGAATGGCCATGGCATCGGGCGCAAGCAACGCCTGCATTAAGAATCGGTCGACGTAAATCACGGCGCGAACGGCCCAGGGAGCCACGAGGAACAGGACTATCCCGGTAAAAAAGATGGCCGCCCCATGGAGCCACCCCGGGCCCCCGATCGAAAAGTACCCCGGTTGGAACAAGACTCGGATCAAACCAAATTCAGAAGGCTGATTCCCCCCTACAAACGGGTAGGTGAGGCAAGTGAATGCATCAAACCACACGCTGAACGCGGTGAAGATCCCAAAGATGGCCAACGGAACTTTCACGGCCACGTAGGCCATTGAGCGCCAACCCGTGCGGTCTCGCAGTGCCGACTGAAGCCATCCCAGGAATCCCGGGCGTGGAGAGAATGGATCAGGGTCCTCGATCTGTTCGCCGAGAAGCCCTCGGGCCATCCCTCGCTGGATCCTGCCAATTCCTCTCGCACCACGAAGAGAAAGGCCAATGACAGCGAGCCCGAAGAAGGTGATGGCGAAGACCACTCCCACCACCATTGTGAGCCCGACAAAGGCGATGCCAAAGAATGCGAGGGCCGCTCCGAGGACGAGGAACCAGAACTCTGACCACGTCCTCTTGGTGAAGGGTTCACGCAAGATGGTGCCAACGGTCCCACGCAACCGCGTCTCGAGGTCCTCTGAGATCACGATCACCATCTCATTGCGCCAAACACGAACACGTACCCCGATCTCGTCGGTCGCTCGATTTCATCATGCATCACGGCGAACGAGCGCCTGATGCTCCTAACCTAAGGGCTTTCCCAGCCTTTGAAAAGGCTGCTAACGGGTCTCTTCTCTTGGGGCTAACCCCCCGTACTCACGCAGGACGATTTGCGCGGATCCGTCCGTCGTCCCAGCGACCGTTGATCTGGACACCCGGTAGTGTCTCGCATTGGTGATCTGGGACGCTTGTCTCGGGTACAGCCCGACATTGGGGTTCCTCACGAGTTCGAACCCGGTACCGGTTGGGCCATGGGTCTACCCGGACACCCCCGTCCAGTTCAGGTGGACTGGCGCCCAGAGCCCGCAGAGCCCGCAGA
>Ga0182024_10020160_pt1 | contig 12207 bp, 11 predicted proteins | sample P32metaG_FD_120480 | JGI IMG/M metagenome (GOLD analysis project Ga0182024, IMG submission 120480) | Permafrost microbial communities from Stordalen Mire, Sweden - P3-2 metaG (Illumina Assembly) | ecosystem: Environmental > Terrestrial > Soil > Wetlands > Permafrost | place: Sweden: Stordalen...
GCGCCCGCTGAAGACCGCGAAACAGTCAGACACCTGCCAGACACTACGGCTGCCTTCGCGATAAAGCAGATAGATGACAATTACGGTCCTGCCGACTGGTATCCCAGTGACCACCCTCAGATGCCCGGCGTCGTGGCCCACGGAGAGAAACCGAATATGGTGCCCGCCTGCGGTTTCTGCCACTACCCCAACGGCAAGGGTCGTCCCAATAATGCCGGACCTGCCGGGTTGCCTGCCGCCTACATCCTGCAACAACTACAAGATTTCAGAGAGGGCGCCAGGAAGAGCTGGGACCCAAGAAAGAGAAATACGGGTCAGATGATCGCGATAGCCAAGGGCGTGAGTGACGAAGATGCTAAGGCTGCCGCGGAATACTTTGCCTCTATGAAGTGGACGCCTTATACCAAAGTTGTCGAAGCCGCGAGCGTACCCAAGGCTCATTTCGTAGGAGGTGGGGGAGGTTTGGATATGCCGTTCGACGGAACCGAAGCTGGAATGGAGCCCATAGGCAACCGCATCGTCGAGGTCCCGGCGAGTCCTGAAGACACCGAACCTATGCGCAATCCGCGCTCTGGGTTTATCGCTTACGTGCCCCCGGGCAGCATTCAGAAGGGTGAGGAATTAGCTACCAGGGGTGGTAATGGCAAGACGGTGGCATGCGCTGCATGCCACGGTGTAGGACTGAAAGGCAACGAGAACATCCCTTCGCTTGCCGGCCGATCCCCAAGCTACTTGGCTCGGCAACTTTTGGATATCCAGCACTACACCCGCAACGGCCCGGGAGCCCTGACCATGCGACCGGTTGTCCAGAATTTGACGGATGACGATATTCTGGCGATCGTGGCTTACGTAGCTTCACTGCATCCCTAACTAGACTGGTCTACGCAGGCATCAAAAAGATCGCTCGGATCGCTCGGTTCAAAGGATCGATAACTTCTCTTTGCAACAAAATGGGCACTCCCCGTTACGGGGAGTGCCCATTGGTTTTTGCTAGGGTTGTGAACTTACTGCGCGGCTGCGGCGGGCTTCGACTCAGGCTTTGCGAACTTAGCGTTGTCGAGCGGCGCGTTATCCTGCACTTTAGTTACCCGCAACGTAGCGTTCGTGGCTGGAACGCTGTCGCCATTGGCGGGATCCATCGTGATCAGATAAGGGAATTTCACTCCGCTCCCCGTGTCGCGGTAGTCTCCATAATTCACCTGGAACGGATTGTTGCCCAGCGGCGTTGGCAAAGCCGTCTCCTTGCGAATCAGCAGGCCGGTCTGCGTATCAAAGAATAGCTTCTCGGGAAGATCGCCTTGCGGCGTGGCGTCCACAACATAGGCGTCCTGGTCGTCTATTCTGTCGACACGTATAACTGTCATCTTCGAGTATTGCTGCTTGAGGTCCACCGGCAGATAAAAATCCGACCCTCGTTTGCTACGTGTTTGCTCGAGGCTAGGAAGCTCGGTGACGCGGCCCCTCAGATCCTGAGCCCATGCCTTGGCGCCATCGAAACCGTCTGCAACGGTGTAGGTCGGCGTATGGTAAGTATTCACAACAAGATTAGGCGCCTTCTGATCAACTTCAACGGTCGCTGGGACAGGTATGACACCCCCCGGTCCAGTCGGCAGGAACTGCGTCCCGGTGATCACGCGGCTGGTAACTTTGCGGAGTGCCTGTTCGCCTCCTAATGCTGCGACGTACTTGGCCAATATCTGATCGACTGTTGGCAGGGGAACGTTAGATTCTTCTGCCTCCTCAGTAACCGGCAGCACCAGCACCCCCCTCGGTTCGGGCCTGCCCTGATGACAGGTGTAACAAGTCACTACCTGTTTTCCGCCGAAGGAATTCTTGTTAATGTCGTTCATCATCTGCATCATCTTGCGCGCAGTCGCCTTCGCTGGGACGGTGTCGGCCGACCGATCTCTTTCGTCATGACAAAATTCACACCCCACTCCCATTGCGCCCCTGAGCAGATGCATGGACTGGACCAGTTCGTCGGCGGGGGTTCCTTTAAGCACCTGAATATTCTTGTAGACCTGCTCAGCCGTCTTTCCCTCGGTTGGCGCCGGCCCACCTTGGCCGTGTGCCAGCGCGCCCGCAACGAATGTCAGTATCAGCAATCCGCCGATCCTTTTCCAACCTAGTGGATTACGCATAGATTCACTAATCCTCCGTTTTAAAAACTCAAGTCCGCAACTGTGGAGCATATCAAATTAGCCCAAATAGTGATGCACCGTTAGGATGAGTTGCTTTCCGCAAGTTCACCACGATTCCGCTCATGGCAAATCCAAACCTGGCGAAGGAAGTGCGTTAATACGAGGGACATTTTCGAGGTGTCACGTCATATCGCAAAGAGCTAGCATATCCGCTCGCTTCGAGGCGAGTTGCTTTCATTCCAGCGGAACCATCCCATGGGCACTGAGACAACGTGAGAGGAGCGTCGGCGTCAGTTACGCCTACACGTACAGTGAATGACCAGCCGTCTCTCGGGCGACTCGTGCTACTTCTTAGCCCCAGCAGCCTCTTCCGCAACGGTCTTGTTATAATCTGCCGCCTCTGAGGCCGAGCAAATCATTTCTCGTATATCGAACCAGTCGGGCATCAATCTCATCTGGAATTTGTTCAAGGCTACCCAGGGTTTCGTATACATTTTGGGATCGGTGATGGTCATGGTGACTTCCAGGAGATCGTGGTTCACGCGGTGCCAGGTTTCTTCCACCTTGAGTTGGTCGCTATGCGGACGGCCAACATTGTCGATCCAGGTTCTTTCATCCAAGCCCACCGTGTCGACGACAAAAGTATAGTCGTCCACCCACTTGCCTACCGAATAGCCATACCAGCGAGGCTCTGAAATTTCGTCTGCGGTGGGAAGCTGTCGGCCGTCCATCCAAATGTTGCGCCATACCTGGTTATTTTGATAGATGATCGCGACCTGGGCCTTGGTTTGAAAAATCTGTATCGCCCTCAGATTGAACAGTTCCAGCCGCGGCATTCCAAGTGGATCGCACATATCAAAAGGATCATTATTCTCCGCAATGGGCACGGCATTGGTGCCGAATCCCGGCTTGTGGGATTTCCAGGCTGCCTCGCCCTCAGGCGTAAACGGCAAGTTGTGTTTGCCGTCTGACGGGTTTTCTTTCGCCCCAGTAGCCTGCACCCCGTCGCGGTATCCTGGCGTCGGCTCCCAAATACCGGTCAGATCGCGGACCGGAGCAGGGGCCGATTTCTGGTCCTTTACCGGACCGGGCACGATCTTATCCCAGCCATCGCGATGTATATCCTTGCCCGACTGCCTGGGTTGTTGAGCGTTCTGAGCGCGGGTGGAAGGCGAAAACATCAGCACTGCGACCACAACGATGAGGGGCATAAAGCGCTTCAACATTTTCTACTCTCCGTATTGATCTTAGCTTTCGATTCCGTTCCGCCTAGACCGCAGCGGCGATTTGCGTCGCGAACTGCAACTTCCAGCACTGCTTTGGCAAAGCCGGCAGGTGCGCCATTTTCAGTTCAGCGCTCGAGAATTTGCGTTACCGTTCGCTACCCATACTCATTTCTTGGCCATCCGGCAGAATGACCTTGGTCACACGCCCAACCGGCGAACCGTTTTTAGCCATTCCCGTCATGGTGACGGTAACCTCATCTCCAACGTGGAAGGTTTTCGCGGTGAAGCCAAAGTTAATCAGCGTCGACGGAGCGTTGTACTCTCCAATCCAGTGAGTCACGTTGCCTTTGTCATCTTTCGAATCGAACTTCAGGAACGTATGCGGATTGGTCCACATCCACGCCGTCACAGTTCCCTTCACGGTCACAGTCTTGCCGTCGTACGCCGCGTTTCCATGGTGTGCGAACAACGGAATGGAAACAGCTAAAAGGCCAATGACCAGGAAAAAACTTGCTCTGAGCTTGTTATTCACAGCATCCTCCATGTTTCTTTCCGAACGCCTAGCAATGTAGGGAACTACCGATAGCGATTCTAACAGCGCGTTGTCGTACCGCGCAAATCACGGACTATTTTGGTCTGCAGGCCGGGCCGGATTATACACCCGCCAAATCTCGCTTCAAGCCTCGTAAGAAATGCGCATGGGGAGCGTCATCGTCTACTTCTTGGGTTCGGCCGGATCGGCGATAATCTTCAGGTAATCCAATTCCTCCGACCCTATGCAGATCTGTTCCTCGAAATCTTGTTTCGGTATCCACTTAAAATTAGCTGTCGTGATTACAAATGGTTTCGTGTAGGCCTCAGGATCGTCGATCTTGATTTCGACTTGCAAATCATTGTGATCCAGCCGTTTGTAGCGCTCTGTGACGTGAATCCCGACGCTGTGCGGATGGCCTACATTATCTAGCCACGTTCGTTCATCGCTTCCCGTCGTGTCCACAACAAACGTATAATCGTCTTCCCAATGCCCAACCGAATATCCCCAATAGTGGGGATCCGGCGCGTCCGGAGAATTCGCGCCTACATTTGTCGGCAGTGATCTTCCGTCTGTAAAGATTTCGCGCCAGGTTTTGTCATATTGCCACAGCTGTATGATCCTGTCAGGCATCTGAGAGAACGCAATTCCGCGAGTCATAAAAACCATGGCGCGGGGAAATCCCAGCGGGTCACAAGTCTTGTCTGGATCATTCGATTCCGCGACGAGGTAATCCCCGTCATTCTTGTGGGTTTTAAAAACTTGCTCCCCCCACGGCGTCATCGGAGGAAACGTGTTCAGTTTCTGACCGACGCTCGATCCCCAGAACCCAGTTAGATCACGCTTGGGAGCAGGGCCGCCCGTTCCGGTGTTGGCGAGCTTGTCGAGTATGCTCGAACTGCCCTCCTCCGGTGGCTTTCGGCCGGCATCCTGCGCTATCGCAACTGACGCAAACGCCAGCAGAGTCCCCAGGATGGCCATTAAGCCCTTAAATCTGCTAAGCATCATGCGCTCCCATTAGGAGCATACCCCTTTCGAATCGTTGCGGTGCCTAATACCTGGTGATGTCCCCGCGATCTTCGCGGTCACTATCTCTCAAGACCCGGCCATCGGCAAGCGCGATCTTTTCGATGCGCCCGAAATCCTTGTTGAACTTGTGGGGGTAGATGTAAACCGTGATGACCTCCCCCGGATGCAACGTCTGCCTCGTCCAGCCAAGTAATTTTAGCGACGCAGCGCTGCCCGTCTCCCCAGCCCAATGCACAATGTTACCTTTATCATCCTTCACGTCGAATAAAATGAGGGTATGGGGATTTGCCCATCTGAATCGAGTGACGGTGGCCTGCTTCAGGGTTACTTCCTTTACCCGAAACCCCGCGCTTCCGTGATGTGCAAGCACCGGGCTGCAAACTGCTATCAGCGCAAAAACTGAGGCAACCAGCGTTAAAGGATTGCGTTTCCTTCGCACCACGCGCACTTAGAATCCGCGATTTCCGACACAGCGGAGCAGAGAATATGCCACCCGATCTCTCATGTCAATTGTGCCTGGCTTGAGCAAAATGCACGCCCAGCTGCGTTTGCACGACGCGCTTGCGCACATTACTGGCCGCTGCGAATCTATCCCGCATCCTGTTTACCACACATTCTTGCAGGCACCGGACGGTGCCGTGGATGCGAGGAAAATTGGAAGCGGACTTCCCGGCAGTTCAGTCAGATTAGAAGCAGAGGCGCCTCGGTATATCGCCATCACGCTTGAAAACGCACCGCACCGTTGTGACCCGCTTGCGGGGCTATCTTACGTCGTTGTCCGAGCGCTCGCCGTGGTCTCCGCCGGTCTGGCTGTCCCTTAGTAAGGTGCCGTCGGGAAATTGGATCTTATTGAGGCGCCCCACCTTCAGGCCCGTCTTCGATTGGAACGTATATACGGTAATCATGTCGCCAGGCTTCAGAGAGGTACGGGTCCAGCCCACCAAGGCTACCGCGGACGGACTGCCAAGCTCCACCGTCCAATGCGCGACCGCGCCCTTGTCATCCTTTGCGTCCAGGAAAATCAGTGCGTGTGGGTTGGCCCAGAGGTACTTCGTCACCGTTGCATCTTTTAAGATCACGGGTTTGGTCATGTCATACGCCGCAGCCCCATGATGGGCGAACGCCGGCGCGCCGATCACAAGAAGGGCGACCATGAAAGCCGTGAACGTTAGCAGTTTATTTTTCAATTGTGCACCTCACTGCCTCGCATCATTATTAATGAGACCAAACCCGAGAATATGTGACCCCAGCGTCGCTGTCAAGAGAGCGCACCGCGCGGTCAAGCCCTCGATCTGCCGCGCATTTCGCGAATATTCACGCTGCACTCGGCGTGTGGCAGGTATTAAAAACCATTCGAATGTGGTTCTGCCCGCCTCGCATTCCAGCGGTAGTTAGTGGTGTCAGGCTTATCTTCCATTCCGTCCCACAGCGCTGGGATCGCTTCCAGCGGGATCTCCGAGCGATTGCAAATACACGAGCACTTCCGATGGCAGGCAGAGCTTCTCATCGATTTCCTGATTCGGAATCCACCTGAAATAATTGGTCCCCAGAGAAAACGGCTTGGTGTAAAGCTTCGGATCGTCAACGGTCACGGTCAGCTTCAGGTTGTTGTGGTCGACGCGAGTGTAGCGCTCCTGTATATGTGCATCGATACTATGGGGGTACCCGGAGCCCGTCAGCCACGTTCTGTCGTCCAGACCAGTCGTATCGATCACCAGTGTGTAATCGTCTTCCCAGTGGCCAACCGAGTACCCGTTATAGCGCGGATCAAGCGAGCCTTTTTCCGACGAGCCCACGTTCTTTGGAAGCGGCCGCCCATCCATCCAGATTTCGCGCCAGAGATCCTGAAACTGAATCAGCATGATGATGCGGTCAGGCATCGTTCCGAAGGAAAGCCCTCTGATTTCGTCAAGCGCATTGCGTGGAACTCCGAACGGGTCACATGACCGCACGGTTTGATCGTTGGTCCCTGCCGGACTGAACTTCCCGAGGGGTTTATTGGCGCTGAACAATTGTTGCCCCAGCGGCGTCATACTCGGCTTCTCCGCCCCTCCTCCTGAGTCCGGGACTCCGGCTCCGGACCGCGGCCCGGCCCATGTTCCACTCAGATCGCGCTTGGGAGCTGGTCCGCCCGCGCCCACCGCCCGGTCGGCAGGGTAATATTTCCAAGGAGTGCGCGCGGCACTTCCTTGAGGGGATCCTGGTTGTTGCTGAGATTGAGCTGTTTGAGCCGTAGCAAATGAGGAAAGCATTAAGATTCCTGCCAGGGCAACGAATGTCCTTCCAAAAAAATTTCGCATTGCCGCAACTCTCCTGAGCTTAGAAGCCACTCTGCGACTGGTGCAATCCTTGAGAGCAGCTCTGCCCTCTTAATTTAAACGTCTTCAGTCTTCAGACTTCACACTTATATTCTTTTTTGCCTTCGGCGCAAAGCAGGGAGCCTATGTTTACCTGTAACAGTCGACATTTGTTGAGTCCTGTCGCTTAGCCTATGGCTCCCGATTAACAGCCATGTTACAATGGCTTTGGTCAAATTGCTGGGGTGCTTTCAACCTAAAAAACGAAAAACCCGAATCTTGCAGCTGCGGGCAGTTTTCTGGATTAATCGTCCGCAAACCCGCAGCTTGGTGAAGGAAATTCCAATTGACACGCAGAGGTTGACTGCCATATCGTCTGCGGCGGAACACGCAAACTGCAAAATTACAGTTCACGAGGTGTCGATATGAAAGGTAAACTGCTAATCTGGCTGGCCTTAGTCGCCGGTTTTCTTGGCATTTGCGGCCCGGCGTTCGCGCATCACGGCAGTGCTGCGTATGCCGACAAAATGATCGTTCTGAAGGAAGCCACCGTCACGAAATTCGCCTGGGCCAATCCCCACTCCATTCTTATGTTCGACGTCAAAGACGACAAGGGTAACGTCGTGCATTGGGCGGGCGAAGCTGGCAGTCCTTCAGCCCTCGGTCTGATCGGCTGGAGCAAGAGTTCCGTACAGCCCGGCGACACCATCACGGTTTATATTTTCCCCGCGAAGTCTGGTAACCCGGTCGGGCGCATGAATAAGATCGTTCTCGCCGATGGCAAAGAACTGCACGACAGCCAGCTCGGCGGTGACAAGGGCTATGGCGGCGAAAAGCCGGCGCAGCCAGCGCAGTAACCGCAATCAAAAAAGACCGGATTTGCAGCAAGTGTGCGGGACACAACAAGTTCGCCGGTTATGTCCCGCGCCGGTAGGTGATTCCGTTTCCCGGCTATTTTCGCAGTCACTTCTCGCATCTCGACACCCGACACAGCTAGTCCCTTAGACTCGCATGACGACAGCGTCATGCTCCCAACCTCCGACCTGCTCAAATCTCGAGTAACAAATATCGGTCCGCTTTTCGCCTGCTCAAAATTGTCAAGGCATCGGACGAAAAATTCGTCCCATGCAGTTTTACGAAATGCGCGCGAGCGCGAACGAAAAGCCCGCTTTCCAGAGTGAAGATTGCATTGACGACTTCAGCATCATGTGTTATCACCTGTCTCTGCTCGCAACGGAATAATTCCCATAATGATTCCGGCCATAACGTCTTGCGATCATGCTCGCAATCAGGGGGGGAGTTCGCATGAATTCCATATCGACGCGTGGGAAAGCGGCGTGGTGTGGTTACGCGAAGAAAACAGTTCAGGCATTGGTAGCAATGACGACGTTGCTGCTGGTTAGCCTGCCACTGTTTTCACAAGGTGGTGCAGGCTCCATCCAAGGCGGAGTTTTTGACCAGTCCGGTGGCGCCGTGGCCGGTGCCGCCGTGGCCGTTGTCGATGTGGCCCGCGGCATTACCCGAAGCCTGGTCGCTGATGATGCCGGACAGTACGTGGCGACCAACCTGAACCCTGGCGCGTACACGGTTCGCGCCGAGGCCAAAGGTTTTCGCACCGAGGAACACAACGGTGTCTTGGTGGAGGTGGGGAAAAATGTTCGTGTCGATTTGGTTTTGCAGCCAGGCGAGCAAAACCAGACCATCACCGTCTCCGGAGAAATTCCAGCGATCGACACCACCGACGCCACGTTGGGCGGTACTGTCACCAATGAGTCGATTAACTCGCTGCCCTTGAATGGCCGTAATTTCCAGCGCTTGCTACAACTGCATCCGGGCGTGGTAACTACAGTAGGGGCCGGGGCTGGCTCCTCGAGCAGCAACGGCCGGCGTTCTGGAGACGACCTCATTTTGGTGGATGGTCTCTCTACCATGGGCCAGGCCACCGGCGGGTCGCTTATCAACGATGTTTACAAGGGCGGAGACGCGGCCTCCATCCTGCCTATTGACGCCATCCAGGAATTCAATGAAGAGCAGAATCCAAAGGCGGAATATGGCTGGAAAGAGGGATCGGTCATAAACATTGGGGTGAAGTCGGGCACCAACGGTATCCACGGCACGGCGTACGCTTTTGGGCGCGACGCTAGCGCAACGGATGCGAGCAATTACTTTTCGACTCCGGGCGTACCTGCGGTCACCCCAGCAACTCTCGAACAGTTCGGCGCCACGGCAGGGGGACCAGTCATCAAGGACAAGCTTTTCTGGTTTGCAGGCTACGAAGGTCTGCGAGCGATCTTGGGAGACACAGCTGTGGATACGATCCCAACCTCCGCGGCTGGCTTGGGGGCCAGCGTCAGTATGGTAGACGCATGCAATTCGCTGAATCCCAAGCATCTGGCCAACGGCGCTCCTGGGAACCCCATCTCTGCGCTCAGTGCGCAGTTGTCGGGCCTGAACACCGCCACCTGCACCGTAACAGCTGCTTCCCCTACCAACGAGAATTTGTGGCCGTTTCTGCCAAGCACCACAAATGACCTGTTTGCCCCAAGTTTGATTAGTACATCGCCGCTCAACAATGGAATTTTTAAAGCTGACTATGTTCCTGGTCCCCACCACCACATCAGTGGAATGTTTTATATTTCGCGGGCGAACCAAATCAATAACACGGCTGCTGGGGAACTGGCTCCTCAATGGGAAGCTGCGGTCAGTGTGAAGAATTACATATACGACGGGAATTGGACCTGGACTCCAAATTCCACTTGGGTGAACGAGGCCAGGGGCGGCTACATCTATATACTCAATTCGACGCTCAACGGCGACGCTAACCTGCTTCCTGCGAATCCGTGGCCGAACGGTTATAGCCTGAATACCGGCGTCACCAATCCCGCTTACGGTGGGTTGCCGGTGATCCAGATTACCGGTTTCAGCGGCTTTTTGGGGGTGAGCACTCGGCTAGGTCGCCGCGGACCGCAGGGTAATATACAGCTCACAGATAACGTCTCCCACTTGGTTGGGAAGCACGCCTTCAAATTTGGCGTGGAGTATTTAGATATCGTTTTTGGCAACGACACACTTCAACCGGTCTCAGGCATCGCCAAGTTCAAGAGTTTGCAAACGTTCCTCCAGGGCGTCCCCTCCTCTGAAACTATTTTATTGGGTGACGCCACGATAAATGTGCGGGGTCACTGGTACTCCGGCTTCTTTCAGGATGATTGGCGGGTCACACAGAGGTTAACTTTGAACCTTGGCCTGCGCTACGAGTTGAGCCTGCCTCCGACCGAGCGCAACAACTACTTAGGTAACTTCTATCCCAATGTAAACCCCGCGACGACGCCGGCCATTCTGCCGTTTGGCCCAGGCGCGCCCGAATCATCCGAATACAACACCGATTATCATGGCATCTCGCCGCGCTTCGGTGCGGCGTGGGACGTCCGGGGCAATGGCAGGACCGTCGTCCGCGCCGGAGCCAGCGTCGTGACCGCTCCCGCGATCATGGGACAATTGGCAGTCATTACGCCCGCGGGCGCGAATTTTCCGAGCCTGGGCGTCAATACCAGCGGCACAGCACAAAACCTCCATACCGCCGTCCAGCCTAGCTTGACTGGTTGCGGATTGCCCACGTGCACCACCAATGGAGTTACCGGAATCAATTGGACTCAGGCAGGCCCTGTATTCCCCACCGCCAATGTTGCAAATATTGGCGGCGTTGCATACAGCGGTGTGACGTGCACGGCCGCATCTCCCTGTCCCACCGGCGCGGTTGCCGCCAACTTTCGTCAACCTCATGTGGTCGAGTGGAATCTGGACATCCAGCGCGCCATTACGAACACCTTGACGATTGATGTGGCCTATGTCGGAAACCATGGTTTTGATGAGGAAACTACGCTCGACGTCAATCAGCCTCCGCTTGGAGCGGGGTACACACCCGCTGTGGTAGCAGCCTGCATCGCTTCGCCGAAGGCCTGCGCTCCCAGCCAAACCGCCATAACGGCGGCCCAGCCCTACCACAGTTTGTTCCCATACCTGAGCTATATAAGTACAACCAGCGATGGCGATTTCTCGAATTATCATAGCCTGCAAGTAACAGCGGATAAGCGAGTCTCTCACGGCCTGTCATTCCTGGCCGGTTACACCTATGCTCATGCGCTCGACACGTTGAACTCCGGTATTGGGGGCGGAAGTCTTGTACCTTCAGACAATTCACGCCTCCGTCTTAACTACGGAAATAGCGATAATGATCTGCGAAATCGCTTTACGTTTTCACCGACCTATTTGCTCCCTGGCGTGAAGTCCCCGGCACAAATGCTCCAAGGCTGGGGGATCAGCGGGATTCTGGTTCTGCAACAAGGGCTGCCCTGGAGCCCGAACGATCTTACCAACGACTTTTTGGGAACAGGCGAATTCGCGAACAATGCGACGGTCTCAGGCGCCATGCAGCCCTGGAATTACACTGGGCCGACTTCAGCCTTCACCTCTGGCCCACAAGCGATTCCCTGCTTCGGTAGTTTACCGGGCTGCACCACCGCCATACCGCAAGCCTGTGTGACCGCCGCCCAGGCTCCTTACGCAGGCAATGCTCAGTTGCAAGCGCTTGCCCTCTCCGCGCTTGAAAATACCGGCTGCTACATGAAAGGGTCCGGCATTCTCACACCTCCTGCCTATGGGACGGTGGGTAATGCGGCCCGCAACCTGTTCCGCTCGCCGAATTATTACAACGTTGATTTCTCGGTGTCGAAGGACTGGCGGTTCAAGGAACGGTATAGCGCGCAATTTCGGATGGAGTTTTTTAATCTATTCAATCGTGCCGATTTCGGCATCCCCGGCAAACTCGACCCGAACAGCGGATTTAGCGGGCAGTTCGGTTGTTCCTGCACCACGCCGGACTCGACCAATCCCGTACTTGGGTCGGGCGGCCCGCGCCATATCCAGTTTGGCCTGAAGTTGGGCTTCTAAGCCGCCGATCGAAGCCGCTGCCGATCGGCTTA
>Ga0182024_10020161_pt1 | contig 12207 bp, 10 predicted proteins | sample P32metaG_FD_120480 | JGI IMG/M metagenome (GOLD analysis project Ga0182024, IMG submission 120480) | Permafrost microbial communities from Stordalen Mire, Sweden - P3-2 metaG (Illumina Assembly) | ecosystem: Environmental > Terrestrial > Soil > Wetlands > Permafrost | place: Sweden: Stordalen...
ATAAACATATCCCCCAAACGCGGCGGCGCTGAGGCCGGCGACGGCGGAGAGGAGCCACAAAGCGCCGGGGCGCTTGGCGGACAACGAAAAGCTGGCGATGATCACCGCGGCCTGCGCGATCAACATGCCGTAGAAAAACTGCGAACTGCGCGTCCGGCGGCGATCGGATGAAACGCCGCCGCGATGCACCTGCACTTCGTAAAGCTGCGCCGAAATGCGATTGTATCCCGCCTCGCGGTCGTAGCGGGCCGTCGCATACCGCAGCCGCGCCGCGGCGACGGATGCCAGCGCCGGCGCGTCGGTCGTCTGGGCGAGCGTCGAGTGGAGAAGATCCAGCGCCGATCCAATCGGCTGCACCGCCGCGTCGAAGGCGTCGAGATTCGTCTGGGCGGTTTGCAGGGCCGTTGTCATTTCATCGTCAGTGATCTGCCGCAGCAGCGGGGCCATTTGTGCTTCGGACTGGCCCTGATCGATCGCGCTCATCGCCTCCTGCACCGTCTTGTCCGCCGCCGGCTTGTCCTCAATGGCGGGCAACTGCCACGCGCCGCCGGACAGCAGCGCCGCCGCGGCCGGGGTGATGCTCGCGTTTGCCGGCAGGTTCGTGGTGTCCAGCGCGGCCGGATGCGCGGTCGCCGAGAGAATGTCCAGCGCATTGCCCGCCTCCACCGACCGCGAGCGTTTGGCCTGATAGTACGCCCACTGATCCGAGGCCTTGGCCTGGTATTGCGTGGCCAGCGACCGGAAGTACTGCGACCGCGTCATTTCCCCAGACGACAGCCCCGCCAGCAGCGTCGCCATGACAGTCAAAACCACCGGCGTCGTGGCGTGAACGGTCTGCTTCAGCGATTTGGGCTTGTTATCATCCTGCGGAATTGCGGGAAGTTTCACGGAGCCTTTCGGTTGATGGGTTTCTGACCTGTATTAGATCGAAAGCCCGGCCGCCTGACAATCGGCGGCGCCGGCCGATGGCGCTGTTTACTTCCCGTCGATCGGGTATCCCTGCCAGAGCCATTGCAGCGCCGTGGGATAAAGCTGCGAGATCGTCGGCCGGTCGGTGTGGCCGGCCTTATGGGCGAAGACAAATTTGTAGTGATACCCCTTCTCGGTCAGCACTCTGGCCATGTTCTCGTTGGCCTGCACCCAGTCGTGCATGTTGTCGCGCGCGTTAAAGTTGTCGCGGTCGCCGCATTCCATGTAGATGCGCAGCGGCAGGACCGGGCTGCTTGGGATCAGCGTTTCATGAAAACCCCACGCGCCGTGCGGATACGCCGGATCCGCCGGCCACTGCTGATTCACAAACGTGCCGGAGAAGGTCAGGACTCGATGGTAGCGCTCGGGATGAAACCATGCCATGATCAGCGCGCATGAGCCGCCGGAACTGGTGCCCATCGCGGCGCGGCCGTCGGGGTCGCTCGTCAGTTTCACGTTGGCGATCTTCTCGGCCATGGGCAGGACTTCGGTCTCGACAAAGTCGCTATAGCGGCCCGACATCGTGTCGTATTCCAATCCGCGCTCGCTGCCCGGCCCGTCGCCGCCGCCGTTTTGGATGGCGATGACAATCATGACCGGCACTTTCTTCTCTGGGATCAGGTGATCCAGCACGTTGAACGCCCGGCCGTCGCCGTCGCTGGTCACCATGAACGGCGCGGCTGTGCCGGGGACGTATTGTCTGGGGACATACACCGACACCGTGCGCGTCCACGGCGCCCGGTGGCTGCTCACCACCATCTCCGACGGCTCGGTGGTCGCTCCCGCCGCGCCCTGGTCGCGCGCGATGCCGGGATAAAACCTGCTGTCGGTGGAGTGAAGCGTGAATTTGTAGATGTCGCCCTTCGGCTCGCCATCCTTGACGGGCGCCATTTCCGGCGCGGGTTGGTGTGTCGGACCGATGACGAAATTGCCGTCCTCATCGACCGGCGGAACCTGGCCGTCGGGCAACTCAACGGCCTGCACATATCCCGGCGCATGCGGATCGCGCAGCGGGTTTGGAGCGCGCCCGCGTCCGGCTCTCGCCGGAGCAGTCGTCTGGCCCATCACCGCGCTCGCGCCCGTCAGAATCAATACCACGATCAGAAATCGCCTCTTCATGGAACTCCGCTGGTTAGGTTTTCAACGAACAGCGGGATTCCCGACAGCAAAACCGATATGCACATATACCGCCGCCCGCTGACAGGTGTACCTGCCGTGACCGGGCGTTGTTGAGTTTCTTCTTCCGATTGCCCCCTATGCCGGTTACAATCCCCGCCATGGCGGAGCAAGTCCCCTTCGGAACCACCGATTTCGCGGAGAACCCCGAGCCGCGCTGCCCGTGCGTGTTGCTCCTCGACACATCCGTCTCCATGAAGGGTCCGCCGATCGACGAATTGAATCTGGGGCTGGCGGCTTACCGCGAGGAACTCGCCGGCGATTCGCTGGCGGCCAAGCGGGTGGAGGTGGCCATCGTCACCTTCGGCCCGGTGCAGACGGTGCAGGATTTCACGACGGCCGAGCAGTTCAATCCGCCCAAACTTGAGCCGACCGGCGACACGCCGATGGGAGCGGCGATCAGTCATGCGGTGGACATGGTCACGGCTCGCAAGCAGGTTTACCGCAGCCAGGGAATCGCGTTCTACCGGCCTTGGATCTTTCTCATCACTGACGGCGCGCCCACCGACGAATGGCAGCATGCCGCGGCACGAGTGAAGGAAGGCGAGAGCGCCAAGAATTTCGCTTTCTTCTGCGTCGGCGTCGAGGGAGCCAACTTTGAAATCCTCCAGCAGCTTTCCGTGCGCGAGCCGCTGAAGCTCAAGGGCCTGAAATTCCGCGATCTGTTCCAGTGGCTGAGCAACTCGCAGAAATCCGTTTCGCGCTCGACGCCCGGCGAGCAGGTTCCCATTCAGAATCCGACCGCCCCCGACGGCTGGGCCAGCATTTGAGCAACATGTGGAAGTTCCTTTGCCAGAGTGTGGAGGGAACCAGCCACAAGCTCTCCGCCATTCCCTGCCAGGACAGTTCCGCCGCATGCCTGCATGACAACGCGCTCATTCTCGTCTGCGCCGACGGCGCGGGCAGCGCCGCCCAGGCACAGGTCGGATCGAAACTCGCCGTGGAAACCGCCGTCGCGCAGATCAAAGCGCATCTGGACGCCGGCCATTCGGTGGACCAAATCAGCGGCGACGACCTGCGCGTCTGGGTGAGCATCATTCACGCGGCGCTGGAAACCGAAGCGACCGCGCGGGAAACCAGTTCGCGCGAACTGGCCTGCACGCTGCTGCTGGCGGTCATCGGCCCGGCGTCGGCTGCTTTTGCCCAGATCGGCGACGGCGCGATCGTGATTCTCGACGAGACCGGTTATCGCCCGGTCTTCTGGCCGCAGACCGGCGAATATCTGAACACCACATACTTCATCACCGAATCGGAGTTCAACGAGCATTTGCAACTGGAAGTGATCGCCCGCCCGGTGGACGAACTGGCGATCTTCTCCGACGGCCTGGAAATGCTGGCCCTGAATTATTCGTCGCGCACCGCCCACGGCCCGTTTTTCGCGCCCCTGTTCCAGCACCTGCGGACCGGCGACGCCGAGGCGCTGGCCGAGCCGCTGCGGCAGTTTCTCGATTCCAAGCCGATCAATGACCGTACCGATGACGACAAGACGCTGATTCTGGCGACCCGGGTGGCCAATGCAGACGCAACTGTATGACGGCACGGGCAGGCCGGTCACGCTGACGCGCGAGCTGGGCCGCGGCGGTGAAGGGTCGGTCTGGGAGATCGGGCAGTCGCCGACATCGGTGGCCAAGATTTATCACGAACCCGCCGAGTGGGAGAAAGTCGAAAAACTCAAGATCATGGCCCGCCTGGCGACGCCGGCGATTTTGCGCGTCGCCGCGTGGCCGACGGGAACGGTGCATAAATCTCCCAACGGCCCGCTGGTGGGGTTTCTTCAGCCGAAGGTTTCGTCGCACGTTGAGATTCATCAGTTGTACGGGCCGGCGCAGCGCAAGCAGCAGTTTCCGCGCGCGGACTGGTCGTTTCTCGTTCACGTCGCCATGAACTGCGCCGCCGCGTTCGAGACGGTGCACGAAGGCGGACACATCATCGGCGATGTCAACCAGAGCGGCGTGCTGGTGTCGCACGCGGGAACGGTGCATCTGATCGACTGCGATTCGTTTCAGATTCATAACGGCCCGCAGCTTTTTCCGTGCGAGGTCGGCGTCCCGCAGTACACGCCGCCGGAGTTGCAGGGGCAGAATTTCCAATTCGTCGAGCGGACGTGGCAGCACGACTGCTTCGGCCTGGCGATCCTGATTTTTCATCTGCTGTTCATGGGGCGCCATCCCTTCGCCGGGCGATTCGAGGGTTCCGACGACATGCCGATCGAAAAGGCGATCTCCGAAGGTCGTTTTGCGTTTGGGCGGATGGCTCCGTTTTATCAGATGACGCCGCCGCCGCACTCGCTGGAGTTGTCGAGTCTGCCCGAACCCGTCGAGGAGATGTTCGAGCGGGCCTTCGCCCTGCCCGACGGCAAAGCGGCGCGGCCCAATGCGGCGGAATGGCGCGTGGCGCTGGCGGGCGTGAAGCGAAGTCTTAAACCGTGCATGATCGACAAAGGGCATTTTTACCCCGCGAGACTGGCAAGCTGCCCCTGGTGCGCGATCGTTCGCGCCGGCGGGCCGAATTTTTTCATCAGCGTGCAGCTCTCTCTCGAAGGCGGGCGCGTCGATTTGCCGCCGATGGATGTGGTGGGGCTGTGGCATCGCATTGAGACGATCGCCTCGCCCGCGTGGCAGCGGCCGACCTATCCGCCGTCGCCGCAGCCGCCGGAGCCGCTGCCGCTGGCGGAGAATCTGCTCGACACGGCGCTATTTCTCAGGGCCGTGCGCGTGATCACGATCCTTTCGATCCTGTGCGCAATCATCGGCTTCTTCACCATGCCGCTGCTGGGGTGGATCGGCGTGGGCCTGACGGCGGTGTTCGGCGCGTGGTGGGCGATTCTGCTGAACATGCCGGATTTCCGCCACGAACGCATGTTGCGCCTCGAGGAAGCGAAGCTCAATCGGCTCCACTTCAAACGCGAGCAGGCGGCGTGGGACGAAACGTGCAATGCCGCAAAGAAGCGGTTTGACGAAACCCGCGAGGGGCTGCGGCAGGTGCGCGACGAGGCGCTGGGAATTCGCGCCCAGTTTGAGGCGGAGAAGCGCGAGCTGGAGAAGACGGCCCGCGAGGCGCAACTGCACGATTTCCTGGCGGCCCATCCGATCCCCCGCAACAATCCCGCCCTGGTGGACGTCGGCCGGTTCGCCACGCTGTTGTCTTATGGCGTCGAAACCGCGGCGGACGTGAACGAGCCGCGGCTCAAGACAGTTCCCGGCCTCCCGGGCGATGTTTCAGCGCGGCTCGCGGCCTGGCGCGATGGGATAGAGAAGACATTCGTCTTCGATCCCAAACAGGCTCTCACGCCGTCGCGCTTGCAGGCGCTGGTTCTGAAATTCCGCCAGATGCAGCAGACCTGCGAAGCCCGGCTGGCCGGCGGAGCGGAGGAGCTGATCCTGATCCGCGACACGGCCGATCGGGAACTGACGCTGACAAAGGAGCGAATCCAGCGTCTGGCCGGCGAAGTCCGCCAGGCCGACGCGGATGCAGCGGTTCTTTGAGCGAATTCGTGGTCGGGGCGCATTTTTGCAGAGCCGGGGCGTGTCGCCCCGGTCCGGGCCGGCACGGCCCGGCTCTTTAATTCCACCCGGCTACCAGCCGATTACTCGCTTTGATTTCGCCGCCTCCATCCGGTATCACAGCCGGATGCCTCACGAAGAAATCGTTCCCATTCTGGATTTCGGCGCACAGTACGCCCAGCTCATCGCCCGGCGGGTGCGCGAAAAGGGCGTTTACAGCGAACTCGTGCGGCCGGACATTCCCGCTGAAGAACTGAAAAAGCTGAATCCCAAGGGGATCATTCTATCCGGCGGCCCGGCGAGCGTGTACGAAAAGGACGCGCCGCGCTGCGATCCGGCCATCTTCGATCTCGGCGTCCCGATCCTGGGCATCTGTTACGGCATGCAGCTTGGAGCGCAGATTCTGGGCGGCGCCGTCAAGCCGGCCAAGGCGCGCGAATTCGGGCGGGCCAGGCTCAAACTGGCGCCCGGCGAGGTCGATCCGCTGCTGCGAGGATTGCCGGAGGAGACGACCGTCTGGATGAGCCACGGCGATCAGGTGCACGAACTGCCCGATGGGTTCGTCGCCCTGGCCGCCACGCCGACCTGCCCGCTGGCCGCGGCGCGGCATCGCACGCGGCCGTTTTACGGAGTGCAGTTTCATCCGGAAGTCACGCACACGCCGCGCGGTGAACTGATCTTCCAGAATTTTCTCTATGACATATGCAAGTGCTCCGGCACGTGGACGATGGGCGGCTTCGTCGAGCAGGCGAGCCGGCGGATTCGCGAGCAGGTCGGCAGCGGCCGCGTCATCTGCGGTTTGTCGGGCGGCGTGGATAGTTCCGTTACCGCCGCGCTTCTGCATAAGGCTGTCGGCGATCAGCTCACGTGCATCTTCGTGGACAACGGCCTGCTGCGCAAGAATGAAGTCGAGCTGGTGGACACGACGTTCCGCAATCATTTTCACATCGATCTGCGGCTGCACGACGCATCCAAACAGTTTCTCTCGGCCCTGGGCGGCGTGAGCGATCCACAGACCAAGCGCAAAACAATAGGCCATGAATTCATCGAAGCCTTCAAGCGGGCGGCGGCGGATATTCCCGATGTGCGATTCCTCGCCCAGGGGACGCTTTATCCCGACGTGATCGAAGCGGGCATGGATTTGCCGGCACGTCGGCCAACATCAAACTGCACCACAACGTCGGCGGGTTGCCTGCGGAACTGGGATTCGAACTCGTCGAGCCGCTGCGGCAGCTATTCAAGGACGAGGTGCGCGAAGTCGGGCGGCTGCTCGGTTTGCCCGACCAGATCGTCTGGCGGCATCCGTTCCCCGGCCCCGGCCTTGCCGTGCGGATCGTCGGGCCGGTGACGGAGGAGCGGCTGCGGATTCTGCGCGACGCTGACGAAATCGTGCTGGAGGAATTGATCGCGGCGGATTTGTATCGCCGCACGGCGCAGGTGTTCGCGGTGCTGCTGCCGATCGGCACGGTCGGCGTGATGGGCGACGCGCGCACGTACGACGGCGTCATCGCCATTCGCGCCGTCGAGAGCCAGGATTTCATGACCGCCGACTGGGCGCGCCTGCCATATGACCTGCTGGCCACAATGAGCAGCCGCATCAGCAACGAGGTGCGCGGCGTCAGTCGCGTGGTCTACGACATCAGCAGCAAACCGCCGGCGACGATTGAATGGGAATAGAGCGGCAACATCTCTGTGGGGTGGGCAACTGCCGGGTCTGAAATGCCGTAATGAACACCGGGCGGCTGTGTTCAATGTCAAAAGTTCAACATGACGCAGCGGAAGTTGATTTCCCGGACTGTCTCGGCTGCTTCGCTTCTCGGCGCTCATTATTCCCTCACGCATCAATCTTGATTCACCATCATCGATCTGTTTCAATGCCCCCATGCCCGGCCCACGGCATCTCTTGAAGCCGCGGCCTGATCCCGCGCTGCTCTCGATGGTGGTTCCCGCCTACAACGAAGAGGCGATGATTCCGCTGCTGCGCCGCCAGTGGACCGACTTCGCCCAGCGCCTGCCATGCGCCGTCGAACTGATGATCGTGAACGACGGCAGCACCGACGAAACGCTGGCCCTGCTGCTGGACTGGGCGGCGATGGATCGGCGCGTGAAGGTGCTCGGTCTGGCCCGGAATTTCGGGCAGCAGGCCGCCATCACTGCCGGCCTTGACGCCGCCGCGGGCGATGCGGCGATTATCCTCGATGCCGACTTGCAGGATCCGCTGGATGTCATTCCCGAAATGCTCGCGCAATACCGCCAGGGTTACGACGTGGTGTACGGCCAGCGGACGGCGCGCGACGGCGAATCGTGGCCCAAGCGCCTGACGGCATGGGCGTTCTATCGCCTGATGCGCCTCTTTCTGCATCCGAATCTTCCGCCTGATGCCGCAGACTTCCGCCTGCTTTCGCGGCCGTGTCTGGACGCGCTGCGCACCATGCGCGAGACCCATCGCTTTCTTCGCGGCATGGTCGCCTGGGCCGGATTCGCGCAGACGGCCGTTCCCTATCACCGCCGCAAGCGCGCGGCCGGAGAAACGAAATATCCGCTGCTCAAGATGGTGCGATTCGCCTGGACGGCGGCGCTCAGCTTCTCGCCCGCGCCGCTTCGCCTGAGTCTGACGGGCGGCCTGCTCGTCGCATTGGTCGGACTGTGCGAAGGGGCGTACGCTGTCGCCCGGGCGCTGATTATCCGCGACACGACACCCGGCTGGACGTCGATGATCGCCATCACCTGCCTGATCGGCGGCGCGATTCTGTGCAGCATCGGCGTGCTCGGCGAATACATCGGCCGGATTTTCGAGGAGAGCAAGGGCCGACCGCTGTATCTGGTGAGCACCACGATGAACATTGATCCGGCCCAGCCTGGAAAATCGCCATGAACGGCCAGCGCGATCCCGGCTCGCTCCACCAGAAGGAAGCGGCATTCCACGATCAGTGGGCCGGCCAGACGCCGCTGGATCGCATCGCCGTCCGCCCGGCTTTCGAGGCGCCGACGGCGATGGAAAACAAATTCATCCTCCGCCGCATGGGGCCGCTGAGCGCCGTCCGGCTGCTGGACGTGGGCGCGGGATTGGGAGAGAGCGCCGTCTATTTCGCGCTGCACGGCGCTGACGTGACAGCCGCCGACGTGTCGCCCGGAATGGTCGAACGAGCCGGCGAACTGGCCCGTTTTCATGGCACATCCATCACCGCCGTTGCGTGCCCCGCCGAGGCGATCGCCGCGCCGGACAATGATTTTGATCTGGTCTACATCGCCAACACGCTGCACCACGTCGCCGACAAGCGGGCGGTGTTCGGGCAAATCCGCCGCGTTCTCAAGCCCGGCGGCCGATTTTTCTCGATTGATCCGCTGGCCTACAACCCCGTCATCGACATCTACCGCCGCATGGCGACTGCCGTGCGGACGCCTGATGAGAAACCACTCACGTTCGCCGATGTGACACTGGCGCGTGAATTTTTCACTGATGTGAGCCACCACGAGTTTTGGATCGCATCGCTGGCGCTGTTCGTGAAATATTTCCTTCTGGATCGAGTGCATCCCAACGCCGAGCGCTATTGGAAGCGCATCTACGAACCGCAGCCGCTCTGGTGGTGGCTGCCGCTGCGCACGGCGGACGGCCTGCTCACGCGCCTGCCGCTTGTCCGCCGCATGGCGTGGAACATGGTGATGTGGGGAACCAAGCCGCTGTAAACCTTGATTCGATCGCGCTCACGGCCGCGCCACGAATCGCATGTCCACGACCACCGTCCCCGGCGGCAGCGGCTCGGTCCACGGCCCGATGAAATTCCCGCGAAGTTCCACGGGAATGCGCGGCAGCTTCGGATCCTCCTGCCGGCGGATCAGGTTCACCTCCGATTGCGGAACCCAGTCGCGCTGCAGCGACGTGCGGTTGAATTCGTCATAACGGGAATAATTGAGCGGCGAAAACGCGCTGGTGCCGCCCGGTTGCAACAGAATGATCTGTTTTGCCGCGGCCACGTCCGGGCGGTCGAATTTGGCTTTGAACGCCCGCATCTCCATGGCCTGCGGAAAAGCGAACAGACAGCCGACTTGAAACGAGACCAGCGCCGTGGCGATAACCGCCATAATCAGCAGGATGCGATGCACGGCCCTGGCGCCCAGCAATCCCCGCAACGCCAGCCACGCCAGCACAAGCGCGAGCCACTCCATGCCGATCTGCGACCGATAGCTGGACCAGCTCTCCTGGGCCGCGAGATTCGGCAGATATGCCAGCGGAAAAAGCAACGCCGCGACGGCCAGCGCGATCCATTTCCGTCCGGGTGTTTCCAGGCAGCCGCGCCAGAAGCCGATCACGATGAAGGCTCCGACAATCGCCGCCGGGATGGGAACCGGTCGGATCATGTTGAACAGATTCAGCGAATCCACCAGCGGATGCTGGAAGAACCAGGAGATTTTCCCCATCGGATCATGCGTGACGCCGCTGCGCTCAATCGACGGTCGCTCCGGGTGATGCGACAACCCATACTTGAACACGCCAAAGGCCAGCCCCAGTCCGATCATGCCGACGATCAGATACGCGGCGAATCGCGGCAGCAGATTCCTCCCGCGATGGCGGCGAAACAAATCGACAGCGGCGACCGGCCAGAAGACCATCGCCGTCGGCTGATAGATCGTGGCCGAACCCAGAACCATCACCACCGCCGCGACAAAGCCCGGCCAGCGGCGGCGCGGATCATCCAGCCCCCAGCCGCACACCAGCGCCGCCGCGCACGCGAGAATGCCGGAGAGCGGATTGGCCACGCTGGTCGCCCATGCCGCGTAGACCTGCATCGCCGGCACCATGCACGCCAGCAGCGCCAGCAATCCCGCCTGCCGCTGATCACATTCCGCGCGCCGCAGGGCGAGGTAAAACATCCATCCCATCCCCCCGATCCCCGCCAGCGTCAGCGCCCGCACGCGCCATAAACCCGACAACCCGTGGGCGTGGCGGAAGACCCACGGCAGAATGTACCCATTGAGCGGCCGCCCCTGCACGGCCTGATCGTCGTACACCACCGTCGGATGCGAGACCGACACTTCCAGCCAGAAATAATCATCGAGATAGGCGTACGGAATGGCCAAAACCACCCAGTAAACCAGCATCACGGCGGCGATCAGCACCGGCAGCGCGGCCAGGTCGCGCTGATCCAGGCCGGCGGCTTCTCGCGGCCCGATGAGTTCATCAGAGGGTTGTTCAACGGGCGAAACGGTGGACATCGGAGTTGCAGTATATCTTTTTTATATTTTCATTGTTCGCCGCGCTTCGGTGTGCGATAATTGGAGCGGCACAGCCATGCACCAGGATTCGGATATCTCCTGGCCTGTGCTCCGCCGCATTGTTCAGGATTGGGCGGGCGGTTCGGCGGAGCTGGCGGAAGTGAAGCCGCTGGACGGCGGCTGCATCAGCACCACCCTCGCCCTGACTTTGGCCGATTCCACGAAGGCCGTCCTGAAAATCTCCGCTCATCGCGTTGATCATTCCTATCGCCGTGAAGCTCATCAGCTTGAGCTGCTTCGATCCGCCGGCCTGCCCGTGCCGTGCGTTTACGAATGGAAAATCGGCTCGCTCGACGATCCGTTCAGTTATCTGCTGATGGAGTTCGTCGACGGCGTCGATTGGGCCGCCGCCCGCCGCGCCGCCACGCCCGAACAGTTTGACGGCCTGCAAACTCACCTTGCCGAACTGCTCCACTCTCTTCATGCGACGACCGCTTCGTCGTACGGCCGCGCCGAGCCGTCGCCGCAGGAAGAATTTGAAAGCTGGCCGGATTTTTATCGCGGCATCTTCGACCCGATCTGGCGCGAACTGGAAAAGTCGCTGCCCCTTGGACCCAAGGAGCGCAAGCTCATCAACCGCGTCCGCGACCGGCTCGATCGCCTGCTCATCCACGACGACTGCCCGCGACTCGTCCACTGGGACTTGTGGGCGAGCAATCTCCTGGCCCAATGCGACGGCGACGGCCGATGGCGCGTGACGGCTTTGCTCGATCCCAACTGCAAATTCGCGCACGTCGAGGCGGAACTGGCCTATCTGGAATTGTTCCACACCGTCGGGCCGGCGTTCATGAAGGCGTATCAGCGGCACCGTAAGCTCGGCGAGGAATACCATCGCGTTCGCAAGCCCGTGTATCAGCTCCACTCGCTGCTGAACCACGTCCACCTGTTCGGCGAACAGTACGCCAAGCCCCTGGCGGCGGCGCTGGATCGCGTGGCGGCGCTGGTCTGAGCCGGCCGCGAAAAGAGCACGCGCGGCTCGCCCGGCTCGCGGACGTCTTTGTCACAACCGGCCAGAGCGCAAAGGCCGAGCAGGGCGACGATGATCGAAATCCGTTTCATGCCGCACCTATGTAACCCAATCGCGCCTTGTCCGCCAGATATTCGGCCACCGAAAACTTGATGCGGAGGATGTTACACATGTTACACTTTTTCGGGTGCGGCAGCGCGCAACAATTGCGATAAAGTATTGTCCCAACACTACTTGGAATGCGTTACACTTTTGGTGGTTTGGGCAAAGTGTATCATTGAAGGGTTTGACGTTTTGGGGTCTTGTGGCAAACTGTTA
>Ga0182024_10020162_pt1 | contig 12207 bp, 9 predicted proteins | sample P32metaG_FD_120480 | JGI IMG/M metagenome (GOLD analysis project Ga0182024, IMG submission 120480) | Permafrost microbial communities from Stordalen Mire, Sweden - P3-2 metaG (Illumina Assembly) | ecosystem: Environmental > Terrestrial > Soil > Wetlands > Permafrost | place: Sweden: Stordalen...
GGAATTCGAGAAAATCGCACGCTCCATTCAGCCCAGCCTCTCGCCTGTGATCAAGCGCCAGTTGATGAACTTGTATCCGCGGCTGCTGATCATGACGCACGAGGCGGAAGTGCGAGGTCTGGACAAAGAAGAAAATTTTCAGCAGATGTTGGCCTACGCGCGCATGCAGATATTAACTCAGCAGCTTACGCGCCGCGTGCAACAGGAGGCGGCGAAGGTTCCTGAAAAAGATATGGCCGACTACTACGAGAAGAATCCGGAAACATTCAGGGAATATGCCTTGGAGCGCGTCTACATCCCGCGTCTAAAGCAGGAACCACCGCCCGGCGCCAAACTGAGCGAGGAAGCCGAAAAAGAGCGGCAAAAAAACGCGGAAGACGCGATGACGAAACTGGCGGAAACGCTGCGCGCACGAGCCGCCAACGGGGAGTCGTTTGCCGTGCTGCAGAAGGAGGCGTATCAATCGGCAGGAATGAAGAGCAATCCTCCCAACGCCAGCATGGGAAAAATCCGTCGGACAGGCCTGCCGCCGGGGCACGACGCAGTATTCAGCCTGAAGGCGGGCGAAGTGTCGTCGCTGTTAACCGATTCGGGTGGACATTACATTTACAAAGTGGACGCTATCGGCATGGAAACTCTGGCCGACGCGAAAGACGAGCTTCATAACATACTGCAAGGCCAGCGGATGAAGGAATTCATGGCGAGGATTCAAGGACCATTCTCGACGGAGGTGAATGACGCCTATTTTGCAAATGCACCGGCGGTGGGGGCGGCGGGCGCCCCGGCGAATGCAATTGCGCCAAAGTAGCAACTCTTTTGTTTAGTTATGGTTGAAGGATTATCTTTGCAGTGGTTGGTTATCATGAAAAGAATAGAGCCAAAAACACATTCTGGACGAATGGAGACTTTCGTCACTAGGGCTTTTGGCCTCTTGCAGTAATTTGCAATGTTCCGTACTCTCTAGCTACATCGGTGGCACCTACGGTTGCCACTCGGACCGCAACGAATAAGTTTAGGCTGTAACTCCCCCCAATCATTGACGACGGCAGTGGGCCGTCTTGGACCGCGTACCCGAAAGGGATACGGGAGGCGGAGCTTTATCTGGGGTTCCGGTTGGACAATTCTTGCGGGGTCACGGAATGTGACTCAGAGGGCGGAGCTACGACAAGCACTCAGATTTCGGACTATCCAGGGATGAGCGTTGGGAAGCCACCTACTCAGATGGATTGGTACGCCATACAGACCCGTTCGCGTCACGAAAAGATGGTAGTCCAGCAACTGCAGAACCAGGGCATTATCACATTTCTGCCGCTTTCGAGCCAAGTGCGCGAGTGGAGCGACCGGCAAAAAGTGGTGGAATTTCCCTTGTTCCCCGGCTACGCTTTTGTCCGGCTGGTATATGGGCCGGAGGAACGGCTCCGGGTGCTGCGCACCGAAGGCGCGGTTAATTTTGTGGGAACCTCCGGGCAGGGAATAGCGATTCCCGAAAAACAAATTGAGCACGTCCAAACTCTTCTTGCGAGTAAAGTTCCCTTCGAAAGTTATCCCTTTCTCAAAGCGGGCCAGCGGGTGCGAATCCGTGGCGGAGCGCTGAATGGAACGGAAGGAATATTGGTGCGGCAGGATGCGGATCGCATGCTGGTAATTTCCGTGGATCTGATTCAACGATCCCTGTCGATTCGGCTGCAAGGATATGAAGTGGAAGCGGTATAGCGTTGGCCGCCACCTCCAGCGGCTGCATTTTCGAATTTTCTTTGAACTCTCTCCCGAACCATGTGCGGCATGAAGCGGAACAGCTATCTGGCCGTCCGTGCTCACTGACCATTACTGACTGGTGAACTGTGTGAGGCAAAATTATGAATGAAATGCAAATGAAGAACGATAACGCGGAGACAATGAACCAAACTCAGGCTGCGGAATCGGTGGGGTCTCTCGCCGTGGTAGGGCGAGAGTCCGCGCCGTCGGCGGCCAAGGTTACGCTGCGTACGCTCCGAGCAGAGACTGAAATGCAAGCCATCAGTCAAGCCCTGGCGCAAACCGGTTGGAATCGCAAGCGCGCGGCGCAATTGCTGAGCATCAGCTACCGGGGATTGCTCTACAAGATTCGGCAACACAACATCACGAAGGACCAAAGCATGTCGGGAGTTCCCAAACGGGCGAAGATGGCGGATACTTTGAACTGGGGTTCCTCCAGTCTTGCCGTCGCCGGTGGCGGGGTTCCGAGCAAAGATTGATGGCAGGGCATCGACTCGCAGGGCGAAGATGGGATCGCCCGGGCCTGAAGCTGTGCATTGGTTGCGGCTGGTCGCGGTTGAACTTTGGCCGACAAGCATCCGGAATTGATGGAATCAGATGACGTGTGGATTCACTGGGCGCTAGAACTACTGGGGGGAAACAATTCATGAGTCGTAATTTCGAGCTGTTACAAAAGATCGGCAGGGAACAGTCCCTCTACGCCACCACTGCCGAAGAGCCTATGCAGGAGATGGAGCCGCCTCCAGTTGTAGTACCCGTCGGCTCACGCTTGGAAATTGCAGGGGCCGAGCTTGAGGAAATTACGAAGGTAGTGCAACGAGTATTCTTGCTGCCTGGAAACGATGCGCCGCGGACTGTGGTGTTCGCCGGCACGGAGCCAGAAAATGGTTGCAGCTGGGTGTGTGCGCGGGTGGCGGAAGTGTTGGCCGGTCAGGTCTCTGGCACGGTTTGCCTGGTGGATGCGAACCTGCGAAGTCCGGGATTAAATGCGCAATTTGCCACGGAGAATGCGTATGGGCTGACCGATGCGCTCCGCAAGCGAGAGCCGATTCGGAGCTTTGCGCAGCCGCTGTCCTGCCCGAGGTTGTGGCTGGTCAGCTCTGGCTCGCCCGCCGAAGATGGGCAAAGCTTACTATCGTCGGACCGGATGCGCGAGAGGATGACGGAACTCAGGTCGGAATTCGATTATGTCTTGATCGATACGCCGGCGATCAGTTCGAGCAATGACGCCACCGTGCTGGGGGCGGTTACAGACGGACTGGTGCTGGTGCTGAAAGCGAACAGCTCGCGGCGGGAGAGCGCACGGGGGGCCATGCACGATCTGCGGGCGGCCAAGGTGCGGGTGCTGGGCGCGGTTTTGAACCAACGAACCTTCCCCATTCCGCAATCCATTTACGACAAGCTCTAAGTTAGGAAAGTGGCATTCATCCGCTGCGGCGCGATTGGCCTGGCAGTCGGTTGAGGTGTTTGATAGAAGTTTTAGGAATGTAAGGACTCAATAAAATGTTCGACAATCTGCGCGCGGATTTCCAGGCAGCCATGGGTCACCGAAAGCTGGAGCGGGGGCTGTGGCGTGTGCTGCTGCGCATCGAGACGCCGGCCATTGTGTGCTACCGCTATTCCCATTGGGTATTGCATGTGCATATCCCGGTGATCCGGCAATTGCTTTTGATTCCGGCCCTGATCTGGCAGCGGCTGAACCAGATGTTTTTTGGCATTTTTATCTCCCCGGACGCAGAAATCGGGCCGGGCATGATCATTCATACGCCCTACGGAATATTCATCCCGCCGGTGAAGATTGGCGCCAACTGCACGTTTACCTCGGGTGTGCTGATCGGTTCCGGGTGCCGCAGCGTGGGCGATAACGTTTATTTTGGCGCGGGCTGCAAGATTATTGGGGACGCTAAGATTGGAAACAATGTGGTCGTGGTTGCCAACAGCGTGGTGCTGACGGACGTGCCGGACAATACGACGATCATGGGAGTGCCTGCGCGAATCAAGCTGCCGGGGGGCAAACCCAAGAAGTTCGCCTGGAGAGCAATCCAGCCGGGGCAAAAGACCGGTGAACCGACAAACGGCCAGGGCAACGGCGTGAAAAATAATTCGCAGCACGAGAACAAAAGTGAAGCCTCGGACCAACAGACTCCGGGTCCGAAAGCTCGCGCGTAAGCGGGGAAGAGAGAAAGAACATTGGATTTTTCCTGGAGTGAAGAGCAGGCGGCGTTTCGCAAGGAAGTGATTCGGTTCGCGAAGGAAGAGTTGAACGATGACGTCGCCAGGCGGGACCGCGACGAGGAGTTTCCGTTTGACTTCTGGAAAAAATGCGCTGCGTTTGGAATTCAGGGATTGCCGGTTCCGCCGGAATATGGCGGTGGCGGCGCCGACACGCTGACCACGGTCTGCGCCTTGGAAGCTCTGGGGTACGGCTGCAAAGACAACGGATTTCTTTTCTCCTTGAACGCGCACATGTGGACCACGGAGATTCCGTTGATGGCGTTCGGCACCGAAGAGCAGAAACGCCGGTACCTGCCGAAGTTGATCAGCGGGGAATGGATCGGGCTGCACTGCATGACCGAGCCGGGTTCCGGTTCGGACGCCTACAGCCTGAAGACTCGGGCGGAACGCAAGGGCGACCGCTATGTGATCAATGGCAGCAAGACGTTCATCACCAACACGATCTACGGCGATCTTTTTATTGTGTTCGCGAATGTGGATCCGTCGAAGGGCGCGAACGGAGTTACCGGGTTTCTGATCGAGAAGGGAACGCCGGGCTTGGTGGTCGGGCAGAAGTTGCACAAGATGGGGCTGCGCACTTCGCCCATGTCGGAAGTTGCGCTGGTGGATTGCGAAGTGCCGGCGGAAAATAGTTTGGGCAAAGAGGGCAGCGGGCAGGCTATCTTCACGCATTCGATGGAGTGGGAACGCACCTGCATTCTGGCCAGCCATCTTGGAATGATGCAAAGGCTGCAGGAAACCTGCGTGAAGTACGCGCGAGAACGGCGGCAGTTCGGCGAGCCGATCGGAAAGTATTCCGCCATCGGCAACAAGATCGCCGACATGGAAGTACGGCTCGAAAGCGGCCGCTTGCTGGTTTACAAAGCTGCCTGGCTGAAGAGTCAGGGGCGGCATGCGTTGCGCGAGGCTTCCATGGCTAAACTTTACGTGAGTGAAGCCTGCGTGCAGAGTTGCCTCGATGCGATCCAGATCCATGGCGGTTACGGCTATATGACCGAGTACGAGATGGAGCGCGATCTGCGGGACGCAATTTCCGGCAAACTCTACTCGGGAACTTCCGAGATTCAGAGAGTGATTATTGCCGGGTTTCATGGGCTCTAAGTATTTGCAAAACCCCCCGAATCCTTGCACCTAGGACGGACATGGCATACATACTGCAGCAGCTTTTGACCAAGAGCGCGGCGCTCCATCCCGAGAAGACGGCGGTGTGGGCGCGGGGACGCAGCATCACCTACCGGGAACTCGACGAGCGTTCGAATCAGTTGGCGCATTTATTGCGGCGGCACGGAATCAAGAAGGGCGACCGCGTGGGATTGTACTTTCCCAAGTGCGTCGAGTCGGTGATCTCGATGCTGGGGGTAGTGAAGGCGGGCGCAGTTTATGTACCGCTCGATCCGCAAGCGCCGCCCGACCGCGTGGGCTACATCATCGGTAATTGCGGCATTCGCGCATTGATCACGAAAGAGGACAAGCGCCGCGGACTGGACCAATCTACGCGGGCGTTGCTGGAGTTTTGCGTAATGACGGAGGAAGCGGCGAAATCCAGCAACGGAACAAAAATAATTCCGTGGTCGATGTTGAGCGAATTTCCCGGGACCCATGCGCCGAAAGTTGTTCTTACCGAGACTGACTTAGCCTACATACTTTATACGTCGGGATCGACGGGGCGGCCCAAGGGCGTGATGCTGTCGCATCAGAATGCGCTGACTTTTGTGGAATGGTGCGCTGCGACTTTTGAAATTACCAGCGAAGACCGGCTCTCCAATCACGCGCCGCTGCACTTCGATCTCTCCGTGTTTGACGTTTACGACGCGCTGGAAGCCGGGGCCACGGTATTTTTGATCACCGAAGATCTGGCTTTGTTCCCGTCGCGACTGGCCAGCTTCATTGAGACGCAGGAGATTACGGTTTGGTATTCGGTTCCGTCGGCGCTGACGCTGCTGCTTCTGCATGCGAATTTGAATGCGGAGAAACTTTCGCGCTTGCGGCTGATTCTGTTTGCGGGTGAAGTCTTCCCCATGAAGTACTTGCGGCAACTGGCCGATCTGCTGCCGCACGTCGAATTACAGAATCTTTACGGTCCGACGGAAACCAACGTGTGCACATACTACGAGGTGGAGCGGGAGCGGCTCGTCAGCCTGGAGAAGTTGCCCATTGGGATCGCCTGCGAGAATACTGAAGTATTCGCGGTCAACGATCGGGATGAAATTGTCACCCAGCCGGGCGGAACCGGAGAACTTTACGTGCGCGGATCGGCGGTGACATACGGGTACTGGGCCGATCCGGAGAAGACCGCGAAGATGGTCGTGCCCAACCGCTTTCAGAGGAACTTCGAGGAAAAGATCTACCGCACCGGAGATTTGGTGCAGTTGGCCGAGGATGGCAACTACTACTTCTTAGGGCGCCGCGACAGCATGATCAAGAGCCGGGGTTACCGGATCGAACTGGGCGAGATTGAGAGCGCCCTGCTCAGTCACGAGGCGGTGAAAGAAGCGGTGGCGATTGCCATACCCGACGATATTGTCAGCAACCGCATCGTGGCGGTGATCGCGGCGCACGACGGCATCACCATCAAGCCATCGGAGCTGCAACAGCACTGTGGCAGCTGAATTCCGAAGTACATGATCCCGGAACTGATCGAGTTCCGCGACAGCTTGCCCAAAACTTCAACCGGAAAAATAGACCGGGTGCAACTCACGCAGGAAAGTATTTGCGCGGCCAGCCAGCCCGCATCGGAAGCAGTTTCGCAGTAACGGATTTTCGATTTCATAAGAAGACAAACGACCCAGGAGGAATCGCTCGCAATGTCCACCGTAAACCAAACACCCGTAACTCAGGCTCCAGTTCTCAAGGATCAAATTCGCGAATTTATTATGGAGAATCTGGCGCATGCCAAAGGCATTACTTCGTTTAGCGACGATGAATCGCTGATGGAGAGTGGAGTCATCGACTCGCTCGGAATTTTCCGGCTGGTCTCTTTCCTGGAAGAGGAATTGCGAGTTCGAGTCAGCGACGAAGAGATCAATGCTGAGACGCTCAAGAGTGTAAACTCGATTGAACAATTGGTTCTGAGCAAAAAGAAATAGCAACTCGACCTGGTCGATTGGCGAGGACAGGCGGCTCCCCCAGCCTCCGCGCTGCAATAAGGAAGCAATCAGACTTCCGCACGCAAGTCATGCTGGTCGGCTTTATCCGGCATGGCCCTGGGCCCTGTTAAATCTTACTTGCCAACGAGAGTGCGCTTTGAAAATAGAGACACATCTGGGCTATGAACCCCACGCAGCAGCCCCCGCTGCGATGCCGCAGTGGATCTCCGTCCCGCAGTTGGTAGCGCAACAAGCGGGTGCCCATCCTGAGGCAGTGGCTGTGGTATCAAGTTCGCAACGCTTGACTTATGCGGAACTGGATCGCAGCGCCAACCAACTCGCCCATTATCTGAGAGCCACTGGTGTGGGTGAGGAGCATGTGGTCGGATTGCATCTGGAGAGATCGCCTGCATCAGTGATTAGCGCGCTGGCTGTGCTGAAGGCGGGTGCAGCTTATCTGCCGCTCGATCCATCGCTACCGGCGGAACGGCTGCGCTACATGCTGACGGATGCAAACGTGTCCGTGGTGATGAGCCAGGGCGCAAACGCCGAGGTGCTGCCCAAGCACACGTGGTCGGTGCTGGATTGGGAGCGCTTGCATCCTTTGCTAGACGGCTACCCGTCGGACTGCCCATGGAGCGCGGTTCCTGCCGCGAGTCTGGCGTATGTAATTTACACTTCCGGGTCGACGGGCCAGCCGAAGGGGGTTGAGGCCACGCATGGTGGGCTGCGCAACCTGATCGATTGGCACATCCGGGCGTTCGAGGTGACTGCGGCGGACCGCGCCAGCTTGCAGGCAGTAGTCGGTTTCGACGCCGCTGTCTGGGAGCTATGGCCTTATCTGGCGGCCGGAGCCAGCGTGCACATTCCACAAGGATCGGTGCGCAGCAATCCCGACGCGATTCGCGAATGGCTGCTGACCCAGAAGATCAGCATCACATTTTTGCCGACAACATTGGCGGAACAGGTGCTTCTTCTGGAGTGGCCGTCGGACACGGCGCTTCGGATCCTGCTCACTGGCGCAGATACTTTGCACCGACGGCCTTCTCCAGGGCTGCCTTTTACTCTGGTCAATAACTATGGTCCGACGGAGGGCACCGTGGTCGCGACCTCGGGGCGAGTTAAGCCCGAAGATGCCGACGGCCACATGCCATCGATTGGACGCGCCATCGATAACACGCAGATTTATATCCTGGATGAGAAGCTGCAACCGGCGCCGGAGGGCGACAGCGGAGAACTCTATATTGGCGGAGCAGGCGTAGCGCGGGGATACCGTAACAATCCCGTGCTCACGGCGGAAAAATTTGTGCGCAATCCGCTGGGTGGATCCGACCGTCTGTACCGAACCGGCGATCGGGCCCGCTTCCTGCCGAGCGGCGAGATCGAGTTCCTGGGACGCCTCGACGATCAGCTCAAGATTCGCGGTTACCGCGTGGAGCCGAATGAGATTATTCATGCGTTGAACGCGTATCCGGGAGTGCAGGCGAGCGCCGTCGCCGTGGAGGCGGACAAAGCAGAAAAGCGGCTCATCGCTTACGTTGTGTTAACACCGGGGGCCAAGGTCGACCCCACGGGATTGCGCCAGATGCTTTCCCGGCAATTGCCCGACTACATGGTCCCTGCCACGCTGGTGAGAATCGACGCTTTGCCTGTAACTGCGAACGGCAAAATCGACTATGCCGCGCTTCCCGCTCCCAGCGCCGCGAACGCTCTGGCCGATGACAAGTTTGTGGCGCCCCGCACCATGGTGGAAGAGCGTCTGGCGGGCCTTCTAAGGCCGCTGCTGCACGTGGACCGGGTCAGTGTGAAAGACAACTTCTTCCTGTTGGGCGGCCATTCACTGTTGGGAACACAGTTGATTTCGCGAATAAGCGAGTCCTTCGGAGTGGAACTCAGCCTGCTCAACCTCTTCGATCATCCCACGCTGGAAGAAATGTCGGTAGAAGTGGAAAAGCTCATTCTCGCCAAAGTCGAAGCCATGAGCGCGGAGGACCGGCGCGCGCTGTCGCAGTTTGCGTTCGAGGGGAATCAGTAGTGTCTCCGGGAGCCGAGTCCGTTGCCCGCGTAGAGAACGACGACGCGGCGTTGAGTCTTTACCATCTGCTCGATCCTGCAGTTCTGGCCAATCCCTATCCCTTATTTCACCGTCTGCGCCGGGAAGATCCGGTGCATTGGGATCCGTTCCTACATGCCTGGGTGGTGACCCGCTACGCTGACGTGCTCGAAGTGCTGCATACTTTCGCAGCCGATCGCACACCCACGCCCGAACAACTCGCGTCCCTGGGACTGGCACAAATGGCTCCTTTGGCGCAGTTGATGGTGAAGCAGATGCTTTTCATGGACGCATCGGCCCACACTCGTCTGCGCGGACTGGCGTCGCAAGCCTTCACACCTGCCCGCATTGAAACCCTCCGCGCACATATCCAGGAGATCGTCGAGGATCTGCTCGACGCGGTACAGGGCCGCGGATCGATGGATGTGATCGCCGATCTGGCGGAACCGCTGCCGGCGATCGTGACCGCTGAGATGCTGGGTCTTCCCGTGGAAGACCGGCATCGACTGAAAGCCTGGTCGGCGAACTTCGCGGAGATGTTGGGAAACTTTCAGCACAATCCCGACCATGCCACTCGCATGCTGAAAACGGTGGATGAGATGACTGCGTACTTCCGCGACGCCGTACAAGAAACGAAGCGGCATCCCAGGGAAGGGTTGATCCACTCGCTGCTCTCCGCCGAGATTGAGGGCGACCGATTGACGGAAGAGGAAGTCGTGGCCAACACGATCATCACCATGGTGGGCGGGCAGGAGACAACCACAAATCTGATCGGGAATGGTGTGCTCACCCTGTTACGGCATCCCGACCAAATGAGAAAACTGCGCGGCGATCTGTCTCTGACCGCTTCTGCCGTGGAAGAGATGTTGCGCTTCGAAAGCCCGAGCCAGCACACGGCGCGGCTGGCTCCCAGTGATCGTCCATTAGGGGGTAAACAGATTCGCAAGCGGCAGGCGGTGATTGCGGTGATGGCCGCGGCTAATCGGGATCCAGAAAGATTTCCCGAGCCGGACCGTTTCGACGTGACGCGCGCCGGCAACCGCCATCTCGCATTCGGCTATGCCGCGCACTTTTGTTTCGGTGCGCCGCTGGCGCGCATGGAAGGTCAAGTCGCATTCATGACCTTGCTGCGGCGATTTGAACATATCCAACTTGTGCCGCAGGATCTGGTTTGGCGCACGAATCTTGGTTTGCGCGGGCTCACGTCGCTCAAGGTCAACTTCGAAGTTTCCGGATCGGTTGTCTCGCGCCCCGCGCAGGAGAAGAACCAACGATGAGCGCAGGACGCCAGAATTTTTCCAGCGGGCCGCGCAATTCTGCCGGGATGACTGATGCCGAACGTCATCGCATTCTGGTGGAGTGGAACAACACGGACAAACCGTATCCCGCGGATAAGTGCGTGCATGATTTGGTGGAAGCGCAGGCGCAAGAGAATCCCGGCGCGCTCGCTGTGGTCCAGGAAGGGCGCCAGCTCAGCTATCAAGAGCTGAACGTACGGTCCAATCAGTTGGCGCGACTTCTGCGCCAGAAAGGCGTGGGCTGCGACGTTCCGGTGGCAATCTGCCTGAAGCGGTCGCTGGAACTTCCAGTCGCATTACTGGCGATTCTCAAAGCGGGCGGCGCTTGTGTGCCGCTCGATCCGGACTATCCCAAGGATCGCTTGGCCCACATTTTAGGAGACTCGCGCGCGCCGGTTCTGATTACGCAGCGGGGACAGCATTCCGCCCTGGGCGACGTGCAAGCAGATGTTCTGTATCTCGATGCAGACTGGAAGATTCTTTCCGGCCAGGGCCGGGAAAATCTTCCTCCGGTCACCAAGCCGGACAATCTCGCCTACATTATTTACACTTCGGGCTCGACCGGACAACCGCGCGGCGTGTTGCTGACGCATCGCGGACTGGTGAACCACGGAGTCGCGTCGATTGATCTTTACGGAATCGAGCGCAGCGACCGGGTGCTGCAGTTTTCCTCGATCGGCTTTGACATTGCGGTGGAAGAAATCTTTCCTACATGGTTTGCCGGAGCCACCGTAGTTTTGCGCAGCGACCAAATGTCGCTGGCCGCCACGGATTTCCTGCACTGGATCAAGCAACAGCGAATCACAGTACTCGATCTGCCTACGGCCTACTGGCATGAACTGGTGCACGAGTTGGCGGAATCGCATGAGAAGTTGCCGGAACGATTGCGGCTGGTGATTGTCGGCGGGGAAAAAGCTTCGGCATCAGCCTATGCATCCTGGTTGAAGGCTGGCGGAAAGCACGTTCGCTGGGTTAATACTTATGGCCCTACCGAAGCCAGTGTGATTGTCAGTGCGTACGAGCCCGATCCTTCACAACCATTTCCCGAGAACCTTCCGATCGGGCGTCCCATCGCGAATGTTCGTTTGTATGTTCTCGATTCCGAGTTGCAGCCGGTAGGGGTTGGCGAGCCCGGCGAATTGCATATTGGCGGCCCCGGGGTTGCTCGCGGATATTTGAACCATCCCGAACTCACGGGAGCAAAGTTTATTGCGGATCCTTTTAGCCAGGATGGTGACGCACGTTTGTACAAAACCGGTGACCTGGTTCGGTACCTGCCCGATGGCAACATCGAGTTCCAGGGACGGATCGATTTTCAGGTGAAGATCCGCGGCTTTCGCATTGAACTGGGAGAGATCGAGGCAGTGCTGGAGAAGCATCCCGGAGTGGCCCAGGCAGTGGTGACGGCGCGAGAAGTGAATGGTGAAAAGCGTTTAGCCGCATACATTGTCGCATTGCCGAACACAGTCACGGCAGGCGAACTGCGGCGCTACTTAAAGGATCTGCTGCCGGAATACATGATGCCGGCGGATTTTGTTTTTCTGAAATCATTTCCCCTGACTCCCAACGGCAAAGTGGATCGGAGGGCTTTGCCTGCGCCTGCGCCGTCGGACCCGCGCGAAAGTGAGGGTTTTGTCGCGGCCCGCGATGAATTTGAAACCCGCATGGTCAGCTTGTGGGAGCATGTTTTGAGCAAGCGGCCGATTGGCGTGCGGGACAACTTTTTTGAGTTGGGCGGCCATTCTCTTCTGGCGGTGCGGCTGACGAGCCGCATCGAAAA
>Ga0182024_10020163_pt1 | contig 12206 bp, 13 predicted proteins | sample P32metaG_FD_120480 | JGI IMG/M metagenome (GOLD analysis project Ga0182024, IMG submission 120480) | Permafrost microbial communities from Stordalen Mire, Sweden - P3-2 metaG (Illumina Assembly) | ecosystem: Environmental > Terrestrial > Soil > Wetlands > Permafrost | place: Sweden: Stordalen...
ACGCCGCCGCCACCGCCGCAGCAAAAGCTGAAGCCACCGTGATTCTTCAATTCGTTCAATTCGATGCCCATCGCCTTCATGAGCGTCCGCGGCGCATCGGTGACGCCGCCCTTGCGCACCAGCTGGCAGGGATCATGGAAGGTGGTCTTGCCGGCGCCGGCATGCTGCAATTTCAGCCGGCCCGCCTTGAGCTCGTCCGCCAGGAATTCGGTGACGTGGCGGACCTTGAAAGGCAGCGGCTTGCCGTACAGATCGGCCGCCTCCCAGCGCAAGACCGTGTAGGCGTGACCGCACTCCGGCACCAGCAGGGTCTTGGCTTTGCAGGCGATGGCCTGCTCGATCAGCTTGAGGCTGATCTCGCGCTGCCATTCCTTGCCGCCGGCGTAATAGCCGTAGTTCTCCGCGACGAGACCGTCGCTGCGAAACGTGCAGGAAGCCGCCAGATGCTGCATGACCCGCGCCAGCGCCGCTACCGCGCTCGGGTAATGCTCGATGTCGGTCCGCGGCACTCACAGCATGATCTCGGCCTCGGGATTGTCGAGCGGGATGTCCACGCCGAACCGTTTGCCGATGCCGAGCAATTGATCGAGATAAGGTTCGGCGCTCGGCTCCGGCTGGCCGGTGTCGCGCTGATGCGCCGCCTTCTGATACAGCTCCTTGGGTGCGAGTCCGGCGTCGAACATGGCGTGGCGCGCCTGCTCGATGAGGGCCGCCACATCGATGCCCATGGGGCAGATCAAGCTGCAGCGGCCGCACATGTTGCAGCTGTCGAACAACAGGTGCTGCCAGTGCTCCAGTTGATCCGCCGTGACCTCGCGCTTCAGCCCGAACAGCTTGAACAGCGGAGCGAAGGGGCTCGCCTCGCGCTTGTAGGCCTGCTTGAAAGGCTCGACCTTCCAGATGGGGGTGTACTGCGGATCCTCGGTGGCGATGTAGAAATGACAGGCGTCCGCGCAAATGCCGCAATGGATACAGGATTCGAGCCGAAAAGCGCTGAGCGCGCCGACTTCCTGAACGAACCCCTTCATGGCGCCCGCCACCCGCGCCTCCGGGGTTCGCGCTTGCGCCGGCGCAAGATTGGCAACGAGTGCGCCTGCGGTATCACTCATGAGGTGGCTCCTTTGCGCGCCAGCACCGCGCCATTGATGGCGCGGGAGGGAAAGATGTAGAAGGCATGCATCAGCTTGCCGAAGGGGAACCAGATGAGCAGCACATCGACGCTCAGAATGTGCCATGCGAGCAGCGTCTCGTACCGCGCGCCGACGTGGGCGGTGGCGGCAAGACCCGTGACCAGTACCGCCATGGTGATGAACCAGCTGAAGTAGTCGTCGAAATTCGACAGCATGCGCATCACCGGATTGGTCACGCGCCTAAACAGCACCGCCAGAAACAGCGTCAGGGTGAGCACCGAGATCACGGTGATCACGCTCGAGGGCAGGCCGGGCCAGATGATGCCGAAGAGGCTGCCGAGAAAGATGATGTGCGGGGTGAACAGCAGCACGACTGCGAACAGGCCGAGATGGTAGCTGTAACCGAGCGCTTCGCCGGGGCCGGTGCGAGCGATGAATTCCGGGTGCGGCCAGGAGCGCGTGCCCACGGCGATGACACCGCCGGTGAGGAATTTGAATACCGAGGCGCGCGGCTTGTTGAGATCGCGGCGAATGCGCAGCAGCGCGAAGCCGACGATTCGCCAGACCACCCCCAGAATGAAAATCACGAGCGCCACTTTCAGTGCCGGCCCGCGCGCGAACCCCAATAGATCCATGACTAGCTCCCCTTCGGTTCGTTGTCGGGCCCGAGTTCACTGCGGCGTTGGTGCAGGCGGCTGACGCCGGCCGCGGCCACCCCCAGCACGGCGCCCGCGGCGGCGGCTGCGCCGGCGATTTCCAGGACCCGGGGCGGCGCGGTTTCGCCGGCCTTGCCCCAGGAGGCGGTCGACAGCGCCGAGTAGAAGCTGCCCTTGTCCCAGAAATTCGGCTCGGAGCAGCCGAGACAGCCGTGTCCCGACTCGATCGGAAAGCTCACGCCGCCGTTCCACTTGAGCGTTGCGCAGGCGTTGTAGGTGGTCGGCCCCTTGCAGCCAAGCTCGTACAGGCACCAGCCGTTGCGCGCGCCTTCGTCGTCGAAGGATTTTGCGAACTTTCCCTGGTCGTAGAATGGACGCCGGTAGCAGCGGTCGTGAATGGTGTTGCCGAAGAACACCTTGGGGCGCCGATGCTCGTCCAGATCCGGGACCCGGCCGGTACTGACGAATTGCAGCAAGGTTCCGGTGATCACTTCCGGAATCGGCGGGCAGCCGGACACATTGATGATGGGTTTGTCGCCTATGATGGCAGTGACGGGCCATGCACCGGTCGGGTTCGGATCGGCGAAGGGGATGCCGCCGAAGGATGAGCAGGTGCCGACGCAGACGATGGCTGCCGCCCCTTTGGCCGCCTCGCGCAGGGTATCCACCGCGCTGCGGCCGCCGGCCGTGCAATAGGCGCCGCCGGCGCCCGTCGGTATCGATCCGTCCACCACCAGCACATATTTTCCGAAGTTGTCCTTCATGGCCTTGTCGCGCGCCGCCTCCGCGGCATCGCCGGCGGCCGCCATGAGCGTGTCGCTATAGTCCAGCGAGATGACGTTGAATATCAGGCTCTCGATGCTGGGCGTGAAGGAACGGGTCAATGATTCCAGACACCCCGTGCACTCCTGAAACGACAGGTATATGACCGAGGGCCTCGGGGCGTTGCGCAGCTGCTCGGCCATGGCCGGTCCCATCCAGGGGGGCAACGCCATGGCGGAGGCCACGGCGGTGCAGTATTGGATGAAGCCGCGCCGGCTGATGCCATGTTTCAGCAGCATCTCTCCTACGGTCGATGCCTCGTTCCCCTGGGCCTTGGTTTGGGCCATGTTCTTGCTCCTAGCTCGTGCGGGCGGCGGCGATCGCGGTGATTTGGGCGTGCAGCGCCGCTGCCGCCGCGGCGATGTCATCGGGTGCGGCGGCGAGGATCTGCGGTACCCGCGTCACTTCGAGCAACTCCGCGATCGCCTCCCCTTGGGGGTCGCGATGCTCCACCCACCAGATGCCGGATATGCGCGTTTCCCGAATGGTCGACACTCCTTGAGCGGTCACCGTCGCCTGCACCTCCCCTTCGCCGAGCGCGCGCTCGAGTTCCACCCGGTCTTGCGGGCTCATCGGGAGACTGCGCAAGTCGATCGCCGCCGGGGTTTCGCTCTCGGCGAGCCGTTCGAGCAATGTGACCAGTTCCGTGAGAATGGCGGCGACGCCACCGCCCAGGCCGCCGGTTGCGATCGCGCCGGCTGCGACGGGCGAAATCCCGCCGTTGGCGGGCTCGACTCGGACCGAAATGTCCTTGAGGCGGGTCAAGCGGACTGCCATCGCCGCAGCAGGTCGGTCGCCTGCCGGGCCGCCTCGGGCAGAGCCTCTGCCACGGGCGCCGAGAGCATTTCGCTCCAGTCGATGCGCGCGGGCTGAATGCACAACAGCGCCCGCCGGTGCGGCAGGCAGTCCTGGAGGCGCGCCATGTCCAGAAGATCGATCAGACCCACCTCGTGGACGGTGCGCCGGCGGCTGCTCGTCAGGAACCGATCCATGGCGGCGCCTTCGAACAGACGGACCGTTCCCGGCGTGCCGCCGAGATCGGCGGCATCGAACACCAGCATCGACTGGGCCGCCTCCACATAGGTCAGCAAACTGAAGCTCAGCGTCCCGGCATCGACGAAGTCGGCCGCAGCATCGCCCAGGTTCGAACGCAGCCGGCTCAGCAGCTGGATGCCGGCGCCGTCGTCGCTCAACAGCACGTTGCCGAACCCGAGTACCAAGGTGGGCGCGTGGGCAAACAAGCGCGCGCAGCCGCCTGCGTCGGTATCGGCCGGGGGATATTCCCTCCGCTCTTGTCCGAGCCATGACGCCACATCCAACCTCGTTGTGTTTCAATCGATCAGAGCACTGTCCCGACGGCCGAGTCTGTGCGATTCCGTACAGACTCGGCCGTCGGCGCGAGGCTACGGTTCCCTGCCGATCCCTGACCTAGGTGAGCACCGATTGCACGAGCTGTCCGTTTGCCAAGCGCTGCTCACCCAGGTGAGTGAGATCGCCGCGGGCCGCGGCGCGGCGGCCGTCGAGCGGATCGTGGTCGAGGTCGGCCCGCTGTCCGGTGTCGAGCCGGCGCTGCTCGACCGGGCCTTTACGGTCGTGCGCACCGGCAGCTGCGCCGCGGATGCCGTGCTGTCGATCGAGACACCGGCCGTGATGATTCGCTGCCTGACGTGTGAGGCGCAATCGCAGACGGCACCGAACCGTCTGGTGTGCGGCGTATGCGGCGGCTACCGCACGCGAATCGTGGCGGGTGACGAGTTGCGACTGCGCCGCGTGGAGCTGCGAGTGCCGCTCGCCGCGGCCTGATAGGTTCGAGGGAAGACTGACCATGTGCACTACCTGCGGCTGCAATGTGACTCCCGGAAACGCGCATCTAGCGCAAGAGCGCGGCGCCGGAACCGCCATCGAGGTGCTGCAGGATCTGCTCGCCGCCAACGACCGGACGGCGGCGCATAACCGCGCGCATTTCGACGCCCACGGCGTCCTCGCGATCAATCTCATGTCCTCCCCCGGCGCCGGCAAGACCGCCTTGTTGGAAGCGACCATTGCGGCGCTTCGCGACCGCTACCGAATCGCGGTCATCGAAGGCGATCTGGAGACCGACAACGATGCGGCGCGCATTCGCGCCCAGGGCGTGCAGGCGCTACAGATCACCACGGGAACCGCCTGTCATCTCGACGCAGAGCTCGTGCATCGGGCATTGCACGAGCTCCCCCTGGCGGGGCTCGACCTGCTGTTCATCGAAAACGTCGGCAATCTCGTCTGTCCGGCCAGCTTCGATCTTGGCCAGCACCTGAACGTCACCTTGCTCAGCGTCACCGAGGGCGACGACAAGCCGGCGAAGTATCCGGTGATATTTCGCGCCAGCGATCTCGTGGTGTTGAGCAAGGCGGATCTGCTGGACGTGCTCGACGACTTCGACCCGGCGCGCGCGGCAGCGTCGCTCCGGGCGCTCGGTCGCGACACGCCGATGATCCGTACGGCGGCGCGACGCACGCCGGCGCTCGAGCCGTGGCTCGACTGGCTCGAGCAGGAGCTGGCGCGGCCGCGGGCTCTATCCCCGAGCTTGCGGCCGCGAATCGCCGCAGCGCTGCGGGCCTGACGCATGTGCCTTGCCGTTCCCGCGAGGGTCGTGGCGCTCCTCGGCGATCAATGGGTCGAGACCGAGGTCGGCGGTGTCCGCAGCCGCGTCTCGATCGCGCTCATCGAGGAGGTCGCGCTCGGGGACTATCTCATCGTGCACGCCGGCTTCGCCATCACGCGCCTGGATGTCGAGGAAGCGGAGAAGTCCTTGGCGCTGTTCGATGAGATTGCGGCACGGCTCGGGGGATCCGCTGATGCGTTACATCCGCGGCTTCCGTGAAGGGGCCGCCGCGGCGGCGCTTAAGGATCTGATCGCGGCGGAAGTTGATCCGCGGCGCGACTATCACTTGATGGAGTTTTGCGGCGGCCATACGCACGCCATCTTCCGCTACGGTGTGGAGGACTTGCTGCCCGACAATGTGCGCCTGGTTCACGGTCCCGGATGTCCGGTCTGCGTGCTGGCGGTGCCACGGCTCGATGCGGCGATCGAGCTGGCGAGCCGGGACGATGTCACGCTGGTGAGCTACGGGGACATGCTGCGCGTGCCGGCGTCGCGCCGGCGCAGCCTCCTCAAGGCGCGCGCGCAGGGGGCCGATGTCCGTATGGCCTACTCGGCGCTCGAGGCGCTCACCATCGCCGCGGCCCATCCGGATCGGCAAGTGGTGTTCTTTGCCATCGGCTTCGAGACCACGACACCGGCGACTGCCCATCTCATTCTCGAAGCGCAACGGCTCGGCTTACGCAACTTCAGCGTCTACTGCAATCATGTGGTGACGCCGGCGGCGATCCAGAGCATTCTCGACTCCCCGGAGGTGCGCGAATGGGGCCGGGTGCGGGTCGACGGCTTCATCGGTCCCTCACACGTCAGCGCGGTGATCGGTAGCCGGCCGTATGAGTATTTTGCCGAAGAGTATCAGCGGCCCGTGGTGATCGCCGGCTTCGAGCCGCTCGACGTAATGCAGGCCGTCCGCATGCTCGTGCAGCAGCTCAACGACGGACGCGCCTGCGTCGAGAATCAGTTCACGCGCGGTGTCACCCGTGACGGTAACTTGAAGGCGCAGCGCCTGGTGGCCGAGGTGCTGGAGCTGCGCCGCAGCGTCGAGTGGCGCGGCCTCGGCGAGCTGCCTTACAGCGGGCTGCGCATCAAGTCCGCGTACGGCGAATTCGACGCCGAGCGCCGCTTTGCCATCGAGGTCCGGGCGGTGGCGGAGAACGCCGCCTGCCAATGCCCGGCGATCATCCGGGGCGTCAAGAAGCCCACCGATTGCACTCTGTTTGGCACCGCCTGCACGCCGCGCAATCCCATCGGCTCGTGCATGGTATCGGCGGAAGGCGCCTGCGCCGCTTATTACAAGTATCGCCGCGGCACGCTGCGGGCGGCCGGCTAATGCGCATCCTGCTGCTGGTGCACTCTTTCAACAGCCTGTCGCAGCGCTTGTACGTCGAGCTCACGCGCGATGGTCACGAGCTGTCGGTCGAACTCGACATTCATGATCGCGTCACCGGCGAGGCCGTCGAGTTGTTCAGGCCGGACCTCGTTCTGGCGCCGTTCCTGAAACGCGCCATTCCGCGCTCGGTCCGGCAACGCCAGCTCTGCCTGGTCGTGCATCCCGGGCCGCCGGGTGATCGTGGCCCATCGGCGCTCGACTGGGCGATTTTACGGGGGCTGGATCACTGGGGAGTTACGGTCCTCGAGGCGCTCGACGAACTCGACGCAGGCCCGGTCTGGGCGAGCGCCGCGTTTCCGATGCGAGCCGCGCGCAAAAGCAGTCTATATCGCCACGAGGTGACCGAAGGCGCCGTGGTCGCGGTGCGTGCGGCGCTGGCCCGCGTGCAGGCCGGCAGCCGCCCGCCGGCGGGTATCGATCGCGAGCCGGGCCTCGGCTGGCAGCCGCTGTTGCGGCAGGCGCAGCGCGCGATCGATTGGAGCCACGACGGCACGGCCACCGTGCTGCGCAAGATCCATTCCGGCGACGGCTTTCCGGGCGTCGAAGATTCCTTGTTCGAGCGTCGCTTTCGACTGTTCGACGCACGGCCGGAACCGCGCCTGAGCGGACGACCCGGGATGCTCATCGCCCGCCGCCACGGCGCAGTCTGCCGTGCGACTCGGGATGGTGCGGTATGGATCGGCGAGCTGGAGCCCGTCACCGATTCGAAACGCAGCTTCAAGCGTCCTGCCGTAGCCGCGCTCGGCACCCTCGCCGAGGCGCTACCGCACACCGATGACGATCCGGCCGATGGGCGCGCGACGTACGCCTCCCCGGACGGCGAGATCCGCTACGAGGAGCAGGGCGCGGTCGGCTATCTGCATTTCGATTTCTACAACGGCGCGCTTTCCACGGCGCAATGCGAGCGCCTGCGTGGCGCTTATGCGCACGCGCGAGGGCGGCCCACCCGGGTCATCGTGCTCATGGGAGGAGCCGATTTCTGGTGCAACGGCATGCACTTGCACTGCATCGAAGCCGCCGAAAGCCCCGCCGACGCCTCCTGGGACAACATTCGCTGCATCGACGATCTCGCCCGCGAGATCCTGCTCACCGACACGCATCTGACTGTGGCCGCCCTGCACGGCAACGCCGCCGCCGGCGGCGTATTCCTGGCGCTTGCCGCCGATCGAGTCCTGGCGCGCAGCGGCATTGTGCTGAATCCGCACTATCGCAACATGGGAAACCTTTACGGCTCGGAATATTGGACTTACCTCTTGCCGCGGCGTGTAAAGCTCGAGCCGGCGCAAACCCTCATGGCCCGCAGGCTTCCGCTCGGAACGTGGGAAGCCCGCTCGATCGGTCTGATCGACGACTGCGCCGGACCCGACACGGCAACGTTTCGCGCGCTCATCGACACGGTCGCCTCCGAGCTTGCGACCGGCTTCGTGCGGGCCTTGGCGGAGAAGCGTGAGCGGAGGGCGCGCGACGAGCGACTGCGGCCGTTGGCCGATTACCGCAGGACGGAACTCGAGCACATGCGGATGAATTTCTACGGCTTCGATCCGAGCTATCACATCGCCCGTCATCGGTTCGTCTGCCGCACGCCGCATGGCTGGACGCCGCTGCATCTCGCCAAGCACCGCCGTGCGACAGGTCCGCCGCGGCACGAACCGGCGCAGCACGAACCGGCGAGTGCATGAGCGCGGCGCTTGAACATGATCGTCCGGCGGCGAGCTCGGCGCCGGCGTATGCGGCAGAGCGCCTGCGCGTCGGCGGACGCGTGCAGGGCGTGGGCTTCCGGCCGTTCCTGTATCGCCTCGCGCGCTTCCACGAGCTCGGCGGCTGGGCGCGAAACCACGGCGGCGAGGTCGACATTCTCGTCGAAGGGCCGGCGGACCGGTTGCGGGCTTTCCGGCACGCCTTGTTGTCGCAAGCACCGCCCGCGGCGGCGCCGTACCTCCTGGATGCGCGGCCGGTGCAGGGCGAAGGGCGTGACGAGTTCTGCATCCTCGCGAGCGCCCGGGACGGCGAATCACGGATCCATATCCCGGCGGATTTATTTACCTGCGACGAGTGCCTCGCTGAGCTTCACGACCCGCGGGCGCGGCGCTATCGTTATCCCTTCATCAACTGCACGCAGTGCGGCCCGCGCTACACGCTGATTCGCGCCATGCCCTACGATCGGGCGAATACCACGCTGGATCGCTTCACGCTGTGCCGCGACTGCGCCGCGGAGTACGCCGATCCGATGGATCGTCGCTTCCATGCCGAGCCTTTGGCGTGCGCCGTGTGCGGCCCGGCGCTCTCGTGGCAGGACGAGCGCCAGGCCATCGGCGGCAACGCGCCTGCGCTGGCGGCCGCGCTCGCGTCCTTTCGCGACGGACAGATCGTCGCCGTGCGCGGTGTCGGCGGCTATCATCTGCTGTGCGACGCGCGCAATGAGCACGCCGTGGCGCGCCTGCGGGCGCGCAAGGGACGGCCGGCGAAGCCGCTCGCGGTCATGCTGCCGTGGCACGGCCGCGACGGTCTGGATTACGCGCGGATGCTCGCGCACTTGTCGCCGCTCGAGGCGGCGGCGCTCTGCGACAGCGCACGTCCCATCGTGCTCGCCGAGCGCTTGGCCCAAGCGCCGCTCGCGCCAGCCGTCGCGCCGGGGGTTCGCGAGGTCGGGCTGATGCTGCCGTACAGTCCGCTGCACCATCTGGTGCTCGCGGATTTCGGCGCCGCGCTCGTGGCCACGTCCGGCAACGTGAGCGGCGAGCCGGTATTGACGGAACCCGACGAAGCACGGGAGCGGCTTGCCGGGGTGGCCGATGGCTTCCTGCACCACGACCGCCCGATTGCTCGGCCGGCGGACGATCCCGTGGTCCGTGTTATCACGGGGGTCGCGCGCGCGGTGCGTCTCGGCCGCGGTACCGCGCCGCTCGAGCTGGCATTGCCGCAGCGAGTTCTGGCACCGATACTCGCGGTCGGCGCCTACTTGAAGACCACGGTGGCGCTCGCATGGGAGGATCGTGCGGTCGTGTCGCCGCACATCGGCGAGCTGGCGAGCCCGCGCGGCCGGGCAGTATTTGCTCAGGTGGCTCGGGATTTGCAAGAGCTCTACGGTGTACGCGCGCACTGCATTGCGCACGATGCGCATCCGGGCTTTCCCAACACGCGCTGGGCGCGCGACTCGGGGCTGCCGACCCAGGCGGTCTGGCACCATCATGCGCATGCGGCGGCCGTGGCAGGCGAGTATCCCGGCGAAGCCCCACTGCTGTGTTTCACCTGGGACGGCATGGGTCTGGGGCCGGACGCGACGCTCTGGGGCGGGGAGGCGCTGCTCGGTGTGCCAGGGGCTTGGAGGCGCGTCGCGAGTTTCCGTCCCTTCCGCCTGCCGGGCGGCGAGCGCGCGGCGCGCGAGCCGTGGCGCTCCGCGCTCGCCCTGTGCTGGGAGTCCGGACAAGCCTGGGCGCGGGATTCCCACGGCGGCGACCCGTTGCTGCGCGCCGCCTGGGAGAGCGGCCTGAACTCGCCCGCGACCACCGCGGTCGGGCGCCTGTTCGATGCCGCCGCCGCGCTGCTCGGTGCCTGCTCGAAGGCGAGCTACGAGGGCCAGGCGCCGATGCGGTTGGAAGCGCTCTGCCGCGAGCCGGCGCCGCCCGTGGCATTGCCGCTCGCGCCGGATGCGAACGGCCTTTGGCGCAGCGATTGGGCACCGCTCCTGGCGGCGTTGCTGGACACGCGCGTCGCCCGGGCAGTGCGCGCGTCGATGTTTCATGCCAGCCTTGCTCATGCCCTGTGCGAACAGGCGCTCGCCGTGCGTAAGGGGTGCGGCGTATCGCGCGTCGCCTTGAGCGGAGGAGTATTCCAAAACCGAACCTTGAGCGAGCAGGCGCAGTCGCTCCTGACGGCGGCGGGTTTCGAGGTCCTGATGCCCCAGCGGCTGCCGGTCAACGATGCTGCGATCAGCTTCGGTCAGCTGATCGAGACCGCCGCGCTGCAAGCGGTACACTGAATCCTCACCGGAGCACGTATCCCAACCGGAGGACCTGGTGCGCACGCCTAAATTTCGCGACACTCACATCAGTCTCGCGCACGGCAACGGCGGCCGGTTGATGCGCGAGCTCATCGACGAGATATTCGCGCCGGCGCTCGCCAACCCACAGCTCGACACCGGCGCCGATGCCGTCGCGCTGCCGGTGCCCGCCGATCGCGATCTGATGGTGACCACCGACGGCTTCACCGTCCATCCGTTGGAATTTCCGGGCGGCAATATCGGTTCCCTGGCCGTGCATGGCACCGTCAACGATCTTGCGGTGAGCGGCGCCGTCCCGCGGTACCTGACCTTGAGCGTATTTCTGGAGGAAGGCTTGGAGATTGCCGTGCTGCGCCGCGTGGTGCAGGGACTGGCAAGCGCGGCGCGCGACTCGGGCGTGGCCGTGGTGGCCGGCGATACCAAGGTCGTCGGCCGGGGCGACTGTGACGGGATTTACTTAGCGGCCACAGGGGTCGGTTTCCGGCCCCGCGGCGTGGCCCTCGGGCTCGCTCAGATCCAATCCGGCGATCGCATTCTGGTGAGCGGTCCGATCGGCGAGCATGGCGCTGCCGTCATGCTCGCCCGCCGCGAATTCGGTCTGCGCGGCGACCTCGAATCGGACGCGGCGAGCGTCCTGGCCCAGGCCCAGGCTCTGATGACCGTGCCCGACCTGCATTTCATGCGCGATCCGACGCGCGGCGGCCTTGCGACCGTGGCCCATGAGGTTGCTCGAGCGACCGGCCTGACCGTGCGCCTGTCGGAAGCGCAAATTCCGGTCAATGACGCCGTTCAATCGGTATGTGAATTACTCGGCTTCGATCCTTTGTATCTGGCCTGCGAAGGACGCATCGTCGCGGTGGTCGGGCGAGAGAGCGCGGCGACCGCGCTCGCGGCGTTGCGCACTGTCGCGCCGCAAGCCGCATTGATCGGCGAGATCGGCGAGGGGGTGCCGCAGGTCGTGCTCGCCACCGCGTTCGGCGGGGAGCGCTCACTCGACGAGCTCGAGGAGGATCCTCTGCCGCGAATCTGCTGACTTTCCGTGCGGTATCGAACAGACACGCAGCTCCCGGCGGTGGCCTCATCGCCGGCCTGTCATCAACGAAGGCGCGAGTGCGAACTTATGAAGTATGCCCGGATCATCGCTGCTCTAACCCTGATTCCCTGCCTCGTGGCATCCATCGGCGCCCATGCGGCGGATAGCGCGGCGGGTCAGAAGACCTTTACCGCCACCTGCGCAGGCTGCCATCAGCTCAAGAGCTACGCCGGCAAGTCGGACGCGGAGCTCGAGACGGAATTGAAAGGCATCGTCGGCGGTACGGTCAAGCACCCGAAAAAGCTGACCCTGAGCGCCGACGATATTGCCAACGTGGCGGCGTATATCTCGAGCAACGAGCCGAAATAATCCGGTGTCAGCGGATTCGTCATTCATGTTTTGACCGCTGCGGTCTCCATAAGATGGCGCTTCAGGGCGGAATTTCTCATCGTGTCATTTAATAAGTGACTACGCTTTACTTCGCATTCACGATAAGCGCACGCGGAGAACGCTACTACCCGGAGTTTTGCGTTGCCA
>Ga0182024_10020164_pt1 | contig 12205 bp, 12 predicted proteins | sample P32metaG_FD_120480 | JGI IMG/M metagenome (GOLD analysis project Ga0182024, IMG submission 120480) | Permafrost microbial communities from Stordalen Mire, Sweden - P3-2 metaG (Illumina Assembly) | ecosystem: Environmental > Terrestrial > Soil > Wetlands > Permafrost | place: Sweden: Stordalen...
GAAGCGGATCGTCATCGACAGCCTCTCGCAAAGCTCGTTGCGCTACCGGCGGCAAATTCTGGCGCTGAAGCATTATTTCGCGCAACACAATTCCACGGTCATCATGCTCGACGATCTCACCACCGAGAGCACCGATCGCGCCGTTCACAGCATTGCGCACAGCGTCATTCACCTCGACCAGCTGGCGCCGATCTACGGCGGTGAACGGCGCCGGCTCCGCGTGGTGAAATGCCGCGGCCAGAGTTTTCGCGGCGGCTATCACGACTTCAACATCGAACCCGGCGGCGTCGCGGTGTTCCCCCGGCTGGTTGCCGCCGATCATCGCTCCGGATTTTTCGGAAAAATCCTGCACAGCGGGATTGCAGGGCTGGACCAACTGCTCGGCGGCGGCGCCGCGGCCGGTTCGAGCACGCTTGTCATCGGGCCCGCCGGGACCGGCAAATCGCTGCTCTCGCTCCACTATTTAGCTGCCGCCGTCGGGCGCGGCGAGCGTGCGCCTTGTTCGTGTTCGACGAGGAGCTCGGGTTGCTGTTTTCGCGGGCCAAAGGCCTCGGCATCGATCTCGAAGCGATGCGCGATGAAAAAAAGCTCGTCATCCAGCAAATGGACGCCGCCGAGCTTGCGCCTGGCGAATTTTCACATCGCGTTCGTAGCTGCGTGAACGGCGGGGATGTCAGTGTCGTCGTCATCGACAGCCTTAACGGCTATCAGGCCGCGATGCCGGAAGAGCAGTACCTGATCTTGCACCTTCACGAGCTGCTGCAGTATCTCAACCGGCGCGGCGCGGCGACATTTCTCGCGGTGGCCCAGCACGGCATGATCGGCGGCATGAAGCAGACGATCGACGTCACCTATCTGGCGGACACCGTCATCATGCTGCGCTATTTCGAGGCCCTGGGCCGCGTGCGGCGGGCGATCTCGGCGATCAAGAAACGAACCGGATCGCACGAGGACACTATCCGCGAATTCCGCATCAGCGGCCGCGGCATCGAAGTCGGACCGGCACTGCAGGAATTTCAGGGCGTCTTGCGCGGCGTTCCGACCTATGTCGGCGGCAGTGAGCCATTGCTGCGGGAAAAAAAAGCGTGAGGCAATCCGTGAGCCCGCGTTCCGAACGCGTCTTGATCCTCGCGCCGCGTGGCCGCGACGCCATGGTGGCGAAGGAAATCTTGCGCGATGCCAGGCTGCATGCCGACATCTGCCTCGACATTCCGGAGCTGCTTGGCGAAATCAGTCGCGGCGCCGACGTTGCGGTGGTGACCGAAGAATCGACGCGCAGCGGCGACATCCGCCAGCTCGCCGCCTGTGTCGCGGCGCAGCAGCCGTGGTCGGACTTTCCCTTCATCCTGCTCACGGAGCATGGCGGCGGACTGGAGCGCAATCCCGCAGCGGCACGTCTGGTCGAGGCGCTCGGCAACGTCACGTTCCTGGAGCGTCCGTTTCATCCGACCACGCTGGTGAGCGTGGTGCAAACCGGGCTGCGCGGCCGCGAACGGCAATACGAGTGCCGCCGGTTGAATGAGGAGCTGGAATCGCGCGTGGCGGAGCGAACGGCGGAATTAAGGTGGCGGAGAGCTCCAACGCGCGCTTGACCACTTCGCGCGGATAGACCGGCGTATGATCGACGGTGCCGACCTGCTGGGTTTCGTCGGCGATGAGCTGATTGCGCTTGTCGAGGAATAAGACGCGGAACTCCTCGCGGTCGGCGAAGGCCGGCGCGGTGCGGCAATAATCCAGCACCGTCGACCACGACGACAGAACGGGGCGCTTTTTCACCGCGCCGCGCAGGAGCCGCCTCGCCGCGGCCTGGATGACCTTGAGCTCGGTGACGCTGGCGTCACCGAGTCCCTTCACCTCGGCCAGCCGCGCCTCCGGCGCGGCAATGACCTCGGCGAACGAGCCGAATGTATCCAGAAGCGTCTTGGCGAGCGGCTTGACGTCGCGCTGCGGCAGCGCCCGGAACAGGATCAGCTCAAGGAGCTCGTAGTCCGACAGCGCATCGGCGCTGGCCTCGCGGAAGCGGTCACGCAGTCGGCCACGATGGCCGTAATAATGCGGAGTGCCCTCCTCCAGGCCGGCTTCGCTGTCGCGCTTCTTTTCCAACGTGGCCCAACTGGGAATTCGGAGGCAGCGCCAATCCCGCAACCGAGGGGCAGGCCGGTTCGTGCGGCCACACCCGACATATACAGGATGCCCGGATTGCGGGAATTTGCAATCGGATTCGCGCGAACGCTCAGGCCTTATAGGGCGGCTTGTCGAGATGCTTCGGCGACAGCGTGAAAATCTCGACGCCGCTCTCTGTGACGCCGACCGAATGCTCGAATTGCGCCGAGAGCGAGCGGTCGCGGGTCACCGCGGTCCAGCCATCGGACAGCACTTTGACGTGGGCCCGGCCGAGATTGATCATCGGCTCGACGGTGAAGAACATGCCGGGCTTGAGCACGATGCCTTCGCCGGGACGGCCGATATGGACGATATTCGGCTCGTCGTGGAACAGCCGGCCGAGGCCGTGGCCGCAGAAGTCGCGCACCACGCTCATGTGCTGGGCTTCGACGAAGCTCTGGATGGCATGGCCGATATCGCCGGTGGTGGCGCCGGGCTTGATGGCGGCAATGCCCCGCATCATGCCCTCATAGGTAACTTCGATCAGCCGCTCGGCGCGGCGCGGAATTTCGCCGACCGCATACATGCGGCTGGAGTCGCCGTGCCAATGGCCGAGGATCAGGGTGACGTCGACATTGACGATGTCGCCCTCGCGCAAGGGCTTGTCCGAGGGGATGCCGTGGCAGACCACGTGATTGACCGAGGTGCAGGTCGCCTTGCGGTAGCCGCGATACATCAGCGTCGCCGGCATGGCGCCGTGATCCATGCCGAACTCGAAAACCAGCCGGTCGATGTAATCGGTGGTTACGCCCGGCTTGATCTCGCCGATCAGCATGTCGAGGCATTCGGCGGCGAGTCGGCCCGCCTTGCGCATGCCGGCGAAGGCGCTCGGGCCGTGAAGCTTGATCTGGCCGGTCTTGCGCAGCGGCGCCAGGGCCGCGTCGACATAGGTCATGGTCTAGGGAAGCGGGAATGGTTCGGAGTTTCTGCCAGCAATGTAAGCATGTGCACCGGTAAGGCAAGCAAATCGCGCGGTCCCTCAAGCGGCGATCTTGCCGCCCAATTCGTCCGCAATATGGACGCGGATAATGTCGTCGAACGAGGCCTCGGTGCGAAATCCGAGCCCCAGCGCGCGCGCCGGATCGAACCGGCTCGGCCAGCCGGCGACGATGCGGGCGACCAGCGGGTCGGGTTCGCGGCGGATGCGGGAGGCCACCTTGTCGCCGGCGATCCGCCGCAGCGCCGCGATCTGCTCGGCCACGGTGCAGCAGACCCCCGGCATGGTGAGATTGACGCGGGGCCCGAGCTTGTCCGCATCGAGCCCCGCAGCATGGACGAGAAAGCCCACGGCCGCGCGCGGGCTAGCATGCCAATGCAGCACGCTGTCGGCGACCGGCAGCACCGCCTCCTCGCCGTTGAGCGGCTCGCGGATAATCGAGGAGAAAAAGCCGGAGGCCGCTTTGTTCGGCCGGCCCGGCCGCACCACGATACTCGGCAGCCGGATGCCGACGCCGGCAAGGAAGCCGCGGCGGGTGTAATCGGCGAGCAGAAGCTCGGTGGCCGCTTTCTGCGTGCCGTACGACGTCAGCGGCGTCAGATGAAAATCATCGCCTATTGCCGGCGGAAACGGCGCGCCGAATACCGCTATCGACGAGGTGAAAACCAGCCGCGGCCGATAGCCGTCGCCCATCGCGCGAATGGCTTCGAACAGCGCGCGCGAGCCGTCGAGATTGACCCGCATGCCTTTCTCGAAATCGACTTCGGCCTCGCCGGACACCACGCCCGCGAGATGAAAGATCACCTCGGGCCGGCCGGCGACGACTGCACGCACGGCCGCCGCATCGGCGATATCGGCCGCGGCGGCGTCGACTTTGCCGGAAAATTTTTCGAACGACTGCGGGGCGACGACGTCGATCAGCGTGAGCTTCTCGATGGCTTGACCGTTGAGCGCGCCGTCAGCGACGAGACGCGCCGTAAGCTTGCGCCCGATCATGCCGGCGGCGCCGGTGACGAGAATGTGCATGGCTATTCCATCCCTCCGTCATGCCCGCGCTCGCCGCGGGGCATCCACGTCTTGTTTGACTGATACCCTAAAGACGTGGATGGCCGGGACAAGCCCGGCCATGACGACATAGAGACGCTCGCGCTTCGCGCTTCGTTATAGCGCCATCCCGCCGTCGACGAGATGCGCCTGGCCCGTAATGTAACTTGCCTCGTCGCTGGCAAGGAAGAGGGCGAGCGCGGCGACTTCCTGCGCCGTGCCGAGCCGGCCCATCGGCTGGCGGCCGATGAAATCCTGCCGTACCGCATCGGTCGACTTGCCTGTCTCCTTCGAGGCCGCCGCGATGCGTTCTCCAAGCGACGGCGATTCGATCGTGCCGGGACAGACGGCGTTGCAGCGGATGCCTTGCTTGATGAAGTCGGCGGCAACGGACTTGGTCAAGCCAATCACTGCAGCCTTGGTCGCCCCATAGGCGTAACGATTGGGCACACCGCGGATCGATGACACCGCCGAGGATATATTGACGATCGAGCCGGATTTCTTTTTCAGCATCGCCGGCAGGAATGTCTTGATCGTGCGATGCATCGATTTGACGTTAAGGTCGAAGGAGAAATCCCAGTCCTTGTCGGTGCAATCGAGCACCGAGCCGTTGGCGACGTAACCGGCGCAATTGACCAGAATGTCGAGCGCGCCGAAATCGCGCGCGACCAACTTTTCGAGCGCGTCAATTTCGTCCTGCGCGCGCACATCGAGCTTTTGCCGCAGCTTGGCTTTGAGGTCGTTGACCTTGTCGGCGGCAACATCGGTGGCGATGACGATGCCGCCTTCGGCGATCAGCGCTTCGGCGATGGCGCGGCCGATGCCCTGCCCGGCGGCGGTGACCAACGCGACTTTGTTTTGCACTCTGCCGCTCATGAGCTCTAACCCTTCTGCTCGTTCAAGGCCGCAAGGCTAAGCTTCTGGCGGCCTTCACTGTCGAAATTCTGCGGATCGAGCCAGCGCTCGAAATTGGCTTTGCGCGTCGGCCACTCGCTGTCGAGCATGGAGAACCAGGCATTGTCGCGATTGCGGCCCTTGGCGATCATGTATTGGCGGAACGTTCCTTCGTAGACGAAGCCATAACGCACCGCCGCGCGCCGCGATGGCGCATTCAGCGCATCGCATTTCCATTCGTAGCGCCGGTAGCCCAAAGTCTCGAAAATGTAACGCGCCAAGAGGTATTGGGTTTCGGTGCCGAGCGGCGTGCGTTGCAGGACCGGCGAATAGAGCACATGACCGACCTCGATCACCCGATGCTGCGGCACGATCCGCAGCAGCGTCAGATAGCCGACGGCACGGTCCGACGGATCAATGATGGCGTAAGCGTAGGGGTCTTCCGACGCCGCGAACTTGTCGATGTAGGCGAAAAACTCATCCTCGGCGACGAACGGTCCATGGGCCGCAATATAGGTCCACACTTCGTCGTGGCCGGCAAACACCGCCCACAGATCGGCAGCGTGTTCGGGGCCGAGTTTCTCAAGGCGTCCGTAGCGGCCCTTCAGGGTCACGGGACCAGGCCGCGGCGCCGGCGTTGGCTCGGCGACCGGAAGCCCGACCGGCTGGCCGGTTTCCGGGTGAGGTTGCGAGGCGGTCATGATGAGAACGTCTTGCGATCTTCGCTGAAGAACTTGTTCAGCTCGGGGTTGGAGATCAGCCCGGCAAAGCCGTCGAATTTGCCCTCTTTGGCAATCTCGGTCGCCGTGCCGATGAAGGCATGCATGGAGACGCGGGCGAGCGAGCCGCCGACGCTAATCCGCCGCACGCCCATCGCCGTGAGATCGCTCACCGTGAAGCCGAAGGCGCCGCTATTGAGAAAATTCACCGGCTTGGGCGCCACCGCCTTGACCACGGCTTCGATCTGCTCGCGGGTTTTTATGCCCGGCGCATAGAGACAATCGGCGCCGGCCGCGGCATAGGCTTTGAGCCGCCGAATGACGTCCTCGAGATCGGGCACACCGCGAATAAAACCTTCGGCGCGGCCGGTGAGCAGCACATCGCCGCCGGCGCGGTCGATCGCGGTCCGCGCCGTTTTGACCCGCGTCACCGCCGTATCGAGCTCATAGAGCGGCGTACGACCGTCATTGGGCGAATCCTCGATCGACAGTCCGGCGACGCCGGTCGCAATACAGCGTGTGACGTTCTCGGTAAGGCCATCGAGATCGTCGGCAAGCCCGTCCTCGAAATCGGCATTGAGCGGCACGTCAGTCGCGTCTGCAAGCTCGCGGAAATGCTCCAGCACTTGTTCCAGGCTCAAGGCGCCGTCGGCAAACCCTTGCGAGTGGGCATGGCCCGAACTTGTGGTCGCCAATGCCGGAAAACCGAGACCTTGCAGATAGCGCGCGCTGCCGACGTTCCACGGATTGGGTATGACGAAGCAGCCTGCTTCGTGCAGCTTACGAAAGGTCTTGCGCTTATCGGCGGTCGAAGGACGGCTTCCGGACATGGCGGCGCACCCAAGCTAGTGATTATCGCGCGGTATGAATTTCTCCGCGACGCACTGATATTTGACCGCGGGCTGCAGCACCATGCCCGCCGCGAGCTGGTCGACCATGGCGCGCTGGATCTCCTGCCACGGCGTCTGGCTCCGCGGATAATGATAGCCGCCGCTCTTTTGCAGCGCCTCGCGCCGCGCCGCCAATTCCTCGGCGGGGATCAGCATATCGGCAGTGCCCTTGTTGAGATCGATGCGGACGCGATCGCCGGTTTGCAGGAGCGCCAGCCCGCCGCCGATGGCGGCTTCCGGCGAGGCGTTGAGTATCGACGGCGAGCCGGACGTGCCGGACTGCCGGCCATCGCCGACGCAGGCAAGCGCCGTAATACCTTTTTTGATCAGTGCGGCCGGCGGCTGCATGTTCACCACTTCGGCCGAGCCGGGATAGCCGATCGGCCCGACTCCGCGCATGAACAAAATCGTGTGTTCGTCGATGCCGAGCGCGGGATCATCGATGCGCGCGTGATAGTCCTCAGGGCCATCGAACACTACGGCGCGGCCTTCAAAGGCATTCGGGTCCTTGGGATTGGACAGGTAGCGCTGGCGGAATTCATCCGCGATCACGCTCGTCTTCATGATCGCGGAATCGAACAGATTACCGCGCAGCACTTTGAAGCCGGCTTTGGCCTTCATCGGCTTGTCGTAGGGCCAGATGACCTTAGAATCTGTGGCTTTCGCCCGCGCCACGTTTTCGGCAATGGTCTTGCCGTTGATGGTCAGCGCATCGCCATGAAGGCGCTTGGCGGCGTGGAGCTCGTGTAGCGCCGCCGGCAAGCCGCCGGCGCGGTAATATTCCTCACCGAGATATTCGCCGGCTGGCTGCATGTTGACCAGAAGCGGCACGTCGTAACCGATTTTCTCCCAGTCCTCGATGTCGAGCCGCACCCCGACGTGCCGGGCCAGCGCAATGAGATGGATCGGCGCATTGGTCGAGCCGCCGATCGCCGAACAGGCAACGATGGCGTTTTCGAAAGCGGCGCGCGTAAGGATATCGGACGGCTTGAGATCCTCGCGCACGATCTTCACCGCGCGCAGGCCGGTCTCGTAGGCGATCTTCGCGCGCTCGCGATAGGGCGCCGGGATGGCGGCGCAGCCGGGCAGCGACATGCCAAGCGCCTCGGCCAACGCATTCATGGTCGATGCCGTGCCCATGGTGTTGCAATGGCCGATCGACGGCGCCGACGACGCCGCAATGTCGATGAATTCGTCGTAGTCGATCTTGCCGGCGGCGACGTCCTGGCGCGCCTGCCACAACACCGTGCCGGAACCGGCGAGCTTGCCGTCGTGATAGCCGTCAAGCATCGGGCCGCCCGACAGCACGATCGCCGGGGTGTTAACGGTGGCTGCCGCCATCAGACAAGCCGGCGTGGTCTTATCGCAACCCGTCGTCAGAACCACGCCGTCAATCGGATAGCCGAACAGCACTTCGACGAGACCGAGATAAGCGAGATTGCGGTCGAGGGCCGCCGTAGGCCGCTTGCCGGTCTCCTGGATTGGATGCACCGGAAACTCGAAGGCAATGCCGCCGGCGGTGCGAATACCTTCGCGCACGCGATGCGCCAGCTCGAGATGATGGCGGTTGCACGGACTGAGGTCGGAGCCGGTTTGCGCGATGCCGATGATCGGCTTGCCGGATGTCAGCTCCTCGCGGCTCAGGCCGTAATTGAGATAGCGCTCGAGATAGAGCGCGGTCATGCCCGGGTTGTCGGGATTGTCGAACCAGAGTTGCGACCGCAGACGGCGCTCCGTCCGATTCTGAGACTTGTCGTTGTTCGCCATCACGTGCTCCACGACCGGTCCAAGCAGCCCCGGCCAGCAATGCGATTTCCGCAATGCCGGGATCCTCATTCCGTAGATATAGCGAGTTTACGTCACTGCGAACGGTCGATGCGCAGGGAGAGGCGATCTCCCCATCTCAGACGCAATTCCTTGCCGCCAAAAGCATTTTTGGCCCGCCATTTTTCTCCCTACTGCAACGCAATAACCAGAACTGGGTATGCCCTAGAAATATTCCCATTAAGGCTATGATTTTTAATAAAAAACTTGTGACGTTGGCGTGACGCAGACGCTCTTGTGCGTTGCAAAATACTGCGTAGGTAAGCGTCACGGGCGATCCTCATGGAGAATGCAACGATGAATTCCCTCGCAACCAAACTGGCCTTCTCGGCCCTTGTCGTCGCGACGCTTGCGACGCCAGCTTTTGCCCAGCGTCTGTCTCGGCAGCAGCAGCAGGACTATTACAACAGCCAAATCGAGCATTACCCGAACGGCGCGGCTCGCACTGGCACCGCCGAGTCCTATCAGGACGGCTCGATGTTCAACCAAGGCGACTAAAACACTCGACGTCATTTGCGTTTGGGTGAGTCAGAAGCCCCGGACCCTGGTCCGGGGCTTCTCCTTTTCGGGCGGCCGCGCTGCCGCACCCTGCCGAACCAGGTTTGCTTTTGGCTGCGGATTGGGTTGAATTGCAGCACGAAAAAAACGACCTTTTTGGCGCATGATCTTTTCCGAAAACCGGCGTCCATCCCCCGATCGGGTCCGGGGACAAGCCTTTTTCGGGATCATGCGCGCGGGGGAAATGCCATGTTGAAAACCATCGCTGCCTTCGATCGCATCGGCGAGGAAAACGCCTTCGCCGTGCTGGCGCGTGCCATGCAGCTTGCCGCCGCCGGCCGCGACATCATCAATCTCGGCATCGGGCAGCCCGATTTCCGCACGCCGGATTTCATCGTCGAGGCGGCGATCAAGGCGCTGCGCGACGGCCATCACGGCTACACGCCCGCGGTCGGCATTCTGCCTTTGCGCGAGGCGGTGGCCGCCGATCTCGGCAAGCGCTTTTCCGTCAAGGTGTCGCCCGACGAAGTGATGATCATGCCTGGCGGCAAGCCGACCATGTTCATGTCGATCTTGATGTTCGGCGAGCCGGGCGCCGATATCCTGTATCCGGATCCCGGTTTTCCGATCTATCGCTCGATGATCGAATTCACCGGAGCGCGGCCGATCCCGGTGCCGATCCGCGAGGAGAATAATTTTGCCTTCTCGGCGGAGGAGACGCTCAAGCTGATCACGCCGCAGACGCGGCTCCTGATCGTCAATTCGCCCGCCAATCCGACCGGCGGCGTGACGCCGAAGAGCGAGGTCGACAAGCTCGTCGCCGGGCTGGAGCGGTTTCCCGACGTCGCGGTGATGTCAGACGAGATTTACGACCATATGGTCTATGACGGCGAGACCCATGTTTGTTTGCTCGGCTATCCGTCGATCCACGACCGTTTGATCCTGCTCAACGGCTGGTCGAAGACCTATGCGATGACCGGCTGGCGGCTCGGCTATGCGGTGTGGCCGGGGAAACTGTACGACCATGCGCGCAAGCTCGCGGTGAACCTGCACTCCTGCGTCAACGCCTCGGCGCAATATGCCGGGCTTGCGGCGCTGACCGGCCCGCAGGACGAAGCGGCGAAGATGGTGGCGGAATTCGACCGCCGCCGTAAAATCGTGGTCGCCGGCTTGAACAAGCTACCCGGCATTTCCTGCGCCACGCCGAAAGGCGCGTTCTATGCCTTCCCCAACGTCAAACGCACCGGATGGAAGGCGAAGGCGTTGGCCGCTTCGCTGCTCGAAGACGCCGGCGTGGCGCTGATTGGCGGGCCGGATTTTGGCATTCTCGGCGAAGGTTATATGCGCGTGTCCTATGCCAATTCGACGGAAAACATTCTCAAGGCGCTCGATCGCATGGGTGAATTCCTGGCAAGCCGCAAGGCGGCGTGAGCTGCGCGCCTTACGCCTGCTGTGTCAGCCGGAATCCGACGAGGACAATGAAGAGGCCGATAAACTGCGACACGCTCGGCACCTCGCCCAGCGTCAGATAACCGATCAGCAGCGTGAACGGCGGCACCAGCGCCGGAAACAGCGCGGCGCGGCCGACGCCGAGCAGAATGACGGCGCGCGTGAACAGATAAACCGCGCCAGCGCCGGCAAAGGCGCCCTGCACGACTGCCTGCATCAGGTTTTCCGACCATCCGGCGGCCAGAAAATTATCAAAATCGAACAACAGGAACGGCAAACCGGCGAGCGACAGGATGCTGGTCACCGCGACCGCCGGCATCGCCGGAATGCGCCACAGCCGCAACAGCATGCCGAACACGGCAAAAAAACTGCCGGCGGCGACGAACATCAGGTCGCCCAGCACGGCTTGGCCGCCCATGGTGCGCAGCGCTTCGGCGCCGATCACCGAAAGCCCGGCGAGCATCGCCAGCGCGCCGACGATGCGCCGCGGCGGCAGCGGCTCCTTGACGATAAGACGCGCCAGAACCAGGCCGCCCAGCGCGGCGCAGGACGGCTGGATGATGGCGCCGTGGCCGAGCGGCACATAGACGTAGCCAAAATAGCTCCACAGCGCGAGCGGCAGGCCGCCAAAGAAGGTAATGGCGATGCCGCGCCGCCAGCCCATGCCGCCGAGATTGCCAAAGCCGTTGACGGCGACGACCGGAATGAGCGCCAATCCCGGCCAGACGTAGCGATGCAGCGCCAGCACCAGCGGCGACAGGCCAGCGGTCACGCCTTGCCGGGCGGCGACAAAGCCGAGCGCCCAGAACAAGGCGGCGCCGGCGCCGCAGGTGACGCCCCACGCCGTTGCGTGCTTGACCGTGGGTGATGGCGGCGAATCCATCGCGAACCATAGTCTGCGGCGATTTGCCGGGACAACACGCGATTCCGCGCGGCAGGCTTCGTCCGCGGCGAAGCGCGGCTCCGCAACCCCTTTCCACACCCGATCACGCTGCTATCTTCGCTCCAAGTCTGGAGACGACAAGATTTGGAGCGAAACGTGGCCGGAGCCGAGGCGATCGCGGGCGACTATGACTACATCATTGTCGGCGCCGGCTCGGCCGGCTGCCTGCTCGCCAACCGGCTATCGGCGGAAGCAGATAAGCGCGTGCTGCTCCTTGAGGCGGGCGGCCGTGACAATTGGATCTGGTTTCATATCCCGGTCGGCTATCTGTTCGCGATCGGCAATCCGCGCTCGGACTGGATGTTCAAGACCGAGCCGGAGCCCGGATTGAACGGCCGCAGCCTGAATTATCCGCGCGGCAAGGCGATCGGCGGCTCGTCGGCCATCAATGCCATGATCTATATGCGCGGCCAGGCCGCGGATTACGATCACTGGCGGCAGCTTGGTCTCGGCGGCTGGGGCTGGGACGACGTGCTGCCGTATTTCAAGCGGCACGAAAATCATTTCCTCGGCGAAAGCGACGCACACGCCGTCGGCGGCGAGTGGCATATTTCCGCGCCGCGGGTGCGTTGGGATGTGCTCGATGCCTTCCGCGCCGCGGCCGAACAGGCCGGCATCAAATCCATCCCCGACTTCAACCGCGGCGACAACGAAGGCATCTGCGCCTTTCACGTCAATCAAAAACGCGGCCGGCGTTGGTCGTCGGCGAGCGCGTTCCTCAAGCCGGTGCTGCATCGCCCCAATCTGCGGCTCGAGACCGGCTGTCTCGCCGAAGGCCTCATCTTCGACGGCAAGCGCGCCGCCGGCGTGCGCTGGCGGCAAAATGGCGTCACGCGCAGCGCGC
>Ga0182024_10020165_pt1 | contig 12205 bp, 8 predicted proteins | sample P32metaG_FD_120480 | JGI IMG/M metagenome (GOLD analysis project Ga0182024, IMG submission 120480) | Permafrost microbial communities from Stordalen Mire, Sweden - P3-2 metaG (Illumina Assembly) | ecosystem: Environmental > Terrestrial > Soil > Wetlands > Permafrost | place: Sweden: Stordalen...
ACGGCGCTCAGAACCGAGATCGCCGGTGTGATCAGGGCATCGCAGAAAAACGTCGCGGTTCCGGCGAGCGCCAGGCCCACGGCGACCTTAGCCCAGGTGCTGCCGTGTATGAGCCGCCGCTGCGCCAGTGCGAACAGCGCCAGAATCCCGCCCTCGCCCTGGTTGTCGGCGCGCATGATGACGATCACGTACTTGAGCGTGACGGAGATCGCGAGGCTCCAGAAGATCAGCGACAGCACCCCCAGCACCGCCGCGTCGCTGAAACCGCCGGCGGCATCGAGCGACTGCTCCAGCGCATATAGCGGGCTCGTGCCGATGTCGCCGTACACGATGCCGGTCGCGCCCACGACCGCGGGGAGGCTGAAACGTCGCGCGTTGTTCACGTTATTTTCGAGCTCGCGACTGCGACCACAGCATGGTACCGCGGCAGCCCACGAAGCCGCAGCGGCAGGCGAAAACCTCATCGAGATCCGGCGGGTCGTCGTCTTCACGCTGGATCTGGTAGTCGTAGGTGAGTTCCGCACCTGCCTTGATGGTGCGCAGGGCCTCGATGAACACGCGGCGGTCCGCGATCACGGACTCACAATTCGGCTCGCAGGCGTGGTTGATGAAGCGGGCTTCATTGCCATCGACGCCGGCGTCGATGACGGTGCGGGAGTCGACGATGAATAGAAGGGTGTGATTGTCGTTCGCATCTTTGTGGTCATAACGCCGATCCGCCTCGCGGTGCGACACGCGCTCGCCAAGGTATTCGATGACCCGCGTGCCCTTGGGAATGCTCCGCACGGCGAACACACCCTTGCCGTGCAGTGGTGAATCGCGCACCTCGATGAGGGGCGGTGATGCGGCGCGCTTAGCCACGCTACACCGCCACCGCCGCCCTGATGGGCGCGTGATGCTGGTAATTCACGAACTCAAAGTCCTCGTACTGGTATTCGAAAATGCTCGCCGGGCGGCGACGAATCACGAGCCTGGGCAACGGGAATGGCGCGCGCGTGAGCTGCTGGTCCGCCTGCTGCAGATGATTCAGGTACAGGTGGCAATCACCGCCGGTCCAGATGAGCTCGCCCGGTTCCAGATCGCACTGCTGTGCGAACAGGTGTGTAAGCAGCGCGTAGCTTGCAATATTGAACGGCACGCCCAGAAACACATCGGCGCTGCGCTGGTAGAGCTGGCACGACAGGCGGCCGGCGGCCACGTAAAACTGAAAAAACGCGTGGCACGGCAACAGGCGCATCTGCGCAAGCTCACCGACGTTCCAGGCGCTGACGATAATGCGGCGTGAATCGGGGTTGCTTCTCAGGCTCGCGACCGCCTGGGCAATCTGGTCAATGGTGTGACCGTCGGCGGCGAGCCACGCGCGCCACTGCTTGCCATACACCGGCCCGAGCTCGCCGCGCTCATCCGCCCACTCGTCCCAGATGCGCACCCCGTGCTCGCGCAGCCAGGCGATGTTGGTCTCGCCACGCAGGAACCACAGGAGCTCGTACACCACCGCAGGCAGGTGAATCTTCTTGGTGGTCACGAGCGGAAATCCGGCGGCCAGATCAAAACGCATCTGGTGCGCAAACACCGACAACGTCCCGGTGCCGGTGCGATCGTCCTTGCGCACCCCCGCACCACGGATGTGCCGCACGAGATCGAGGTACTGCTTCATCTCGCCTGGTGAAAGTTGCCTGATGGCACCCGTGCCCGGTACGCCCAGGCAAGCAGCACCAGGCCGCCGATGATCATGGGGAGCGACAGCAGCTGCCCCTCCGTAAACCAGCCGCCCGCCAGGTAACCGATGTGTTCATCCGGGACCCGAACGAACTCGACCAGGAACCGCGCGCAGCCGTAAATGAGGATGAAGAGTCCCGATGGCGCCAGCCGCGGCCGCGGCTTGGACGTAAACCACCACAGCACCGTGAACAGCACCATACCTTCGAGCGCCGCCTCGTAGAGCTGCGAGGCGTGCCGCACCTGGCCATTCACCTGGAAGCCCCACGGCACGGTCGTGACCTTACCCCACAGCTCGCCGTTGATGAAGTTGCCGATGCGGCCGAAGAACAGACCAAAGGCTGGCAGCGGCGCGCCGAAATCGTAGACGTCGGCGGGATGGCGCCCGCGGCGCAAGGCAAACAGTGTAAACGCCAGGACAACACCGATGAGTCCACCGTGGAAGGACATCCCGCCTTCCCAGATCTTCAGCGGGTACCACGGATCGATGGCCCAGAACTTCAGGCCGTAGAAGAGTACATAGCCGATGCGACCGCCGAGAATCACACCGAGCATGCCGAAAAAGATGAGATCGTCGACATCGGCGGGGCGCCAGGTCGAGCGTGGCGCAGCAGCGCGCCGCCGGGCAAGCCACCACGCGCCCGCGAAGCCAATCAGGTACATGATGCCGTACCAGTGGATCTTCAGCGGGCCGAGCTCGAGTGCGATCGGATTGAAGCCGGGATACTTGAGCATGAGGCGCGCTAGTTTAGCCGACCGTGCGCGTCACGCGGCAGAAGAACGCCTTGAGATAGCGTGTTTCGGGTATGGCCGGATGCACCGGGTGGTCGGGCGACTGCCCGCCCGCCTCCAGTATCTGCACGAAGCGCCCGCTGTGGCGCGCAGCGGCCTGGATGGCGTTGACAAGCTCCTCGGCAGCAAGGTGGTACGAGCAGGAGCAGGACACCAGCAGGCCCTCATCGGCGAGCAGTTCCAGGGCGAGCTGGTTGAGCTTGCGGTAGGCCGCGTGGCCTTGCGGGATGTCTTTCCGGCGCTTGATGAACGCCGGCGGATCAAGTACCACCACGTCGAAGCGCTGGCCCTGGCCGCCGAGCTCCCGGAGCGCATCGAAGGCATCGGCGCGCATCGCCTCGATGGTGACGCCGTTGCGTGCGGCGTTAGCCTGCGCAAAATCCAATGCCGCCTGGGACGAGTCAACGCAGCGGGCGCTGCCGGCACCCTGGCGAAGTGCCGTCATCGCCCACGCCCCGGCATAGGAGCAGACATCCAGTACGCGCGCGCCGCGTGCGACATAACGCCCAAGGCGCGCGCGGTTCGCGCTCTGGTCGTAGAACCAGCCGGTCTTCTGCCCTTGCGCGAGCGGCGCGGCAAAGGACAGGGGACCCTCCCTGACTTCGATCTGCGCCGGTACCTCGCCGAATGCAACTTCGGCAACACGCGGCAGGTTCTCAAGCTCGCGTGACCCCGAGTCGTTCTTCCAGAACAGGCCGCGCGGATTGATCACCGTGCGCACAGCGGCCTCAATTTCAGCCTGGAGCGCCTGCATACCTGCGGTCGCGATCTGCCCGACGATGACATCACCATAGCGGTCGAGCACCAGTCCGGGCAGCTGATCGGATTCACCAAACACCCAGCGGTAATACGGCGCCGTGCCCAGTCGCTCGCGCAGTGCCAGGGCTGCGCGCAGCCGCTTCTCGATGAGGGCCGCAGTCACCGGTTGTGCCGCGTCGCGCGAGAGGATGCGCGCGCAGATGAGCGCGTGCGGGTTGACGCAGACGTAACCGATAAACGCCTCGCGGTGCGAGCGCAGCTCCGCGATCGCGCCGGGCGCGAACCCGGTGAGCGGCGTGGCGTCAGTGTCGATCTCGTTGCTGAACACCCACAGGTGGCCGCTGGCAAGGCGGCGATCCTCGCCACGCTTCAGGCGCAGCACGGGGGTGGGTGCGTTGACAGGGCCGGCGTTGTGGGCAGTGGCGTTCACGTTGAATTCCGCTGCAAACGCGGGGGCGGAAGTATACTGAAAATCGCCACCAACGCCCCCGAAACCTCCGACCGCGAACGATCGCCGCATGACCCAGACCGCACACGTCAATAGCGACGGCACGCCGAAATACACGAACCATCTCGCGACGCAGACGAGTCCGTACCTGCGGCAGCACGCGCACAATCCAGTCGAATGGTATCCGTGGGGTGAAGAAGCGCTGCAGCGTGCGCGTGAGCAAAAGAAACCGATTCACCTCAGCGTCGGTTATAACGCCTGCCACTGGTGCCACGTACTTGCTGAAGAGAGCTTCGAAGACGAAGCCACCGCGCGTCTCCTCAACGAGCACTTCGTCAACATCAAGGTTGATCGCGAAGAACGCCCCGACATCGATCGCATCTACCAGATCGCCCAGCAGATGCTCACGCAGCGCGGCGGGGGCTGGCCGCTCACCATGTTTCTGACGCATGACGACCAGCGGCCATTTTTCGGTGGTACGTATTTCCCACCGGAGGCCCGCCACGGGCTGCCGGCGTTCAAGGATGTGCTGCGGCGCGTCGCCGGGTACTACCGCGACCATGCCGCGGATCTTCGCACGCAGAACGATGCGCTGATGGCGGCGTTCGAAGAGCTTAATCCGCCGCCGGCAGCATCCGATACCCAGCTCACCGACGCACCGCTCAAGGCGTGCCGCGCGCAGCTTGCCCGCAGCTTCGATAAGCACAATGGCGGTTTCGGCGGCGCACCGAAATTTCCCCATCCGCTCACCATCGAGCGGCTGCTGCGCGACTGGCGTGCGAGCAGCGCGGGCGCCGAACCGGACCTGCAGGCGCTCTACATGGCGAGCCTCACGCTGCGCCGCATGGCCGACGGCGGCATCAACGACCAGCTCGGGGGCGGCTTCTGCCGCTACTCGGTGGACGAGTACTGGATGATTCCGCACTTCGAAAAGATGCTGTACGACAACGGCGCGCTGCTGGCGACCTATGCGCAGGCGGCACTCGCGAGCGGCGATGCGTTGTATGCCGACACAGCCATCGCGACTGCGGCCTGGACGCTGCGGGAAATGCAGTCACCGCAGGGTGGCTACTACTCGAGCCTGGATGCCGACTCCGAAGGGCATGAGGGCAAGTTCTATGTCTGGAGCCGCGAGGAGATCGAGCGCGCGCTGACAGCGGACGAGTTCGCGGTGTTTGCGCCTTACTACGGGATCGACCAGCCGGCAAACTTCGAGGGTCACTGGCACCTGCGAGTCTGCGCCACGCGGGAGACCATCGCCAAGGCGGCAGGTCGCAGGCCGGACGAAGTTGCCAGCCTGCTGAAGTCCGCGAGCGCCAGGCTGCTTACCATTCGCGCACAGCGCTTGCGCCCAGAGCGCGATGAGAAAATCCTGACATCGTGGAATGCGTTCATGATCCGCGGCATGGCCATCGCGGCGCGCGCACTCGGGCGTGACGATATGGCGGCTTCCGCAACGCGTGCACTGGATTTCATCCGCCGCGAGCTGTGGCGTGAGGGGCGCCTGCTCGCCACCTGCATGGACGGGCGCGCGCACCTCAACGCCTACCTGGATGATTACGTGTGTCTCGCCGATGCCGTGCTCGAACTGCAGCAGGTGCGCTTCCGCAGCGACGAGCTCGCATTCGCGCAGCAGCTGCTGGCAGTCGTCATGCGGCATTTCCCCGACGCCGCGGCCGGCGGGTTTTATTTCACCTCCGATGACCACGAGACACTGATCCAGCGCCCGAAATCCTTCAGCGACGACGCGACGCCGGCGGGCAACGGTGTCGCCGCGCTGGTGCTGCAGCGCATGGGCCACCTGCTCGGCGAGCCGCGCTATCTCATGGCGGCGGAGGCGACGCTGCGCTCGGCCTGGCCCGCGCTGGCCGGGCATCCGCAGGCGCATGTGAGCCTGCTGGCCGCACTCGAGGAGCTCCTGTCACCCGGGGAGGTGGTGATCATCCGCGGCGCTCAGGAGGACATCGAAGCCTGGAGCCGCGAGCTGGCGAAGGTGTTCGCGCCCCGGCGGCTGGTACTGGCCATTCCCGCGGACGCAACCGGCCTGCCGCCGGCGCTCGCGGACAAGGCCCCGCGGGCCGGCACGGCCGCCTACCTGTGCCGCGGCAGCGTGTGCAGCCAGCCGCTGGAGTCCCTGGACGCGCTGCTCGGGCAGCTGAGTTAGGGAAGCGCACGAATGCGGTCTGGGACTGCGCGCCGAAAAGACGGCGTGAGCTATTCCGGCAGTGACTCGCCTGAGCCGCCCATTTCCTTCGGAAAGTCCTTCAGCTTCGGCAACCCGTCGCGCATGCGCAGCACGGTCTCCTGGTAGTTCACGTGCACCGCCGGCTTGAAGGCCGCGTGTGGCAGCATCGCCGCGGGTACATCCGTGAGCTTCAGTGGCGGGTGCTCGGAGAACACGTGGCCGCCGCATAGCTTGCACGCCTTGCGATAACTGACAGGCGTCTTGTTGTAGGTGTTGATCTGGTCCGCGCCCTTGGTGACCCTGACGGCACTGGGGTTCCACAGGGTGAACGCGTTGACCGGTCCAGCCGACCAGTGCCGGCACGACTCGCAGTGACAGTAACCCATCGCCGCGGGCTCACCGGTCACCGTGAATTCAACTGCGCCGCAAAAGCAGCGCGCCTGGTACTGCGCCATGGTCCACCTCCCGCAGCTGCGATGGTCGGCGCCCAACCGGGCGAAGTCAATTGACGCGCGTGGCAGCGCTAGGAGAGCAGATCCACATTGCCGCCGATGGCAGCGGTGTTGACGGTGAGCGTGCGCTCATTCGCGAAGCGCGGCAGGTAATGCGGTCCACCGGCCTTGGGTCCCGTGCCCGACAGGCCCTGGCCACCGAAAGGCTGCACCCCCACGACCGCGCCAATCATGTTGCGGTTCACGTAGGTGTTGCCCGCCGGCAGTGAACGGAACACGTGCTCGGCCACGCTCTCCAGACGGCTGTGGACACCGAGCGTCAGCCCAAAGCCGGTGTCGCGGATCGCGGCGAGCACCTGCGGCAGCTCGCCGCTGCCGTAGCGCGCCACGTGCAGAATCGGTCCGAACTCCTCGGTCTTGAGCTGATCGAGGCTGCGCAGCTCGAACAGCTGGGGCGCAAAGTAGTGGCCGGCGGCGGTGAGGCTCGGATCCGCCTCGCAGGCATACAGGAGCTTCGCCTCACGGTTCATACGCTCGGCATGCCGGGCGAGGCGCGCGCGCGCGGCCTCGGTGATCACCGGACCGACGTCGGTGGCCGGGTCACCCGGCGCGCCGATGGTCAGACAGCGCATGGCGCCGATGAGCATGGTGATCACGCGATCGGCGACCTCCTCCTGCAGATACAGCACACGCAGCGCCGAGCAGCGCTGACCTGCACTGGTGAATGCCGAGGTGATTACGTCATCCACTACCTGCTCAGGCAGCGCGGTGGCGTCCACGACCATGGCGTTGACCCCGCCGGTTTCCGCGATCAGCGGCACGATTGCGCCGGCGCGGCTCGCCAGCGTGCGATTGATGGTGGCCGCGGTTGCCGTCGAGCCGGTGAATGCGACGCCGGCGAGCGCCGGATGGGTGAGCGCCACATCCCCGAACGCCGGTCCGTCGGCCGGGGTGAGCTGCAGCACCGCGGGCGGCACCCCCGCTTCGTGCAGCACCCGTGTCATGGCATGCGCGATGAGCGGCGTCGCGGGTGCGGGCTTTGCAACCACCGCGTTACCAGCCGCGAGGGCCGCCGTGATCTGGCCGCTGAAGATAGCCAGCGGAAAATTCCACGGACTGATGCAGACGAACACGCCGCGTCCGTGCATGGAAAGCGTGTTGCGCTCGCCGGTGGGCCCGGGCATTTCCTGCGGAGCGGCGAACAGCTGCCGCGCATGTGCCGCGTAGTAGCGGCAAAAGTCGATCGCTTCGCGCAGTTCCGCCACCGCGTCCGGCAGCGTCTTGCCCGCTTCGCGCACCAGCAGACTCAGAAACTGTCCGCGCCGTTGCTCAAGAAGATCCGCCGCCCGCTCGAGGCACGCGGCGCGCTCACCCGCCGGCGTCGCATCCCACTCTGGCTGCGCGGCGGCGGCCGCTTCCATGGCCGCGCGGATCTCAGCCTGGCTCGCATCGCGGGTGAGCCCCACCACTTCGCGCGTGTTGGCCGGCGAGTTCACCGGCACATTCGCATCCGCGGCCAGCCGGCCGCTCAAGATCGGGCCGCCGGCGTGAATGACGGTGGCTAGCGAGCGCAGCTCCCCCTCGAGCGCCGCCAGCACCGCCGGATCACCGAAGTCCTCACCCTGCGAGTTGCTGCGCTCGGGGACAAACAGCGCCGCCGGTTCGCGGATGCGTGCAGCGGGGGTCGTCTGTTCTGCGGTCACGGCAGTAATGGGATCGCGCACGACCTGCTCCACTGGAATTTGCGGGTTGAGAAACTGGTGGACGAAGGAGCTGTTAGCGCCGTTTTCAAGCAGTCGCCGCACCAGATACGGCAGCAGATCCTCGTGCGTGCCCACCGGCGCGTAGGCACGGATTGGCGGGAACGCAGGGATTTCCGCACTTGCCGCCTCGTAGAGCGCATCGCCCATGCCGTGCAGGCGCTGGAATTCGTAAGCAGCGTCAGGCGGCGCAAGTCCCAGCACGGCCGCGACGGTATAGGCATTGTGCGTCGCGAACTGCGGATAAATCAGCTCGCGCGCGGCGAATAACAACTGCACGCACTGCAGATAACTTACGTCGGTGGCCGCCTTGGTGGTGTACACGGGGAAGCTTGCTAAGCCGCGCTCCTGCGCGCGCTTGATCTCGCTATCCCAGTAGGCGCCCTTCACCAGCCGCACCGACATGCGCCGGCCCGTATCGCGGGCGAGCCGCGCCGCCCACTCAAGTACCAGGGGCGCGCGGCGGCCGTAGGCCTGCACCGCAAGCCCGAGCCCGTCCCAGGCACGCGTGCCGGCATCGCGCGCCAGCAACTCCACGACGTCCAGCGACAGCTCGAGCCGGTCAGCCTCCTCGGCATCGATGGTGAAACCGATCCCAGCCCGGGCCGCGGCGCGCGCGAGTTTCAGCATGCGCGGACCGAGCTTCTCCATGACGCGCGCGTGCTGCAGCAGCGTGTAACGCGGCTCGAGCGCCGAGAGCTTCACCGAGATTCCGGAGCGCGCGTGAGTCGTGCCGGCCGGCTGTGCGCCGAGGGCTTCTATGGCGTGCGCGTAGGCGTCCAGGTAGCGCTGCGCGTCGGCTACGGTGCGCGCGCCCTCGCCCAGCACGTCGAACGAGCACAACGCGAGCGCCGGGTCGGTCTTGCCGCGTGCCAAAGCCGAATTGATGGTCTCGCCAACGATGAACGCGTCCCCCAGCAGGTGCATCGACTGGCGCAACGCCGCGCGCACGATGGGCGCGATCAGCGGTTTGGTGATACTCGCAGCGGAGAACTCTCCGGACAGTTCCCGCGACACATCCGGCAGCATGCGGCCGGCCACGCCCAGGAGCGCAAACCCCGTACGCAACAGGAAATCGGTGTTGCCCGGCACGCCGGCGGAACGCACGGTCGCCAGCCGCTCGGCAATCAGCTGATCGGCGCGCTTCGGATCCGGCGTGCGCAGCAGTGCCTCGGCGAGGCTCATGAGCGCCTTGCCCTGCGCGCTGTCGAGCGGGAACTGCTCGAGCATGGTGTCGACGAGCGGACGCGAACCCTCATCGGCACGCGCCACCCGCACCCAGCGCCTGGCACGCACCTGCCCGGCCGCGAGCACCGCACGCGCCGGCTTGAGCGCCGCGAGCATCCCGGCGATAGCCTCAGCTTCGGGCCGCAACGTGGCCGCGGACAGCCGCGCGCGCAGCTCCCCGAGCCCCTGCGTCTCCTGTTGGTCCTCCACGTGCCTGGCAGCCCTCAGTGCCCCAGAACCTCGGCCACCGAGCGCGCGAAATACTCCAGGTTCTCCTGCCGCAGCCCGGCGACGTTCATGCGGCTGTCGTCGGTCATATAAATGTGGTGGCGGGAACGCAGCTCGCGCACCTGTGCGGTGCTGATGCCGAAATAGGAAAACATGCCGCGCTGCCTGGCAATGAAGCTGAAGTCACGCTGTGGGCAATGCTGCTGCAGTTGCTGCACTACCGCACCGCGTAGTCCGCCGATGCGGCTGCGCATCGCGGCGACCTCCTCCATCCAGCCGGCGCGCAGCGTCGCGTCGTTGAGAATGCCGTAGACAACCGCCGCGCCGTGATCCGGCGGCATGGACCAGATGCCACGCGCGATCCGCACCAGGTTGCTGAGCGTCGCTTCCGCGCCAGCCGGCGTTTCTGTAATCACATGCAGCGCCCCGGTGCGCTCGCGATACAGACCGAAGTTCTTGGAGCACGACACCGCGCACACCACCTCGGGCAGCTCGGATGAAAACAGGCGAATCGCGAACGCGTCCGCATCGAGCCCGTCGCCAAACCCCTGGTACGCCATATCGATGAAGGGCAAGAGATGCCGGCGCTTCACGACAGCGAGGATCTCGCGCCACTGTTCCTCGGACAGATCCGCACCCGTGGGGTTATGGCAGGAGGCGTGCAGCAGCACGACCGCACCCGCAGGCAGCCGCTCGAGCACTGCGATCATGGCGTTGAACTGCACGCCCCCGGTCGCGGCATCGAAATACGGATAGCTTTCAAGCTTCAGTCCCGCCCCGCACAGAAGCGGGGGGTGATTGGACCAGGTCGGCGTTGGGACATGGACCACCGATCCGGGGGACGCGGTACGGATGATCTCCGCGCCGAGACGCAGCGCGCCGCAGCCCCCGGGAGCCTGCACGGTGCGTACGCGGCCCGCGCTCAGTGCCGCATGGTCCGCGCCAAAAACCAACCGCTCCATAGCCTGATTGAAGCCGGGGTTACCGGTCGCCCCAACGTAGGCCTTGGTGGTCTGGCTCGTCAGCAGCGCGCTTTCCGCGCGCTGCACGGCGCTCAGCACCGGGGTCTCACCACGATCGTTGCGATAAACGCCAACGCCCAGATCCACCTTGCGCGGATCCGGGTCGGCGCGATACGCCGCCATGAGCCCAAGAATCGTGTCGACCGCGATGGGTTCGAGCCGCTCAAACATGCGCTGACTCTCCTCGCGCGCTTAAGGGGAGCGCAACGGTAGCACGCGTCTGAGCAAAAGTGATCTGTCGGACTCGGCTGCCGGGCCGTGCGCGCGCTATGCTCCACGGCAACACCCGACAGATCGCAACCGAAATGGCCAACCCCGTGTTCGCCGCGTTCCGGCCGGGTGCGCTGCTGCTCATCGCGGCTGCCGCCTGCGGCCATGTGTGCGCCGCGCACGCCCCGCCGGTAGCACTGGGCGCAATCACCGGTGTCATCACCGACGCGGCTCACGTGCCGCTCGCCTCCGCCACGGTAACGGCCGTCACCGCCGACGGCCGCGAAATCCGGGCGACGGTGACCAACAGCGCCGGCTTGTACGCATTTGCCGACCTGCCCGCGGGCAGCTGGTCCCTGACGTTCGCGGTGCCCGGTTACCCGGACGTCGCGCTGCCGCCGCTCGAGGTGAACGCACGCAAGGCGACCCGTCGCGACGTCGTGATACCGGGCACCGCGCAGCTGGCGGCAGCCGCGGCGGCCGGCGCGGTGCCCGAAGCGCTGCAGGCTCCGGAGCCTGGCCCTGCGGTCGACACGCAGACCCCGTTTGCGGTGGGCGATCTGGGATGGATGAACGGTACGACGCGCGGCGCAGGTCCGGTGTTCGACACTAAGTTCTTCACACCCGAAGTGCGCTTCGATGCGAGCTACCTCCAGGACTTCAACCACCCGGTGGACCACACCATCACCGGCTCCACCGAGGAACTGCGCTCCGGTGAGTTCCAGATTGATCAGGTCGGGCTCGGCGGCAACTTCCACTGGCAGGGCGTGCAGGCGCGGTTCCTGTCGATGTTCGGGCTGTATGCCAGCTCCACTCAGCGCAACGATGCCAGCACCGCGGTCGGTCAGTGGGACCTGTCGGGTGCATACAAGTACATGTCGGAGGCCAACGCCGGCTATCACTGGGATGTGAACCACGGACTGAACGTTGACGCCGGCCTGTTCGTCTCGTACATCGGCCTCTACAGCTACTACAACTTCGACAACTGGACCTATCAGCCGTCGTTCCTCTCGGCCGCAACACCCTGGTACTTCAATGGTGTGCGCGTGCAGTGGTTTCCGACCCAGACACTGAAGATCGAGCCGTGGCTCATCAACGGCTGGGAGGCGTACGCCAAGTTCAACAGTCATCCGGGCTTCGGCGGCCAGATCCTGTGGATTCCGAACGACTCGTTCAAGCTGGTATTCAACACCTATGCGATCGGCGAGGACAACCTGGCGAGTTTCAGCGGCGTGCCCAACAACGGCGGCAATCCGAACGCCGCGATCGGGCTGCCGAACCCGCACGCACCGTACGTGAACTACGCCAGGGTGCAGCGCGTGCACGAGGACGACAGCGTGGTGGTGAGGTACTACGACAACCATGGCGCAGGCGGACTTGCGGTATCGAAGATGGCGTTCTCC
>Ga0182024_10020166_pt1 | contig 12202 bp, 11 predicted proteins | sample P32metaG_FD_120480 | JGI IMG/M metagenome (GOLD analysis project Ga0182024, IMG submission 120480) | Permafrost microbial communities from Stordalen Mire, Sweden - P3-2 metaG (Illumina Assembly) | ecosystem: Environmental > Terrestrial > Soil > Wetlands > Permafrost | place: Sweden: Stordalen...
CTTCCTTGACCGCATGATCGCCCTCGTGGAAGGCGCGCAGCGGCAGAAGACGCCGAATGAAATAGCGCTCAATATTCTGATTGCCGGCCTGACGCTGATCTTTCTGCTGGCCGTGATTACGCTGCAGCCGTATTCGGTATTTGCAGTGGCGCAGACTGGCTCAGGCTCGGTACCGACAGTTGCGGTGCTGATTTCGCTGCTGGTCTGCCTGATCCCCACCACGATTGGCGGTTTGCTTTCCGCCATAGGGATCGCGGGTATGGATCGCGTCATGCAGCACAACGTTTTGGCCATGAGCGGCAAAGCAGTGGAAGCGGCCGGCGATGTGAATTCATTGTTGCTCGATAAGACCGGAACCATCACGCTGGGCAACCGGCAGGCGGTGGAATTCCTCGCTGTCAAGGGCATCACCGAAGAGGAGCTGGCTGACGCCGCGCAGCTTTCGAGCCTGGCCGACGAGACGCCGGAGGGCCGTTCCGTGGTGGTGCTTGCAAAGGAAAAATATGGGCTGCGCGGGCGGCACATCCCGGAACACGAGGCCACCTTCATACCCTTCTCGGCCTACACACGCATGAGCGGCGTGGATTTCGAAGGCAAGCAGCTTCGCAAGGGCGCGACCGAAGCAATCTGCAATTTCGTTCGCGAACGCGGTGGCGTCGTTCCCGCCGATTTTCAGGATATGAGCGATCGCATTTCGCGCAGTGGCGGAACGCCGCTGGCGGTCGCGAACGGCGGGCGCCTGCTCGGAGTCATCCATCTGAAAGACATCGTCAAGGGTGGAATGAACACGCGCATCGCCCAGCTTCGGCGCATGGGAATCCGCACCATCATGATTACGGGCGATAATCCGCTCACCGCAGCGGCGATTGCAGCGGAAGCGGGTGTCGACGATTTCCTCGCCCAGGCAACACCGAAAGACAAGCTCGATTACATCAGAAAAGAGCAGTCGGCCGGACGTCTGGTGGCGATGACCGGCGATGGCACCAATGACGCCCCGGCGCTGGCTCAGGCCGACGTTGGTCTCGCGATGAATACCGGCACCATGGCGGCGAAGGAAGCCGGCAACATGGTGGACCTCGACAGCAATCCGACGAAGCTGATCGAAGTGGTGGCAATTGGCAAGCAGTTGCTGATCACACGCGGCGCCCTGACGACGTTTTCCATTGCCAACGATGTCGCGAAGTATTTCGCGATCATCCCGGCCATGTTTATTCCGACTTATCCGGTGCTGGCGAAGCTGAATATCATGGGCCTGCACACGCCTCAGAGCGCGGTCTTATCGGCCGTGATCTTCAACGCGCTGATTATCATCGCACTGGTGCCGCTCGCGCTGCGCGGCGTGAAGTATCGGCCGCTCGATGCGGCAAGCCTGCTGAGGCGGAATCTCTTGATCTATGGCGTCGGTGGAATCATTGCGCCGTTCCCCGGTATCTGGCTCATCGACCAGTTACTGGTGATGTTACATCTCGCATAGGAGCGATCTATATGTGGCAACAGATTTTACCTGGAATTCGAATTAAGATCTTCATGACGATCGTGCTCGGCGTGCTCTATCCGCTGGCTATCACCGGAGTTAGTCAGGTGTTGTTTCCGCACTACGCCAATGGCAGCCTGATCACGGTGAACGGGAAAGTTGTCGGCTCCGAGCTGATCGGCCAGAATTTCTCGAAGCCGGAATATTTTCAGCCGCGCCCGTCAGCGGCGGGCAACGACGGCTATGACGCCACATCGTCAAGCGGATCGAATTACGGACCGACAAGTCAAAAGCTCGTCGATCGGGTAAAGGCCTCGATCGATAAATTTCGGAAGGATAATCCCGATTACACCGGGCCCCTTCCGGCGGATCTGGTTACCGCTTCCGCCAGCGGTCTGGATCCGCACCTAAGTCCTGACTCCGCCGCCGCGCAGGCTGCGCGCGTGGCGAAGGCCCGCGGCGTTTCAACTGACCAGGTTAGTCAGTTGATTGCGCAAGTGACCGAAGGTCCGGATTTGGGGATGCTTGGAGAACCGCGGGTCAATGTGTTGAAGCTGAACCTGGCACTGGATGAGAAATTTCCCAAGAAGTAACTCACAAAGTTGAAAATTGACAAGCCATTGAAGATTGCCCTCTGGCTAATAGGAGGGATGCTGGTTCTGATTCTGCTGAGCGTCGTCGGTCAGGGGTTGAACACCCTTGACCGTTTGACGTTAGTGGAGCATGAGCGCGATTCCTGGCAGCGTGCGCCCGAAATCATCGGACAGCTGAATCTTCGGGATGGCAGCCGCGTTGTGGATGTCGGTAGCGGCGCCGGATACTTTACGCTGAAACTTTCCGCCGCGGTTGGCCCAACCGGAAATGTGCAGGCTGTGGACATATTACGTCTGCCACTGACGTTTCTGTGGATTCGTGCGCACCGGTCGGGCCTCCACAATGTGGAAGTCGTGCTTGGCGAGCCGAATGATCCTCACGTTTCAGGTCCGGTGGATGCCGTACTGATCGCGAATACTTATCACGAACTGACGCGGCCCGGTATCATCCTCGCGCATCTCCGTAATGCGGTGGTGGACGGAGGGCGTCTGGTCATTGCCGACCGAATTCCCGTCAGAGATGGACCACAATCGGCGAACGCTGAACATGCTATTGATCCCGCAATCGTGGAAGCGGAACTGCGGCGGGATGGATTCGACATTCAGAGCCGGCAGGATCACTTCCTCGATCAGCCCGATGAAGGCCCGTGGTTTCTGATCGTTGCCGTTCCTATAATGAGGCATAGGCCATGACTCCGGTTACACGACGACGCACGCCGGAAGAACTGCTGCTCCAGGTGCAGGCTGAAGAGGCTCAGGATAGCCGGGGGCGGCTCAAGATCTTCCTCGGGTATGCGTCGGGTGTCGGCAAGTCATTCCGCATGCTCGATGAAGGCAGGCGACGCGCTGAACGTGGCCAGGATGTGGCTGTGGGCGCGATTCAGCTACCGGCCACGCAGGACGTGGAAGAGCTTCTGAAGAAGCTGGAAGTGATTCCTCTCAGAACAATGGACGGCGCCCGCGTGATGGACGTGCCCGCTATCCTGAAGCGGCAGCCGCGCGTTTGCCTTGTGGACGGGCTGGCGTGGGATAACCCTTCGGGCTCGATGAACCCAAGCCGCTGGCAGGATGTGCGCCAGCTACTCGATGCCGGGATTGCTGTGATCGCCTCTATCAATATTCAATACATTGCCGAGTTGCAGGGGCAGGTGGAGAGGATTACCGGTAAGCATGTCACGCAAACCGTGCCACAGAGTTTTCTCTACGGGACCGACGAGATTGTGGTCGTGGATGCGCCGCCGGAAATGTGCTTCGGCCATTCCGGCCAGGGTGTCGCGGGCGACCCGACGCGGCTTGCGCACCAGCTCTCCGAATTGCGCGAAATCGCGCTGCTGTTTGCCGCAGATGTAGTGGATCATCAGCTCGAAACTTACCTGAAGCAGAATGGCGTCGCCGCATCCTACGGCACGCAGGAACGCATTCTGGTATGCATTACGCCGCGAACCAGCGCGAAGGCCATGATCGAAAGCGGCAAGCGTAATGCGGAGCGTTTCCATGGTGAACTGATTGCTGCCCACGTGCGCCAGGGCCGTCTGGACGATCAGGCCAAGGCGGCTCTGGATCGCAACCTGCAGATGGCGCGCGAGGCGGGAGCGCATGTTGAAATTCTGGAAGGCGACGACCCTATCGAGGCCATTCTGGAATTTGCGCGCGAACGCGGCATCACGCAGATTTTTATGGGTCACGGCCTCGATACTCAATGGTGGCACCGGTGGACTGGCGGGCCCGTGGGCCGTCTGATTCGCGGCGCGCAGGGAATCGACGTGCGGGTGTTCCCTCAGTGACGCCGCCCGCTCCTGGCAAACTGAAGATCTATCTGGGTTACGCGGCTGGTGTCGGCAAGACGTATCAGATGCTGACCGATGCGCAGGACTTGCACCGGCAGGGCCACGACATCGTGATCGGGTATTTCGAACCGCATGGCCGCGCCGATACGATCGCGAAGACGGAGGGGCTTGAGATCATCCCGCGGCGAAAGGTGGAATACCGCGGGGCTGTGTTCGAAGAGATGGACACCGACGCGATTCTGGCGCGGCGTCCGGAAATCTGCGTGGTCGATGAGTTCCCGCATACAAATGTGCCGGGGTCCGCGCGAATTAAGCGCTGGGAAGACGTGACGGTGCTGCTCGAGGCCGGTATCGGCGTCCTCACTACCATGAATATTCAGCATCTGGAGAGCCTGAACGATCAGGTGTGGCAGATCAGCGGCGTGCGCGTCCGCGAAACCATTCCGGACTGGGTAGTGAAGCAGGCGGAGCAGGTGGTGATGGTGGATGTGACGCCTGGTGCGCTGGTGAATCGGCTGCTGCGCGGCGTGGTTTATTCGCAGGAGAAATCGAAGAAGGCGCTGGAGAATTTTTTTCAGGAATCGACGCTGGGCGCATTGCGCGAACTTGCCATGCGGCAGACGGCGCATGAGAGCGAATCGCACCATGTGGAATCCGATATCGCGGAGTCGGATCGCAATGCGGCTATTAGTCACGGAACGGCACTTGAGACAGAGCCGGTTGTGGCGCCCACGGACCGCTTCGAGCGCATATTAATTCTCGTTACGGCCGATCCTTCGAGCGCCATGGTAATCCGAAGGGCTAAGCGCGTGGCGGATTACCTGCATGCCGATTGTATGGCGGTGGCAATTCAGCGGCCGACGGGCGGAAATAAAGTTGCGGCGGGGGAGCGTGAGGCGATCGAGCGGCATCTCAATTTTGCACGTAACCTGCATATCGATGCACGCTTGCTGGATGCGGAATCGGCCGGAGACGACCCGGCGAAGGCTCTGGTGGAATTCGCGCGGGTGAACGGCGTTACCCAGTTGTTTCTGGCACGGCCGCGTGGAACAGGGCTCAAGGGTATGCTGCAGGCGAGCATTGAACAACGGATTGTCTGGCTGAGCCGCGATATGCAGGTCACGATCGTGGCGGATCGCACGCGGTGCGCGTAGTATATCCGCTCAGGTAAACCACAGTTAATATCGCGGAACGCCGCCGGAAATTTGCTGGTCCGATTTTGCAAATCCGTAGTATAGTGGACCAATGTCGAACATCGCTGGAAAAGCCTATGCGATGAACGTGATTACTCCGCTCCGGTGGTACACGGCATGGATCACGAAACTCACGTTCTGGATTGCAGGCAAGCATCCATCCACAACTTTGGGGCTGCAAACGCTGTCGCTCATTCATTATGCGCGCTGGGTAGTGATCAGGTCTGACCAGTTCCCGTGTGTCAGTGAAAAACAGCCGCGCGAAGAACTGAAATACAATTACATGCTGTTCTTCAGTAATTTCAATGGCAGCTGGGATCAGTATGTCGATTCGTTCTCTTCGGCGATTCCCACAGGCCTCAATCTGTTCTGGGTGTTGAATATCAAATATCCGCGCTCGGTGCCGATGCTGCCCTTTCACCGGTACATCACGTCGAATCAGATCTGGACGGATCATTATTACAATGCGTACCCCATGGCCGCTTCGAACGATGTGAAGGCCGCGCAGAGGGTCAGGAACGGGCTGCTTGGATTCATCGACGATACGAAGAACTCATCGCCGGACGAGTTTCAGCAGAAATACAATAAGCTTCTTCTGACATTGCAGCATGACGTGAGTCAGATGGGACCCAATCCGATTGTGAGCCTTTCGGCGTGGGCTGTAGAGAAACGACTGCGGGACGAACGCAGGGTGGCGGGAGTTTAGACATTATGGCTAACCAGTCAGGAAATGCTTACGCGCTCACTTTGCTGTGTCCGATTCGCCACGGCATGCCGAAGGAGTTCCCGGAAGGGATGGAGGGACAGACCTGCGCGGCCTGCGTGAGATATCTGCTGCAGGACGTCATGCGAGTGAGCGAAGACAGCCCCATGGCGAGGGTTCCCAATACTTATCTCTCTCGCTTCTACATTCTGGAAGACGTTCCCTATCAGGGGAAACCCGCCACACTGGAGCACCTGAAGAGCAACTATCTGGTGTTCTCCGCGAATCTGCACGGCGATCTGGATACGTGGCTCACCGGGATGTGGAACGCGATTCAGCCTGAGATCCGCGGCCTCCTGCAATACTGTTTCGGATTCGAAGGCGTGCATGACTGCGCATCTTTCATAACCTGGATCAGGAAGTGCCAGGTGGAGACCACATTTTTCTTCGACGGCTCCACGGATGAGCCACTCGCGGTGCAACTGAAAAATCTTTATTTGAAGCAGGAGTTTTCGGATTTTGTTTTTGCGAATCAGGGCAACAGCCCGGAAGTGCTTCAGGCGAACTTTCGGGAATTCGTGGCGAGAACACAGCCGGAGAATATCGATGCGCCCACGTGGAGATCAGGCGCGTACAGCCTCGATAACGTTGTGACCGGGCTGAAAGCAAAGGGAGCGAATTCTCAATGATTTCGAAACTCGATTTGCCGGATATCCAGGGCAACATCGTCAAGGCTTACGGCCGCTATGGTTTCCCGTTCGCGCGGTATGTCTTTTACCAGATCGATGACCCTACGAAAGGGCGGAAGTTCGTGGAGAAAGTGACTCCGCTGGTCACGACGTCGGTGCCATGGTCTGAGGATTCGCCGCTGAAAATACCGGCGGTCGCGGTGAACATTGCGTTCACTTACCAGGGCCTGAAGCATCTGGACATTCCCGACGATACTTTGCACGGTTTTCCCGACGAATTCGCGATGGGGATGAAGGCGCGCCGCGATATTATTGGCGACACCGGGCCCAATCATTTCAAGCGCTGGGACAAGATATGGAACGACCCTGGCGATGTATTCAGCCAGAACGTCCACATCCTGATCGGAATCAACGCCAAAGAGGAAGGCCCGCTGGAAGCGATATACCAGCAGATTTGTGGCATCCTGGATGCGACCGGCGGCGTTGCGCAGCTGACCGGGCATCGCGGTGCGAACGGCGCTGAAGATCTGCGCTACCAATCCGCCATCGCAAGCGACTCCGACAGAGAGCACTTCGGTTACGCCGATGGAATCAGCACTTCGTATTTTGAAGGCTGCCGCGAAAACCCGAGGTACGTCGTCGGCGGCGGCAAGCCAACGGGTTTGGATCCGACCACCAGGGCGGGATGGGCGCCCCTGGCTGCCGGCGAATTCGTCTTCGGACATGCGGACGAATCGGGCGCGTATCCCGAAGCGCCCGGGCCGCCGCTGTTTTCGCGCAACGGAACATACATGGTGTACCGCAAGCTGCACCAGAACGTGGCAACCTTCAGGGCGTTTATCAAAGCCGAAGGCGAGAAGTTTGGCGGCGTGGAAGCGTTCGCTGCGAAACTCAGCGGGCGCTGGCGCAATGGCGCGCCACTCACCACGTTCCCGACTGAAGAAAGCGCTGACCGGTTCGTGGCGGAACTGGGCGCTCTGTTGGATAAGTCCCGGCAAGGCCAGGCTACGGCTGCGGAGAACGCGCGGCTCGCAGAGCTCAGGTTGAAACTGACGGCGTACGATTACAACGATGACACGGACGGCGCGAAATGCCCCTTCAGCGCGCACACACGGCGCGCCAATCCGCGCAGCGCTCTGCAATTCGGCCAGAACAAGCCTTTCGATACTCCTGGCGCGCTCAGTAACCGGCGCAGGATATTGCGGCGGGGCCTTCCCTATGGCGAGTCCCCGGAAAATACCACGGATGATGACGAACACGGCGTGATCATGATGATCGTCAACGCGGATCTGAGCAGGCAGTTCGAATTCGTGCAGGAGCAGTGGATCAATTACGGCAATGACTTCCGGTTGTCGAACGATCAGGATGCACTCCTCGGCAATAACGGCTTCAATGAGAATGGGCGCGGCAAGGGACGCATGCTGATTGAAGGCGATGCGGCGGCGCAAAAACCTCCCTATTTTTGCAGCGGAATACCAACGATGGTGCAGACCCGCGGCGGCGATTACTTCTTCGTTCCGAGCATGACGTGTCTGCGGATGATCGCCATGGGCATCGTGGATCCAACGTGAGCGGGATGACTTCACGACTCGAGCTGAACACCGAGTATCCGCCGCCCGACGAGCAGATCCATATCGATAGCCTGATTAACGAACTGCGCGCGAAGATGACCGGCGACTATGTGAACACGCGGACGCTACGCGACGCGCATCCGAAGATGCATGGCTGCGTCCACGGCGTATTTACGGTACCGCCCGACCTGCCTGCCGAACTTGGGATCGGCTTATTTTCCACCAGCGCCTCTTATCCGGTCTGGATTCGCTTCTCCAACCAGAACAACGCCGTCTCGCCCGATGTGAAGCCGGATATACGCGGCGTGGCGATCAAGCTGATCGGCGTGCCGGGCGAAAAACTCATCGATAGCGATCCGCATTGCACGACGCACGATTTCATTCTGATCAGCGATAGCCGGTTTGTGACAAAGGACGTGGCCCAGTTCGATGGGCTGGTGAAAGCGCTGGTTGGCGGGAAGCTTGCGATGGCGTGGTACTTCCTCACGCATCTGCGCGTGCTGCGTAATCTGATGAGTTCACTGAAGAAGTTCAGCAACCCGCTGAGCATTCGTTACTTCAGTGTTGCTCCGTATCTGCTGGGACAGCGAGCGGTGAAGTATTCGCTGATTCCACACAGCGTTTCCGATGCCACTGTGCCCGATCATCCTGCCGACGATTACCTCAAACAGGCGATGGTGAAGCAACTGGCGGATGGTGAGGCGGTGTTCGATCTGGCGGTACAGTTCCAGATGGATCCGTACCATATGCCGATTGAAGATCCGGGTGTGACGTGGGATGAAAAGGAGTCACCGTTCCATCGGGTCGCCACTCTGCGGATTCCTTCGCAGGTGTTCGACACTGCAGGGCGTGCCGAGTTCGGAGATAATTTGTCGTTCAATCCGTGGCGCTGCCTGCCGGAACATCGGCCGCTCGGCGGCATCAGCCGTGCGCGAAGGCAGGTCTATCAGGCGCTCTCAAAATTCCGCCATGAACGCAATCAGTCCCCGCAAGCGGAGCCTGATGCTTTCAAAGCGATGTGAGTTTTCGGCACGCCCGCGCACGGGCCTCAGTTCTTGCTGGTTACGGCCTTTTTTCGACGTCGGTGCAGCAGCGCCGGGCGTTGGTTGACCTCGTCGACCGAGAAGGTCTCCGGATCGAAGTCGTCGCCCACCCACTCGATGAATTCTCCGTGCCGCTCATGCTCGGAATTGGCAATGGCTTCCAGCAGATTGTAGAGGCCGTGTATGCCGCCACAATCCTCGGGAGGTCCGTGCCTTTCGCCCGCCAGGCAAGCGGGATAAGCGCGCCCTGGTTCCGGTGCAAGGCATTTTTCAACCACGATTTCGTGATCCCAGTCATCGCCGAAGTCATAGGTGTACAGCGCCTTTGCCCGCACCTTGCCGAGCACGGTGGACAGGCGCGCGGTTCGTTCGCTGAGAGTGCCCGGTCCGCCGAGGAAAGTCTCCATTGGATCGGGTTTGCCGAACCTCTGTTTCCCGATGCGGAACTCATGCATGTGGCAGTCTTCCCAGCCCATGGCCACTTGCAGGACATCATGCAACTGCTCCAGCGTCAGGTCTGCCGGAACCAGCAGTTGCCGCCAGATCGCCGGATCTATGCAGCGCACGGTGGCGCAGGTGATTTCGCCTGCGATCTAGTAACGGTAGTGATCCGGCTTGTACGGACCTTCCACCGGCACGCCGATATACTCCGCCTGTTCCTTCGAGAGCGTCGTGAGTTTCACGCCGATCTTTTCCAGATGCAGCCGCGCCACTTCTTCATCCAGTTTCTTCGGCAGCACATAGACGCCCGGCTTGTAGGTGTCCTTGTTGGCCCACAGGTCCAGTTGCGCCAGCGTCTGATTAGAAAAGCTGTTCGACATCACGAAGCTCGGGTGACCGGTCGCGCAGCCCAGATTAACCAGGCGGCCTTCCGCCAGCACGAAGATCGCATTGCCTGAGGGGAACGTATACTGATCCACCTGCGGCTTGATCTCCAGCTTCTTCGCATCGGAATTGTTGAGCTTGTCGACCTGAATTTCGCTGTCGAAGTGGCCGATGTTGCAGACGATCGCCTGATCTTTCATGCGGCGCATGTGTTCGAGCGTGATCACATCCACATTGCCGGTGGTTGTGACGTAGATATCGCCGCGGCCGAGCGTGTCTTCAATCGTAGTGACTTCATACCCTTCCATCGCGGCCTGCAGAGCGTTGATCGGATCGATTTCGGTGATCACCACGCGCGCGCCGAGCCCGCGCAGCGAATGCGCGCTGCCCTTACCGACATCGCCGTAGCCGCAAACCACGCAGACTTTGCCCGCAACCATCACGTCGGTGGCGCGCTTGATGCCATCGGCCAGCGACTCGCGGCAGCCGTAGAGATTATCGAACTTCGATTTCGTGACGGAATCGTTCACGTTGATGGCGGGCACCAGCAATTCGCCCGCTTCGTGCATCTTGTATAAGCGATGAACGCCGGTGGTGGTCTCTTCGGAAACGCCGCGCCAGTCTTTCACCACATCGTGCCAGAGCGTTTTGCTTTCGGCGTGGATCTTCTTCAACAGATCCTTGATAACCTGCTCTTCCTTGTTTCCCGACGGCGTGTTGACCCAATCGCTGCCATTTTCCAGCTGATAGCCCTTGTGAATGAAAAGCGTCGCGTCGCCGCCATCATCGACGATGAGCTGCGGGCCGAGGCCGCCCGGATGCGTCAGCGCCTTGTTCGTACACCACCAGTAATCCTCCAGCGTCTCGCCCTTCCATGCAAACACGGGAACGCCCGCAGCGGCGATGGCGGCGGCGGCGTGATCCTGTGTGGAGAAGATGTTGCAGCTCGCCCAGCGCACCGAAGCGCCCAGATCCACCAGCGTCTCGATGAGCACGGCCGTCTGGATGGTCATGTGCAGCGACCCGGTCACGCGCACGCCAGCCAGCGGCTTCGTCTTCGCGTATTTCTGGCGAATCGACATCAGGCCGGGCATTTCCTTCTCGGCAATGGTGATTTCTTTGCGGCCCCAATCGGCCAGTTTCATGTCTGCGACCTTGTAGTCGGTCGCGATTTCGGGAAGTACGGCGGTGCTCATTATTTCTCCTATCAACGAATCAAAATATATTGATACAAACGCGGGCCAAGCTCTACAATATCATAAGTGGCCTCGATTCTCAAAACGCTGAAATTGATTTCCGATCCGAGCCGGCTGCGCCTGCTGTTGCTGCTGGAACGGGAGGAATTATCGGTGGCGGAGCTGCAGGAGATCCTCTCGATGGTGCAAAGCCGGATCTCGACCCATCTGTCGCAGCTCAAAGCCGCAGGCATCGTCGAAGACCGCAAACAGGGCAAGAATAGCCTTTACCGGCTGCGGGATCGGCAACTGATCGACCTGCTGCATTCCGCAGCCAGCGAGATCCCCGAAGCAAAAGGCGACGCGCAGGCGCTGCAACTCGCACTCGAGAAACGCCGTGACAAAGTACGCGGCTACTTTGATGAATTGGCCGGGAAGTTTGGACGCGACTACGTGCCGGGCCGCAGCTGGAAAGGCCTTGCCGAGACCCTGCTTCAGCTCATGCCTCCGATGGCGATCGCGGACCTGGGCGCAGGCGAAGGCACTTTTTCGCAGCTTCTCGCCCAGCGTGCTCAGCATGTCATTGCGATCGATAATTCCGCGAAGATGGTGGAATTCGGAGCGCGGCTGGCGCGCGAGAACGGCATCGCAAATCTGGAGTACCGGCTTGGTGATCTGGAATCGCCGCCTATTGAAGATTCGACGATCGATCTCGCATTTTTCAGCCAGAGCCTGCATCACGCTTTGCATCCGGAGCGCGCCGTGGCGGCCGCCGCACGCTTGCTGAAACCAGGCGGGCGCATCGTGATCCTGGATCTGAAGAAGCACAGCTTCGAACAGGCGCGCGATTTGTATGCCGATACGTGGCTCGGATTCTCTGAAGTCGAATTGCGCGGCTTCCTCGAAAGCGCCGGATTCACGGGGGTGCAGAGCTGGGTGGTGGATCGTGAGGCGCAGTCGCCGGGTCTGGAGACGATTCTGGCTATGGGGCGGAAGTGATGAGGAGGCCTGGTGCGGGGAGTTCCGTTTCGTCCGGGTCGCCAGCGCTTACGTCGGCGGCCATCACAGTCTGCCCGGATTCCGGGTGCGGCGCGGCGGCTATTACCAGCATTGGATAAGGATCGAGCGCAACGCCTCCGGACCACTTGC
>Ga0182024_10020167_pt1 | contig 12201 bp, 14 predicted proteins | sample P32metaG_FD_120480 | JGI IMG/M metagenome (GOLD analysis project Ga0182024, IMG submission 120480) | Permafrost microbial communities from Stordalen Mire, Sweden - P3-2 metaG (Illumina Assembly) | ecosystem: Environmental > Terrestrial > Soil > Wetlands > Permafrost | place: Sweden: Stordalen...
ATTCCCCTACAGACCCTTAGTGTTCCTCAAGGGGATCCATCCGGCGCCCGCACCACGGGCAGTCGAGCAGATCCCTCTGCGCGAGCTGATCGCAGTGCGTGCAGAAACGCAGGTTCTCGATCGACCAGGGCAGTTCGGACGCGGTCGGCGCGAGCGGAAGCAACTCCGCGATGACCTCGAGCCGCTCACCGGTGTCCTTGTCCACGTACACCTTTCCCGGCTGGGCCTGGACGATCACTTCACGACCGGTGGAGGGGGTCCGCATGCGGTACTTCTGAAAGGTCCTCAACTCACGGTCCCCTCGGTCAATGGTGGTGTTCCTCGGGAAGGGCGTCGATATCACGCCGGACATCGCGTATCCAGATCCCGATCGAGATCACGAGGATGATGAACCCGACCAGCGACCATACCCACCAGACGGTGGTGCCGATCACGAGCAGCGTGGTCCCGATCGCCACCACGACGGGGATGATCGACCCGCCCGGCAGGTGGATCTGTTCGCCCGCCGGCGGCGCTACATCTGACTCGACGCCGACGTGCCCGCCCTGCTCAGGCTCGGTGGTGCTCATGAATGCAGGTAGATCGCGGCGACGACGAACGTCGCGCCGAACATGAACGCACAGATCGCCCCTGCGATCAGGCCGGCACGGAGATTCTTGCGGGCAAGCTTCTTGTCCATCAACCCCAATCCTACCCGTTTAGGTGGACGCGGGCGACCGTCGCGGCAGCCTCGTCAGAGCTTGACGTCGGCGACCATCGCGCCGAACAGCAGGGCGAGATAGGCGAGCGAATAGAGGTACACGCGCAGTGCGCTGGCTCGGTCCTGGCGCCGGTACAGGATCGCCGCGAGCAGCACGAAAGTGACACCCAGGAGCACGGCGGCGACCAGATAGAAGACGCCGAAGGCGCCCGCACAGAACGGCAGCTGCGTGACGGCATAGAGCAGCAGCGAATACAGGAGGATCTGCTGGCGGGTCATCGCCTCGCCGCGCACGACCGGCAGCATCGGCACGCCGACTTTCGCGTACTCGTCCTTCATCAGCAGGCTGAGCGCCCAGAAATGCGGCGGCGTCCAGTAGAAGACGATCGCGAACAGGTAGACCGCGGTCCACGACAATGAGCCCCGCGTCGCGGCCCACCCGACCATCGGCGGAATCGCGCCGGCCGCACCGCCGATCACGATGTTGTGCCAGGTGCGGCGCTTCAGCCACACCGTGTAAACGCCGACGTAGCCGACGAATCCGGCGAACGCCAGGCTGGCGGCGAGCAGGTTCAGCGTCAGCCACATCAGGATGAACGAGCCCGCCGCGAGCCCGCACCCGTAGATCAGTGCGGCCGTCGGGGACACGCGCCCCGCCGGGATCGGTCGTGACGCGGTCCTCGCCATCTTCGCGTCGATGTCGCGGTCGTACCAGTGATTGACGGCACCGGCGCCGCCGGCCGACATGTAGCCACCGATGCATGCCAGCAGGATCCGTCCAAGCGACGGACTGCCTGCGATCTCCATCGTCGCGACGGTGGTGAGCAGTAGCAGCGACTGGACCTTGGGCTTGGTCAGCTCGACGTAGTCGGAGACGAGCTGCCGGGCGCTCGAAACTGGCGCGACGGGTTCAACCGCACTGAAGGAAGACGTGCTCACGACGGACGTAGAGTATCGGCGGCGAGATCAAGGACGCGTCAGTGGCCCGACGACCACCGCCGCGCGCTCAGTGTCGTGATTCGACACTAGACGCGTGCGAACTGCTCGGACCCGCCGGTCTTCTGGAGCTGCCCGGTCTGGGCCTCGACCTCGAGACGGATGTCCCGCATCGGCTCGACCGACCGCACCCGCGGCACCGAGTCGAAGTTGTTGACCGGTGGCGGCGAGGTCGTGAACCACTCGAGCGTGTTCGCCTTCCATGGATCCGGACCGGCGATCTCGCCCTTCTTGTAGCTGGTCACGAAGTTGTAGACCGACATCAGGAGGCCGAGCGCGAGGATGTAGGACCCGATCGACGAGATCAGGTTGTAGGTCGACCACCCCAGGCCGGGCTGGTAGGTGTAGATCCGTCGCGGCATGCCGGACAGGCCGAGGGCGTGCTGGACGAAGAAGGTCATGTTGAACCCGAAGAACGTCACCCAGAACGAGGCCTTACCGAGGCGTTCGTTGCACAGCCGGCCGGTCATCTTCGGGTACCAGTAATAGATGCCGGCCATGATCGTGAAGACGGAGCCGCCCATCAGCACGTAATGGAAGTGCGCGACCACGAAATACGTGTCGTTGAGCTGCCAGTCGACCGGGAACACGGCCAGGAAGATGCCGGTGATGCCGCCGATCAGGAAGACGATGATGAAGCCGCAGGCCCACCACATCGCGGTCGTCATGACCAGTGAGCCGCGCCACAGCGTCGCCGTCCAGTTGAAGATCTTGACGCCGGTGGGGATACCGATCAGGAACGAGCTGAGCATGAAGAAGCCGAGCACGACGAGCGGCATGGGCGCCGTGAACAGGTGGTGGGCCCAGACGAGCGTCGCCAGGAACGCGATCACGATCGTCGAGGCGGCGATCGCCTTGTAGCCGAATATCGGTTTTCGCGAGAACACCGGCAGGACCTCGGAGATGATCCCGAAGCCCGGCAGGATCATGATGTACACCTCGGGATGGCCGAAGAACCAGAACAGGTTCTCCCACAGCACCGGTGAGCCGTGGTTGACCGCATTGAACCAGTGCGTTCCGAAGTGCCGATCGGTCAGCAGCATCGTGACCGCGGCTGCAACCACGGGCAGCGCGATGATCAGCAGCACTGCGTAGATCAGGATCGACCAGACGAACAGCGGCAGGCGTCCCCAGGTCATGCCGGGCGCGCGCATATTCACGACCGTCGCGTAGAAGTTGATCGCGCCGGCGAGCGAGGAGATGCCCGTCAGGTGGATCAGGAAGATCCAGGCGTCCTGGCCACCACTCGGCGAGTACTGGATGCTCGATAGCGGTGGGTAGCTCCACCAGCCTGCTTCAGGCGGATGCCAGAAGATCGACGCGTAGAAGACGATGCCACCGCAGAGCAGCAGCCAGAACGAGAGCGCGTTCAGCCGCGGGAAGGCCATGTCCCGCGCGCCGATCATCAGCGGCATGAAGTAGTTGCCGAAGCCCGCCATGACCGGCACGACGAACAGGAAGATCATCGTCGTCCCGTGCAGCGTGAGCAGCTCGTTGTAGTGCTCGCCGCTGATCAGCGTGTTGTTCGGCACCGCGAGCTGCGAGCGCATCAGCAGTGCCTCGACCCCGCCGAGCAGGAAGAAAACGAACGTCAGGACCAGGTACATGATCCCGATCTTCTTGTGGTCGGTCGTCATTACCCAGTCCAGCCACTGCCTGGTCTTGCGCGGCTCCTGGACCTCGTGGACGAGGACCTGGGGCACTGGACGAACAGCGTGATCGATGGTGCTCATGTCGCCTGAATGTCGCCTGAAATCGCTTGCTGGTTAGAAGGTGCCGCTCGGAGTCAGGATGCCCTGTTTGATCAGGTCGCGTCGCAGTTGCGCAACTTGATCGTTCTGTGCGTTGATGAGCTTGGACTGCTGGGTTATCCAGGCCGTGTACTGCTGGGGCGTGACGACCTTGACGAGCGCCGTCATGAACGCGTGCTGGCGTCCGCACAGCTGGGCGCACTGGCCGTGGTACAGCTCGTTGGCGTGCTCCGCCTTGAACCATGCGTAGGTCGTGAAGCCGGGGACCGCGTCGACCTTGCCGCCCAGCGCCGGCACCCACCAGGAGTGGATCACGTCGCTCGACTGGATCAGCAGATTTACTGTCTCACCCGCGGGGACGACCATCTCCTGGTAGGAGTACGGAAGCTGCCAGCCCTTCTTGTTGCAGTTCGCGCCGTATGTGTAGCGCCAGATGAACTGGCGGCCGGTGACGCAGATGGTCAGCTTCTGCCCGTTCGGCGGGTTCGGTGCGGTCAGCGACGCGGACAGCACCGAGTTCGCGCTGGCATCGGAGTTCGGCGCGTTGACGATCCCGGGGAGCTTGATGAAGGTGACGGTGGCGATGACTACCAGAATCAGCACGGCGCTCAGCGTCAGCCCGAGCTCCAGCCGCGTGTTCCCGTGAATCTGCACGGCCACCGGGTGCTTGTGCGCCCGGAACGCAAACACCGAGTAACACACGAAGCCCATCACGGCGAGGAACACGATGATCGCGAGCACCAAGATGATGTCGTAGAGGCTCGCGATGCTCGTGGCGTTCGGCGAACCGCCCGACTTCAGCGTGCAACAGGCTGCCGAGGCGCTCTGCGCGAGCGACAGATAGACCCCCGCGGCGACCAATGGCGCCAGCCACTTCACGCCTACACGTCGCCCCGCGCCGAGGATTGAACGGACGAAATTCACAGCGGGCTGCATCTTATAGAGACGAGAGGCAACCTGGTCGCCGGCGGCAACAACACACCCCCTTTCTATACTCCCCGCGCTTGCAACTGTCGAGAGCCATCCGAGGTACGGCGTGGGCGCTCGTGGCCGCCGGTGCTGCTGCTCCGCTGCTCCGGCGCAGGTTGAACCTGCCGAAAGGGCCGGTGCTCGCCAGCGCGGCGGCGGCCCCGGCGGCGCTGTGTGTCGCCGCGCCCAAGGGCCGACTGCGCGACGCCGCCGTCTGCGGCATGCAGATGTGGGCATACCTGGCCGCCTACGAGCTACCCAACGACGACCCGCAACGCCTACGCGAGCGCGTGCACATCGAGTACCCGATCGTGCTCGACCGCGTGCTCGGCTTCGGAAAGATCCCCACACAGCGACTGCAGCAGCGGTTGTCGCGAGACGGTGAGATCAATCGCTTCGAAACCGTGCTCGTCTGGTGCCATTGGGCGTGGTTCGCGGTGCCGCATCTCGCGGTCGCATACGTCGCGCTGCGCAAGCCGAAGGAACTCGGGGCCGCCGCCGCTCGGATGTACGCAGTCTTCGACCTCGGCGCGATCGTCTACTGGACAGTGCCCACAGCGCCCCCCTGGTGGGCCGCGGCCCACGGTCACATCGAGAAACTCGATGGCGAGGTGGAGATCGGCGAGTTCGGCCACCGCTTCGACGCCACCGCCGCCCCCCTGCCCGTGAGGCGCATGATGCTCGAGTACGGCGAGCGCTTCTGGGGTGACCGCTGGAACGATCTTTACGATGTGCTCGGAGGGAATCCGCTCGCCGCCATGCCGTCCCTGCACTTCGCCACCTCGCTGATGGCCGCGCACCTGCTCTCGGAGGTGGATCCCGTCGCTGGTGCGGTCGGCTGGACCTACGCCGGAACGCTCGGGCTCGCGCTCATCTACCTCGGTGAGCACTACGCCGTCGACGTGATCGCCGGGGCCGCACTGACCGAGGCGGTGCATCGCAGCGCCGGCCCCGTCAAACCGGCCGCACTGCTGCTGGCGCGCGCGCTCCGCCGGCTACGCGCCGCCGCCGAGGGCAACTGAACGACACCGTGACCGACCGGCCGAACAGCGAGCAGGTCTCGCCTGGTGCCGGCCCGCTGGCCGGCACCGGCACTGCAGCGGGCGGACAGCGGGCCCAAAAGCCGGACCAGATGCCGCGCGTGGTCGTCACCCGGGGGCGGGTGATCGCTTCTGTGATCTTCGTGATCGGGATCGTGGCGTTCCTGTACCTCGGGCTACCGAAGCTGGTCGGCCTCAGCGCGAGCTTCAAGCGGCTGCAACAGGGCAACGGTTGGTGGCTCGGCGGCGCGGCGGTGCTCGAGATCTGTTCGTTCTGCGGGTACGTCGCGCTGTTCCGCGCGGTCTTCATCCACCGCACGTCCCGCATCGGCTGGAATGCCAGCTATCAGATCACGCTGGCGGGGCTGGCGGCCACCCGCCTGTTCGCCGCGGCCGGCGCCGGCGGCATCGCGTTAACGGCGTGGGCGCTGAGGCGCTCGGGGATGGAGCGGCGGCTGGTCGCGTCGCGCATGATCGCCTTCATGGCGCTGCTCTATGCGGTCTACATGGGTGCGCTGGTGATCGACGGCGTCGGGCTTTACCTCGGCGCATGGCCGGGGAATGCACCGTTCGCGATCACGATCATCCCGGCGATCTTCGGCGCCGTGGTGATCCTCGTGTTCACCTGCATGTCGCTGCTGCCGCGAGACGTCGACCGGCTCGTCTTGTCGCGCTCGCACGGCAGCGGCTTCACCAGCCGCCTCGCAGTGCGGCTCGCGACCGTGCCGAGCGCGACCGCGACCGGGATCCGTACCGCGATCGCGCTCGTGCGAAGCGGCGACCCGGGGCTGCTCGGTGCGGTCGCGTGGTGGGGATTCGACATCGCGACGCTATGGGCGTGCTTCCACGCGTTCGGCTACTCACCGCACAAGGGCGTGATCGTGATGGCCTACTTCGTCGGCTGGATCGCCAACACACTGCCGCTGCCGGGAGGCATCGGCGGCGTCGAGGGCGGGCTTATCGGTGCCTTCACGGCGTTCGGCGTCGGCGTCCAGGCGGCGGTTGTGGCGGTGCTCGCCTACCGCGCCTTCTCCTTCTGGCTGCCGACGCTGCCAGGGACGGTCGCCTACTTCCAGTTGCGCCGAACGGTTCGACGGTGGGAGGATGGCGACACGACCGATGCGGCGACCGGACAAACGCAGCCGGCGACCTGACGAACCCCATCCGCGACGCGTCCCTATACTTAGTGAAGTGACCGATAACGCTTATGAAAACGTGGTGGTCGTCGGCAGCGGGCCGGCCGGCTACACGGCGGCGCTCTACACCGCCCGCGCCAACCTGAACCCGCTGGTCGTCGAGGGTTTCGCCTGGGGCGGATTGCTCCAGCAGACCACCGATGTCGAGAACTTCCCAGGCTTCCCGCAGGGCGTCATGGGTCCTGAGCTCATGCAGTGGATGCGCGACCAGGCCGAGCGCTTCGGCGCACGCCTGGAGACCGACGAGGTCACCTCGGTCGAGCTCTCGAACGATGGCGGCCTGCACAAGGTCTTCGTCGGGGATCAGATGCATCTCACGCGCAGCGTGATCCTGGCGATGGGCGCACAACACCGCAAGCTCGGCGTGCCCGGCGAGGAGCTCCTCGCCGGCCGCGGTGTCAGCTACTGCGCGACCTGTGACGCGGCGTTCTTCCGCGACGTCCCGACCGTGATCGTCGGTGGCGGCGACTCGGCGATGGAGGAAGCGATGTTCCTCGCCAAGTTCGCGTCGAAGGTGGTAGTGATCCACCGCCGCGACGAGTTCCGCGCCTCCAGCATCATGCTCGAGCGCGCCCGCGCGGTGCCGAACGTCGAGTTTCTGACGCCTTACGCCGTCGACGAGTTCATCGCCGGGGAGAACGGCTCGCTGGCTTCCGCGCGCCTGCGAAACACGGTCGATGACTCCACGCATGAGATCGAGATCGCCGGCGCGTTCATCGCGGTCGGCCACGACCCGCAGTCACTGCTGGTCTCCGGGCAGGTCGAACTCGATTCGAACGGCTACGTCCTCACTCAGGGCCGCTCGACCCGCACGAACCTGGTGGGCGTGTTCGCCGCCGGCGACGTGGTCGACCACACCTACCGGCAGGCGGTCACCGCCGCCGGCTCCGGCTGTCAGGCCGCGCTCGACGCCGAGTGGTACCTGCGCGACACGCCTGCGCCCGCGACGGGTACCGGCGACGTCGTCGCCGCCGGCGCGTAGACAGCCGCAACCGCGTCGCTCACTGCCCCGCCGCCATTGATGGCCCGAAACCTGCAGAACCCTGCAGGTTTGCCGGACGATAGTTGCGTCGGCGGGGATCAGGTGGCGCGACGCACACGCCGGGCGCGGCGTCTGGCCAGCTCGGTCTGCTCGCGCAGCCAGCGCTTACGCTGCTGGCTCGAGAAGCCGGCCGGCGTCGTGATCTCGAGCGCCGAGTACTCGATGCGCGTGCCGAGGAAGTTGCAGCTGTAGTTCGAGAACTCGCCGATCGTGATCTGCGCGAGGTTCGTCCCGACCGAGGTGCTGCACTTCGGAGCTGCCCCGGCCTTGGGTGCCACGGGGCCGCGGCTCTGCGCGTACGAGAACTTCGTGGTGTCCAATTCGAACGACAGCACCGGCGCCCACGTCGGAACCGTCAGCGCGAGGAGCTCACCACGCACCACCGGAAGCGGCGCGATCAACGGAAACTCCGCAACCTCGCCGAGTTCGGGCTGGACGTTGAAGACCGGCGACTGGGCGGCGACACGGTACGCCGGATGGGACGAGGTCCCGGTCTGATGCAGGACCGTCAGCTGCGCCTCCGGCGGAGCGCCATAGTTCTTGTCGAGGAAGGCGATGTCCTTGGCCGTGATCGTGCTCGTCCCGGTCAGGCCCAGCGTGAACGACGAGATCACGCCGGCCTCCTGGATCTTCGTCGGATTCACGACGCCGTCACGTCGCGTCTCGTACGCGGTCACGTGGGTCAGCACGATCGCGCACGCGCTCCCCTGAGCGTTCGCCGGACAGGTTGGGGCGATGATCGGGCTGGCCGTCACACCGATCTCGATGTTCGCCGCTGAGGCCGCCGCGGGCACGAGCACGGCAGCCAAGATCGTGGCCGCCAGGGCCGTTACAGCACGTTTCATACGACCATTGAACACGACTACAGCCAGGGAGTTGCGCGAAACGTTGCAGCGAGGCCGGAAATCTGGCGCCGGAACAAGCGAGGCGCGGATGCAGGGGGCGACGCGTACTGAAGATGTACGCGAGTCCCCGAAGACAAAGCCTCGCGCAGTTCCGCCGTCAGGTTTTTACGACGTTTACCGCCTTGGGGCCCTTCGGCCCGGCCTCTTCCTCGTATGACACCTTCGAGCCCTCGGCAAGCGACTTGTAACCGTCACCGTTGATGCCGCTGAAGTGGACGAACAGGTCCCGGCCGCCGTCATCCGGCGTGATGAAACCAAAGCCCTTGTCGTCGCTGAACCACTTCACGGTTCCCATTGCCATGTGATGAATCCCCTTCGACGCTGCTTGCGATAGTCGCCGGGTGCCCTATGGCCCCTGGCAGGACAAGAAAACGGTATCAGGGCGTTGATCTGGGCTTAAGGGTGGTCCAGCAGACGGCCAGAGGCCCCGTTCGCTGGGCCAGACGCCCCGTTCGCTGGGCCAGAGGCCTCGTTCACCGCAATTCGGCCGCCGTGGCGGCGATCGCGTCCATGTCGCCGGGCGTCGGAACCCAGGGAAGCTTGAGGGGGTCGCCCGCGTAGCGCGGGATCACGTGGATATGGAAATGAAACACCGTCTGCCACGCCGCCCGGCCACAGGAGTTGATCAGGTTGACGCCGTCGGCGCCGAGCCGGTCATGGACGCGGAGCGCCAAGCGCTGTGCGGCGGAGACGACGGCGGCAAGCTGGTCGGGCTCGATCTCCAAGAGGTCGGCGGCATGCAGCTTCGGGATCACCAGCGTATGCCCGCGGGTCGCGGGCGCGATGTCCATGAACGACAGCGTCTGCTCATCCTGATCGATGATCTGCGCCGGGATCTCCCCGGCGACGATCTTGCAGAAGATGCAGTCCTCGACCATCTCGGGGGGAGCCTAGCGCCCGCGTTCGCCGCCGTGCGGCACGGCGACGGCGTCCCGCGCGAGCCAGTCGCGCGCGTGTGCGAGCAACTGGTCGTCGGTCTCGATCTCGCCCGCGTAGGACGCCTCGGTCAGCTCCGCCAGCAGGCGGCCGAGCTGTGGGCCGGGCACGATCCCGAGCGCCTGTGCGAGCTGATCGCCCGCGATCGGAGATCGTGGGCGATCAGCTCGCCACGCCAATGCATTCCGCAACATCTCGCGCGCGAGCTCGAGATGCAGCATCACCGCCCGCTCGGAGCTGCGCCCGCGCGTCGCCACGCGGTCGGCGACGCTTAGCAACGTCACGTCGACCTCGACCGGTTCGCACGCCGCGAGGTAGCGGTAGACGGTGCGCGGCGCCAGCGGCCGCTCGTGCACCAGGAAGCCGAGCCGCAGGTGGTTGCGCGTGAGCGCGGCCGCGTGGTTGATCAGACGCTCGCTGGCACGTAGCCGGCCGAGGATCCCGGCCCCGAGCTCCGCCCCCCGCACATCGTGTTCGAAGAACGTCACGCGACCCGTGGGGGTGACCGCGCGGGTCAGCGGCTTGGCGATGTCGTGCAGCAGCGCGCCGAAGCGCAGCGCCTGCCCGCGGGTCAGTTCGTTGGTGAGCGGCTCGGCCAGCACCGCCGCCAGCGCGGGTCCGAGCTCACCGAAGGTCGCCGCCGGATCGCGCTCTAGGTCGATCGTGGCCTGCAGGGTCGCGAGCGTGTGGTCGTAGACGTCGAGGTGGTGGAAGTCGCTCTGCTCGATCCCGCGCAGGGCGTCGAGCTCCGGCAGCACCGCCGCCGTCGCGCCGATCGTGCGAGCCATCTCGAGGCCCTGGACGGCACGATCGCTGACGAGCGTCAGCCGCAGCTCCGCGAACACACGCTCGGCCGCCACGTCGACCAGCGCAGCTGCCGAGTCGGCGGCCAGGCGCAGCGTGTCCTCATCAGCGGTGAAGCCGAGCTCGGCGGCTATGCGCGACAGCCGCAGCACGCGCAGGGGGTCGGCGGTGAACGAATCCGGGCCGACGCTGCGCAGGCGCCGCGCCTCGAGGTCGGCGACACCGCCGCAGGGGTCGATCAGCTTGCCGTCAGCCGGCGCCAGTTCCCGCGCGATCGCGTTGATCGTGAGGTCGCGCCGGCGCAGATCCTGCTCCAGCGTCTCCCCCATCAACGGTGTCAGATCGACCTGCCAGTCCTGCTCGTGTGCGCGCACACGCCAGGCGCCGAACTCGCCTGACAGCTGGAACGCGTGCCCGCCTGCCGCGCGGCCGAGCGCGCGCGCCAGAGCGCCTGCGTCACCGTCAACCGCGAGGTCGAGGTCGGGCGTCTCGCGACCGAGCAGGCTGTCGCGCACGGCCCCGCCGACCAGCCACGCGCGCCCGTACCGCGGCGCGAGCTCTGCGAGCGTCGCCGCCAGACCGGTCGCGGCGCCGGTCACTCAGGGCTCCCGTCACGGTCGGTCACTCAGGGCTCCCGTCGCGGCGCCGGTCCTTCAGGGCTCCCAGCACGGTCGGTCACTCAGGGCTCCCGTCACGGTGGTACACGCGAGGTACCCGCCGCGAGATCCAGCAGAGCACCTCGTGGCTGATCGTGCCGATTCGGCGCGCGAGGTCCTCTGCGGTCTGGCGCTCGGCGCCGTCGACGCCGATCAGGGTGGCGCGGTCGCCAATGCGGACGGCAGGCTCCGAGGCGACGTCGACGGTGATGTTGTCCATGCTCACCATCCCGCGCAGCGGGTAGCGGCGACCTCCGATCAGAACATCGCAGTTGTTCGCGAGTGCCCGCGGTACGCCGTCCGCGTATCCGATCGGGAGCGTCGCCATGTTGGTGTCATGGCCCGCGACGAACCGCCGCCCGTAGCCCGTGCTCTCGCCGGCGGCGATCGGCTTGACGGCGGCCACGTAGCTGCGCAGCGCAAGTGCAGGCTCGAGCCCATGGTCGGCGGGGTCGGCGTTCATCGGGTCGCTGCCGTAGAGGGCGATGCCCGCGCGGACCATGTCGAAATGGCTCGCGGGCGCCAGCAGGATCGCTGCGCTGTTGGCGGCGTGGACGGTGAGCTCCGTTCGGGCGAGCGCGCGTGCCTCCGCCACGAACGGATTGAAGACCGCCAACTGCGCGGCGAGGAAGTCTGGATCTGAATCGGACGTTGCGAAGTGGGTCATCACGCCCGCAAGCTCGAGCGCCGGCGCGGCGTCGAGCACGGCCCGCGTGACCGCGAGCGCCAGCCCCGGCTCGCGCGTCCCCAACCTGCCCAGGCCGGTGTCGAGTTTGACGTGCACTCTGATCGGCGCGTCTGCCGAGCGCTCGAGCGTATGCAGCTGCTCGATGAAGCCCAGATCCCAAGCGGTCAGCTCGGCGCGTGCGGCGACAGCCACGGGCAGCTCCTCCGGGCTGACCGCACCGAGAACGAGAATCGGGGCATCAAGGCCATCTCGCCGGAGCTCGCCGGCTTCCAGTGCCGTGGCCACGGCCAGCACGCTCGCACCGCCGCGCAGCGCCGCGCGAGCGGCCTGCGCGGCACCGTGACCGTAGCCGTCAGCCTTGACCACCGCGCACAGCTGCCTGTGCGCACCGATCCTGTCGCGCAACCGCGCCGCGTTGCGCTCGATCGCCGACAGGTTCACCTCGGCGACGGCGCGGAGCGGCACCTCAAGCCTCCTCTTGGGGCCCGGCGGGCTGGGTCCCACGCGCCGCGGGCTGG
>Ga0182024_10020168_pt1 | contig 12200 bp, 10 predicted proteins | sample P32metaG_FD_120480 | JGI IMG/M metagenome (GOLD analysis project Ga0182024, IMG submission 120480) | Permafrost microbial communities from Stordalen Mire, Sweden - P3-2 metaG (Illumina Assembly) | ecosystem: Environmental > Terrestrial > Soil > Wetlands > Permafrost | place: Sweden: Stordalen...
CGCCTGGGCGCGGCCGGTCGACCGCCTGACAGTCGGTGACGGGCACATCAACGTCACCGGACGCCGCCCGACGGCGCCAATGAACGGCTTCGGCCGGATGTGGCAGAAGACCTATCGCACCGCTGTCGGCGGGGTCGAGCTCACGCCCAAGCAGGTGATCGCCGCCTGGAAGGAGCACTTTTCGGAGTTCTGGCCCGCCGGCAACCGCTTCTTCGCGCCGCTCGCCGGCATCGCGCCGGGTGAGGTCGCCGCGCTCGACCTCTCGATGCCGGGCGGTCTGAAGCTGTCGACCGGCGTGCTGGTCCTGTTCGCCGACGAGGAATCGTTCACGCTGATGACGCCGCAGGGGCACATGTTCGCCGGCTGGATCACCTTCAGCTCGTTCGTCGAGGACGGCGCGACCTTCGCGCAGGCACAGGTGCTGATGCGGGCCGGCGATCCGCTGTATGAGATCGGTATGACCTTCGGCGGGCATCGCCAGGAGGACGCCCACTGGGTGCACACGCTGACCTCGCTGGCCGCGCATTTCGGTGCGTCGGCGCCGGTCGACGTGCAGTCGATCTGCGTCGACCGCAAGCGTCAGTGGTCACGGGCCGCCAACATCTGGCAGAACGCGGGTATACGCTCCGGCCTGCACATGGCGAGCGCACCGTTTCGCATTCTCGGGCGGCCGTTTCGCCGCGGAGTGAAGGCGTAGCGGTTGGTCGATGCCGTCGTCGTCGGCGCCGGGCCCAACGGGCTTGCGGCCGCGATCGAACTTGCGCGCAACGGTCGCTCGGTCCATCTGATCGAGGCCTCCGAGCACGTCGGCGGCGGCACCCTGACGGCCGAGCTGACGCTCCCCGGCTTCCGCCACGACGTCTGCTCCGCGGTGCACCCGCTCGCGGTCGGCTCGCCGTTTTTGCGCAGCCTGCCGCTCGAGGAGTTCGGGCTCGAGCTGATCGAGCCGATGACGCAGGCGGCCCACCCGCTCGACGACGGCAGCGCAGCGACGCTCGAGCGCTCGCTCGAGGAGACCGCCGAGGGGCTCGGCGCGGACGGGCGCGCCTATCGGTCGCTGGTCGGCGTGTTTGCGCGGGAGTGGGACCGCCTGGCCGAGTTCGTGCTCGCACCGCCCGCACGACCGCCCCGCGCGCCCCTGCTGGCGGCCCGCTTCGCCACGCGCGGCGTGCTGCCGGCGGAGCTCACCGCGCGGACCCGCTTTCGCACGCCGCCGGGGCGCGCGCTGTTCGCCGGCATGGCCGCGCACGCGATGCGCCCGCTGCGCGCCCCCGGGACGACGGCGTTCGGCCTGGTGCTGCTCGCGCTCGGACACGCCTGCGGCTGGCCGGTCGCCCGCCGCGGCTCGCAGGAGATCACCGCGGCGATGCGCGCCTACCTCGAGTCGCTCGGGGGCACCGTCCAGGTCGGCACGCCGATCGGCTCGCTGGATGAGCTGCCGCCCGCCCGGGCGGTCCTCTTCGACGTGTCACCGCGTCAGCTGCTGGCGATCTGCGGCGACGCCCTCCCGCCGCGCTATCGCAACGCGCTGGCGCGCTTTCGCTACGGTCCCGGCGTCTTCAAGGTCGACTACGCCCTCTCGGGCGCGGTCCCCTGGTCAGCGCCGGCCGCTCGCTCCGCGGGAACCGTTCACCTCGGCGGGACGCTCGAGGAGATCGTCGCGTCCGAGCGCGCGCTGGCCCGGTCCGAGCCGTCGCCACGCCCCTACGTGCTGGTCGCGCAGCAGTCGCTGCTCGACCCGACTCGCGCGCCCGCGGGGCAACACACGCTGTGGGCGTACTGCCACGTGCCGAACGGCTCGGCCGTCGACATGACCGACGCGATCGAGCGCCAGATCGAGCGCTTTGCTCCCGGGTTCGCGAGCCTGGTGCTGGCCCGCGCGACGCGGGGACCGGCCGCGCTGGAGGCGGAGAACGCCAACTATGTCGGCGGCGACATCGGCGGCGGCCTGGCGAGCCTGTGGCAGGTGCTCGCGCGCCCGACGCCGCGACCGAACCCCTACCTGACGCCCAACCCGAAGCTGCTGTTGTGCTCCGCCTCGACGCCGCCGGGCGGCGGGGTGCACGGGATGTGCGGCTTCCACGCCGCGCGGGCCGCGCTGCGCGGCGCGTTGCGCTAGCGCTTCACGGTCGTGAACAAGCCCGTTCTGCGACGGCGCGCACGTCCCGGCCGACTTCGGGTCGGACGACGGCCGAGCCGCGCCTGGCGCGGATCGATTCGAGTTCCCGAACGCTCGAACGCTGAGCCAACCGATCTACAGTTCAGCCGATGCCGTGGCGGTCCAGTGGTGTTCGGCGGCGCGCCCGGCTGACGGCGGTCGCCGTGGTGGCGGTATTGGCGCTCGCCGCGTCCGGAGCTCTGCGCGCCGCGACACCCTCGCCGGTGGCTCGCGCGCTCAGCGCGGGCGGCGATGACACCTGCGCGCTGCTGGCGGGCGGGAGCATCGACTGCTGGGGCGACAACGCTCAGGGGCAACTCGGAATCGGGACGAGCAGCGGCCCGGCGGCCTGCAACGGCGATCCGTGCGCCACGACGCCGGTGGCGGTGCGCGGGGTCACGACCGCAGTCGCGATCAGCGCCGGGGGCGACCACACGTGCGCGCTGCTGGCGGGCGGGAGCGTCGACTGCTGGGGTGACAACGCCTACGGCCAGCTCGGGGTCGGCACGAGCAGCGGCCCGGGGACCTGCAACGGCGAGCCATGCAGCGCGACACCCGTGCCGGTGCGCAGGATCGCCCACGCGACCGCGATCGCCGCCGGCGGCTCCCAGACCTGCGCGCTGCTGGCCGGCGGGAGCGTCGAGTGCTGGGGCTACAACGGCTACGGCCAGCTCGGGGTCGGCACGAGCAGCGGCCCGCACAGTTGCACCGGCGGCGCGCCATGCGCCACGACGCCGGTGGCGGTGCGCGGCATCGTCGACGCGACCGCGGTCACCGCGGGCAACGACCACACCTGTGCGCTGCTCGCCAGCGGGGCCGTCGACTGCTGGGGCTACAACTTCGCCGCCGAGCTCGGGGTCGGCACGAGCAGCGGGCCGCACTTCTGCAGCGGCGGGCAGTGGTGCAGCACGACGCCGGTCGCGGTCCTGGGCATCGCGAACGCGACCGCGATCACCGCCGGCGGCGACCACACCTGCGCGCTGCTGGCGGGCGGGAGCGTTGACTGCTGGGGCTACAACTCCTATGGCCAGCTGGGCGACGGCATCAGCAGCGGTCCGGAAACGTGCGAGTTCGGCGTCGTGCGCTGCGCCAAGACGCCGGTGGCGGCCAGCGGGACCCCGAACCCGACGGCTGTCTCGGCCGGCGGCGACCACACCTGCGCGCTGCTGGCCGCCGGCCGCGTCACGTGCTGGGGCGCCAATTCGTTCGGCGAGCTCGGGGATGGCACGCGCAGCGGCCCGGCCGCGTGCAACGGCTACCCGTGCAGCACGACGCCGGTTGTGGTGAGCCGATTGACCGGCGCCAGCGCGATCAGCGGCGGGGAGGATCACACGTGCGCGCTGCTCTCCGGCGGCGCTGTGGGCTGCTGGGGGGAGGGCGCCTACGGCGAGCTCGGCGATGGAAGGATCGGCGAACATGACGTGCCGGTCAGGGTCAGCGGGATCGGATGACGCCTGGCCCTGGGAGCCCGGCGATCGCGAGCCCGTCGGCGTGCTCCTAGAATTGGCGCGTGTTTCGCGGGCCGGGTCAGTCGCGCCGCCTGAGTGTCGCCGCGGTCGCGCTGGCGATGTTGGCATCGCTGGCGGGTGGCGGTCCGGGGACCCCGGCGAGGGCCGGCGGCGCGTGTGGCGCCTCGACTCTCGCGACGATCGCGACCGCCGACGCCTCGATGCTGACCGACATCTACCGCAACGAGCTGGCGGGAACCGAGGTCAGCTTCGATGTCGCAAAGGTCACCGGCGCCGCGGATCTGCTCAGCGCGGTCGCGCGCGGCGACCGCACTGCGGCGCTCAAAGCGGTCAGCCGCCTCGTCTACCACCCGGCCTGGCACATCGTGCGGCTGCGGGCGCTCGACGCCTCAGGCCGCGTCCTCGCCGACGTCGGCGGGCCCGACGTGATCGCGCCCGTCTCGGGCGTGCTGCGGTCCGGGACGGGCGCCGTCATCGGCAGCTTCGTGATGTCGGTGCAGGACGACGTCGGCGTGACGAAGCTCGAGAGTCGCTTCATCGGCAATCCGATCGGCATCTACGTCAGGGGCAGACTCGTCGCGCAGCGACGGACGCACTTTCCGCGGAGGCCGCCGAGCGGCTCGGAACTGACTGTCGGCGGCGTCCGCTACCGCATCGTGACCGAGACCTACAAGGCGTTTCCGACCGGCACGCTGGGCGCGGTGATCCTCGTCGCGCCGCCGGCCGGGTCGCTGAGGCGGCAGCCCTGCGCCACGGTCCGGGCCGGCGAGTTCGGCCGCGTCGCCGGGCGCCTGACCGGTCTGCTCGGCCCGCTCACCCAGCACTACTACGGGTACGCGTTCTGGGTCCAGATCTACACCGGCGCGGAGGTCTTCGTCCGCGATCCCGACGGCACGCAGCTGACCTCGAGCGCCGGGGCGGGAGCGGGCCCGACCGTGCTGCCGACGAGCGGCACCGCCAGCTATCAGAGCAAGAGCTGGCTCGTGTTCTCGTTCGAGCCGTATCCGCCTATCCGCGTGTACATGCTGATCGCGCCGGCGTAGTGCTCCCGAGATCGCCCGGCGCCGACCTACCACATGCGGCGCGGCTCGGTCGTCGCCTGGTCGGCGAGAGCGGCCCATTCGTCAGCGGAGCGGATCGCCAGCGAGACGAAGCGCAGCACGTCGACGCGTCGTGCGGCGCGGTTGGGGTACTGCGCGTCGGGCGCGCCTGCGCGCAGCCGCAGAGCCTCATCGATCACCCGCTGCGAACGACCGTCGACTCGCGCATGAACGAACGCCATCGCGGCCGTCCTCGACCCGAGCTCTCCGGTCGCCAGCGTGTAGAGCGCCCGCCCGGCGCCGGTGACGCCCCAGACCACGCCCATCGTCCGCCATGTCGACGCCGCGATGCGGGTGGGGCGCTGCGCGTCGCGCAGCCAGGCGCTCCAGTAACCCGTGAGGTGGGACATGCTCCAGGCGCGCAGGTCGGCGAACTCGTCGGTGATCGGCAGTGATCGCGGTCGGCGACCGCGAAGTCGCAGATCGCACTGTTTGAGGTTGAGCCAGCTCACCGGGTTGGCGGGAAGCGTCTGCAGTCCGCGCTGGCCCACGATCAGCGTGGGAAGCGCCGGGAGTTCGTTGATGGCCGAGGAAAGCTCGTCCCATGTCGCGTAGACACCCTCGAGCGGGGGGCGGGGGTGCGCGCGCGCCAAGCGGTCGTGCAACGTCGCGAGGCGCGCTCGCTCACGCCCGCCCAGGGCGTGCTCCGTCACGGCGACGAAATCAATGTCGCTCGGCTGTGGCCGAAGGTCGCCGTTCGCCGGCGACCCGGTGATGTACACGGCCTCGACGACGCCCGGCAGTTCGGCATCGAGAAGGCTCAGGTAGCGACCGACGACCGTCGGCAATCCCCGCATGAGTGGATGGTAGACCGCTTATAGCCTCGTAGCAAATGCTTTATGATTCCCTAATACGCTCGCTGTCAGAAGAGGCCGCCGCCGTCAGCGTCACGCTCGTGACCAGCTCCCTGTTCGAGCGCGCGGTCAGGGCCACGGGGCTGTTCGCGTATGCACGGGTGGTGGCCACCGTGTTGAGCCTGTTGGTGTTCGGCTCGATGCTCGAGAAGCTCGTTGCACCCGAGCGCGACGTCTGGCTGTTGCGTGTCGTGGGCCGGGCAAATCAGCTGCGCTGACCGCCGGGATGGGGAGTCACCAGAGTCACCAGCATCCTCGCTCGGCCCGCGACCGGCCCCGCTGCGAGCCCTCGTTCGGACCCGCGAGCACGCGCAGGTCGCGTCCGCGTTGTCGCCCCTGCGGTGGTTACTGTTGACTTCGGCGATGGACTCTGACGCAGCCACGATGCGTGTTCTGGTCGTCGAGGACGACGACTCGGTGCGGGAGGCGCTCCGCCGCGCGTTGATGCTCGACGGCTGGGACGTCACGATCGCCCGAGACGGGTATGAAGGACTCGACGCGGCACGGTCACAGGCCCCGGACGTGATCGTGCTCGACGTCGCGATGCCCGACCTCGATGGGATCGGGGTCGCCCGCGCGCTCCGCGAGGAGGGCCAGCGAACGCCGATCCTGATGCTGACGGCCCGCGTTGACATTCCCGACCGGATCGCCGGTCTCGACGCGGGAGCCGACGACTACATGCTCAAACCCTTCGACCTCGGCGAACTGCAGGCGCGTCTGCGGGCGCTGACCCGCCGCGACGCTCCGGAGATCCCCGGGCGCCTGGTGTTCTGCGAGCTCGAGCTCGACCCGCTGATGCAGGCCGCGCGGGTGGGCGACGTCACAATCGAGCTGACACGCACCGAACTGGAGTTGCTCGCATTGCTGATGGCCAACCCGCGCCGGACGCTGACGCGCGAGGTGATCTATCGGCGCATGTGGGACCAGGAGTTCGATGCCGGGGCGAACGTGCTTCGCGTGTACATCGCCAGCCTTCGCCGCAAGCTCGAGGCGGACGCGCGGCGACGCCTGATCCACACCGTGCACGGCGTCGGCTACACCCTGCGCGAACCATGACCCTGCGGCGGCGGATCGCGGCTGCGGTGGCGCTCGTCGTGGCCACCGTGGTACTGGCGCTCGCCGCGATCGGCTACGTGACCGTCCGGGCGCAGCTCCGGGGCGAGATCGATCAGGCGCTCAAGACCCGCGGCGCGCCGTTCACACAGGAGCGGGAGGGGCCACCGCGGCCGGGGGGCGTCAAGACGCCGCCGCCGGCTCCGTTCGGCGGGGCGTCCGGCTATTTCCAGTTCGTGCGCGCCAACGGCACGGCGTTCACCGGCGAGGGCCCGCCGCTGCTCCGCTATGGCGCGCGCGCGATCGCGATCGCGCGCACCGGCAAGGGGAGCTACTTCGCCGACGAGACCGTGCGCGGAACGCACCTGCGCGTCCTCGCGGTGCCGGACCCCGACGCCTCGTCCGCGGTGCTGATCGCGCGTCCGCTGACCGAGGTTGACGATGTGCTGGCCGACCTGCTCGTCACCGATGCGATCGTGATCGCCGTCGGCGTTCTCGTCGCGGCCCTGTTCGGGGGTCTGATCGGCCGCGCCGCGATCGCACCGATCGTTCGATTCACCCGACGCTCCGAGAGCATCGCGGGCGCGCTTGACCCGTCGCAGCGGCTCGAGGAGACGGGCACCGAGGAACTGGTACAGCTGGCCTCGAGCTTCAACCGGACGCTCGACGCGCTCGAACGCTCGGTGCAATCGCAGAAGAACCTGGTGGCCGATGCCTCGCACGAGCTGCGGACGCCGATTTCGGCGCTGCGCAGCAACATCCAGATCTTTCTGGAATCCCACCGGCTGCCCGAGTCCGAGCGATCCGCGCTGCAGGCGTCGATTCTTGCCGAGCTCGACCAGTTGACCAAGCTGGTCACCGATGTCGTGGAGCTGGCGCGCGGACACGGCCGCGACGAGGGGACGGAGATGTTTCGTCTGGACGCGATCGTCGAGGAGGTCGTAGCCCGCAGCCGGCGACGGGCACCCGGGCTGGCGTTCGACGTCGAGCTCGAGCCGACGCTGATCGAGCACGACGTCGACCGGGTCGAGCGCGCCGTTGCCAATCTCATCGACAACGCGCGTGCGTGGAGCCCGAGCGGGGCGACGATCGCGATCCGACTCGACGACGGGACGCTGATCGTCCGCGATCATGGGCCCGGGTTTGCCGAGCAGGATCTGCCGCACGTGTTCGACCGCTTCTACCGCGCCGACCGGGCGCGGCGGATGCCGGGATCCGGACTCGGCCTGGCGATCGTCCGACAGACGGCCGAGGCGCGCGGCGGGTTCGTTGAGGCGCTGAATGCTCCCGGCGGCGGTGGCTTGCTGCGGGTCAGCTTTGGGCCGCCGTTGAGCCAGCCGGGGCCGGACCTCCGCGCGGTCGAGGCCCCGACGGGCTCGGTGCGATCGCGCGGCTGAAACTCGAAAGCGAACGGTCAGCGCCAGCCGGGCCGGTCAGGCATGGCGGGGGAAGGATTCGACGCTTCGAAGGTTCCGGGACGCCCACACCGGGGCGGGCAGCGCCGAGGCGCTATCCAAACCGTGTCACTGTGCCGAGGACCGAAAGATCCGGCGATCGCACGCGGTTGAGTCCGTCACCGATCAGCCCGCCCGTTTGGTTGACGATGGCCCAAAGCTCGGTGCCCGTCGGTGCCGCCGCGCCGGGCGGACGACTGACATCGGGCGTGAAGCTTCCGTGTGCAACGAAAACCTCGACGGGCTCACCCCCCGGGGCGCTGTTGGTTTCTCCGACGTTCGGTGCGGTGACCCGCATCGCAGCAGCAAAGCTGGTCTTCACCATCTCGATGTCTGTCGGGCTGGGCTCGCCGCTCCCCCGTAGGAACGTGAGGAACGCCTTCTCAGGCACCGATACCGGCGCGGGGAAAGCTGTGGCTCCCCCGCTGCCTGACGAGGTCAGCGCCCATATCCCAACGGCCCCGCCTGCCACACATAGCCCTGCCAGAGAGCACGCCACGGCACGCCGCACACGCCGATGCTAGCGCGCAAGCCGGGGCTGGCTGACCGGACTTGGCGCGCGCTTTACGCGATGAATCGTGATCGCAGCTCTGGCCGCCGATGGCGTCGCGATGTCGGCGTGCCCCAGCAGGTAGGCCTGCACATCGGGGAGCGGCCACGCCTCGAACGCGAGCGTCCCAAACGTGTGGCAGGGCTTTCGGGCCATGGCGGGGGAAGGATTCGAACCTTCGAAGGCTGAGCCAACGGATTTACAGTCCGTCCCCTTTGACCGCTCGGGAACCCCGCCACGAGCGGTCCGCAGTGTAGCGTCCGGCTCTTAGGAGGCGTCTCGTAGACGCTGGGTCTCGGGAAGCGATTCGAGCTTCTTGAGCGTGTGGTTCTCGATCTGGCGGATGCGCTCGCGCGTCACGTTGAACGCCTGGCCGACCTCCTCGAGGGTGCGCGGGCGCCCGCCGGTGAGTCCGTAGCGCATCTCGATGACCTCGCGCTCACGGCGCGGGAGCACCGAGAGCGCGCGGCAGACGTGTTCGTCGCGCATCGTGCGCGCAGCCAGGTCGAACGGGGACTCGGCGGTCTGGTCCTCGATGAAGTCGCCGAGCGCCGAATCGTCCTCCTCGCCAACCGGCTTCTCGAGCGACACCGGGTGCTGCGCCATCCGCTGGATCTCGCGGACCTCCTCCGGTGAGCACTCGAGCGTCAGCGCGACCTCCTCGGCGGTCGGCTCGCGCCCGAGCTGCTGGACCAGCTGGCGCTCGACGCCGATCACCTTGTTGAGCTTCTCGACCATGTGCACGGGGATACGGATCGTCCGTCCCTTGTCGGCGATCGCGCGAGTCACGGCCTGGCGAATCCACCAGGTCGCGTAGGTCGAGAACTTGTAGCCGCGACGGTAGTCGAACTTCTCGACCGCACGGATCAGGCCCAGCGAGCCCTCCTGGATCAGGTCCAGAAACGACAGGCCGCGTCCGAGATAGCCCTTGGCGATCGAGACGACCAGGCGCAGGTTGGCTTCGACCATCTGCTGCTTGGCGGTGACGTCGCCGCGCTCGATGCGCTTCGAGAGCGCGACCTCGTCCGCCGCGGTGAGCAGTGCCACGCGGCCGATCGAGCGCAGGTACAGGCGCAGCGAGTCGAGGCTCGGCTCGACGGTGAGGTCGAGCTCGGCCTTTGGCGCCGGCAGCGGGGCCTCCACCTCGGCCGACTCCTCGCGGCTGACCAGCTCGATGCCCTGCTCCTCCAGGTAGGCATACAGCTCGGTGATCTGCTCGCGCGAGGCCTCCGACTCCTCGAGCGCGGCGGCGATGCTCTCGTAGGTCAGCATGCCGCGCTCATGACCCTCCGCGAGTAGCGGTGCGAACTCCTCGGTCTCTGTGATCGGCGGCTCTCCGAGCGTCACTGACGCATCGGCCTGCGGTCCACCGTCAAGCGCGATCTCCACCTCAGTGCTCCTCTCCAAAAGGCCGAGGCCTCCCCGCCTCGACGCCGGGAGTCATAGCACAAGCCGTGGCTTCGGACGAGATGCCGCGGGCCGCCGTCGCCCGCTCGGTAGGCTTGCTGACGACCGCGCATGTCCGACCGACCGCTCACGCTCGAGACTCTCGACGTTCAGGCTCAGCCACCGTCGCACGCGCTCGGTCTGTCGCGCGTCGGGGTGACCGGCGTCGAGAAGGTGATCAGGATTCGCCAGCACGGCATCGAGCAGCTCTTCTGGGGGCGACTCGAATGTTTCGTCGACCTCGGACCCGACCAGAAGGGCGCGCACATGTCGCGTTTCGAGGAGGTCGTCAACGAGGCGATCGGCGAGGTCGTCCTCGGCGAGTCGACCTTCCGGGCGGAGAACCTCGCGCAGCGGGTGGCCGAGCTGGTTCGCGACCGCCAGGGAGCGCTGCGCGCCGAGGTGACCGTCGCGGCCCGCTACCCCGAACACAAGCCTGCCCCGGTCTCGGGGGTCAACACCCAGGAGATCTACACGCTCTACGGCAGGGCGCTGGCGTCCGAGCGCGGCACGCGACGCCTGGTCGGCGTCGCCGCGCACGGAATGACCGCCTGTCCGTGCGCGCAGCAGCTCGTCAGCGCCGCGGCGCGGACGAGGCTGCTCGACGAGGGCTTCAGCGAGGCGGAGATCGAGCGGATCTTCGAGGCGGTTCCCGTCGCGACGCACAACCAGCGGGGTCTCGGGACGCTGTACGTCGGCGCGACCGAGTCCGGCGCGCTCGCGATCGACGCGCGCACGCTGCTCGCGATCGTCGAGAACTCGATGTCCTCGGAGATCTACGAGCTGATGAAGCGTGTCGACGAGGTTGCCGTGGTCGAGAAGGCGCACCGCCGGCCGCGGTTCGTCGAGGACTGCGTGAGGGAGATGATCCACGGCGTGGTCGCGACGCTGCCGGAGCTGCCCGACGACGCGTTCGTCTCGGCGCGCCAGGAGAATCTCGAGACGATCCACCAGCACAACGTCGCGGCCGAGCGCCACGGCACGCTGGGCGAGCTGCGTGACGAGCTGACGAGCGGCGAGCCCACGCGCCGGCACACGACGCTGCGGGACTGGCTGGATCTCTGAGCGTCAGGCGCGAGAGCGCTGCGCCTGGTCGATCCGCCGTCGCAACCCGAAGAAGTAGTCCAGCCCCGAGATGACGGTGATCGCGACCGCCGCGTAGACGAGCGCATCGACCCACGCCGGGTGGCCGTGCACGGCGATCACGCTGAGGATCGCGGCGATCTGCACGCAGGTCTTGGCCTTGGCCAGGTTGCTCGCCGCGATGATCACCCCGGCCTGCGTGGCGCCCATGCGCAGCACGGTCACCGCGAGCTCGCGGGCGATGATCACCATCGCCACCCAGGCTGCGAGGCGGTGCAGCGAGACGAGCGAGATCAGCGCCGCGACGATCAGCAGCTTGTCGGCGAGCGGATCCATCAGCTTGCCGAAGGTCGTGACCGAGTCGCGCGAGCGCGCGAGGTAGCCGTCGACGAAGTCGGTGACCGACGCCAGCGCGAACACGATGGCGGCAAAGACGTCGCCGTTGTGCGCATGGCCGAGCAGCGCGACCACGAGCACGGGCACAAGTAGGATCCGCACGACGGTCAGGAAGTTGGGCCAGTTAAGCGCCGCCATCGAAGGATTATCGTGCGGCCGTGATCGTCCACGACGCCATGAGGAGCCAGGTCGCATGAACATGCGCAAACTTGGAGCAGACGGACCCACCGTTTCGGCGCTCGGGCTCGGCTGCATGGGGATGTCGGCCTTCTACGGGAGCAGTGACGACGTCGAGTCGGCGGCGACGATCGAGCGCGCGCTCGAGCTTGGCTGCACGTTGCTCGACACCTCCGACGTGTACGGCCCGCACACCAACGAGGTCCTGGTCGGCAAGGCGATCGCCGGGCGTCGCGACGAGGTGTTCCTGGCGACCAAGTTCGGCATCAAGGTCGACCCCGGCGATCCGGCGCGCCGCTCGATCGACGGCAGCGCGCCGTACGTCCACGCCGCCTGCGACGCGTCGCTGCGACGGCTCGGCGTCGATCACATCGACCTCTACTACCAGCACCGCGTCGACCCTGCCACGGCGATCGAGGAGACCGTCGGTGCGATGGCTGAGCTGGTGGCCGCCGGCAAG
>Ga0182024_10020169_pt1 | contig 12200 bp, 12 predicted proteins | sample P32metaG_FD_120480 | JGI IMG/M metagenome (GOLD analysis project Ga0182024, IMG submission 120480) | Permafrost microbial communities from Stordalen Mire, Sweden - P3-2 metaG (Illumina Assembly) | ecosystem: Environmental > Terrestrial > Soil > Wetlands > Permafrost | place: Sweden: Stordalen...
GCAGACCGGTGAAGTGGACGAGAAGCTGAATGGAAAGATGGCTCGCACTGGTGTTGACGCGGCGCGGCGCAAGTTCACTCCGGAGTTCATCAATCGGCTCGACAAGATCGTAACCTTCCGCCCGCTTGGTACTGCGGAACTCAAGAAGATTCTGGACATCGAGCTGAACATGGTCCAGCAGAGAATCTTCAACACCTCGCCCGAGAAGTCATTCGTCTTCAAAGCTACGGATGACGCCAAAGGCTTCCTGCTGCAAGAAGGAACCGACCTCAAGTATGGCGCCCGGCATCTGAAGCGCGCGATTGAACGGCTGCTGGTTCAGCCCATGTCCAATCTCATCGCGACCGATCAGGTTCGCGGTGGCGATTGCGTACAAGTGGATTTCGATCCGGAGCGCAAAGTATTGTCGTTCGTCAAGGAAGCTGAAGGACTGGCTGTCCATGCGATGGCTGATCTGGTGGACCGGTCGATTTCGATTCCGGCCTTCGCCATGGCCAACGGCGCACTGATTGAAGCCGCCAAGACGCAGTCGGCGCGATCCTCAAGACGCTCGTAGCGCACGCTAGTGGGGCGGACCCCCTGGTCCGCGCGGGTCCCCCTGGACCCGGTCTTCGAACAAAGTCCCAGCAGGCCGACGAGGGCGTCGGCTGCGGACCAGGGGGGCCGCCCCACCTCGGCTGCGACGAAGTGTCACAGTCTCGATTAACTGGCGCATTCGCCCCGGCCTAGCTGTAGCGAGTACGTCACGTCGTCGCCCCAGTCCCGATACATCTCAGGAAAAAGCTCTGCCGGCTTTGCCAGATCGTTCGTCATCAGACGGAAAGTCTCCACCTTATGGCGTAGTACGTAGGCACGGAAAGTTTCCTCTTTTTGGCGATTCGCCACATAGTGATCCAGCACGCGGCGCACGGCCTCCGGCGCTAATCGAGCAGGGATGCTTTGGATTGCGGCGCCAAACCTGAGCATGCCGCTGTCATCGTAGCCGCCGCCCAGCAGCATCTGATAGTACGGCACTTCCTTCCCGTCGATCTTCCGCGCGTTTCCGTAGAACCCGAAATCGGCGATCCAGTGCTGGCCACAGGAATTGGGACATCCACTGATCTTGATCTTGAGCTTCCGCACTAGCGAATCCGGATGATCTCGCACCTCTTCGGCGAGCGCCGCGCCCAGGTTCATCGACTTAGTGAGCGCCAGGTTGCAACTGTAAGCTCCCGGACAAGTAGTGATGTCATCGATCTCCTCGGCGCCTGCACCGGCAAGGTCGATGGCCTGAAGAGCTGCGTAGATCCTCGGTAATTGGCGTAGCGGCAGATATGCCAGCACGAGATTCTGGTCGATGGCCACTCGCAACAACCCGTCACCGGCGTCTTTGGCGATTTGGGCTAGCCCGCGCATCTCGCGGCCAGTCAGGTTTCCTTGCGGAACTTTTACAGTGACCATGCCGTAGCCAGGCTGTTTTTGCCGCCGGACGTTGGTACTGAGCCACCGCTCGTACTCCGCGTCGGCGTGCCCATTTGTGTGCACAACGGGAAGCAAGTCGCCCGTGCCCAGAGGTGGTGGTGCTGATTGAAAACCACCGAAGCCTTCCGGGACCACTTCCGGAGTCGGAATGCCGCCACCGCTCAGGATGTCCTGATACTCCTTCTCGATCTGCTCCTTCACCCAGGCGAAACCGCGCTCACGAACAACAAACTTTAATCTCGCCATGTTCTTGTTCTTGCGATTGCCGTATTTGCTGAATACGCGGATCACGGCCTCGCATTTATTGACCAGGCGTTCGACGGGAACAAACTCATCCAGAAGTTGCGCTTCGACGGGCAACGGCCCCAGCCCGCCGCCCACCACCATGCGGAATCCTCGTTGCCCGTCCCGAAGCACTGCGCGCAAACCGATATCGTGGATCGAACCCAGCATGCAATCTTCCTTGCAGCCCGAGAACGCAATCTTGAATTTCCGGGGCAGGCTGTCGGTCAGTTCCTTATGCAGGAACGCAAATGCCACACGCTGGGCGTAGGGGTGAACATCGAAAACTTCGTCTTCCAGCAGTCCGCTCAACGGGCACGCGGTGATGTTGCGGACCGTGTTGTAGCAAGCTTCGCGCGTCGTCAGGCGAACGTCGGCCAGCAGGTGCAGCAGGGCTGGGACGTCGAGCAGCGGGATGAAATGATATTGAATGTTCTGCCGTGTGGTGAGATGGCCTTTGCCACCGGCGAATTGATCGGCGATCAGCGCTAACTGGTCCATCTGTGCGGCCGTCAGGATTCCACCGGGAACCTTGGTGCGGATCATGTGAACGCCGGCTTGCCGCTGGCTGTAGATGCCGCGGCGCAGGCGCTGCGCACGGAATTGATCGTCCGTGATCTCGCCGGCCACGAACTTTTCGGCATAGGAGCGGAACTGCTCGATGTCGGCTCGAACGGTAGCGTCGTACTCAGCCTCAGTCTGTTGCTGGAGGGTCTGTGTGGGTTGGTGCGTGGTTTCTTCGATGGTGATCACGATGACCCCTATCTAGATAGAGATTAACCTACTCCGGACTCAATTACAATCAGGGATCTCGCGTCCGGCGTAATAGTTCAGTCCGTACCGCCAGGAACGGTCGCTGTCGGAAGAGCAAGTGATTGATTCTTTGTGAGAAATCCAGAAACGGCGGGCTGAGACTTTCTGATCTAGCTCAGGGTAGGTTTCGCAGACCAACCGCGCGACAGATAGGACAATCACCATTGAGATCAGGGTGATGGCCAAATCCCGGCGTCCGGTTCGCTCGAGAAGACCGCAAATCAGGACTAGCGCAAGAGCCGGCAGAATCCAGACTAGAGGCAAGTGGAACTGTGCGCGCGAGAAGCCGTGGAGCAGCGCTTGCGGCAGCAGATCCTGAATGGCCGGGATGAACCAGAGCAGCGCGGCACTTGCTGCGATCAATGCCGCTATTTTCACGGTTCGCGCTTGCGCCTTGGCGATCGCCAACCCAAGCAGCGCCGCGAGTGGCGGCAGCAGAGGCAACAAATAGCCAGGGAGTTTGTTGCGTGAGAGCGAAAAGAAGATCAAGCCCCAGGCTAACCAAACGGCGAGAAACTGGATGCGTTGATCCCTGTAGGTCTGTTTTGAAAACAACAGGAGCAGGAAGGGGCTCCACGGAAAGAGTCCGGCTAGCAGCACGGGTAAATAGAACCAGAATGGCCGCTCGTGAAGCAAGGAACCTGTCACGTAGCGCTCGAGGTGATGTTTCCAGAAGAATTCCTGAAGGAAGGCCGGGCCATTGATCCATGTGACGGTTGCGTACCACGGAAGGGCGACCACGGCTGCTGCGGTAAGGATGCCGAGCAGGGCTCGTAAGCGGTGGCGAAGAAACCAGACAGCGGGAAGGAAGAGTGCTAGTGGCACCAGACCTTTTGCCAGTACTGCGAGCCCTAGCAGAATGCCGGCTGACAGCGACGCGGCAGAAACCGACTCCCTTACGGTCGCGGCTCGGTAGGCAATCAGCATCGCTGCGGCGAATGCCGCCGACATCGGAAGGTCGGTCACCGCGACATGGCTGAATGCCAACCATCCGGCGGACGTCGCCAGAATGGTGGTTGAGTAGAACGCAGCCTGTTCCCCAAACTCACGGCGCAGCGCGATGAAAAAATAAACGAGAAAGCAAACGCTGAGGAGGGCCACCGGGAGGCGCGGCGCCAAATCTTGATCGAGCCCCGCCTTGAACGCTGCGGCGGTCATCCAATACAGCAGCGGAGGTTTTTCAAACCAGGGTTTTCCCCACAGCCGGGGCGTCACCCAATCGCCTGTCTGCGCCATGGCGCGGCCGATGGCTGCATAGCGTGGCTCGTCGGCGCTGAGCAGGCCCGTGCGAGTCAACCCGAAGAAGTAAAGGAAGAATAGGGCGACGGCCAAGGCGGGCAGTATCGTCCAGCGCTTCCATGTTGTCTCGAAAAGCAATTCCCAGTATAGTGAGCCATTCGGCGACGCGGCTCTATAATCGAATTGATGCCTCGTCTTCTCATTGCCGCTGTGTTGGTGTTCGGTCTGGGTTTGCACGCCGACATCGTGACCTGCACTTGCGACGTCACGCGGCCCGAGACGATGGAAGCCCGCCAATGCGGTTTGTGCCGCGAGGCGGAGAAGCAGCCGGCAGGCGTGAAGATTTTCTTCCTCAAGGACGCCAATCCCAGCAAGCCGAATCGTTGGCTGGCGCTGCCCCGCTCGCATGAACGGTCCATCGAATTGTTGAGCGACGAACGGCGCGCCGACCTGTTGGCTGCCGCGGTGGAGAAAGCCAAAGCATTATTCGGCGATGAGTGGGCCATTGCCTACAACGCCCCCAGCGTCCAGACGCAGTGCCACATCCACTTGCATATCGGTAAGCTGATTCCGGGAGTGGAAACGAACCAGTTCATCACCGCGACCAAGATCGAAGACATTCCGGCGCCACCAAAAGGCGAAGGGTTTTGGATTCACCCGCAGGGCAATCTGTTCCACGTCCACACTGGCGAACAAGTTACGGAAACGGTCATAGAAAGGTAGCCATGGGTCTGCTCGAAATCACGAAGCTTCCAACGGCCGAAAATGCCGTCATTCACTTGCACCCGTCCGACAATATCGCGATCGCGCGGGTCGCGCTTTCGGCCGGGCAAGAGCTGCGCGTGAACGGCCGAGCTGTGACGGTGGAAGATCCCGTTCCGGCGGGTCACAAGGTAGCTCTTACGGCCATCGGCGCCGGTGAGCACATTGTCCGTTATGGACAGGTGATGGGGCGCGCGCGCATCCGCATTGAGCCGGGACGGCACGTGCATACGCACAATGTGGCGTTCGAAGAACTTTCCTTCGCTTACGATTTTCCGGTTGGCGAAGTTTCGATCCCGCGGCCAAGTCAGGATGTTCCCGTATTTCTCGGCTATCCGCGCGAGGACGGGCGTGTTGGGACGCGGAATTACATCGCCGTGGTGGCGGCCAGCAACTGCGCGGCGCATACGGCGGAGCTGATCGCGGCGAGCTTTGATGGCGAGACTTTGCCGCCCAACGTGGATGGCGTAGCCGCATTTCCGCATGGCGAGGGCTGCGGGCATACGATTGGCCCTGATACAGAGCAGCTCCAGCGCACGCTGGCGGGTGTCTTGAACCATCCCAACGTGGCGGCCGCGATTATCCTCGGGCTCGGCTGCGAAGTAAATCAAATCGATCATTACCTGGGGCAGGGAACTGCCCGCACGGACCGTCTGGTGGGGATGACTCTGCAATCGAGCGGCGGAACGCGCGCCACCGTGGAAGCGGCCCGTAAAGTCATCGCCGGTTTGATGGACCGCCCGGCAGCCGAAAAACGAGTGGAAACGCCGGCATCCAAAATTGTTTTGGGGCTGAACTGCGGCGGTTCGGACTCGTTTTCGGGAATCACGGCCAACCCGGCGTTGGGGGTCTGTTGCGACCAGTTGGCAGCGGTGGGCGGCACTGCGGTTTTAGCTGAGACTACGGAGATCTTCGGCGCGGAGCATCTGCTGGTCCGCCGCGCACGCAACCGGCAGGTGGCGGAGAAACTGCTCGGATTCATCGCTGGATACAAGACCTACCTGAAGCGCTTCGGTGGCAGCTTCGACGACAACCCGTCGCCAGGCAACAAAGAGGGCGGGCTGACGAACATTCTGGAGAAATCGCTTGGGGCGGTGGCCAAGGCCGGCACCTCACCATTGATGGACGTAGTCGATTATGCGGAACGAATCGCCTCGCCAGGCTTCGTATTCATGAACACGCCCGGCTACGATCCGGTGTCTCTTACAGGGCTCGCCGCGGGCGGCGTCAATGTGATTGCCTTTACCACTGGGCGAGGCAGCGCTATCGGTTTTCCCACCATTCCCGTGATCAAGATCGCGAGTAACAGCGCCATCTACCGCCGGATGCGCGACAACATGGACATCAATGCCGGACGCATTGCCGACGGAGACGGCACGATTGTTGAGGTGGGGCGCGAGATATTCGATCTGCTGCTGCGCGTGGCCTCCGGCGAGAAGACTTCGAGCGAGCGCCTGGGGCATAAAGAATTCGTGCCGTGGCGCATTGGACCGGTGCTCTGAGCATGATCGTCGCGGATCTTGCCCAAATCGCTGGAAGAACTTATCCGGCCCGGCGGCGCACTCAAAACCTGGTGGGAGGCGCGAGTCCGATTCAGGCGGAAGCCTTTGCGCTGGGCCACGTCACGCTTGAAGCGAACGGCGGACAAGTGCCGTGGCACAACCAAGATCAGGAAGAAATCTACCTGGTTCTGGAGGGCGAGGGCGAGATGTGCCTGGGCGATGAGAAGATGACGCTCGGAGCCGGTCAAGCTGTGTACATTCCACGGCGCGTCTTCCATCAGTTGACGAATATCGGCGCGATTCCGCTGCGAATGATCTATTGCTACGGACCGGGCGGTGACGTGGCTCACTGGCGTCAGGAGTTGGATGGGACACTGCCGAAAGCCGGCGTTGAAGCGCCGCCGCTTCCGAAGGGAGCTAGGCCGCAGCACAGCTAGGCGGCAGGAAGCAGGCGGCAGGCGGCAGGCGGCAGGAAGCAGGCGGCAGGCGGCAGGAAGCAGGAAGCAGGCGGCAGGAAGCAGGAAGCAGGAAGCAGGCGGCAGGCGGCAGGCGGCAGAAACCAGAAACCAGAAACCAGGAACCAGAAACGAGAAACGGGTTTGAAGGTTCATTCAGTTGGGATCATCATGAACGGCGTCACGGGACGCATGGGTGCGAATCAGCATCTGGGGCGTTCCATTCTTGCGATCATCGCGCAGGGCGGCGTCAAGATATCAGAGGGCGAGACCATTCTGCCGCGGCCACTGTTGGTAGGACGCAACGCCACCAAATTGGAAACGCTCGCGCGCGACCACGGCAATCTGCCCTGGACAACCGACCTGGATGCCGCGCTGGCTGATCCGGAGTACTCCATTTACTTCGACGCGCAAACCACTGATCACCGTGCGGAGTCCGTTCGCAAAGCCATTGCCGCGGGAAAGCACATTTACTGCGAGAAACCGAGCGCGGGTAGTTTGGAAGCGGCTTATGAACTTTATCAACTGGCTAAAACGGCCGGAGTGAAGCACGGCGTCGTTCAGGACAAATTGTGGCTGCCCGGGTTGCTGAAGTTGAGGGCGCTGCGCGATCGAGGATTCTTCGGCCGGATATTCTCCGTGCGCGGTGAATTCGGCTATTGGGTATTCGACGGTGAAACCACGGCGGCACAGCGTCCATCCTGGAACTACCGTAAAGAGGATGGTGGCGGAATCATCATGGACATGTTGTGTCACTGGCGTTATGTCCTGGATGATCTGTTTGGCGCGGTTCAGGCGGTTTCCTGCCTGGGCGCGACGCATATTCCGCGGCGCTGGGATGAATCCGGCCGTCCGTATGATGCAACGGCGGAAGACGCAGCTTATGCGTCCTTCGAGATGGAAGGCGGCATAGTGGCGCATTTCAATTCATCGTGGTGTGTGCGCGTGCGGCGTGACGATCTGCTCACAATTCAGGTGGAAGGAACGAGAGGTTCTGCGGTTGCTGGTCTGCGGGATTGCTGGATCCAATCCGCTGATCGAACGCCGCGGCCAGTGTGGAATCCGGACGTTGAAAATCCTCACCATTACTTTGACGATTGGCAACTGGCCGCCGCCGATGAGCCGTTTGACAATGCATTCAAGAGCCAGTGGGAACTTTTTCTGCGGCACGTGGTAGCGGGAGACCCGTTCCGATGGAACTTGCTGGAAGGCGCCAAGGGCGTCCAACTGGCCGAAAAAGGATTGGAATCGTGGCGCAACCGCGCTTGGGTGGATGTGCCGGCGTTGGACGGATAGCTCTACTTCATCTGTGGCCACTTCAACTGCGATGACGGCGACGGTTTGAAGGGAGGCCGATGTTTGCGGCGCGCCGCTTTGGTTTCTTCCAAGGCGCTTCTAGCGGAGGCGAACGCCGAGACATCCTCGCGCGTAATCGCGTAACTAGCGAAGTGAATGGCCTGCTCTTCGGCGCTGGTGAAAGCGGCGGCCAGAATCTGCAGGCATAAAGTGGGGCCGTCCTGGACGCGGATGCGATGCTGCGCCAATAACGCCATGTCGGCACTCAGGAGGAATTCCAGGTTCTTGACCATCTTGGAGGGGCGCTCTCGCGACACAACGCCTTGAAATCGAAAATTTCGCACATTGGCGTTCTGGCTAAAACCCATGTAAAGAAACTGCATGTTTACCGCACCTTCGAGCGGCGATGCGCAACGCATTGCGCGTTGTAACGCAGCCGGTTCGGACACTAACCGTATGCCGGCCTAGCCGGTGCTGCACCGGAATGAATGAGGGGCGGCACTCGGTAAGCGCCGCCCGGAAGTCTACGCTAAGCTGACTTGTTCTGCTTGCAGGCCCTTGGGGCCTCGCTTGACGACAAATGTTACCCGTGCGCCTTCGTCCAGCGTGCGATAGCCGCTTGCCTCGATGGCGGAAAAATGGACGAACACGTCCTCGCCGTTCTCGCGCTGGATGAATCCAAAGCCTTTTCCGGCGTTAAACCACTTCACTGTACCTGTTTCTTTCATGTTACTTTCTCTCTTCTCTGGTCTCTTTCTAGCGATTAAAGTCCTGACGTCTGGATTGAGGGCAGTAAGGAGGCGGGGAACGAGGGGTTTACGGGGTGCTCCTCTAGCTGGTTCAAATGGACGCGCAAGTGTCTCAAAAGCTCCCAACAATATAGCACACCTGAAGCTAACATGCTCGACCGCTAACTTATCAGCGCTTTCCCAACGGTAACTAACGGGCGCTCAGAGATCCAGATACCAAGGCACGTTAACAACCGCGATTTGTTGGTTGCCCTTCACGTACAACAGGGCCTTGAGAGCGGCCGCGCGCTGGTTATGGAGAAAGTAGTAATACCAGTGGCGTTCAACGAGCTCTGGGATCACAACGGCGATCTGGCGGCTTGGGTCCTTTTTATGCAGGTCGAGTACGTAATCGACGATTGGCATGAGGACATAGCGGTAAGGAGAATTGATGACGACCAGCTTCGGGGTCGGCAAACCGACTTCCATCACAGGCTTCTCCACATATCGCTCCCAGTCAGGTCTTAGGTCAGGAGTGTCTTCGGATCCAATCTGCAGGCCAATTACTTCGGGCGATATGGTTAAGGCAAACCGCACGGCCTTCTTTGCGACGATGCTCCAACGTTGCATCGGTACCACCACGATCGCTGGCCGAAAATCCTTGAGCTCCAACGGCGACGGACTGGCGGTCGCGATTACGACGCGGTCATAGTGGCGGCGGACCATCACCATCCCGACCAGTATCCCGGGAATGAGCAACACCGTAATCCATGCACCCTCGGTGAATTTCGCCACCAAAACTACCAGCACGGTAATCGCAGTGACGAAAGCTCCCAATCCGTTAACGGCCATACTTCGAACCGCGCCGGGACCGCCGATTCTGCGCCAGTGAAACACCATGCCCGCCTGCGAGAGCGTAAAAGCCAGAAAGGCTCCGACTGCGAACAGCGGAATCAATCGATCCGTGACGCCGCCGAAGATAACCAGGAGCACGGCTGAGAGAGCCGCGAGAACATAGACTCCTTCCGAGTACACCAGGCGCCGTCCTCGAAGGGCGAATGCACCGGGCAGGTATCGATCCAGCGCGATCACCCGGCACAGGCGAGGGAAATCCGCAAACGCGGTATTCGCCGAAAGAGCCAGGACCAGCAGGATGGAGCCGATGGTGACGTAGTAAAAAATTCCCTTTCCGAGAACCGCGGCCACCAGCATCGAGATTATGCTTTGATAGCCCGGCTGGCCCGGATCAGTGGCACCTATGTGATAGATGTCCACCAGCCACGCGATGCCGGCCAGCAGAATAATCAGAAGCGCGATGACCGCTGTTAGCGTACGGCGGGCGTTTTCGTCCGCCGGTTCACGAAACGCTTTCACTCCATTGCTTACTGCTTCCACTCCGGTCATGGCGGTGCAGCCACTGGCGAAGGCTTTCAATAATATCCACGCGCCGACGGCTTCGGTGGCAGCGCGCATCTGTGGAGGAGCAATTACCGGAGCTGGATGCCCGCCTTCCAGCAGCGTTTTCACCAGGCCGATGAGAATCGCGATCACCAGGCAGCCGACGAAAAGATAGGTCGGCAGCATAAAGATGAGGCCCGCCTCACGCACTCCGCGGAGATTGATGATGGTGATGATAACCAGAATTCCTAGACAGAGAGCCAGTGTATGGGGCTGCAAAGATGGCGCAGCCGATACCAACGCACCAACTCCGGCCGAGATACCGACGGCCACCACCAGGATGTAGTCGATCATGAGTGCGACGCCAGCCAGCAAACCCGCGCCGGGCCCGATGTTCTCTCGCGCCACCGTGTAAGACCCGCCGCCGCCGGGATACGCGCCGATGGTCTGCCGATAGGAAAAGTAGACGATGGTGAGAAGTATTACGATGGCAGCGCTGATGGGGACCGAGTAGTGAATGCCGGCCAGGCCGAGAGGGATCAGCAGTGTGAGTGCTGCTTCCGGACCGTAGGCGGCTGAGCTCAGCGCATCCAGACCGAAAACCGCAATACCGGCGACTGGGCCAATGCGTTGCGCCCTTTCGTCGGAGGTCGCTAGCGGCTTGCCAATCAGCAGGTCGAGGATCGGCATTAATTCATTGGAGAGCCAGCCGGGAGCCGGGCGATTGTTGGTAAACTGCGGTTCTTAAGCGCCGCGGGCTGAACGGCGGGAACCGGCCGTGGCCGCTTCGGCCTTCATCGGCTTGCGGGGAGATTCGTTCAAGCGGCGCACCTGATCGCTCACGCAAACCAGGAACATCGGCTGCTTGGCATTCTTCAGAATATCGATGATCCGTTCCTGCTGGTCTTCCAGATAGATGGATTTACCATCCGTGACCAAGTGAAGATCGGAGTCCGATTCCAGAACCTCGCTCAGACGTTTGCCCATCTCACGCTGTAGGAACCTCAGAACCCGCCGGATTTTCTGGAGCGAGAAACCTTTGCGGCGCAGTTCCGCGATCACTGTAATTTCAATTACCTCGGCTGACTGATATACGCGCTTGTGCCCTTCATGCTGCGGAGAAACCACTTTGCGCTCGTCCCACCATTGCAACTGCCGCAGGCTCACCTGGGCAATGTCGGAAACGTCACTGCTCGTGTAGGTGCGAGCCCCATCTTCGCTCTCAGAACGAGTTTTCTTTGTTTTGAACATGATCCCCCGCTAACGTTTGGATGTGGACGGCTTCTAGAATTCTAACCGACCTACTACCAGCATTCAATAGGAAAAATTGCCAGTCTTCGGCGTTACCCGCCTCCGACGAATTGTACTATCTCTAAAGCCGCGCCGGGACCGATCCGGGTGTCGTCCCATTCCGAGCGGCGAACGATCTTCCGGTCCAGTTCCACCGCCACGCGATCCCCGGCAATATCCAGCGATACTAAGAGTTGCGCCAGGGTCTGGCCTTCCGGAACGCTGCGAACTTGTCCGTTTACAACAATTTGTATCTCTTTTGTTCCAACGTTCGTCATGCCAGTCGTAGGAGAAACCACGAAACTAGAAGCCAGAAACTTGCCTCCGAAGGCCGGATCTCATTATAGTCAAATTGTAGAGCTTACGGTTTCACAATCTCAATCCGATGCCAACCACTTATCCTGAGACGTATTTCCCGGTACTGGTACAGACCGTGCTGGCCGTGCTGGTGGCGGCCGCGCTGATCACGCTTTCTTTCGTCCTTGGCAAGCGGGTGAAGGACAGAGTGAAGGATTCCCCTTACGAATGCGGGATTGCGCCCACTGGCAGCGCACGGGAGCGCTTCAGCGTGAAATTCTACCTGGTTGCCATCGTTTTCATCCTGTTCGACATTGAGGCTGTGTTTCTTTATCCGTGGGCGGTGGTCTATCGCGAGCTGAAGATGTTCGCCTTCGTCGAGATGCTTTTGTTCGTGGTCTTGATCGTATGCGGCTTCTTTTACGTCTGGAAGAAGGGCGCGCTAGACTGGTCGAGTGAGGTTCCCGTCCTGAGCAGCCGCCGCGATCCTCATTCGTAAACAAATCAACATGCTTCCAGATCAACTGAAAGAAGATTCGGTTGCCCCGGCGCTTGAAGCGCGCTTTCCGGATGCAGTCACGGGAGGCCACGCGGAGCGCGGCGAGCCAACATTATTCATACTGCCGGAGCGGATCGTGGAAGTGTGCCGGTTTCTGAAAAACGAACAAGCCTTCCTA
>Ga0182024_10020170_pt1 | contig 12199 bp, 9 predicted proteins | sample P32metaG_FD_120480 | JGI IMG/M metagenome (GOLD analysis project Ga0182024, IMG submission 120480) | Permafrost microbial communities from Stordalen Mire, Sweden - P3-2 metaG (Illumina Assembly) | ecosystem: Environmental > Terrestrial > Soil > Wetlands > Permafrost | place: Sweden: Stordalen...
CCGTCACCGCGTCCGGAAAATCATTGCCGAAGTGGGTGCGCACGTAGTTGACGACCGCAGCGATCTGCTGATCGGTCAGCATTTGGTCGAAAGGCGGCATGCCCTTGCGTCCGTGGATGACCAGCAGCAGCGGGTAGCCGGCGCTTGCGAGCTTGGGATTTTTGGCGAGCGCCGGATAGGCGCCGGCGCCGACCGCACCCAGGCCTCCCTGCATGTGGCATCCCTGACAGATGTCGGCATAGAGCGCCTCGCCGGACTGCGGCATGAAACGCGCCGGATTGCCGAACCGCAAATCGGCGGACTGCGCCATTGCGGACGGGATGGTCGCATGGGAAAGGCTCGCGGCGAGAGCGAGCGACACGGCGGTTCGCGGACGCGGGCGCATGCGGATCTCCTTAGCGGACTCAACCGGCGAGGACGCGGCGGTGCAGCCGCCCGACGGCGTCGAGGGAGGACAGGATCGCGCCTTCCTGCCAACCTCCCCAATAGGACGCGTGCTCGCCGGCGAGCAGGATGCGTCCGTCGATCGCGCACAGATTGTTGTAGTGCTGCTTGCGCGTCTCATCGGTCCAGGCGCCTTCGCAGCCGAGCGCCGAGGGATTGCGATGCCACGCGACCGCGATGCCGTTGTCGAATTCGTCTTTGTATTGGGGATGGATCTGCGCGCCATCCTCGACCGCCTTCGCCACCCGCTCGGCCGGCGACAACGAGGTGAACTCGTACGCATAGGCGCCGAAGATCGCATAGGCACCGAGCAGCACGGCCTTGCCGGCGCCGCCATAGCCGGTACACGGATAGCCGATCTGGCGAATCGGCAGATCCGTATAGCTGATACCGCCATAGATCCCGTCGTCCTGCTCCCAGAATCGCCGCTTGAACTGCAGGCCGACCTTGAGGGCCGGCGCATAGGGAACGGCGTTGATCGCGTTCTGCATCGGCGCGCCCACGGTGATCTCGATCTGGCTGAGGATCGAGAGGGGAATGGTGCACAAGCACCAGTCAGCCGTCGCCGCCAGCGGCTTGCCGGGGTCGGTGGTGTCCTCGTAGGCGACCGTCACGCCGCGCCCGTCCTGGGTGATCGCCGTCACCTTGGCGTTGAAGCGGATGAGATCGGCGACCTCTCGCGTGAAGGCGCGGGCGATCATGTCCATGCCGCCGACCGGCTGGAACAGCGTCGTCTGGAATTGGTAGTTGCTGCCCGCAATGAGGTTCTGCCACATGCCCGACTTGAGAATGTCGCTCAGGCCGAGCGGCGTTGAGGGAATCGGCGGACCGGCAACGCCGCCGCCGGGATCCTTCTCATAGCCGCGCCGCCCGCTGGCAGCGAGGCTCGCCTTGTAGGCATAGTTCTCGTCGAGCGCGCCCCAGCCTCGCAGCGCCTGCAGCAGGATCTCCTGATCCTCCCGGGTGACGGATTCGTCGAGCTTGCGCTGGCTCGTCGCCTTGGCGAGGAGCTCCGACACATAGCCGTTGAAATCAGCCTGGATGTGACGATAGCGCTGCGGCTTGCCGCCGAAGGCCTGCTTGGAATGGAGCCAGGCGTTGTAGTTCACCTGGGTGAACGGCTCGAGCGCGACATTGAAGCGCCGGCAGTAGTCGAGCACTCCATGGTGATGGTAGGGAATTCGCCAGGGGCCGGCGTTGAGATAAAGCCCGGGGTCGAATTCGCAGCGTTGCGTGGCGCCGCCGAGCTCGGTGTAGCTGTCGCCCCCGCGCAGCGACCAGCAGCGGCCGCCGGCGCGGTTGTTGTATTCAAGCACCTGAACGCGGTAGCCGGCCTTGCGCAGCTCGTAGGCCGCCGCCATGCCGGCGAGGCCGGCGCCCAGGATGAGGACCGAAGCCCCCTTGGGATCGCCTTCCAGCCTGAGCGGTCCGCTATAAGTCGATTCCGCGGCCAGACTCAGGCTCGTCATCGCGCGGTACATCACCGCACCGCCAGCCGCCGTTCCGATGAGCGCAAGGAGGTCGCGCCTGCGCATGCGCGTTGCATCGCCCTTCGACATCGTTTGCTCCCTGGTTTGGCGAGCCTATTCCGGCTTGATGTTGGCTGAGCGGATCACTTTACCCCATTTCTCGGTTTCGTCTGCGAGCAGCTTGCCATACTCGGCCGGGGTCAGCGCAAGCGGCGTGCCGCCGAGATCGGCGAAGCGCGCCTGGATCTTGGGATCGGCAAGCGCGGCGTTGATCTCCGTGTTGAGCTTGTCGACAATCTCGGCCGGCGTATTTCTGGGCGCGCCGATCCCGAGCACATCGCTGGCCTCGAAGCCGGGCAGGAATTCGCTCATGGTCGGAACGTCCGGCAGCGCCGACGCGCGCGTGGTGGTGGTGACCGCGAGCGCGCGCAGCTTGCCGGCCCTGACCTGCTCGATCGATCCGGCGATCCCGGTAACGGCGGTCAGCACCTGCCCGCCCAGCAGATCGGTCAATGCGGGCCCGGCGCCGCGATAAGGCACGTGCAGCATATCAACACCGGCCATCATCTTGAACAATTCGCCTGCCAAGTGGCCGCTCGAGCCGGTGCCGGCCGATGCGATCGTAATCTTGCCCGGGTTGGCCTTCGCGTAGGCGATCAGCTCGGGCACGGTCCTGGCCGGCAACGACGGATTGGCCAGCATGATTTGCGGTTGCCGAATCGTGCTCGCAATCGGCGCAATGTCACGCACAAACACGAAAGTGAGCTTGTCGTAGAGCGTCGCGTTGATGGTGCTCGACGGGCCGATCATGAGGAGCGTGTAGCCGTCGGGCGGCGCATGCACGACCGACTCGGTGGCGATATTGGTGGCGGCGCCCGGCCGGTTCTCGATGACGAACGGCTGGCCGAGCCGCTCCTGCAGCCATTGTCCGATCAAGCGCGCGCCGATGTCGCTGGAGCCGCCAGCAGCGAAACCGACGACAATACGCACCGGTCGCGACGGATAGGTCTGCGCATAGGTCTGCGCAATCGCGACGCGCGCCATGCTCGGCATCGCCACGGCGCCGGCTGCGAGACGCAGAAATCGACGGCGCGGAATTTCCATGGCGCTCCTCCAGCTCAATTCTTGATGTCCTGTAAAAACCATTCGATCGGCAGCGCGCGGCCGAGACCCCGCTCTTTCGCGCGACGATACACCACTGCGCCGACCGATGAGAACTGCAGACCCCAGTTTCCGACCGGCCGGTATTGGGTAATCTGGTCGTCGTTGGTGCGGCCCGGCGCCTTGCCGGAAATGACGTCCGCATAGAGCGGGCCCGACGATTGCGCGACCCGCTTGGGTGAGGACTTCGGCAGCCGCGCCTGCTGTTCCGGGCTGCCGGCGACAAAAGCGCCATGGCTGTGGCCGACGCCTTTGCGGTACACGCCATCCTCCGGTATCGGCAGGGCATCGACGCCCTGCCTGACGACGACATCCATGCGCGCGACGGCGTCCGGCCCGAGATCATGCGGGCCGATATTGACGACATGCATGCCTTGCTCGATCCAGCCGCCCTCGATCACGGGATACATGCTGTCCGTGCAGGTCGCCAGGATATCGGCGCCTTGAACCGCCGCGCGTGCGCTCGCGACCGGCTCGACGGCGACCTGCAACCGGTCTGTCATCTCGCTTGCGAACGCGTCGCGGTTTGCCGCGACGCGGCTGTAGACCCTCACCGTCTTGATGTCGCGCACCTCCACGAGCGCTTCGAGCACGCTGCGCGCCATGCCGCCGGATCCGATCATTCCGACCGCATGCGCATCCGCGCGCGCCAACAGCCGCGTGCCGATGCCCGCCGATGCGCCGACGCGCATGTGCTGGAGGTAACCGTCATTGATGATGGCAAGCGGCGCTCCGTCCTGCGTGCTGAACAGCAGCACCAGCCCGCAATAGGTACCAGGCGCAATGCAGTATTTGGTTTCGGTCCGCGTGCCGTCCGGGCCTTGCGGCCAAGTCATGATGTCCGACTTGAGCCGGACCGCCAGCACGCCGTCGCTGGCGCCCTCCACCGACCCCCAGCGATAGTAGCCGTCCTCGCGATTGCACGGAACGAACATGTCGATGCGGGGCCGCGAAACCGACGCACCCGTGAGCGTGCCCGCAAAGGCGCGCTCCTGCGCTTCGATGCATTCGCGCATGGTCAGCACGCGCTTGACGGTATCGTTGTCGATCAACAGCATGGCGCGCCACCCTCCCGGCCCGCGAGCGCGAGCATCCGGCGCACGCCGTCTCCATCCAGTTGCTCGAATCGGCTGCCGAGCTCCAGGCACTCGTCAACCGCCGATGGCGCAAGCGAGCCGGCGAGACAGTCGCGCACCTTCACGATGTGCTCGGCCTCCGAGATCGGCTCGGCGCCCCAGGAGCCGCGCGGCCGCTCGCAACGCTCGCTGACGATCGGGCCGTCGACGAGCTCGATTTCCAGGTCGACGTAGCGGCCGCCGTTGTACTCCGTGGTGATATCCGCCGACATCGTGACGGCGATCTTGCCGAGCAGCGTCTGCATGTCAGGCCGATGCAGGCGCTCGTCCGTGAAGCTCGACAGCGTCACCGCGCCGTCGAGCAAGGCCGCCGCCAGGGTATATTGCACGCTGAATTTACCTTCGAGCCCGGTCTTGGGATGCGGACGGTCGCCGGTCGGAACGACAGGCGCCCGCATCCGCACGGCGCGGATCGCGGCGGCCGAGGGTATGCGCGGCCGCGCAGCCAGAGCGGCGCTGATGCCGTAGTGCGTGGTGAACTTGCAGGGAAAGACCTTGAGCGTGAAGCCCGGGTCGACCAGCCGGAACGGCGGGCCAAAGGACATCAGCATCTCGCGGTCGAATCCGGGCGGCAGGAATATGGCGGCGTAGCCGCTCGCGCTGTCGAAGGCCTGGTCGTCGCCGGTGAAGCCGTTCGCGGCGAGCAGCGCCGATTCGAGACCGAGCGATGCCGCATAGCCGCAATGCGTCGACTTGGTCATGGTGCCGGTATTGCTGGTAAGGCTGCCGCAGCGCGAGGTCGCGATCCCAATCGCATTGGCGAGTGCGGAGGCGTCAAGCTTGAGCAGATGGGACGCGGCAACCGCCGCGCCGATCGGCCCCACCATGCCGGGCGGATGAAACTTGAAATCGCGCGACTCCAGGTGTCCGCAAGCCCGCCGGATCCAGCCCTGGATCTCGACGCCCTTGACGACGGCGGCAAGAACCTCACGGCCATCGGCGCCGATCGATTCCGCCAGCGCCAATACCGGAGCGAGCGCAGGCGACAGCGCGTGCGTGGCCGGCGTCCACATGGGCTCAAAATCAAGCACATGCATGGATGTGGCGTTGAGCAGAGCAGCCGGAACCGGCGCGAGGCGAAAGCCGAAACCCAGCGCCGAGCACTCCGGCTTCGATCCCTGTCCATGCAGATAGCTGGCGAGGATCTTCGGCGCTTCCTCGATGCGTGCGCCCGCCACCGCGACGGCGACGCCGTCAAGGACGAGCTGGCGCGCCTTGGCGATGGCGGTCTCGCCCATCTTGTCCGCGGTCGTTGCGACGATCTGCTCGCAAAGCTTGCCGGTTATGGTCACTTGAGCGATGCCTCCAAGGCAGCCTGGAACATGCCGCCGCGACAAAGGAGGTCGGCTTCGGCGGCGGCGCGGATATCCGCGGTCACTTCAAAACGGAGTTCCCCGCCGCCGGAACGGTGCGCAATTACTCCGATCGGTCCGCGCCGGGCGATGCCGTCGCCGATGCCCTCGAAGGCAAACTCCTCGCTGCCGTCGAGCTTCAGCATGTCGACGCTGTCCGCGTCCGCGAACAAGAGCGGGACCACGCCCACGCCGATCAGGTTGGAACGGTGAATGCGCTCGAACGAACGCGCGATCACCGCGCGCACGCCGAGCAAGGCGGGCCCTTTGGCGGCCCAGTCGCGACTGCTGCCGGCGCCGAAATTGCGCCCGCCCAGAACGATGAGCGGAACATTGCGCGCGCGGTAGCGCATGGCGGCGTCGGGGATGGTGATCGCCTCGCCTTCGGGATGGATCTTCGTCCACCACCCCTCGCGGCCTTCGGCCATGCGATTGCGGATGCGCACGTTGCCGTAGGTGCCGCGCATCATGACCTGATGATTCCCGCGCCGGCCGACATAGCTGTTGAACGCCGCCGGCTTCACGCCGACTGACTGAAGATATTTGCCCGCCGGACTGTCCGGGGGAATTTCCCCGCCGGGCGATACATGATCCGTATTCAGGTTGTCGCCATAGACGCCGAGCACGCGCACGCCTTCGACACGCTGCCTGGTCGCGAATCCCAGATCATTGGTTGCGAAAAATGGCGGCTCCACAATGTAGCTCGAAGCGGCATCCCAGTCGAACAATGCGCCGCGCTTTGCGTCAAGCGCGTCCCAGCGCGCCTTCGCCAGCGGATTCGCTTTCGCGGTACTGACAAAGGTTTCGGAAGTGACGGTCCGCCGGACAACGGCATCGACCTCGGCATCGTCCGGCCAAAGATCGCGCAGGAAGACGGGCGCGCCGTTGGCGCCGTTCGCGATCGGATCCTCGTCGATATCGAGGGTCACGCGACCGGCCAGCGCGAAGGCGACCACCAGCGCGGGCGAGCAAAGATAGTTTGCTCCCACCTGACGGTGGATGCGCCCGTCGAAATTGCGGTTGCCCGAGAGGACCGCCGCGATGGTGCGGCCGTCCTGCTCCACGGCGCTGGCGGCAACGGGCTTGAGCGGTCCCGATTTACCGGCACACGTGGTGCAGCCATAGCCGATGACGCCAAAGCCGAGCGCTTCCAGGGGCGCCAGCAAGCCGGCGCGGTCAAGATAGGTCCTGACGGCGCGCGAGCCGGGTGCCAGCGATGTCTTGACCCAAGGCGCGGATTGCAAACCGCGCCCGACCGCGGCCTTGGCAACAAGCCCGGCGCGGATCATCGCGTGCGGATTGGACGTATTGGTGCAGGAGGTGATCGCCGCAATCCCGATGGCCCCTTCCGGCAGCGCGCCGGTCGTTCGCGGCTTTGCGCCGGCAGCACCGTTGGCGCGTTCGCGGAAGCTCGCCGCAACACTGGACGTATCCTGCCGGACATGCGGCATGCCCGGTCCGGCGATGGTCCGCCGGACCGTGCCGAGATCGAGCGCGATCACGCGGTCGTAAACCGGATCTGGCGCGCCGGCCAGGCGGAACAGACCGGCAGCGCGCGCGTGCGCTTCCACCAGCGCGACCTGCTCGGCCGAGCGGCCGGTCATCCGCAGGTAGGCGATGGTCTGCTCATCGACGGGCCAGAAGCCGGTGGTCGCCCCATATTCCGGCGCCATGTTGGCGAGCGTCGCGCGATCGGGGACTGTCAGGGTTTTGGCGGCCGGACCGAAGAACTCGACACACGCTCCGACCACGCCGGCTGCGCGGAGCTGTTCGGTGAGGGTCAATGCCAGGTCGGTTGTGGTGATGCCCTCCGGCAGCGCACCATCGAGACGGACACCGACGAATTGCGGCTTCGGGAGAATGTAGGGCTGGCCCAATACGACGGTTTCGATTTCGATACCCCCCACTCCCCAGCCGAGCACGCCCAGCGCATTCACCATGGGCGTATGCGAGTCGCCCGCGATGGCGAAATCCGGAAATGCGACCGCTGGCGTCCGCGACCGATCGAGCAGCGTGACGGCAGCGACCTGCTCCAGATGGATCTGGTGGATTATGCCGGCACCGGGCGGAAATACGGTCAAGCCGTCGAACGCCCGCTCGGCCCATTTCAGGAATCGGTAGCGCTCGCCGTTGCGCTCGAACTCGCGCTCGAGGTTCATCGCCTCGGCGTCGGGTGATGCCGCGACATCCACCTGAAGGGAATGGTCGACCACGAAAGTCATCGGCACCGTGGCGTTGACGCGCGCCGGATCCCCTCCGTTTCGCGCTACCGCCGACCGCAGCGCGGCCAGGTCCATCAGCACCGGAATGCCCGAGGAATCGGGAACCAGGACGCGCGGCACTCGCAATGGCAGGGCGACGGTGTCCGGCGCAACGCGGGGATCGGCGAGAGCGTGCAGAACGTCCGCCGTAACGCCCGGCTGCCCGAGGTTGCGCAACAGGTTCTCCGCCAGCAGGCGCGCCACATAGGGGAGCCGCGCATGCGTGTCGGCGCCGAGCGCCGCGCACACGTCATGGAAGACGTAGGTCTTGCCGCCGGACGAGAAACTGGAATGTGTTTGGTTCATGAGGTGAGCGTGGCGGCAACGCTTGAGCTCAATTGACCGCGGCAACGGCCGTCGCGGCGAGCGTGTTGACCACTCTGGTTGTCTCCGGCTGCTTGGTTGCGTCGGCAGGCGCTGTCCGCCGTTTTGAGCGTACTATACCCTGGGCCAATCTGTCGCGGTCCGCGCAAGCCCGCAAAATGCCCGCAAAATGGGAGAGCGAGATGAACGACGGCCCCAAGAAATTCCGTGCGCTCCTGGCGAGAGGCGGGCTGATCGTCGCCCCCGGCGTCTACGACGGCTACAGCGCTCGCCTGGTGGAGAAGTCCGGCTTCGAAATGGCCGCGACGACGGGGGCCGGCATTTCCAATTCGCTCCTTGGCATCGACGACATCGGGGTGATGGGACTTTCGGAAAACGTGGACCATTGCCGCATGCTCGCCCGCACCCTGTCGATGCCGCTGACCGCCGATGCCGACACCGGCTACGGCAATCCCATGAACGTGCACTACACGGTGCGGATGTTCGAGGAGGCGGGGCTTGCCGGCATCAATATCGAGGACCAGGTGCATCCGAAGCGCTGCGGCCACATGCCCGGCAAGGAAGTGATACCGGTGGTCGAAGGCGTGAAAAAAATCGAGGCGGCCTGCCTGGCTCGCCGGGACGATGCTTTTGCCATCATCGCGCGCACGGACGCGCTCGCGATCGAGGGCATCGAGGGAATGCTGCGGCGGGCGCGCGCCTACGCCGAAGCGGGCGCCGACATGATCTTCGCCGATGCGGTCCGCACCGAGGACCAGATCAAGCACTTGGTCGATGCGGCCCGCGTTCCGGTCACGGTCAATATGGGCTTCGGCATCCGGGTCCGGCCTACCACGCCGCTGATCTCGATCAAGCGCCTTGCCGAGATCGGCGTGCGCCGGGTGACGCTGCCGCGCCTGCTCCCGGCGGCCGCCATTCACGGCATGACGCGCGCGCTCGAAGCGATGAAGGAGGCGATCGCGAGCGGCGAGGTCGCCGACCGGCCGGATCTGGTGGTCGACATCGACGCCATCATGCGGTTGATGGATTACGACGCCATGCGCGAGCTCGAGCGGCGGCTGCTGACCACCGAGTCGCTTGAAACGAAATATGGGCTCGCCGCCGCCTCACCGACGACCAGGTCGAACTGACCCGGTCGCATTGTGGGCGTCGGGCCGGCGATTCTGGCGTGTCTACGGATCGCCTCAAACCTTTGGATGCGTTCGCGGTGGAATTGATGTGTATATGAGGTCCGCGCGCGCAAGCTGCCGAAATCGAGGAATCCATGCCCGCGAAGAAACTGTCGCCGCCCCGCCTCCCCGCCATTCCGGACGAGCGGCTCACGCCGGCGCAGCGGGCGCTGGTCGACTCGATCCGATCGGGACCGCGCGGCCGGGCGACGCAGATCCGCGGACCGTTTGCGGTGTTCCTGCACTCGCCCGACTATGGCCAGCTCGCCCAGCAGCTGGGCGGCTATTGCCGGCTCAAGACGCGGGTGCCGCCGCGGCTGTCCGAGTTCGCCATCCTGGTCACCGCCAAGCTGTGGCGGGCGCAATACGAATGGTATGCCCACGTGCCGCATGCCGAGCGGGCCGGCGTAGCGCCGCAGACCATCCAGGCGCTACGCCGCGGGCGGATGCCGAAATCCGCCAGCAAGGACGAGCGCGCGGTTTACGACTTCATCAAGGAGCTCTACCGGCGCAAGCGCGTCGGAGACGCAACCTATGCGCGGCTGCATGCGCTGCTGGGCGACGACGGCATGGTCGAGTTCGTCGGCATCCTCGGTTATTACGTGCTCATCGCGATGTCGCTGAACGTCTTCCGGATGGGCCCGCCGGAGGGAGAGCCGCTGCCGTTTGCCGAAGGGTAGCGAACGGGAGCGCTGATATTCGGCTGCCCGCCCGCCGGACCAGCTCCGCAATGGGCGCTCAGGCTACCCGATCGATCTTGCCCAGCGGTGCGGGCGCCGCCGCGGCATCCGTCTCCTGCGGCTGCGGGCGCGGCTTGCTGACGCGCTGGTGCAGAAGGTCGAGGAACTGCTCGCGCGACAACGGCGGGGAGATTAGGTCGCCCTGACCGAAATCGCAGCCCATCGCCATGAGGGCCTGCAGATCGGCTTGGCTTTCGACGCCTTTGGCAGCCGCCGAGCTGCTGAAACGATGCGCAAGATCGATGGCGGTCTGGCAGATCGCGCCATTGGTGGCGTCGATCGCGCAGTTCTGCACGAAGCTGCGATCAAGCTTGATCTCGACAGATGTCAGCTCGCGCAGGCTGGCAAGCGATGAGTAGCCGGCGCCGAAATCGTCGATCGCGATCTTGATGCCGCTGGCGCGAAGCCGGGTCGTGATCTCGCGGGCGAGCTTGAGGTTGCGAACGATGTCGTCCTCGTTCACCTGCAGGATGATGCCGGGCCAGCGCTCGGACACCGGCCGATGCTCCGCGACCAGTTCCCGGATCGGCAGATCGAGCAACATTGCGATCGGAACCTTGATCGCCAGGTTGAGATTGAAACCGGCCTTGTCGAACAAGGACCAGTTCTCGAGGCCCGCCAACAGAGCGTGCTCGCTCAGGCGGGCCTGGCCGGCGGGCACACCGCAGCTATAGCCGCCGGGCATGAGCAGGCCGAAATCGGGGTGCCGGATGCAGGCCAAAGCCTCGGCGCCAGCGAGGCATTTGCGCTTGAGGTCGATCTTAGGCTGATACCAGTCTTCGAACCAGCCGTTGTTCAGCGCCTCGTCGACCTCGATCGAGGGACGCGGCGCGGGCGCAGGAATTTCGAGCGGTCCCATCGTCGCCTCTTGCATGAATGTCGGCAAGTTATAGCGGCATCTACTTAAGCTTTGGTGTGAGGAAAAAACTCTTAGTTAATTTTTCATGCTACGAAAACCGGGTTGCCCGGCCGAGCGCAGACGCCGTTGCCCAGCCAATGGCGGGGATCGGAGCTTTGCCGGGCGAAGCGCGATTGCGTCGCCGCCCGGCAAGGCCCCAATCAACAACCTCCGGCTCCATCACCTTGCTTGGCGTCAAACCGGCGGCCGATCGACCGGCCCGTTAGTGCGCATGATCCATCGCGCCAGGATTCATCGCACCGTGATCCATCGCGCCAGGATTCATCGCGCCAGGATTCGTGCCGGCGGTGGATGCGGCGCCGCTCGGCCCTTGCGCGCCGATCGACTCGACCACGAATTCGACATCGAGCTTTCCGGCCCTTGCGAAATCGAGCGTCGCCTTCATCCGCTCTCCTTGCGTCAGCGGCTGCTTGAGGCCCATCAGCATGAGGTGGAACGAGTTGGGGTTGAGGACGACCGTCTGGCCGGGCTTGATCTCGAGCCCGCCGGACACCGGGCGCATCGACATCACGCCGTTGTCCATCGCCATCTGGTGGACCTCGGCTTGGTTGGCGACCGGCGAGGAGACGCCGATCAGCCGGTCAGGCTCGGCGCCCTTGTTGGTGATGGTCATGTAGGCGCCCCCGACCGGCGCACCCTTGGGCGTCGCACGCGCCCATGGATTGTCGACCTCGATCGAACCGACCTTGAAAGTTTCGGCGGCGGCGGCAGCGCCCCAGAGGGAGACGAGGATGGCGAGCAGCGAAATTTTGCGATTCCAAATCGTGTGTTGCATAGCTGTGGCTCCATTTACGGACCAGCGCTTGGCGCGTCCGTTACCGATTCGATGAAGGGCCTGATGTCGCAAGGATCGCCATCAGGCGATCGGGGGACCACGGGCAAGCTTGCGGCCGCCGGGCCAAAACGCTTCCTTCCGGCGGCCGGACCGCCAGAGCGCGGCCGGCACGGTGCTCGCGCAAACCGCGACCACGCCGGCCGGATCCCCGTCCGGCAGGGCAATTGCCGCACAGCCCGGCATCGCGCAGGCGCCGCCGCAAGGACAAAGCGGTGACGGCTTTTCCGGCCCGCCCCGGTCGGAGGCCGGACCCGCGCCGTGGGCCGAACAAATGACCGCCCAGCCGACCTCGCCGACCGCCGCCGGCAGCAAGATGGCGCCCAGGACCGGCAATATCGTATTGAGCACCACCGCATAGGCGGCGGCGAGCGCCACCAATCTCCGGGCGA
>Ga0182024_10020171_pt1 | contig 12198 bp, 9 predicted proteins | sample P32metaG_FD_120480 | JGI IMG/M metagenome (GOLD analysis project Ga0182024, IMG submission 120480) | Permafrost microbial communities from Stordalen Mire, Sweden - P3-2 metaG (Illumina Assembly) | ecosystem: Environmental > Terrestrial > Soil > Wetlands > Permafrost | place: Sweden: Stordalen...
AGCCGCTGACCAATTACGCCGTGGGCTGGCGCGATCCGAATAACATCGAGGAAACCCTCGAGTTCTTCGCTCCCAGCGTCCCCGTCCCGCGCCGCTTCACCTATAAGTCGTGGACCAATATCGAGGAGTTCCTTTCTGAGGGCGCCTACGACGACCTTCGCGCCATCGGTGGCGAGTTCCCCACCGTCCTCTACACCGGCTCAGAAGTTCACGCCCGCACCGATAACCACGGCCTCCGCATCCGCGTCGATATCGACGAAATCGCCGATCCCGATAGCGCCCTCGCCGGCGGCGTCCCCGCCTACCAGGCCCGCATCGTCGAGAAGCTCCAGCGCCGCATCCTCCGCAACTCCCTCCGCCGCGCCACTTCCGCACTCTCCGCCGCCGCCACCAACACCGCCAAGACATGGAACGGCACCGCCGGACAGGATCCCGACAACGACATCCTCCAGCAGCTCGTCACCGCCTCCACACAATCCGGCGTCCGCCCAAACCGCGTCGCTTGGGGCGACACCGCATGGTCCAAGCGCGTCCTCACCCATCGCGCACAGAACGACGCCGGCGGCTACGCCAGCGCCGGACTTACTCCCGAGGAGGTCGGCATGTTCCTCAACGTCCAGCCTTACCTCAGCCGCGAGCGCTTCTCCTCCGCCGGCGCCGGACTCGCGGAAGTCGTCGGCAACCTCGTCTTCATGTTCTACGCCCTCGCCGGCCAGGACACAGAGGACCCCTCTAACATCAAGCGCTTCTACAGCGTCACAGACAGCGGCGGCCCATGGCGCGTCTACGTCCAGCAAGTCACCAGCAAACTCATCGATATCACCGTCGAGCACTACGAAAAAATCGTGGTTACAAGCCTCCTCGGCATCAACCAATTCACCATCAGCTAACTCTTCCGGGGCAAAACTCCCCCGTCCCTGGCCCATAACGCCAAGGGGCGGGGCGAGTCCCCCGCAAGATACCCCTAACTCACATCTACTCCCGACAATCATCGCTCAACATTAATCCCACCAGCCTCCCAAGCTACCGCTTTTTCAAAACACGCGCCGTCTTCTCCATTAGTCCCATTAGTCCCATTCGGCCTATTAGTCCCATCCTCCCAGATCCACAAACTACTTCTGAATCACCGCACCGTTTTGGCCCAGCGGGCCAGCCCGAGAGTAGCTCCGGGCGTAAGCCCGGAGATAACCACCCTAATAGGACCAAGCCCCGGAGGGGCGCCACACATATCCCTCATTCCACTTATCCCGCACTAACTCCACCCCAACCCTCTCCCCCTTCAACCTTCATCCTTCAAATGAACTGGACCCAAATCACAACCGACACCCTCAAAGCCGCCGGCCACTCCGCCATCATCTCCGCCGCAGAAACCGCCGGCATCGGCTCCGTCGATCCCGTCGCCGAATCCATCGCCGACGCCGTCTCCCGCGTCCGCGCCGCATGCTCCGCCGGCAACCAGCTCGACTCAGACCCCACCAAAGTCCCCAACAGCGTCAAATCCCTCACCATCCGCATCGCCCTCTTCGCACTAATGGAGCGCATCAACTATCCCCTCAGCCAAGACCAGCGCGAAACCCGCCGCCTCGACACCAACTCCCTCCTCCGCATCAACACCGACAAACTCCAATTCGAAACCCCCGATAACCCCGCCGGCAACGCCGAAATGCAAACCGGCACATCCATCGACACCGTCACCGCCACCAATCGCCACCACTACACACGCCGCGCTATGGACGGCCTCCTATGAGCCTTCAACGCTTCCAGCTCGATCTCGCCGCGCGCCTCCAGTCCGCCCCCGCCTTCGCCGCCATCCCCGTCCTCGTCTTCCGCCCCAGGGCCGCGCTCACAGCCGCTCAAATACAGGACCAGATCAACTCCGCCCTCGGCACCCTCACCACCCAAAACGGCAAAGCCGGCCTCTGCGCCACCATCCTCATGCCTCTCCTCACCACACAAAAACCCGACCTCCCCGGCCCCTTCCTCCATCTGCAATGCACCGTCCGCGTCCAGGAAAACGTCATCGTCAACATGGGTCCCGCCGGCACCCAGATTCCATGCGAAGACGCCGCCATCTCCGTCGCTCAACTCCTCCACCAATGGTCCCCCGGCGCCACCGCCGGCATCCTCAGCGCCGCACCCGACACCATCCGCCCTAACCCCGACTATAAATCATTGGTCACCTACGATGTCCTCCTCGAGAGCGACCTCGACCTCCCCGCCCAATCCAATACCGCCCAACCCTTCATTACCAATAACGAAGGCGAAATCACCATCACATGCTCCGACTCCGCCGCCGCCATCTACTATACCACCGACGGCTCCCTCCCCTGGCCCGGTAACTCCACTTACTCCACCGCCGCACAGCCCTACACCGCCCCTTTCTCCGCCGCCTCCGGCGCCCTTATCCGCGCCGCCTCCTACAACTCCGCCCTCCTCGGCAGCGATATCGCCTGGCTCCAGCTTTGACTAATATCCTATGAGCATTCCCCTGCGCATCCACGGTCCCGCCGTAGTCATCTTCAACGGCGTCACTTACTACTTTAAGTCCGGCCTCAAAGCCGCCATCAAACGCACCCGCGCCCCCATCGAGATCGACGCCTTCGGTCAAATCGCCGAAGTCGCCAAAGATTGCATCGTCGATTTCACCGGCACACCCGCCGGCTCCATCCGCGCCGCGGACCTCGCCGCCCAGATGCCCTGGCTCCCCTCCCAGATCGGCCAGAGCATCTTCGGCGCTACAGACCTCCCTTTGGTCATCCAGACCGTCAACGACGGCGCCGCCATCACATGGCAGCGCGGCGCCATCAGCAAATACGCCCCCATCCTTCTTAGCGCCACCCACGGCACTCTCTACAAAGGCGACATCACCTTCTCATGCCTCATGGCAAGTAACTTCACACTTACTTCCTCCACCGCCTGGAAGAACATCGCCTCCGCCGCCTTCTCCGACTCCACCTTCGATCCCTCGAAAGTCCGCATGGCCCAATACACAGCCTCGTGGGGATCCACCGCTCCCTACAACGCCATGATCGCCCAGGATGGCTTTCTCCTCACCCCACTCATCACCACGCACAACATATCCGTCGATAACTACGGCGTCATCGACATGGCCCTCAAATCCATCACCGGCACAGCACGCTTCAAACCCGCCAACCTCACCGAATCCCAAATCGACACATTGGTCGCCCTCCAGGGCGCCAGCTCCCTCCTGCCCGGCAGCGCCATAGGAGACGCCGGCAACGACCTCGTCATCGCCAGTAACTTACTTACCGCAACATTAAAAATGGCCGCCCCCGTCGATTACTCCCTCCTGTACGCCACCGCCGCGCTCCGCGCCGGCGAAGTCCTCTTCGCCGCCGCCACCACCTTCACCAACGGCCTCCCCAACCCCCTCTTCACCTTCACCATCCCCTGACACGCACTCCACCCAGGCCTGCGTTTCACCCTTTCCACTCATGCTCGTTTCCATCGGCACTTTCCAGTTATGCGACGGCACACGCTCCGGCGGCGTCGGAGTTACACGTCTCCACTTTCGCGTCACCCGCAAGATACAACTCGCGGAGTTATTCCGCGGCGCCGAAGTGGAAACCTTCGATCGCGGCAACCGCGAAACCACCGCCACCTTCGAGGTCTCCCGCACCTTCCCCACTCAGGAAGCCGCCGATGTTTACGTCCTCCAGCACGAAAGCACCCTCCCTTCCTCCGGCATCGTTACATTCACCGCCTTTCAGCCAAACGGCCAGAAAGTCGTCCGCTTTCTTGCCGACGGAAAAGTCCGCCTCCACCAGTTGGTCGAGCAAATCGGCGTAACCACCCGCCACCAATACATCATCATTGGTGGCGCAATCCAGCTTTCCCTCCCCGCCAGTTAACTAATTCTTTTTCAACCTTCATTTACTATGAGCACTTTCAACACCCAGGTCATCAGACTGGCCCCGGACACCACCAGCAAGAACAACGTTCTCGACCTTAATACCAGCGCCGAACCCGAAGCATGGTGGGCCCGCAACCTTACCATCCAGGTAGGTGTCTTCTCCGGCTTCACTTTACTCGATGTAAGTGACCTCCAGAGCGTCACCGTCACTCTCAAGGACCCCGCCAATCTCGACGGCGCCCCGCTCGTCACCAAAACAATCACCACCTTCGATAACACAACCACCCTCTCCACATGGCAGGCCGGCGCCCAGCAGCATTTCGTCGTCGCCTTCTCCGCGGATGATCTCTCCTTCCCGTTGGCTAACGCCGCCGGCGGCTCCACCGCCCAGCGCCTTGTCCATCTCGCCATGGTCGCCATTACCACCGCCGCCCAAACCGGCACCATAGGTGTCGGCACTATCAATATCATCGACGATGGCGGCAACAGTCCCTCCAGCAATCCCGTCAATGCCATCACCGTCGCCCAGGCCCAGGTCATGCTCGCCGCTCTATCCTTCACCAACGCGGCTCTCACTCTCAACACCGCCGGTACCACCGCAATCGCCAACACTCAATCGTGGTTCCTCGGCCGCCAGCCCTACTCCCTCGCAGCCGGCTCCGGCCCTTACACTGCCAATCTTGCCCTTAGTGACACCAACGCGCTTCCCGGCGCGTTTCTCCGCATCCCAATCGACTTTCCCGCCTCCGCGAATCCCACGCTCAATATCTACGACACCACCCTCTCCGGCGCATTACTCCAGGGTCCACTGGGAAATCCCAACCCCGCGACCACCGCCAGCTTCCTCTTCACCGCCGGTTTCGACGGCACTAACTGGCACAAAGAACTCGGCCTCTGGCTCCCATGAGGCGCAGCCGCATCACTTGAACTTACTCTTGCACTTGAACTTGAACCTACTCTCCCAATGACTCCCCATATTTCCAAACCCAAACTACCCGCGGCCTCCGCGCTCCTCATTCCCCTCCTTCTCCTCGCCCTCGGCACATACTCCGCTCGTCGGGCTTTCGCCGATCCCTCCCCGGCCACTTATTCACAATTCAACGGCGCCGCCGCCGCCGCCGTCTCCAGCGGCACCACCATTACACTCTCCCGTCTCGGCTCTCTCTCCACCTATGCCCTCACACTCGGCACAGGCACCAGCCCGTACACCTGCACCATCGTCATCAGCGACACCGGCATTCATCCCGGAGATGTCTATTTCATTCCCATCTCCTACCCCGCCTCGACCGTCTCAAACATAGTCACCTTCCTCGCCCTCGACAGTTCCACCTCCGGCGCCCTCCTTCACACCTCCACCTCCACCGCCATCGCCGGCAGCACCGTCCTCCGCTTCGTCAACATCTCCGGCACCCAATGGTCTTACACCCCGGAGGGCGCCATCCTCGCCCGCAACCTCGCCCCAGGCGTCCAGACCGCGCTCAGCGGATCCAACGCAGCCGCCGCGCTGAGCGGAACCGCATGGCAACTTGGACTGGACACCTACACGCTCGAACAGACCGGAACGACCACCGCCCAAATCAACGCCTTCTTCGGAGGTTTCATCCACAACGCCCATTTGGTTTTTGGCGGCCAAACCATAACCACCAGCAGCGGCACTCCCTTGCTTGCCGGTTCAAACACCTGGCTTGATGGCGAGGGAGGCGGCGTGATCCTGGCCGGAAGCAACTCGAACTGCACGCTGCTCGAAAACGCCCACCAGCGTTGGATTAACAACAGCGGCAGCGCCAACACCGAGACGCTCTCGGTTTCGGCTACGTCGCCTCTTATTGGGGATCAAAATATCCTGGTCACGAATGTCGCGTTTAACGGGAATCGGGCGCAGCAGACGAGCGGGGGTGTTTATGGGCCGGTGGTGTCCATCCCATACACTGGAGGCACCTATAACGATCAGCGGTGGACAAACATGGTGGATATGAGCGGAGTCCAAAATCTTTCGATCCGCTTTTGCACGTTCACGCAGCAAACCAAGTTCTGCACCTATATCGGCAACACCTATAATTTCGACGCGCGGAACCTGCTCTTTTTCAAGCCGGCTCTGTCGGCGACCAACAGCCAGAGCTGGGGCAACGACGACACGCTTCATTTCCACGGAAATGTCATTGGCCTGACCGCGCGTGACATCATCGCCCACGACAACAACGACAACTCACCTGGGTTTAACTTCGGTGAGGACGTGGATAATGGCACGGCTAATCCGTATTCAAAAGTGCCGTGGGCGGATGTGGGGCCTGGGGAAAACATCCTGGCGAGCAACATCTACACTAATGGCAACGGACCGGGATTTTATACCTCCTATAGCGCGGACCCCAACCTCGCTTCACCAATCCTTCACGCGACATTCGAGAATTTTTATCTGGATGACGCAAATCCCTTCCGCGCCCAGGCGCTGTACTCGGCACAATATCTTTTCGCCGGCAGCGATGTGCATTTTAAGAATTGGTACATCTCGCCGAACCGGGGGGATCAGGAGATACAGTTCTCTGGCTCGTGGAACAACCTGAGCCTGGACGGCATAAATTGCCCCTTGTTCAGCGGGACGGGACCAAACCTCGGCGGCGGCCAACCTTTCATCCAGTTTGGGGGCGGCGGAAACTTCTCGGGCGTGCAGGTCGTGAATTGCAACGTCACAGGAACCGGCGGGACGAATGCTTTTGTGCAATTTTATCAAGCTGGAGTTATTGTGAACGGTGCGAGGATTTCGGGGAACCTCGTTAATAACATGGGGGCAATAGGTTATAACGAGGACGTGACGGCGGGGCAGTGGGGAGATGCTGGAAAGATCAACAACATAGGCGGCGATGGGAATATAATCATCAACCCCACGGAGCCGCCGCTCCTGGGAAGCTTTGCTAATCCGTGGGGGCAACTGGCGCAGAGCTATGGGTCGCTTTATGCGAAGGCATATCTTGGGAGAGCGTTGCAGACGGGGACGAGCAATAGTCTGCAAAATGGAGCGGATGCGGCGGGGCAGACAGGGGTGAGCAACTGGATACAGGCGCTGGTGAATCTGGGTTATTACAACCGATATGGGCTGGATCTGATCCAGGGGGAGAATAATGACTCGCTGACGCAGCCGGTGGGGAACGGATTCCTGTGGAATAGCCCGCTGAATGCGGGAGGGGCGGCGGCATCGACGGGGACGGGGGGGCTGGTGTTCGGCGGGACGAATTATCTGGCGCTGCATACGTCTCCGCCTGGGGTGAATGTGGGAGGAGCTTATACGGTGATGGCGGTCGAGAGCACGGCCTCGGTGACGGGTACGATCTCGGGTATTGCGGGGCTGGTGGGGACGGAGAACGGGGACCGGTTCTGGCTCCTTCACAAGGTGGCCTTTGGGCAGGTTGGATTTGAGGCGATCAATACTGTAGCGGGCGAAGGGTTCATTTATCTCGGGACGACCAACTCGTATATCAATCAGCCGATGGCCTACGTGGCGACTTATACCACGAGCGGCACGGCCACGCTCTCCATGTACACGCTGTCGAGCACGGGAGCGACGTTCGTAAGCAGCACTACGGGAATGACGGTCGCCAGCACCGGCACGGATACAGGCGCTGGATACGTCGCGCTCCATGACAGCGAATATCCGGGCCTTGGCCAACAGGGGGTCGCCGCGACTATTGCCGAGGTAAGCATGTGGCCCACAGCCATCACCGGAACGGCGGCGCAGCTCGGGATCTTGAACGCCTACCTTCAGACGGGGGGGTATGGGCTGGTTAACGCCGCCTCCACAAGCGGGAGTTTCAGCACGCTTACCGCGACCACCGGAACATTTGGCTCAATCGTCATCAGCACGGGCGGCTATGCAGTCACGATGACAGCGACGACCGGCAACGCGCTTTCAATCCCAAACCTGAATGTTGTCGGGACGATAACCAGCGACGGCGGGCTCTTTTATACCGATGGGTCCGGCGACCTTCAGGTTAATAACATAACATCACCAGGCGTCATATCCGCCAATATCGTACAAGGTAACCTTAATGTTTTAGACAATGGTCTTGGACAGGCATCCATCAGTGGCACCCTCACGGTCGGCGGGGCGATCGTTGGCTCGACGAGTGAGAGCGCGCCTGCCTACATCATCACCGGCACCGGCGGCCTCGTGGAAACCGGCACGCTCCCCCTCCGCTCAAACGCCGTCCTCATCACCGGAACGGCCTACCAGAACGGCCCCACCGTCGCCACCGCCCAGGCCATCGCCTCCGTCCCGCTCACGCTCACCGGCACGCTTGTCAGCGGCACCGCCGCCCTCACCAGCCCCGCCATTTCCACCTCCGTCCATCCCTGGGTGCAACTCACCTCAAGCAACGCTTTGCCGCCTTGGGTCACCGTGTCGGGATCCACCGCAAAGGTCACCGCCGGCGCCAGCGGGACGGCGACATTCACGCTGTTTGTGCCACAGAATTTTTAGCCATGTCCTCATACCTGAAATTAGCTGTCGAGCGGAGCGAGACGGCTCGCGCCGGCGATTATCAATTTCACATTAGCAATTATCAATTCCCCGCCTAACACCATGCCTCAAGACGATAACCCAACCGAACCTCCCGTTCCCGAATACGAGCCGGAACCAGACCAATTCGATCCAGACCATTCAGAGCCCTCCCTCGAGACCCTTCCCGATGACACCTCCAATTTGATTTCCCACCAGCAATCCCCGCTCCCGGCCCCTCACTTAACCCACATTCCTCCCGATCCCGCCTCCTCCTTCCATGACGACCCTCCGCCCTCGGCGCCTTCTCAATATCCCTCTTCCCATCCCAGCCCCGAGCCCATCCTTACTCATCCTGGACGCCTCACTTACACTATTCCCCCGGACATCATCACCCGCCTCGAGCGGCTCGAGAACTGGATAAAATCAAATCGCCTCGGATGACCAATATAGCGCGGACTCCTCCATATTCTGCGCGCCGTAATTCAAACCCGTTTCATAAGTCATAATTCGTAACTAATAACTAAATAAGATGTCCTGGTACTTGCAAATCGCAAACGATCCGCCGCTGCTCTTCAGCGATCTCGGTCTATCCAGTCCCAAGCGATCCATCCGCAGCCGGCAGCCCGGATCCTTCCTTTTCACTGCCGATGGCGCTAACGCCGACTCCAACCCCCTCGCCCCGGAGGGCGCCCTCTGCACGGTCTTCAGCGACAGCACCCCTTTCTTCTCCGGGCGCCTCCACAAGATACCCCGCAAAGGCTCCGGCCACGCCGAGTCCGTCCATTACGAAATCCTCGACGCCTGGCGCGACTTCGAGCGCAACGTCTACCAGCAGCAATGGAACGTCATCTCCCCATCCGACCTCGCCGCCGAATATCGCTCGGAGTGCATCCTCGGCGCCGATATCAACGGCAACCAGCTCAATAGCGGCCAGGTCATCACCGATATCGTCAACTTCGCCATCTCCCTCGGCGCTCATTGCCAGCTCGGCTCCATCCAGGTCGCCGCCCCAGTCCCCTTGGATGAAGTCCACGATCTCCCTTGCTCGGAGTGCATCACAAAAATGCTCCACTGGACCCCGGACGCCGTCGCCTGGTTCGACTATGCCCTCGTCCCTCCCGCCTTCAATATCACCCCCCGCTTCAATTGCCCCGCCATCTCCTTCCCCTTCCTCTCCAACATCGAAGAGATCGAAATCAACCCCCTCCCGGAGCTCGTCATCCCCTCCGTCGCCATCCGTTACCTCCAGGAGAACCGTGTCAACGGCTCCCCCGCCATCGCCGTCATCCCGGACATCTATCCCACGGACGCCACCGGCCTCGAATTCGGCGCTCTCGTCTCCTCCATGCGCCTCGCAGGCAACTCCTCCTCATACCAGACCCAGCAGGTCCACTGCGTCACCATCCCCACCAACGATAGCCTCGACTCCTCCTCCGGCGGCGGCCCATCCGACGATCCCACCATCCTCTGGTGGCAGCGCAAGGTCCCATGGCTCGCACAATTCTCCCCTTCCCGCCTCTCCATCACCGGCATCTCCAGCACCGTCGATTCCTCACAATTCGCCTCATCCGGCGGCGGCTCACCGCCCCCCGATGACGGCTCCTCGGACTCCGCCGACACCGGCGCCGATCAGGGCGGCACACCCCAGCCTGCCGACACCTCCATCGGCGATTACCCCAACGAGCTCACCTCCGGCGCCATCGCCCCTTGGATGAATTACAAAGTCGCCACCACCACCTGGACCGCCTCCGTCGCCTACAATTATCCCGGCACCCTGGATGACGAGGCGATTAGCGCCCTCCCCATCTTCGGCCCCGGCAGCGGCGGCTTCTCCGGCAACACCAGCCCCACAGTCCAGCTCCAGTGCAAGGCCAAGGCCACCAATTGCCCCTCCGGCATCTTCAAAGGCCTCACCTCCTACGACGCCGGCGAGCCCGTCCCCATCGGCCTCGCCCGGCAGCTCTACTCCTCCCTCAATCCCCTCCATTACGAGGGGCATCTGACCGTCGTCAACCAGGACGTCTTCACCTCCTCCCTCGGCTTCGTCCTCAATATCCTCGGCGGTCGCCTCGAATGGCAATCCATGCAGGCCCTCATCCAGGAAATCCAGGACGACCTCGAGCCCGGCCGCACCACCTACCGCTTCGGTCCCCCCTCCCACCTCACCCTCCAGGACCTCATGGAGCAACTCCGCGGAAGCCGCCTCCGCATCGTCACCACCCATTATAAAGAGCGCCAGACCGGCGTCCCGGGCGATCCCCCACAATCCAACGGCCCCAACCACACCGCCGTCGAGGGCGGCTCATCCCCTCCCACCTCCCTTCCCACATGGTTCGCCTATGACAACGACCAGCCCGGCGATGCCGGCGACTCCCCCACCTGGGATGTCCTCCTCGGCTACGGCCAGGCCAGCTTTTCCGGCTCCGGCGGCATAGACCACGCCGACCCCATCGAGAGCTTCGAGCTCTCCGTCGGCCAGGACGGCTCCGGCTGGTCAGGCAGCGAGTATGACAGCACCGCCTGCGCCAACGCCCTCTCCATCCAGTCCGGCAACGACTCCCCCGAGGACGACCTCCTCCTCATCGCCACCAATAACGGCTCCATCCTCCTCACCCCCAACGATCCCTCCATCTACCTCAGCCCCAACATCGATCCCCTCGACGACGATTCCGACACCCAGCACATCAACATCGACCTCGCCTCCATGCTCATCGAGCTCCAGGACGACGATGGCAGCTACATCCAGATCAACCTCAGCGACGACCCCGCCATCAACATCCTCAACGCCGCCACCAACTCCTCCTCCGCCCTCAACGAAAACACCCTCTTCCTCGACGACGTCCCCTCCGGCGGCGCCGTCACCATCGACGCCTCCACCACCTCCGGCAAAGCCATCTCCTGGCAGACCATCAAAGTCTGCGTAAGCGGCTCCTGGCAGCAAATGCTAGTCCTAGGCAGCGCCCCCTTCACCTAAAACCCATGCCCCTCATCCACGTCACTCCACCCGCTGCCCCCTCTCTGCGCCTCAGCGTCTCCGCGGGATAAAAATTCCCCCCATGCCCGTCATCCACGTCACCGACCTCCGCCCACGTTCCGACCGCGAGCCTGGAAGCCCTGAGCCCGTCGAATGCGCCAATTAGCAATTTCACCCTGAGCCCGTCGAACGGTCCAAATTATCAATTTCACATTAGCAATTATCAATTGAGCACCATCTACGTCACCGACCCCACCTCCGCCGGCTGCTGCTGTGGCTCTGACACCACCTGCTGCACCGGCAATTGCTCCACACTCCCCGCCCTCCTCAACCTCACCATCTCCGGCATCGCTCCCGCAGGCTGCCAGCTCCTCGACGGAGTCTGGAACCAGGCCGCCTCCGCCACCGGCCTCAACGCCCTCTTCAACATATATGCGACCACCCCTCCCCTTGACGCCGACGCCGCATGGACCGGCGCCATCGCCTTCCCCGACATCACACTCTACACCGGCACCGATTGCACCGGCACCCCAACCGATATCACCCCCGACCCCGCCAACAACCTCATCTTCGTCACCTGCTCCGACGGCAATCTCACAGTCGACATCAACATCGGCTGGAATGAATACCCCCTCCAGACCCATTGGCACGGCACATTGACCATCACCGAAATGGGCTCCGCCTTCACCCTCACAGTCTCCGAAAGCCCCATCTTCTCCAACGGCATCGCATCCCTCACCGTCCCCCCCGAGCCATGATCCCTCTCTTCAATTATCAATTTCACATTAGCAATTATCAATGACCCCACATCTCTTTCACCGCATTCACCGTCCCCCCCGAGCCATGATCCCTCTCTTC
>Ga0182024_10020172_pt1 | contig 12198 bp, 10 predicted proteins | sample P32metaG_FD_120480 | JGI IMG/M metagenome (GOLD analysis project Ga0182024, IMG submission 120480) | Permafrost microbial communities from Stordalen Mire, Sweden - P3-2 metaG (Illumina Assembly) | ecosystem: Environmental > Terrestrial > Soil > Wetlands > Permafrost | place: Sweden: Stordalen...
GCCGGGCTAAGGAGCCGCCATCTCGACCACTGACCGCTTGCTGGAATCCGCCACGGAACACCACCGCGCGGGCAATCTGGCGCAGGCCCGCAGCCTGTATGCCGAGTTCCTGGCCGACAATCCCGCTCATGATCTTGCGCTATTCCGCAGCGGCCTTCTGGAGCTTCAAGACCGCCGGCTCGAGGCCGCGCTTCTATTGGTTCAAAAAGCCGTGAGGTCCGCCGCGGACAATGCCCGCTACCAGTTCGGCCTCGGTCAAGTGCTGGACGCCTTGCGGCGCTGGGACGAGGCGGCGGAGGCGTACCGATGCGCTCTGCGAACCGATCCCGCCTCGCACGATACCCACATTGCGCTCGGCGTCGCGCTGCAGCGCGCCGGCCGCTTGCCCGAAGCCGCGGCTGCTTATCGCGCGGCGCTTTCGCTCAAGGCGGAGGATCCCGTCGCCTTGGGCAACCTGGGCACGGCACTGCGGGAAATGGGCGCTGTCGATGAAGCGATCGGTCTCCTCGAGCGCGCCGCCGCTTTGGACCCCGAGGCTCCCTCGCACGCCATCAATCTCGGCGTCGCGCTCAATCAGCGCCGGGATTACGCCGCCTCCGAAGCGACGCTGCGTGCGGTCCTGCGGCGCGATCCGCACAATGCCGACGCGGCCTTCAATCTTGGCAACGCCTTGCGCGGTCTGGGACGGCCCCGCGAGGCTGTGGTGTGCTTTCGGCTCGCCGCCGACGCGCGTCCCGGATATGCCGACGCTCTGAACAACCTTGGCAACGCGCACAAGGAGCTCGGGGATTTTGCCTCGGCGATGGCCGCGTTCGAGGAGGCGCTGCGCGCTCGGCCCGATTATGTCGTTGCCCTGAACAACGCCGGTTGCCTGCTGCGCACCCTCGGACGGAGCGACGAGGCCGAGCAGGTGCTGCGCCGGGGACTCGCGGTCGATCCGCGCCACGCCGCCCTTCACGACAATCTCGGCAACGTGCTGAAGGATGCCGGCGAGCTCGATGAGGCGATCGCCAGCTTCCGCCGATCGCTCGAGATAGATCCCGCCAACCCGGCGACTCACGGGAATCTGGCGTATACGCTCTGTTTCCAGTCGACGCGCCCGGAACCCGTGCGCGCCGAGTGCGAGCGATGGAGCTCGCGCTTCGCGGCGCCCCTGCGCCGCTTCGTGCAGAACGCGGCGCGGGATCTGTCGCCGGATCGGCGCTTGAACGTCGGCTACGTGTCCGCGGACTTCCGCGACCACTGCCAGACCCTTTTCACGCTTCCGCTGTTGGCTCGGCACGACCACGGCCGATTCCGGATATTCTGCTACTCCAGCGTGGAGCGCCCCGACGCATACACCGAGCGTATCGCGGCGCATGCCGACACCTGGCGCGAGGTCCGCGCGTTGGACGACGACGCGCTCGGCCGCGTGATCCGGGACGATGGCATCGACATTCTGGTCGACCTGACCATGCACATGTCGAACGGGCGCCCGCTGCTGTTCGCGCGCAAGCCTGCACCCGTACAGATCGCGTGGCTCGCCTATCCGGGCACCACCGGCATGGAGGCCATGGACTATCGCCTGAGCGATCCTCGCCTCGATCCGGAGGGTTTCGAGGATCATTACACGGAACGTACGCTGCGCCTGCCCGACTCGTTCTGGTGCTACGACCCGCTCACCGACGCTCCTCCGGTCGGCGCTCTACCCGCCCTCGAGGCAGGCCATCTCACGCTCGGCTGTCTGAACAATCCATGCAAGCTCACCGATCGCACGCTGGAGCTTTGGACCCGCGTGATGCGGGCGCTGCCCACCGCGAAGCTCCTCCTCTTGGCGCCGGAAGGCCGGTCTCGCCGGCGCTTGACCGAGCGGCTGGCAGCTGGCGGCATCGCGCGTGAGCGAGTCGACTTCGTCGCCTTTCGGCCGCGCGCCGATTATCTGCGCACCTACCAGCGCATCGATCTCGGACTCGACACGTTCCCATACAACGGCCATACGACGAGCCTCGATGCGCTTTGGATGGGCGTTCCCACCGTGACTCGCGTCGGCGACACCTGCGTCGGCCGCGGCGGATTGAGTCAGCTGCATCAGCTAGGCCTCTCGGAGCTCGCCGCGTTTTCGGACGAGGCTTTCGTCGGGATCGCGGTCGCACTCGCCAAAGATCTGCCGAGGCTGGCCGCGCTGCGAAGTGCCTCGCTCCGCTCGCGCCTCGAGAGCTCTGCGCTCATGGATCAAGAGCGCTTCGCGCGCAATATCGAAAGCGCCTATCGCACCGCGTGGACGCGATACGTGCCCTCGATGTGTGCGCCGCCCGTCTCCGAATAGAGACAGAAAAACCGCGATTTCTTCGGACTTTCCTCACGATAGTTGTCAACGCGCGATATCCACCGCCGTTGGGTAGACATCCGCAATGCGCCCAGACGAGAGGCGCCTTCGGTGATGACAATTATCGTTAACTCGAGGAGTTTGGATATGGATAAGTCAGTCCGACTTTTACCTGTCAGTCTTGCGGCTGCCATACTTGCCGCCTGCGGCGGCGGTGGTTCCGGGGGGCCCATGGGATCGACGGCGCCGGCGCAAAGTTCCACGCCGCAGAGCGCAAACATGGCCGTCATGGTGAGCGACGCCTCCACCGAGGACTGGGCAACGATAGGCGTCAAGATCCTGTCGATCGCGCTCGTTCCTCAGGGCGGCGGTGCGAATGTAACCGTATACACGGCTCCGGCGCCTGCGCCGGTCACGAATCTCGTGATGCTCGATCAGCTCGATGAGATTCTGGGCAACACGAGCATCCCCGTCGGCTCCTATACGGGCGCGGTCCTCACCGTGAGCGGCAACGCCGATGACATACTGCTCACCACTTCTTCGGACCCGGAGGCGGGCTTCGCCGCGCCGCCGAGCACCACGATTCCCTCGGGCCAGATTCAGGTGCAGCACACTGAAGGGTCCGGCGCCGATCTGACCGTGCCGGTCACCGTAAATTTCGATACGCCGCTGACGGTGAGCGCAACCCAGAGCAACGCGCTCGATCTCGAGTTCAATCTCGCGCACCCCGCCTTTCTCGTCGGGCACGTGCCCGTCGGCGCGGGCGCCACTGTCTGGGCCGTCAATTTTGACGGGCCGGTGCGCCGAAGGGCACGGCGCGATCTCGCGCGGCTGGTGCTCCGGCATACCTACGGCGATGTGACTGCCATCTCCTCGGACCAGCGTTCCATCACCATCACCAAGGAATTTCCCACCGAGCCTCCGGTCAATCCGGAGACGGCCGTCGCCGGCACCCAGTCGCTGCAGATATCGGCCGATTCGACCAATGGGACGATTTTCTACGATCTCGATGCCAAGACCCGGAGCGTGATCGACGATTTCTCGTCGGAGAGCTCTTTGACGGGCAAGTACATCCGGATCGCTGCGCGCTACCAAGAGGATGGCACCCTGGTCGCGGTGCGCGTGTGGGCGAGCAGCGAGTTCAACAAGGTATGGTTGAGCCCCGAAGGGCACGTCATGCACGTGGACACCGCCAATGACATCGTCACGATTCTCAACGAGTCAGGCGTCGGGGTTCCTCTCACCGTCAATGCGAATACGCAGTTCTTCTTTCGCGAGCCTCAGAATCCCGCGGTAGACTCGCAACCGATCGCAACGGGCACGGCGTTTCTCTCGAACCAGAACCTGGTGAGGGGATTCAAGGTCCACGCGAGCGTGGTCGACCCGCTGGCGACGCCGCTCGTTGCGCAAAGCATCGACATCGAGACCGCGGAATATAGCGGCGCCATTTCCGCGCCGAATACCGCCAACTTCACCTACACCCATGACTTCCGCACTGCCGGCGACGATTACGTCTACCGACTCGATTACATCTCGAGCGCGACCGCCAACGGAAGCGATGACGCCGGCAATCCCATCACAGGGTACAAATGGTGGAACTTCGCGTATCCCACTCTGCTCACGAGCGGGCCCGACGCGGTCACCGACTTCGTGTCCGCCACCGACGGCAGTGTGAACTTCGGCGGTACCGTGGGCGCGGTGCCCTCTTACGGTGCCAGCTATGCGACTTGGAACGATCCCGCCAATCCGAATGGATGGGCCGGCGCAGCCAGCATACTGCTGCCCTCCAAGCTGCCGCTGGGAACGGTGGCGACGGGACTCGCGGATAACGCTTTCACCCTGAATGTCGCAGGCGGCACGATGCCGGCTACGGTCGACATCAGCACGACCGGCGGCTCCGCGACGCTGGTCTATCAGGTGGATCGCACCAACGGCATCGTGACGGTGAGCCCGCTCGACATCACCACGAGCGATGGTCTCATGCAGCTCACCAACGGGCTTGCGGCCGGTGCACCGGTGGGCGTCTACGGCGTGCCTCAGTCGAATTCCTCGATCAAGGCTTACGTGCTCGCCTACTACACCGGCGAGATGCCGACCGGGTAGCGCTCTAAGCTCGAAGTGGCCGCGCCGTCCGACTTTTAGGACCGCGCGGCCTTTTTTTTCTCAGCGCGCGGCATGCCGGGCAATCACATGCGCAACCGCCCCGGTGAGGCGCTTGGCGTAATCGATGTGCAGGAACTCATTCGGCCCGTGAGCATTGGAGTGCGGGCCGAGCACGCCGGTCACGAGGAATTGCGTGCCCGGGAACCGCTCGCCGAGCATTGCCATGAACGGGATCGTGCCGCCGACGCCCATGGCCATCACCTCGCGCCCGTAGTACCGATCGGAGGCTTCCTGGGCCGCGCGCTCGAGCCATGGCTCGAGTGCGGGCGCATTCCAACCCACGCTGTTCGCGCCGGAGGTGAAGCCGACGCGTGCGCCGTAGGGAGGATCGGCCTCGAGGGTGCGGCGAATCGCGGCGGCGGCGCGCTCGGCATCCGCCGTGGGCGGCAGGCGAAACGACAGCTTGACGCTCAGCCTGGGCGCCAGGACGTTGCCGGCGTTGCCCACATTCGGCAAACCGTCGATCCCCGTGACCGTCAGTGTGGGTTTCCAGGTGGAGTTCTCCAGCAACACTGCCGGATCCCGCGACATGGCCCGTGCGCCCTCGGCAAACGGCATGCGCGCCGCCACGGAATCACCGAGGAGCCTCGCTGTCGCGGCGATTTGCCGCCGGCGCTCCTCCGGCACGTCGACGCGCAGCTCCTTGAGCTTGAGCTCGCCCGTATCCTCATCGGAAAGCCGCGACAGCAATTGGCGCAGCACATCGAAGCACGATGCGGCAATTCCGCTTCCGGCGCCCGAATGCACGCCTTCGGTCAGCACGGCGATGTCGAGCGTGCCGACGATGTTTCCGCGAAGCGACGTGGTGAGCCACAACCGTTCGTAGTCGCCCGCTTCGGCATCCAGGCATACCACGAGGCTCGGCGTGCCGATCTCGCGCGCGAGCGCCTCGACGTGCGCGGGCAAATCCGGGCTGCCGCTTTCCTCGCACGCCTCGATCATCACCACGCAACGCGCATGCGGGATCTTGCGCGCCTGAAGCGCCGCTATGGCGGTCAGCGAAGAGAACACCGCATAACCGTCGTCCGCTCCGCCGCGGCCGTACAGCCGCCCGTCGCGGATCACCGGTTCCCACGGGCTCAACCCACGGTCCCAGCCGGTGAACTCGGGCTGCTTGTCCAGATGACCGTACAGTAGAACCGTGTCCTTTCCGCCCGCTATGTCCACGAATATCAGGGGTGTGCGCCCCGGGATCCTGGCGATCTTGACGGTCATCCCGGCGATGGGCTGGCGCCGGCACCAATTCGCGAGCAGCTCGACAGCACGCTCCATATGGCCGTGTTGTTCCCACTTAGGATCGAACAAAGGAGACTTGTTCGGAATTCGCACGTAGTCGCAAAGCGCCGGCACGATCGAACGGTCCCAGGTCTCGTTCACGTACTCGGTGATTGCGGCAATCTCGGGGTCATCGCTCATGGCACATCACTCCTTCAGGGCGCCGGTTTCGACACCGACGCCATATCGATAGACATTTTGGCCGCCGCGGTATCCCGTGACGAGGAGCGCCGCGGTCACGGCCCATAGCACGGCCAGAAACCATCGCGATGGCCGCGCATCCTGCGCGTTGCCCGCGCCGCGCCAGACCGCCAGCAGGATGAGCGCCATGGAAGTTAAGATCGCCCATTTCACGTGCAGCGCCACTGCGGCGCGTGCGGCGGCATCCACATGGAGGCTCACCACGGCCGCCAAGCCCGTGCCGAGCGCGAATAGCGCACCGACCGCCCCGATACAAATATTCCAGGTCCCGACCGTGGCAAGCGCGGCACGGTGGCGCGTCAACCCGCTGAGACGGGACGCGGACAGGACGACGGCGCCGGTGAGCACCAAGGCGAGCGGAAAATGCACCGCGATGGGATGCCACTCGGAGGCAGCGATCGTCACGGCCGCTCCCGGCTCGCGGTTTGTCCGGGCAACACGCTTTGCCACCAGCGAATGGTATCGTCGAGACCGGCATCGAGCGTCCACTTGGGCTCGAAACCGACCTCCGCGCGCAGCCGTCCTATCTCCGGGACGAGCAGTGGCGGCTCCGACGGCGGCATCGCTCGCGCGCCGAGCTTGAGTAGTTCGCGCCGGCCGATGCGCTCGGCAATCCGCCCGAGCAGGTCGGCAATCGCGATTCGGTCCGCCGAGCCCACGTTCACCGCCCCCTCCACCTCGGCTTCGAGCAGGGCGGCGAACGCCGCGCCGACATCGTCGACGTGCAGGAAGCTGCGGATCTGGGTACCGGCAGTGCACGCTGCTTCGCGGCCGGACAATAGGTCGATGATCACGGAAGATACCAGCCGCCGGGGATCCTCGCCGGGACCGAACTGAAAGAATATTCGTCCCCAGGCGGTCGACACTTTAAGCGCACGCCCGAATTCCGCGAGCACCCGCGACATGGTGATCTTGCATTCGGCATACGGCGTGACATGGCTGCAGTTGGGACCATTCGCCAGAGGAGTGGTTCGCTCGTCGCAGACGGACGCCCGCGACCAATCATATTCCGCGCAGCTGCCCGCCATGACCGCGCGAGCGCCGCCGCCGCGCTGAAACACCTTGAGCAGCCGGGTGCTTGCGGCCAGCCACCGGTAATTGTCGGCGCTTTGCCAATATTCCCCGGGAGTCGCGATCCAGGCGAAATGCAGCAAATGCGTCGGCCGCACGGCCGCGATCAAGGCATCCGTCTCGCGCGCATTCAACAGATCCGCCCGATGGACCGATACTCCACCCGGACATACCGCTGCGCCGGCACCACCCGGCGCGCCGCCGCCGCCGGACGACAGCACGGCGTGAACGTCGAATCCCGCCGCATTCAACGGTGCCAGGCTCCGGCGACCGATGAAGCCGCCGGCGCCCGTCACCAGCACGCGCCGGCCCGAACTCACGGGAGCGTCGAGCCGCCGAGCAGCGGATAAGCCGCATCCCGATCGGTGATGTGCTGCGGCTCGAACGGCCAATCGATCGCGAGCGCGGGATCGTTCCATCGGACGCCGCGCGCGAATCCCGGCGCATACGGTACCGACATCATATACAGCACCTCCGTGGCGTCCGTCAGAGTCATAAACCCGTGGGCGAAACCCTTCGGAACGAACAGCGCGCGCCGATTCTCGGCCGTGAGCTCGAGACCTATCCAGCGGCGGCGGGTGACGGAGCTCGGGCGCAAATCGACGATCACGTCGAAAATCGCGCCCGCCGTGCACCGGACGAGCTTGTCCTCGGCATGAGGCTCGCCTTGATAATGCAAACCTCTGAGCGTCGCTTGGCGTGAGTTGAACGACACGCTGCATTGAGGCATGTTCGCCGGTAAACCGCGGGCGGCGAATTCGCCCGCGCAAAAGCTTCGCGCGAAGAAGCCCCGGTCATCCTCGATCCGCTCCATCTCGACGACGTAGGCCCCCGGGAGCGCCGATTCCGTGAATATCATGGATCGACCGTCGCGACCGGCACCGGTATGACGAAGCGGCCGCCCCACTCGGCGATGCCCTTGAGCTGCCGACGGATTTCACCCTGAAGATTCCAAGGCAAAATCAACACGTAGTCCGGCTGCGCACGCATCAGCTCTTCCGGCGCAACCACCGGGATGTGCGTCCCGGGTAGAATCTTCGTTTGCTTGTGCGGATTTCGGTCCGCGACCATCGGAATGTCGCCTACGCTCACGTTGCAGTAGTTGAGCAGCGTATTGCCCTTCGCCGCGGCGCCGTAGGCGGCGACCGTCTTGCCTTCGCCCCTGACGTGCGCCAGGAACTCGAGGACCGACTTGCGGCACAGCTCGACGCGCCCGGCGAAGCGCTCGTACGTCGCGAGGTCGGCGAGCCCGGCAGCCGCTTCGAGCGCCCGCAGTTCAGAGAGCCGCGCGCCATCCGCGAGGCCGTCGCGCGAAGCGAGCGCCGCGAATATGCGCAGCGACCCGCCGTGCGTGGGCAATTCTTCGGCCTCGAATATCCGCAAACCGTGCCGCGCGAATACCCGCTCGATGGCGTACAGCGAAATGTACGAGTAATGCTCGTGATAGATCGTGTCGAACTCGACGTGCTCGATCAGCTTGAGAAGATGCGGAAATTCGATGGTCACGGTGCCGGTCGGCTTCAACAGCGCGCTGATGCCCGCGACGAAATCGTTGAGGTTCGGAACGTGGGCGAGAACGTTGTTGCCGATGATCAGGTCTGCGCTGCGGCCCTCCGCAGCCAGCCGGCGGCCCAGGGACTCGCCGAAGAACTCGACCAGCGTCGGCACGCCGATCTTCTCGGCCGCTCGGGCGACCGTATCGGACGGATCGATGCCGAGCACAGGAATACCCATGTCGACGAAGTTCTTCAGCAGATACCCATCGTTGCTCGCGAGTTCCACCACGAGGCTGTCCGCGCCGAGACCGAACCGGTCCCGCGCCATTCCAGCATAACGCTTGGCGTGCGCCAGCCAATCGTCCGAGTAAGAGGAGAAATAGACGTAGTTTCCGAAGAGCTCCTCCGGAGCCACGTCATAGTCGACCTGCACCAGCTTGCAGGCGCCGCACACCTTGGCGCGCAGGGGGTAGCGTTTTTCGTGGCGGACTTCCGCCATCGATATCAGGAACGCGTTGGACGGCGGTTGCATACCCAAATCCGCCATGGTTGCGGACAATGGGCCGCCGCAGGCTCGGCAAGCCGTTACCAGACCGGCCATCTAATCGTCATCGTGAGCTATCCCTGCCAAAGCTTCCACGGTGCGGAGCCGCCGTCCCACAGTGCGTTCAAGTGATGTTTGTCGCGCAGAGTATCCATCGGCTGCCAGAAGCCCCGATGCACCCAGGCGGCAAGCTGGCCCTCGGCGGCCAGAGACTCCATGGGCTCCTTTTCCCAAACAGTTTGCGCACCGTCGATGAGTTCCAGCACGCTAGGTTCCAGCACGAAGAAACCACCGTTGATCAATCCGCCTTCGGCCTGCGGCTTCTCTTCGAAGGATTTCGCCTGCGTGCCGTCGATCATGAGCCGGCCGAAGCGCGCGGGGGGGCGCACGCACGCGACGGTGGCCTTCAGGCCTCGCTGCTGGTGAAAGGCGATCTCGGCGGCGATGTCGATGTTCGCCAGTCCGTCGCCGTAGGTCATGCAAAACGGCTGGCCGCCCTCGAGGTATTTCGCCACATGCAGCAATCGTCCGCCGGTCATGCTGTCCTCGCCGGTATCGACCAGGGTGACCTTCCAGGGCTCGCTGCGGCAATCGTGATACTCGACGCGGTTGCCCGCCATGTCGAAGGTCACGTCCGCCTGATGGAGAAAGTAATTCGCGAAATATTCCTTGATCACATAGCCCTTGTACCCGAGGCAAACGATGAATTCGTTCACCCCAAACGCCGCGTACAGCTTCATGATGTGCCAGAGAATCGGCCTGCCGCCGATCTCGAGCATGGGTTTGGGCCGGATGCTCGACTCTTCCGAGATTCGGGTCCCCTTGCCGCCCGCGAGGATGACGCACTTCACGAGGGGCCCCGCAAGGTCTCGTAGCGAGCGATCTGCGTCCGCGAAAAGCTCACCATGTTCTCCTCTGCCGCAAAGGCCGCGTACCAATCCGCGGTCCATGCCAAAGCGTCGCCGATCTCGAGGCGTGGATGCCAACCAAGGGCACGCTCGGCAAGCGCGGAGGACAGCGTAAGCGCCGGAGCTTCGACCGGATGGTCGGAGGCATCCCGCTCCCAGCCCGGTTTTCCGCCGAAGCGGGCGCTGAATCCATCGACCACCTCTTGCACCGAAAGAAAGGATGCCGCATCCGGTCCGAAATTGACAGCGCGCGGCGCCGCCGCCGGCGCACGCACCAGCGCCTCCGCCAGAGCGAGATAGCCGCTGAGAGGCTCGAGCACGTGCTGCCACGGGCGCACCGCCGCCGGATAGCGCAAGGTGACCGGCATGCCCGCCTTCAATGCGCGTACGCAGTCCGGAATCAGGCGGTCTGCGGCCCAATCGCCTCCGCCGATCACGTTGCCGGCGCGGGCGGTCGCGACCTTTGGTCCATCGCGGAAGAAACATTCCCGGAAGCTTGCGGTGAGAAGCTCGGCGCAGGCCTTGCTGTTGCTGTACGGATCGTGACCGCCGAGCCGATCATCCTCGCGAAACGGCCGGCCGGCGCCGTCGTTCTCATAGACCTTGTCGCTCGTCACCACCACGATGCAGTCGAGTTCGGAGAGATCGCGGCATGCCTGCAACAGCGAAGCGGTGCCGATTACGTTCGTTTCGAAGGTGGTCAGCGGATCGAGGTAAGACTCCCGCACCAATGCTTGAGCCGCGAGATGAAACACGACTTGAGGATCGGCGCGGCGTACGCTGTCGCGCAGTCGACCGAGATCGCGAACGTCGCCGATGATCGAGGAATCACCCGCTCCCACGATCTCCCATAGGTTAGGGGAACGCGGCGGCGCCAGCGCGTAGCCCGTGACGACTGCCCCCATATCCCGTAGCCACATCCAGAGCCAGCCGCCCTTGAATCCGGTGTGTCCGGTGATGAAGACCCGGCGCCCCCGCCAGAACTCGCGCGACACAGGCATCTCATCACCCCTGTTTCGAGCCGGACTGCCAGTACGACTTGAGGGCGCGCAGGGAGGGCCGCACCTGTCCCACGCCCAGCGTGTCGCCGAGGCGTACCTGCAGATTCAGGAAGCGGCGCGCTCCTCGCACGAGATAAAACACGTCCCGATACTGCCGGCGGCCCTGCGTGGCATAGGCGATCTTGAGCGCATCGCAGATGACCGCCAGCGGCAGCTTGTAGATTCGCGATCGGGCGGCGAAAGGATCTCGCGCATACGCGCGGAAGTCGTCGCTGCGCGTGAGGATCCAGGTCGCCATGCGCTCCATGACGAAGATCTTCATCTGAACCTCGCTGCGGCCGCGGTACGCCGTCGGTGCGCGCAATTTCGCCCCCAGCGGATCGTCCGCCGACTCGGCGATCTCGAACAACCGCTCATTCACCGCGAGCCATGCTCGCCAGAACCTGGGCTTTGCGACGAAGTAATTCGAATGCACGGTATTGCGGGAATCGGATACCAGACCCTCGAGCGTCGCCCCGGGATCCAGCCGCGCGACGAGGCGCGAGGCGACCGCGGCGAGGCCGGGATGCTCGGACTCGCCATGCTCGAAAACGTTCATGAAGTAAGCGCTGTTGTGGATGCTCGGGCTGAACAAAAATATATCCGGGGCGTGACCGGCGCCGTCAATGATATTCCCTACCGCTGCAGCGGTCAGATTGGTCTTATGGCGAAATTTGGGGGACAGAAATCCGTAGTACGCTTCCTCGCTCAACGTTTCGTTGAGCAGGAATTTTCGCATCGGCCAATATTCGAACCAGTCCGGGCGCTCGTTGGCCGAGTTGTCCAGGACGCCGAATTCGGCGTCCAGATCCTCTCGCGGCGTGTAGTGGTTGAGGATTTGGTAGATGTGGACGAGGGACATACGCGCAAGGATACCGGCTTCCTCAAGGGCCAGCGAGGCTCGCGAGAAGGGATGTGTAGTGGGCACGGTAAGTCTGCAACGAATAGCGCCCCGCCACGTGCTGCAAGCCGCTGGCACCGAAGCGAGCCCGCAACTCCGGCGAGACGATCAGCGTCTCCAGCCGGCTCTCCCAATCCTCGACGGTCACGGCGTGGAAGCCATTGACGCCGTCGATGACCGCTTCGGAATTCGCGCCGACCGGCGACGCCACGCAAGGAAGCGAGGCCGCCATGTACTGCAGCAATTTGAACGCGCATTTGCCGCGCGACCATTCGTCGTCGGTCAACGGCATGA
>Ga0182024_10020173_pt1 | contig 12197 bp, 12 predicted proteins | sample P32metaG_FD_120480 | JGI IMG/M metagenome (GOLD analysis project Ga0182024, IMG submission 120480) | Permafrost microbial communities from Stordalen Mire, Sweden - P3-2 metaG (Illumina Assembly) | ecosystem: Environmental > Terrestrial > Soil > Wetlands > Permafrost | place: Sweden: Stordalen...
ATCATCGATGTCGACGACTTCAAGTCGATCAACGACACCCACGGACACCTCGTGGGAGACGAGGTCTTGCGCGGGATCGGCGGCCGGCTACGAACTGCCGTACGCGACGGCGATCTAGTCGCTCGCTGGGGTGGGGAGGAGTTCTGCGTCCTAACGCTCGACGGGGCCTCGGGCGCGGGCGGCCTACCCGACCGCCTACTGCAGGCTATCGGCGATACCACGTACCCGACCACGACCGGACCGCTACGGGTCACCGCGTCGATTGGCTACGCGGTGTTGCGCGACGACCTATCCGACGCGCAAGCTCTTCTCGACGCTGCCGACGATGCCATGTACGAAGCCAAACGCGCCGGCGGCAACCGCGTCTTCAACGCATAGCACTGAGTTGACTCCCTCGCGCTCGGGGAGCAGGCGAGCTCGTCGCTGAGTTGACTCCCTCGCGCTCGGGGAGCAGGCGAGCTCGTCGTAATGACACGAGGTCCGTCGATCGGTGTGACACGCCGGCTCTACTGCGTATCGGTCCCTACGTGTCGGCCTTGGGGTAGAAGTAGAGGACCACCCAATGGCCGCGGTGGTCGGAGAGGCTGCCGGACTCGCCGTCCTGGTCTTGGAGCGTGAAGTCAGGGGCGGGGGCGCCGGTTTCGAGCATGGACGGATCGTCTAACGCGGTCGGCCTCGGCCGACCGCCCGGCGGATGGAGCGAGCTGATGCGCGCTTGGAGCCGACCCCGAGACAGTTGCCGGGGCCGGCTCCGCGCGCGAGCGTCAGGGGGTGACCAGGGTGAAGGTGCCGCCGCCGGTGCTCTTGAGCCCGTTGCCGTTGCCGAGGACATGGGACCCCGGCCCGTTCGTGTCCTTCGCGATGTTCTCGCGTGAGTAGAGGTAGAGCGGCTTGCCGTGGTAGGTCACTTGGACGGTCCCATCGGAGCGCTTCAACGTGCCCAGGCTGCTCGTCTTGAGCCCGTCGATCAGTCCGGGCGTGCCGCCGGTGAGCAATGGCGGCCAGGCGACGGCGCATGCCCCTGTGCACGTGCTGGTGCTCGCGGTGTCGCTGCTGAGCGAGTAGACCGGGAACGTATGCAAGACGCCGTCGACCATCATCGCTCCGAGCACCGTCCTGCCGCCGACGGTCGTGGTTGCGAGCATTTGGGACCAGGGCAGTGGCAGGCCCTGAGGCGTCATCAGATACCAGAGCCCATGGTCCGGTGGAATACCCGGCTCGTCCCATCCGACGCCCGAGGTCTGGAGCGGCTTCTGGTCAAACAGGTACAGGGGATGCCCGGCGTAGGTGACCTGGCTGCCGATCCCGGGCCGCTGGACCGTGCCAAGCAGTTTCTGACTCACACCTGGGCCCGCGACCGGCGTGCCCTTCGTCGTCAGGGCCGGCCAGTCGGCGTTTTGGTTGCTGGGTGGGCCGGCGCAAAGGTACGGCCCCATGATCGTCGTGATCTTCGTTGCCGAGCAGCCGTAGGTGGGCGGCTGATCACTCGTGATGAAGTAGACCGCGTAGTCCGCGAACTTGCCCGACCCTGCGACGACCATCGTCCCGAACGGTCCGGGAGCGGTCGAGATCGTGATGCCGGTACCGGCAGCAGAAGCGCCGGTGGCTGTCTCGGCGAGCAGCGGTACGACCGCAGCGACGGCCGCCAGCGCCAGTGTGGCGGCGATGCGCCTCAGGCGCACTTCACCACGACCGTCGCGGTCACCTTTCAACAGGAACGCGCTTGCGCGCGCGCCAATCTTGGTCCAGCTGGTGCGGCTCATTTGGATCAGGTCTCCTTCGGTATGGGGTCGAGCGCGAGCCGCGCGAGCTTAGGCCGCGACCGTTACGGCCCCGTTACCGTCGGATTGGTTCGTATCGGCCGAGGAGACCTCAAAGCCGCAGTGGGACGGGCTCGCATGCCGAGCCACGGCAGCGCATGCGAGCCCGCACGCCCTGCCACCGCGCCGGCGCGCTATGCGTCCGCGATGACTTCGCCGACCTCGACGCTGTCGATCGTGACGCTCATCGGGGGCGCGCCCTGCATCGTTCCCAGGAACATCTTGGCCGAGGATTCCGAGTCGAACACCACGACCGATGTTCCCTTTTCCTCCGAGAGGGCAATCCAATAGCCCGCGACGAAGCCCGGGGCGCTCGAGACCCTGGGGACGAGCTCGTCCAGCTCGGCCTTCGCGCCCTCGAAATCGGTGAAGGTGACGTCGATGACGACTGCGTGCATGTGGTGCCTTTCGTCTAGAGGGATGCGACGAGCCTATACCCGTCGATGTCGCCGACGGAATCCGGGTTGGCGCCGGAGGCGTGGCGGAGACCCAGGGCTAGGTGCCGCGCTGCGGAGAGCCGCGGATCGTGCGGGCGGCCGTGAAATACCCGCACAGGCACACGCCGAGCGCGATCTCGACGCCCCACACGATGTTGGGGCGGGGGAGCTGCCCGACTCCCAGCCGCGCCAACGGCTCGAGGCAGAACGCGGCGGCGAGCAGCCCCGCGCTCAGCCATGAGCGCGTGATTCGCCAGCGCCGGCCCAGCGCTCCAAAGACAGGGCCGGTGACCAGGCCAGCGACGATGATGCGGACGTTCGAGTGAGCGAGCGCCACCAGATCCGCAGGAAAGTGGCTGAGCGGAACGCTCTCCAAGGGACTCAGCGTGAGCGCGAAGTAGCCGGCGAGCGCCGACGCCGTCACGGTCAGGCCGAGGAGCATCGCGCGGCGCGGATCCAGCTGTGTCGAGCCGAAGACGAAAGGCAGCAAGAGCCACGGCGCCGACATCGCGCTCACCGAGGATGCCCAGGGGCCGAGCCTCACGAGGCTGCCCAGGTACTGATCGGCTCCCCCGAACAGGAGCCCGAAGCCGACGGCGAGCGGGAACCAGATCAAGCGAGTCTCCGTCTTGGCGGACTCGACCATCGCGGCATGGTAGCCGCCGGGAGGGGCGCCGGCAACGGAGATCCGGCTCTCCGCCAGCCCCCCGCCCGTCTCTCGGCGCCGGCGTTTCCGCCGCCCGACAGCCCGATCGACGGGGCTAGGAGTCCCCGGCGCGAGGACCGCCGACGGTGACCCCGCCCCACTCCTCGGGTGCGACGTCGGCGAGCGTCTGCGAGAAGGTCCACTGGTGGCCCCAGGGGTCCTCGGCGTTGTACTGGCGCTCGCCGAAGGGCTGATCGGTCGGCTCCGCCAGGATCACGGCGCCATGCTCGCGGGCGTGCGCGCAGTGCGCGGCGGCGTCTTCGACCCGCACGAGCACCGAGTGCGTGACCTCGCCCCGGCGCGGACCACGGCGGTCGCCGCGGACGTCGCCGACGATCAGGGCGCCGTCGCCGAAGCTCAGCTGCGCGCGGTGGTTATCGCCGATCCAGACACGCTCCGCGAAGGCGAACGCGGCGACCAGCCAGTCGACGGCCTCGCGCACGTCTGGATAGATCAGCACGGGGATTACTGCTGCGCTTGGAATCGAGCGGTTGGACCTCACGCGGGCCCAGCCTAGCGCGCCGCTCGCCCACCGCGAGGGATCCAAACAGCTCGAGGGGCGAGGAGATCGCGCTTGCGCCGCGCCGCACCGTGCCGCAGCGTCCCTACTTCAGCAGCCTCGACAGCCGGCGGTCCTTGAGCACGCGCCCCTCGGTCTGGCAGCTGGGGCAGTAGCTCATCACGTAGTCCTCGTAGTTGACCGCCTCCAGACGCGTGCCGCAGCGCGGGCACGGCTCGCCCTCGTGGCGGTGGACCTCGAGCGGCATCGGCAGCTTGTCGGGGATCGGCAGCTCGATCGTGCGCTCGTAGTGCTCAAGCGCCTGATCGAGCGTCGAGACGATCGCCTGCGAGAGCACGGCGAGCTCCTCCTCGTCGAGATCGGAGCCCCGCTTGAACGGCGACAGCCTCGCCTGCCAGAGGATCTCATCGACCCATGAGCGCCCGATGCCGGCGATCACGCGCTGGTCGCGCAGCGCCGCGTGAAGCGGGCGCGGCTGCGCCAGGCGCTCGGCGAGGCCCGCCGGGGGATCGGGCCACGCCTCCGGCCCGAGGCGGCTCAGCGACTCCTCGGCCTCGAGCGCGCCGAGCTCGACGAGTTTGACCCAGGCCGCCTGCTTGGTGCCGAACTCGCGCAGGCGCAGCTCGCGGCCGTCGGCGATCCGCACGAGCAGGCGCGAGGTGCGATCACGCGGGCCCGCGCGCCCCTCGAACAGCTGCAGACGGCCGGCGGACATCAGGTGCATCAGCAGCGCGAGTTCACCGCCGACCTCGACGATGATCTGCTTGCCGCGCCGGCGCACGCCGTCGATCTCGCGGCCCGCGATCGCGTCAAGCGGCGGCGCGAAGCTCTTCAGCGTGTTGATCCCGGGAGCTAGCGCCGACTCGATCTGCGCGCCGCGCAGGGCGCCGTCCAGGCGCCGCACCGTGATCTCCACCTCGGGCAGCTCGGGCATCGCTCAAGAGTACGCCGCGACAGCGGTCAGGACCGCTCGAGCGCGCCACGCAAACCCGCACCGCGCCGCAGCGCCGCAGCGCGCAGCGTCAGTAGTCGATCTTGCCGCCCGAGGTGTAGGCGCGCGTCGGCGCGCCGGTGTAGGTGACCCCACCGGGAGCGCCCCACCGCACCCGCCACAGGCGGTGCGTCGCGAAGTGGCCGCTCGCGCTCCACGCCCCCGTGGAGTCGGTGTGGACGTGCATCAGCGTGCGCCAGCTGTGCCCGCCGTCGGAGGAGTACTGCAGCAGCGCGGTGCGCGAGGCGGTCGATCTGGAGCCGTTTGAGCCGGTCGAGCCGCTCGCGCCGGTTGCCCCCTTCGGAGCGCTCGGGGCCAGAACGGGGGCGCCGACCGGTCGCACGAGCCCCCAGAAGGAGACGCCCGCGGCGGTGCGCGTGACCACCAGCGGCAGGCGGAAGGCGCTGTAGGCCGGCTTCTGCTTGCCGGCAGCGGTCTCGAGGCCGGTCTCGAACCCGGGCCAGCGCAGGATCGGGTTGTGGCTCGAGGTCCCGGGGTCGTCGCGCAGCAGGTACTGGTCGAAGGCGACGACGCGCGGGTTCTCCCAGGCGATCTTCTCGGAGATCGCGTTGAACTCCGCCTGCTGGGCCAGCGACACCCCGTAGAACTTGGGGACGCTCTGAATCCCCATCTCGGTGATGTAGACGGGCATGTCCGAGCGGATCGCGCCGGCGGCCGCCGCCTTGTCGAGCGCGGTCACCAGGCGCCCGATCGTCGCGATCGTGACGTCGTCGTGGTGGGGATCATCGGCGGGGACCCAGAACGGGCCGGGCCCCTCCGTGTAGGGGTGCTGCGCGTAGCCGTAGGCCGGCAGCTTCGAGCAGTGGCCGATCGGGTGGTAGTTGGCGTCCAGGCACAGGACGCCGCGCATGAAGGCGAGCGGCGCCGGGATCCCGGCGGCCTGGACACCGACCGGCGAGGTCTCCCCCATCAGCACGCGCATGCCCGAGAAGTTGCCCGAGCTCTTCAGCCCGGCGTAGCCGGCGAGGAACAGGCTGCGGTAGATCGCCGGCGACACCAACCGGCCCTTGACGTACTGCGGCCGCAGGTACTGCGGCTGGTTGGGCTCGTTCCAGATCGCGTAGAGCTTCACGAGCTTGCCGTAGTGCTTGCCAACGGCCTTCATGAACTGGCCGAAGTCCGCCGCATTCGGATAGCTGTACTGGTCCTCGCCGTGCGGCGTGGCCCAGCGCGGGACGGTGCCGAAGCCGCCGCTGACGGTCAAAAGCACCTGCCAGTGCAGTGCCGCGACGGCATCGATCAGGGTGTCGTAGGCACCCCAGTGGTAGGCGGCGGGATTGGCCTGGTTGAACTTCGGCCGCGTCTTGTGCTTGGGGTTCGGCGCCACGTCGCCCCAGTAGAGGACGATCCGGATCGCGTGCACGCCGAGCGACTGCAGCTTGGCGATCGAGGCCTGCTCGGTCGCGGGAGAAACGCCGAGCAGATCGCGCGGCGCCTCGAAGAAGACGGTCTCGCCGTGGGCTGCGAGCGCCGCGGGTGCGGCGATCGCGCCGATCCCGAGCAGCGCGGCGGCGGTCAGTATGGCTGTGAGCTTGGCTGGTCTAAGTCGCATACGGACGTGTCCCCCCCTGGGAAACCCTCTCACTAAGACTCTTCAGGATGCGAAAGGTTTCGCCGCAACGCACAATCATGCCGCGATCAGCGCGACGCCGGCAACTGCCAGGCCGACGCCGAGGGCCTGCAGGCGGACGACGCGCTCGCTGAGAACCCAGCGCGCGAGCAGGACCGTCGCGACCGGATACAGCGACCCGGCGACCGCGACGATGCTGAGCTGGCCGTGGCGGTTGGCGAGCCCGTAGAGCCCGGTGGCGGCGAAATCGAGCACCCCGGCGAGGGCGAGCAGGCCGAAGTCGCCCCGCAGCGCCGGCGGCGCCCGCAGCCCTGCGACCCAGGCCATCCCGAGCACACCGATGACGCTGGTCACGTGCGCGAGCAGCAGCATCCAGCCGACACCGCCGCGGACGCCGATGTGGGCGAGCAGGAAGTAGCCGCCGAATGCCACGGCGGCCACCAGCGCCAGCGCCACCGCCTCGCGGTGGCGCTGGCGATCAGCCGCCGCCGCGGCCGCGTCGGGATGACGCGCGGCGAGCACGATGCCCGCCATCGCGGCGCACATGCCGATCACCTGGAGCGAGGCGAGGTGGTCGCCGCCGAGCACCCCGGCGACCACGGGGATCACGACGCCGGTCGCCGCGATCGGGGCGACGATGCTCATCGTGCCGGTCGCGAGCGCGCGGTAGAAGCAGCCGAGCCCGGCGACCGCGCAGACGCCGAGTCCGAGCGAGGCGGCCGCCGGCCCGGGACCCGGCAGCCCGCGCCCGCCCAGAGCCACGAGGATCGTCGCGAGCACCAGCCCGAGCCCCTGACTCACCATCAGAACGACCGGCAGCGGCACGCTGCGCGCCTTGAAGCCGGAGGTGAAATCCGCGGTGCCCCAGCACGCCGAGGCGGCCAGCGCGAGAAGGACTGTGGCGAGCACGCGGCAACGGATCCTATGGCGCCGGCCGCGACCGGCCCGCTCGCTAGTCTGCGCCGATGCCCAAGCCGACTACGGCGAGCGCCGCGGAGCTCGAGGAGCTGCGCGCGCAGCTCGAGCGCGAGCGCGCACAGAGCGCCCGCGCGATCGCGCGGGCGCAGCGGGAGCTCGGCGAGCTGCGCGAGGAGCTCGAGCACCATCGCACCGACAACGCCGTCAAGGAGGACCAGCTCGACCGCTACGCTGCGGACCTGCGGGCGACCTCGCGGCGCGAGCGCCAGCGCACCCGCGAGCTGGCCGAGAGCTACATGTCGACGGTGCGGGCGCTGGCTGGCGCGGTCGAGGCGCGCGACGCCTACACCGCCCACCACGCCGACCGCGTCACCGCCTACGGGATCGAGCTGGCGGCGGCCAGCGGGCTTGAGCTGGTCGAGGAGCTCGAGCTCGAATGTGCGTTCCTGCTGCACGACATCGGCAAGGTGGCGATCCCGGATGGGATCCTCTTCAAGGCCGGCTCGCTCGACCCCCAGGAGCGCGAGGTGATGGAGCGACACCCGGTGATCGGCGAGGAGATCATCAGCGAGATCCCGTTCCTTGAGCCGGCGCGGGCGCTCGTGCGCCACCACCACGAGCGCTGGGACGGCGGCGGCTATCCCGACGGCCTCAGCGGCGAGGGGATCCCGCCCGCGGCGCGGGTGTTCGCGCTGGCCGACGCGCTCGACGCGCTGACCAGCGACCGCCCCTACCGCGCCGCGGTGGGCATCGCGCAGGCGCGCGAGGTGCTCGAGCGCGCGCAGGGGCAGTTCGACCCGACCGTGCTCGAGGCCTTCGCCTCGATCTCGGACGAGCGCATCGAGGAGATCCGAAGCCAGCTGACGTAGGGCGCCGCGTCCCGACTAAGCTCCCCCAGCGGCAACCGGCGGCCGCGCACTCGCTAACGAAGCGGCCGCGATAGGAGGCAGATCGATGCAAGACACGCGGTTTTGGCACCCGTTCGCGGACATGGGCGCGGTCAGGGGCCACGAGCTCGTAATCGAGCGCGGCGAGGACGTCTGGGTCTGGGATGAGCAGGGCCGCCGCTACCTCGACGCGACCGCGAGCCTGTGGTACGCCAACGTCGGCCACGGCCGCGGCGAGATCGCCGCCGCGATCAGCGAGCAGCTGTCGAAGATCGAGGCCTACTCCGCCTTCGGCGACCTCTCCTCGCGGCCCACGCTCGAGCTCGCGGAGCTGCTGGCCGACCGCGCGCCGATGCCCTCGCGCGTGTTCTTCACCTCCGGCGGCGGCGACTCGATCGACGTCGCCGCGAAGCTCGCCCGCCGCTACTGGTTCGAGCTCGGCCAGGGCGAGCGGACCATGTTCGTCAGCCGCACGCAGGGCTACCACGGCACCCACGGCTACGGCACCGCGATCGGCGGCATCGCCCCCAACCGCGTCGGCTTCGGCCCTCAGCTCGAGTCCGAGCAGGTGCCCCACGACTCCGTCGAGGCGCTCGAGGAGGCGTTCGCGCGGATCGGCGCCGACCGTATCGCGGCCTTCTTCCTCGAGCCGGTGATCGGCGCCGGCGGCGTCTACCCGCCCGGCCACCGCTACATCGAGGGCGTCTCGGCGCTGTGCGAGCGAAACGGCGTGCTGCTCGTCGCCGACGCCGTGATCTGCGGCTTCGGGCGACTGGGCAACTGGTTCGGGATCGAGCGCTGGGACGCGAAGGCGGACATGATCACCTTCGCCAAGGGCGTCACCAGCGGCTATCTGCCGCTCGGCGGCGTGATTGTCTCCGACCGCGTCGCCGAGCCCTTCTGGCAGCCTCCCAGCGCACCGATGTTCCGCCACGGCGCGACCTACGCCGGGCACGCCGCCTGCACGGCCGCGGCGCTCGCGAACGTCGCGATCCTCGAGCGCGAGAACCTGATCGCGCGCGGTGGCGAGATGGAGAAGCCGCTGTTTGACGCGCTCAACGCGCTCGCCGGCCACGCGGCCGTGGGCGAGGTCCGCGGCGGCGTCGGCACGCTCGCGGCGATCGACCTCGACGCCGAGCTGCTGGCGCGCGATCCAGCCGCGCTCGGGCGCCTGACGATGGGCGCCCGCGAGGCCGGCGTGCTGCTGCGCCAGCTCGCCCGCGGCATCGCCGTGTCGCCGCCGCTGACCGCCGGCCCCGAGCACTTCGAACTGATCGCGCAGGGGATCGCGGCCGGCCTCGACGCGGCCGCCGCGGGTTAGCGCTAGGCCGGGCGGGGGGCCCCCGCGCGCGCCCACGCCCGCGGCCGCCTCAGCGGCGGTAGAGCAGCCGCAGCAGCATCCGCACGAGCCGGGCCGAGCGCCGTGTGTAGGGGTAGAACTGCGGCTCGCGCGCGGGCATCAGGCGGCTGGTGATGACGATCGTCTGGGTGGAGCAGTACTTGCGGATCCCCTCGGGTCCATGGCGGACGCCGATCCCCGACTCCTTGACGCCGCCCATCGGCGCGGCCAGCGCGAAGTAGTTGACGGCGGCGTCGTTGACGCAGACGGCGCCGACCGCAAGGCGCCGCGCGACCGCCTCGCCGGCCTGCAGGTCGGCCGCGAAGACGGCCGCTCCGAGCCCCATGCGCGAGTCGTTGACGAGCGCGACCGCCTCGTCGGCGTCGGCCACCGCCATCACCGGCAGCGTCGGGCCGAAGGTCTCCTCGACCATGCAGCGCATCGTGTGGTCGACGTCAACCAGCAGCGTCGGCTCATAGAAGCTGCCCGGTCCCGCGACGCGGTGCCCGCCGACCAGCGCGCGGGCGCCCTTGGCGAGCGCGTCGGCGACGTGGGCGTCGATGATCTCCAGCTGGCGCCGCGAGCTGATCGCGCCGACGTCGACGCTGCCGGCGGCGCCCGGCGCGCCGACGCGCAGGTCGGCGACCTTGCGCTCGATCCGCGCCAGCAGCTCGTCGTAGATCGGCGCCTGCGCGTAGACGCGCTCGATCGAGACGCAGCTCTGGCCGCCGTTCATCATGCCGTAGTAGACGGCGACGTTGGCGGCGCGCTCGAGCGGGGCGCCGTCGAGCACGATCAGCGCGTCCTTGCCCCCGAGCTCCAGCGAGTAGGGCGTCAGCGCGCCCGCCGCGCGCACCGCTACCTTGCGCCCGGTCGCGCTCGAGCCGGTAAACATGACGAAGTCGACGAGGTCCACGAGCGCCTCGCCGGTCGAGCCGTCGCCGGTCGCGACCGCGAAGACGCCGTCGGGCAGGCCGCACTCCGCGAGCGCCTCCGCCACCAGCAACGAGGTCAGCGGCGTCAGCTCCGAGGGCTTCAGCAGCACGCTATTGCCGGCCGCGAGCGCCGGGATCGCGTCGCCGAAGGAGTTCAGCAGCGGGTAGTTCCAGGGCCCGATCACGGCGACCAGCCCGCGCGGCACATAGCGGGTGACCAGCCGGCGCCCGATCAGAAGCGGCGCGCGCGAGTAAAAACGGCGCTCGCCGAGGTAGCCGCCGGCCCTGCGCGCCCAGAACGACAGCGCCGAGACGGTGTAGCCGAGCTCGAGCAGCTGCGCGTCCTCATAGGTCTTGCCGGTCTCTGAGACGATCGTCTCGATCACGCGATCGGCGTGCTCGAGCAGCCAGTGGCGCATCCCCGTGAGCACCGCCGCACGGCCGTCGAAGCCGAGCGCCTGCCACTGCGGCTGCGCCTCGCGGGCGCGCCGCGCCAGATCCTCGAGCTCCGCGGGCCCGAGCGTCGGCACCGTCGCGAGCAGCGCGCCGCTCGCGGGGTTGCGGACCTCGATCATCAGCCGCCGGAGATCGTCACCGACTCGATCGACACCGGCGGCGTCGGGCGGTCGCGCCCGTCGGTCGGGCCGGCCTCGATCGCATCAACGACGTCCAGGCCGCCGCTGACCTCGCCGAAGACCGTGTGCTTGCCGTCGAGCCACGGGCACTCCTCGGCGGTGACGATGAAGAACTGGGAGCCATTCGTGTTGGGGCCGGCGTTGGCCATCGCCAGCGCGCCGCGCACGATCAGGTGCTCGTTGATCTCGTCCTCGAACGTGTAGCCGGGCCCGCCCGTGCCGGTCCCCTGCGGGCAGCCGGCCTGGAGCATGAAGCCGGAGATCACGCGGTGGAAGGTGAGGCCGTCGTAGAAGCCCTCGGAGGCGAGCTTGGTGAAGTTGGCGACGGTCTTCGGCGCGTCGGCGTCGAACAGCTCGAGCTCGATCGCTCCCTTGGAGGTGGTCATCGTTGCGGTGGACATCAGGAGCTCCAGTCGCTCGGGGGTTTTCAGGTGCCGGCGCGCTCGAGCGCCAGCGTGTGACCCGCCACCTCGACGCCGGAGGCGCGCTCGATCACGCGGTCGGCATCGCCGGCGGGCACGCTCAGCAGCGCGAAGCGCTCGAGCATCGTCACGTCCGAGACCGCTTCGCCGTCGAGCGACGTCGCGCGCGTGATCGCCGCGACGAGGTCGGCCACCTCGATCCCCGCGGCGCGCCCGCCGCTGGCCACCAGGCGCGCCCGCGGCTCGTCGGCGGCGTGGCGGACGTTGGGCTTGGCGTGCCGGCGCGGGCGCTCGGTGACCGGCGCCGGCTTGGCGCTGGCGCCGGGAGACCACGGCGCGATCGGCATGCGGATGTGGTGCTCGATCGCCTCCATCTCGCGCTTCTGGCGGTCCTCGACGAAGGTGATCGCGCGGCCGGAGCGCCCGACGCGGCCGGTCCGCCCGATCCGGTGCACGTAGGTGTCGGGCGAGGTCGGCACGTCGAAGTTGATGACGTGCGTGACGGTCGAGATGTCGAGGCCGCGCGCGGCGACGTCGGTCGCGACCAGTATCGGCACGCGGCCCGCCTTGAAGGCGAGCATGACGCCGTCGCGCTGGCCCTGGGTGAGGTCGCCGTGCAGCGCGCGCACGTTCATGCCCTTGTCGCGCAGGGTCCGGAAGAGCTGGTCGCAGCGGATCTTGGTGCGCACGAACACGATCGCCTGATCGGGCTGCTCCGCGCGCAGGACCTCGACCAGCTTGGCGGCCTTCTCGCGAGTCTCGACCGGCAGCTGGAACTGCTCGACGGTGTCGATCGTCTTCGTCGCCGAGGCGATCTCGATGATCAGCGGGTCGTAGAGGTAGCGGTCGGCGAGCGAGCGGATCGGCGGCGGCATCGTCGCCGAGAAGAGCGCGGTCTGGCGCCCGGAGGGGGTCGTCGAGAGGATCTTCTCGACGTCCTCGAGGAAGCCGAGGTCGAGCATCTCGTCGGCCTCGTCGAGCACCACGTAGCGGCAG
>Ga0182024_10020174_pt1 | contig 12197 bp, 9 predicted proteins | sample P32metaG_FD_120480 | JGI IMG/M metagenome (GOLD analysis project Ga0182024, IMG submission 120480) | Permafrost microbial communities from Stordalen Mire, Sweden - P3-2 metaG (Illumina Assembly) | ecosystem: Environmental > Terrestrial > Soil > Wetlands > Permafrost | place: Sweden: Stordalen...
CCCGCTGGGTCAACTGCACGCAAAGCCGACGATAGGTCCGCATGTCCCCGAGTTTCTATCCAGAAGATGGCCAGTGCAGAAATTCTTATAAAGGATGTCTCCAAGCGGTCAATGGACTAGTGGTAGGAATTGTGAACGGACTTGCAGGCTCGGCCGCCGTGGCGTTGCTGGTGCTGACGACGATCAATCGTCCGACGTGGGCGATCGGCTATCTGCTCGTGTTTGGTCTCGGGACCGTTGCGGGCATGATGCTGATCACCGCCGCGATCGCGCTTCCGTTTGCGTACTCGCTAAAACATTTTTTTTCAATTGAATCGGGGTTTGGCCCTGGCTTCCGGGTTCCTGAGCCTTTGCTTCGGGCTCTTCGTGTGTTACCACATCGGTATCGTGGACGGGCTGTTCACAAGCCATCCGATTTGGATTCCAAGGTAGGAAGTTACAGCTCTCGTAGCGTGGGCCTCAGGCTGACTGGTTATTAGATTTGAGAAAATCACGCAGGCCTACGGCACTGAAACCATTTTCAAGCCGGCTGGCGCCGCCATCCGGGAAAAGATTGCTTGTCCCACCACGTTTTCACACGCTCGAAAAATCCCTTGCGCAGCGCGACCTCAAGGAAATTCAGCACCAGGGCGAGGATCAGCCAGTAGGGCCATAGAGCCGAACGCGCGCGCACCAGCGTGCCCTTATCCGTCAGCACCTGATCAATCGAGGGATGCATCCGCCCGCCGGTCACGCGGCTGATTTCACTGAGCAGCGCAACGTTGACGGCCTGGGGCTTTGTTTCCTCCGCATCGCGAAAGAAACCCTGCTCGGGCAGTACAAGTTCCGAGCTGCCGGAGACGATCCGGTAGAGACCCTTCTCGCCGGCCGGAATGCTGGCCTCGTAATGGCCCGGAGCCGTTTGCTCGAGAGGAATTGCGCGGGAAGCTTCTCCCGGCACCTCGACGAGGACCTGCGGCGGCCCCGCTTTACTGAGCGCATCCTCCGCGGCATTGTCAGCATATTCCAGCATGTCGTAATACACGACGGTTTCGCCTTCGTGATTTCCCGGACGGATTCCCGCTCTCACGGTTCGATCGCGGTGAGAGACATCGCGCACCATCTGCGGCCACAGCGTGCCGAACGATTCCCAGCGAACCCACGGCTCCGCCCATCGGCTCTTGGCATCGGACATGAACGCGGTCACGCGACCCAGGCCGTACCGCCACCGCACCAGCAACGGCTTTTTATCGTCCACGCGCAGAATGGTTTCCGAGCCTTCCTTGGCCTCGGCCTGGACAAATCCCAGCAGGTTCGGCGACTTTGCGAAATCGATTCCATCGGTAAATTCGACGGCCCGAACACGCACCGCGTGTACGGGGCGCTCCTGAATCGCCAGATCTTCGAGGGAGCGGACTTCCGCGTTGATGATTTGCGGGATCGTGTCGGGATCTTCAACAAAATGCGATTTGCCTTTTGTCTTGTGCGCCAATTCATCGAGCAATTCGCGATTAATGTAATCGCCGACGCCGATGGTGGAGATCGTCACCTGCTTCGCCAGGGCATCGCGTTCGAGTTGCGGGAAATCTTCCGCCGTGCCCGGCGTCGAAACGCCATCGGTGAGCAGGATAATGTGCCTGCGGCTGGCCGGTTCCTTTACGATCGCCTCGAAACCCGCTTCCACGGCCTGGTAGATTTTGGTGCCGCCGTTGGCCATGATCTCGTCAATCTGCTTGCCCTTCTCATCGAGATTTGTCGCGGGTCCCAACGGAAAAACCCAGTCGAAGGATTCGTCGAACGAAATCACGCCGATTTTATCCACGGGCCGCAGAGTCGTGAGCGTGGATCGCGCTGCGTCACGGGCCATCTGGATTTTCGGCCCGCTCATGCTTCCGGATTTGTCCAGCACCAGCACGACCGCGGTGGGTCTTACAGGAGGAGGTTGCGCATGGACGGGCAGCATTTTCTCAAACGGCGTCTTGGGCTCCTGCGCAAGCTTGGCATTGCTGTCCCCGGCGATGAAGATCAGCCCTCCGCCGGCATAAACGTATCGTTCGATGGCCTGATCTTCGTCCGCGGCAAGTTCGTGATCGGGATAATTGTCCAGCACGACCGCATCCCAATCACGGCCGGGATGAACCACTGGAAATTCAGTCGCCAATTCGACATCGACTTCGGCGCGCTTGAGCGTCTGAAGAAGCGGCGCGGAGGTCTCTTTGCCGCCCGAAATGTAGAGCACGTGGGGACTGCGTACCGTCACGGCCTGCGAAACGAGTACCTGCTCGGCCGTCGCGCTCGCGATGTGCACTTCCATAAGGCTGATTCCATTTTGTAGGATCCGCGCCTCGACGTTCACAACATTGCTGCCCGGTTTTAAATCCACTTTTGTCGAACCGATTTCCTGCCCCTGCGTTGCAATCCACACTCTCGCGGGCAACGCTTCCGTACTGTTGATGCCGAGCGAAAGCGTAAAACGCTCGCCGGAAAATACATCCTGTGGGGAAGCGATGCTTTCAAGATTTACAGGCAGAGGTGCGGTGCCGCCGGCAGGCACGGTGAAGACCGGCACGCCGCGATCCCTGGCTCTAAGCGCTTCGGTGAGCGCATGCCCGCGATTTTCGTTGCCATCGCTGATGAGCAGAATACGCCGCGCTCCATCCGACGGGAACGTGCTGAGGGCCAGCTGCAGAGCGTCTTCAATGTTGGTGGCCATCCCTTCTTTCGGATCGATCCCTTCAGGGATGACGACCTTGTCGGCCTGCGCGGGAACAGCCAGAAGGTTGGGGTGCTCGGCAAACGTGATCAGGCGCAAATCCGCCCCTGAATTTTTGCGAACCAGATCGCGCAGCATGGCCTGTCCGTGCTGCATGGATTCGCGGGGCATGCTGGCGGAGGTGTCCATCAAAACGGTCACGGCCAGCTTCTCCACGCGCATCGGGGCCCATGGATCGGCAAGCGCAATGACCATCGCGGCAAACGCGGCGCATTTCAGCGCCAGGCACGCGGTGGACGCGCCCGGCGCCCTCCGCATCCATAGCCACAGGACGGGCAGCAGGCCGAGCAGCAAAAGAAAAATGGGTTGGTCGAATGTCATCGTTTACCTAAACAACTAGATTGCGATCCCGCGCTTCCGATTCCTCCCGCTCTCGCGGCTCCCCATCGACATGGAAAGAGAGTTCGTCGCCCGGCATTTGCTTGGTCTCCGCCGTTCGCTGCCGCTCGCGGGAAGAGTAGTAGAGCCGCCATTCCAGCCACAGCGCGATAATCGCCAGCATGACCAGCCAGCGCCACAGGTCCGACTGTTCCGGCTGGAATGGTTCACTATCCACCGCTGCCAATTCCGGGGGAGTGGCTGTCATTCGCTGTGATGGCAGCAGCGGCGTATTTACAGCAATGGATGTTTCTCCACCTGGCCCGGTGATCCGGTAAATTCCAGTTTGCAGCGCGAGCAAATGGACGTCGTCGCCTTTGCGGGCGAAGGTCACATCCCTGCCCGATGGGCCCACGACACGCGTGACTGGTCCGGGCAAGTCCAGCTCGCCCGTGGCGTATGATGCCGCGGCTTCATCCACCGAACGCGTCATCCATTCAACCGCCCCGGCCATGAACAGCGGAAAAGCCGACTCGACCGGAAGATTGGAATCGTGTGGATCGAATCCGACGATCAAAAGTTTATGGCCATTTTGTTCGCGCGCCAATATCAGTGGTGCGGGCGGAGTTCCTTCGGTGAAAGCAAGCACGATATCGCCCGGGAGAACGGTAAGCGTCGCCGGATTACGCACGCTCACATCCCTCGTTCGGACCCAGCGCGTCACCGGGTGATCCGAGTTCCATCCGGTAACACGAACAGGGCGCGCCGCGGCAGAAGCGGATCCACTGAGAAACCAAATGGAATTGTATGGGGACTGCGACGGCAGTGTTTTGCCCTGATAGATCGCGATATCGGGTGAAGTGGCCGCGGACTTTCCCGGAGCAACCGTCTGGGCCTGCACGTAGGGATTGCTGGAAAGCACGGGAACCAGATCGGTGGCGAATTGCGAGGCGCTATCGGCGAACACCGCGACCTGCACGGCTCGAAATTCCGGCAGATTCAGCACCGCGTGATTATCCGCATCGAGGACGTCGGACGGGTCGATTTCCGCCTGCAACAATCCCCCTTTGTCCCACGTGAATTCATTTTCGGCGTTTCCGAGTTCGTTGGGAGCCAGTGTAATTTTTCGCTGGCCGAGCGGCTGGCCATCGACAGCGAATTTCAGCACCACGTCCGCTTTGGTATCCGCGTAATTCTTTATTTGTGTAAGCAGGTGCCAGTGATCGGGCAGGGCGTCGTCGCGGCGAAGCGAAAGCCGCGTGATGCCGCGGTTTTGCACGGGCGGGTCATCGCCTGCAAGACGGACCAGAAATTGCGGCTGGCTTGCATTGTCCGTGGCGTCTTCAATCCCCGCGCGAAAATCGTCCAAGCTGTGCGCCTGCCGCTCGTCGAGCATTCCGGGGCCAACGTAGACCAGAAGTCCCTGCCGCGTGCCGTTCAGCGCGGTCTTGGCCATCTCGAGGGCGTGCGGCACATCCACGAGGCTGCTGGATGACTGCGCGTTCGCAATCGCCCGGCGCAGCGCCGCGCGATCGGTCGTGAAGGGCAGGATCGGAGGGGCGTCGGCCTCGGCGCGAAGCAGCAGCACGCGATCTTCCTCCGGCAACGAATTCAGCACGCTGAGGGCTTCCCCGCGTTCACGGTCGATCCAGGGGGACCCGTTCGCCGAGCGCGCCTGCGACCAGATCGAAGTATCGAACACAATCACCACACTTCGACCCTCGAGCGAATAGCCCAAACGCAGGTTCGCCAGCGCCAGGATCAGCAGCAGCAGAAAAAGCGCCTGCGCCACGTACGCCCAGGGCTCCCGGAGCTTGCGGCGGCGCGGCTGGGAAATCGGCTGCACGCTGGCCCAGAACCTGAGCGTCGAAACCCGCTTGTGCTGCGGCCTGCGGTGGTGCAAATAGAGCCATAGAGCCACAGCCGCCAATCCCAACCATACGGCAGCCACTTCACCGGGACCCAGTGCCAGCCAGTTCATGCCAGCACCTGCCCGCTGCGAAGGCCTCGCAACACGAAGTCCTGGTAGGGAATATTCGTCACGGCGCGAGCGTAGCGTCCGCCGTTGCGCAATGCAATCCGGCGCAAACGGTCGGCAAATTCCAGGAACCTGCGCTCGTAGAGCGCCGCGCTTTGCGGCGAGCATTCGACGGTGCGCTGCGTTGCGGTCTCGACGTCTTCGAGAATCATCTCTCCATTGGCCGAGGGATGCTGCTCCTCGGCGCTATGCACATGCAACAAAACAAAATCATGTCCCGCCGAGCGCAACATTTCGACGGCCCGCTCGCATCCGTTCTCATCGAAAAAATCGGAGATCACGATCACGATTCCGCGGCTGACGAAGCTGCCCATGAACTCCTTGACCGATGCGAAAAGATCGGTGCCCCCGCCGGCCGATTGTTCACTGAGGAACTGGAGCACCGGCCACAGGCGTTCTCGCCCGCCGGAAACCACCAGTGGCTTGTTCAGCCGGTCCGCGAAGGGAATCACCGAGGCCGCGTCCAGATGAAGCAGCGCAAGATAAGCAAAAGTCGCCGCGAGTCGTTGCGCATACAGGAACTTGGATTCCGCGGCGTCCTCACAATCCATGGATTGGCTGCGGTCCAGCAAAATACGCACGGGAATGTGCTGCTCGGTCTCGTAAATTTTCAGAAAAAGTTTTCCCAGGCGGAGGTAGGCGCTCCAATCGAGTGAGCGGGGATCGTCACCGAAGGTATACCGGCGGTAGTCGGCGAATTCCATTCCCGGTCCGCGCGTGCGGGAGCGGTGCTCGGGGCCCACGGCGCCGGCCAGGTTGGTGCGGCACAGCAGCGTGACCTCTTCGAGCGTCTTCAGGAATTCGCGGTCGAGTAAAAGTTGCGAAGTCATGGCTATCTGGTCAAAAGCGAAAAAGCCGCTCCCCCCGGCGCGCGATGCAGCGCAAGGCAAACCGTCCGCTTTGAACTTGGAAGTTCTGAGTCTCTTCGGGCGCTAAATTAATTTCCGCCCGTTTTGCCTGCGGCCGGAGCGTCAGTTGAGCTTGCCGGCAATCTCTTCCAGCAGGTCGTCGGTCGTACGGCCATCCGCCTGGGCTTCGAAGTTGAGAATGATCCGGTGACGAAGGGCTGGCAGCATGAGCGCGCGAATGTCTTCCAGGCTGACATTATAACGCCCATCGAGCAGGGCGCGCACTTTCCCGCCAAGAATCAGAGTTTGTGCGCCGCGCGGGGAACTGCCATAGCGGATGTACTTGCTCGCCAGGACGTTTTCGCGCGCTTCCGGATGTGTCGCCAGCGTCAATTTCACAACGTACTCCTGAACGTGCGGCGCGACGGGAACGGTGCGCACGATCCGGCGCATCTCCAGAATTTGCGCGCCATTTATGACTGGCTGCACCACCGCGGGCGTGCCCTGCGTGGTGCGGTCCAGAATGTCATGCAAATCGTCGCGGCCCGGATAGGGCACGCGAAGCTTGAACAGGAACCGGTCGAGTTGAGCCTCCGGCAGCGGATAGGTTCCCTCCATTTCCAGCGGGTTCTGCGTGGCCATTACGAAGAAAGGCTCTTCGAGCTGGTGCGAGGTATGCGCCACCGTGACCTGTTTTTCCTGCATGGCCTCAAGCAAGGCCGACTGCGTTTTTGGCGTTGCGCGATTGATTTCGTCGGCCAGAAGGAGATTCGCGAAGATCGGCCCGGGCTGAAACCCGAGCGATTTTCTTCCTTCGCCGCCTTCCTGCACTACCGAGGTGCCAATAACGTCGGCGGGCATCAGGTCGGGCGTGAACTGAATTCTTGAATATTTCAAAGCCACGGCTTGCGCGAGAGTGCGCACCAGCAAGGTTTTCCCGAGGCCCGGAGCGCCCTCGAGCAGAACATGGCCGCCTGCAAGAAGCGCTGTGAGAACGCCGTCAACCACTTCGCCCTGGCCGACAATCGCCTTGGAAATTTCCCGGCGAACCTCTCCCATCTTTTCGGCCAGCGATTCGGCCTGATGGCCGAGTGGCTGGACCGCCTTCTGACCTTCCGTGCTCGCCGAACCTGTCATGAATCCATCCTTTTTTCTAGGCGGGCTTCCCTCTTCACTCGAAGCGTGCGGCGAAAAGGTATAGCCCGAACCCGGTTTCGAGCAGGGTCTACAAGGATCCTGCTTCCGAATTCTGACGGGTTCCTCGTGGAGCCCGCTTCCATCTGTCCGGCATGTCGCTTTCCGGAAATCTCGACTTACTGCTGCCCGGTTTGTTGCTGCCCGGTTTCTTGCTGCCCGTTGGGCTGCTGTCCGCCATCCGGTTGCGCGTTCACGGGCGGGGTGCTCGCGGGAAGCGTGCTGTCCTGTTGCCCGGCATCGGTGTGTTCAAAATAGTGCTGCACGTAGGTCCGGTAGCGCGCGGGAATGTTTTCCTGCTCCGCGCCGTTCACAACGGCCTCGGATTGTGGCGAGGCATCGTGGATGGCCATCTGCGCCGTGCCGGCCTCGGTCTCGGTCCGCATGCGCATTTGTTCCTTGTAGGTTCCCGTCTCCAGCGCGACCCGGTCGGGCACAGCGGTAACCTGGTGTGAATCAAAATCCACGCGCTTCTGCTTCAATCCCGCCTGGCTGCCAGCGCCATTGCTGGCGCTATCGGATGGTTTTGTCTGCGCGTCCGAGCTTCCCCGCGAATCGCCTTTCTGGCCATTCGGGTTTCCGTTGGTTGAATTTGCATTTCCCGATTGCGGCGTCCCCTGCGCATTGGACTCCTGCGATGGCTGATTTCCCTGATTATTCGAGTCCTGCTTCTGCGGGTTCGACATCATGTCTTTCAAAGCCTGCATCAACGATTGCCCCAGGGACTGGCTTTTCTCGGCTTCTTTGGATTCCTGCTGTTGCTGCTGTGCGGACTTCTGGGCGCTGCTGGATGCGTTCTGGCTTTGTTGCGATTGCGCGCCACTCTGTTGTTGCTGCTGCGATTCGGAGGACGAAGAAGATGGGGTTTGATTCGCCGAGGAGGACGCTTGATTTTGCTGCTGATCGTCCGGGCCGGCATCGGGAGCGCCCTGATCCCCGTTCTGCGGATCGTTTTGCTTGTCGTCGCCATTTTGCCAGAGATCGTCGGGAGGCGGATTATTTTCCCCGGCCCGAACTTCATCGGTGGCCTCGTCCGGCTTGGTCACCATGGCCACGGTCCGTTGGAGGTCTTTCTCCATGGCGTGAACGATGGGAGTCAGCACGGATTGCACGAGTTGAGATCGTTCCGTGGATTGCAAAAGCGAAATCAAGGGTGGTTTATGATGCACGCGATACACAAGCAATCCTGCCGTGACTAGCACGGCAACCAGGACGCGGTTCGCGGTGGCGGGCATCCGCACGGGAAATAATCCGCGTGGATCCACTTTCTTCAGCCGGGCAACGGCGTCTGCCCGTTGAAGATACATCATCTCGTTAGGATTCCTGGTATCCGCCAGAAAAATTGCCGTCGAAGCGCGGTCTTGCAATCGGGCGGCGGAATCCAGCCGGCAGGCCGCGTCATAGATGGAAAGCCGCGACCTCCAGATCCACGTCAGCAGGACTCCTGTCCCGGCGAACAGCAGAATCGCCGCCAGGGTCATCACCCCCGCCAACTTCACGCTGACTGCAGCAACCACAATCAGGCCGACCAGAATCCAGGTCCACCAATTAGCAGAGCCTCGTAGAAAAGTGTTGGTCAGAATTCTTTGGCGAACTTTGCCCAGCTCATCGAGCATCCCGTGGAGTTCCGCAGGGGATTGCGCCTTTCCGTAATCGCGTTGCAGGGAGGGTGTTTCATTAACCCTTTCCGATACAGGAAGGACTGCCCCTGAGGAAAGGAAAGCGCGAAATTCGCGATTTTGAGCTGAATACAGGGAAGAAATGGCGTTCCAGACACGCTTCCAGACAGAGAAGAGGGCAGACCCCGAATTGTTGTCGGGTTGCGCCAATTTTGTCTTCTCTTGTGAAAGCAAAGGAAGCCTCCCCTACAGGTTCGGCCTGGGTCACAGAACATTAACAATCTACCCCAAGATTCTCGCTTTCGGAACTAAATTCACGCGGGAACGGGATCGAACTAAACGATTCGCGCCATTAAAAAAACAATCGGCAGAATACAATCAGAGCAGGACAATACCCACTTGGTTAGATGCCCTTTGCGAAGGCTTGGTGGTGTGGTTTGAGTAGGCTGTGCGGGGCGACCCGCTTCCCCGGGGCACATATTTCTGCAAACAGTTGCCCACTAGCGGCACGTAAATACCACAATTTAATGTCTTTGCCTGACGGATGCGCGGCCCGGCTCAAAGCAGTGCGATCAGATCAATTTCAACGCGGACATCGCGCGGCAGGCGCGCTGCCTCGACGGTCGAACGCGCGGGACGGTGCGACACGAAGTAGCGACCGTAGACTTCATTCATCGCGGCAAAATCATTCATGTCGGCGAGAAAGACAGTGGTCTTGACCACGCGCTGGATGGAGGAGCCCGCCGCCTCCACGATTGCCTTCAAGTTTTCGAGGACGCGCTCGGTCTGGACCGTTACGTCGCCCTCCACGATCTGCTGCGTCATGGGATCGAGCGCAATTTGTCCCGAGAGAAAAACAAACCCGTTGGCCTTGACGGCCTGGGAATACGGGCCAATCGCCTTCGGGCCTCGTTCGGTTGCAACCGTGTCAATCACAAAATCCTCCTGAGTCTTTGCTGTAGCGTAGGCTTTACAGGTTGCGGAAAAAGTCTAGTAGCACAGCCACTCTTGGCTGTGTGCTGAGTGTAAATGCTGCAAATTCAGCACAGGCAAGAGTGCCTGTGCTACTAGAACCCGCTCTGAATCGACTTTTTCCGCAGCCTCTATGGCCCGCGCGTATTTTCCTACTGATGGAGAAATCAAAAACCGCGCAGGCTGAAGCCTACGCTACTAATAATTTAATGCGGGATGGATGGCTTGCCATAGCGGGTTCGAAAATCTTCAGGGATGCCGGGTCGAATCAGCCAGGTTCTAAACATCTCCCCGAGATCGCGCCGCGAATCTTCTTCCAGCGCCGCCTTGAGATCTTCATATCCCGCATCGCTGTTGCCACGGGCTGCGACGACGTCGTGGAAGGCGGCCCGCAAATTGTCATGTCCGCACAAATCCTCGAGGGCAACCAGAAATAGCGCCGCCCTGTAACCTGTCGAAATGCGTTCCGCGCGCGAAACTCCGGTGGGCGGCACAAGCATGCGCCCATCCGCCGCAACGCGAAGCGCCGCGTCATAGCGGTCCAGCAAAGACTCGACCATGCGGGCGCGCTGGTCTTGCCCGCGCGCCTCGGCGGCTACCACCAGGCCAAACAAGCCTGCGCCGCGCCCCATCAAAATTTGCTCTTCCTGTTGCGGGCGAACACGCCAGCCGAACCAGGTTCGTGCAAGCTCGAATTCAGCAAGCTCGAGCGTGTCTTCGTTTGAGATTCCCTGCGTGAGCGCGCGCGAATCAAGCAAAACGCCTTCGGGGAAGGAAGTTCCCCCCGCGTTATTTCCATCAAACTCGGTCGGCAATTGGCCAGGGGATTCAACAATGTGCGCGACGGCTTTGCCCTTGGATGAGGGGCCGAAAAAATCGCGATACGCCTGCATGGTTGACGAGAGCCGCTCCGCAGCGGTCCGCGCCTGTTGTGGGTCGAGGGAATGGAACGTCCAGAAATTTACTGCGCCGTGACGCGCGTTGATGCTTAGCTCCTGGTAACGGCCGGCCACAACAAAGGGCAGAAAATCCTCGAGAGGGTTGATGCGGAAACTGTGGGAGACCTCAGTTCCCGAAGGTGGATTCTGGACCTTCACGGGCTTGCCCGGCGCGAGGACGCGAAAATCCGCCGGGGCGGACACCGTCAGAAGCTCATTCACCGGGTCAGGTCCGCCCAGAGTGAAAAAACCGAAGGGAGTTTGCCAGAGCGGCAGCGCGGCATTATCCGCAATATAAAATGCCGCAGCGGACGCCGCTAAATTGCCGTTCGCAGAAGGTACGGGGACCAGATCCCATTCGGTGACAATCTCACGCGGCTGTTGTTGTTCCCATACGGGATCAAATGCCGTATTTACCGTCCGCGGTACGAGATTCGCAATCGATTCCGCGGAAACTTTATTGCCGTCCACAGTCATCAGCAAATTTCGGACTCCATAGCTCGGATCTTCCGGCACGCGTACATCCAGGGAATGAAGCGGGCGGTCGCCGGCATTATTAAGGTGATCTACGACGCGAATGTGAAGTTGGTCCGGAGCGGTGCTGGAAGAGCGGATCTCCGCCTGGCGGGTGGAGAAAAGAAATCCCGGGCCGAGAGGCTGCACGCAACCTGCCGCAAACAACGGGCACATGCAAAGACCGAGAATTGCAACGCTTCGGGTTCGAGGCTTGGCGAACAAGATGCGACGATTCTACCGAGGCGGGAGGGGCGGGTCAAAACCTGATCGTGGATTTCTGGAACCTGGTTCACCCACGAACAATTTCCGCGGCTCCGAGGAATGCGAGGGAGTCCCCGCGTCATAGCGGGGACTCTCCCTGATCGCGCGAAGTGATTACGATTTGCGGGCGTTATGCTTCTTGGCGTAAATCTGCTTCGACAGTTGATTCTGCTGGCGAGTCAACTTGGCTCGGTCGGCGGCGGTGAGCTTGCCGTTCTCATCCGCGCGCATGTTGTGCTCCTCTGTGTTTAGCCCCGCTTCCTTGGATTCAAGGTTGGCGGTTTCGCGGGGATTAAGTTCTCCGGATTTGACGCCGTTGGCGATGCGGTCCTGCTGATTTTCCTTGCGCTGGTTGATGGTTGCATGGTCGGGGTCCGCCGTTGTCGTGGTCGTGGATTGCGCAAACGCCGCTGGGACAGCCAGTGCAATAAGTGCCGCGCCACTCAATATGAGCTTTGTAATGTTCATAACGATTCTCCTGTGACCTGCAAAGTCAATTTCGATTATGGACTCCCGATATTCCATCGGAGTCTGCACACTCCATCAAACACTGATGCATTCAGAAAGTCGTGAATGCGCGAAAGAAGGCAACGAAAACGTGCCTAATGAATCAAATTTTTCCTAGGAGTCTGTCCGAGTATTCCTCTCCGTCCTGCTGATTGTGCTTGAAAAAGAACCGCAAGGTGTGCGAGTTTTTCGAATCATGGCAAAGACATTTCGATCCTATCTTCCTGAACAGAA
>Ga0182024_10020175_pt1 | contig 12197 bp, 6 predicted proteins | sample P32metaG_FD_120480 | JGI IMG/M metagenome (GOLD analysis project Ga0182024, IMG submission 120480) | Permafrost microbial communities from Stordalen Mire, Sweden - P3-2 metaG (Illumina Assembly) | ecosystem: Environmental > Terrestrial > Soil > Wetlands > Permafrost | place: Sweden: Stordalen...
CGCGTCGGGTGCGATGGGGTCTTCGTTTGCCACTCGTGCGGCCTGCTCGGTGCCGATGAATGGTGCGAGCGCGATGTATGTGGCGTGGGTTGTGAGCTCTGTGAGCTGGTGGGTGCGGTCTTGGGCGGCGTAGTGGGAGCAGAGCTCGAATAGCCCGCCGGTGATCGCCTCGATCGTGATCGGGGGTGGCTTGTTGTGCTCGGGGGCTTGCTCGAACCCGGGGAGCAGCATTTGTGCGTAGGCGGTGAGGCCTGCCTGTGAGCGTTCGGCTGAGTGGGGTGTGGCGGTGAGGGTGTCGAGTAGCGCGATGTGCGCGAAGGAGGGCTCGGAGGCCAGGAAGTCCAGCAGCGCGGCGATCGCTGCGCGTACGCCTTTGCGCCAGTCGGTCTCGGCGGCGTAGGCTCGCTCGACGATGCCGAGGCCCTTGGTGTGGCCGAGCTGATAGGCGACGAGGAAGGCGTCCTGCTTGCTGGTGAAGTGCTCGTAGAACGCCTCCCGTGAGACCGCGGCCTCGGCGACGATGTCCTCGACCGTGAGTCCGGTGAACCCTCCCGCGGCGGTGAGGTTTGTGACGGCGTCGAGGATGCGCTCGCGCTGGCTGTGGATCACGAAGCTGCGTGAGAGGTTCTTCTCGCTGCGGGCGAACCCGCGGCGCCCGTTTGATAGCGCTCGGGGAAAGAGTGTTCCCGGCGCGCGGCCCCCTTCCGGTGCGGGATGCGTGCGCGGGCCGCTCACGGCGCTGCTTGGGGGCTCTGAGAGGATCGCTTGCGCAGGGGGGTAGTAGGAGGTGGCCCATGTCACCAGGTCGGGAACGAGCTCGAGCAGCTCCGTGTGCTCGCCGCAGAGCACGCGCCGGTAGAGGACCGCGCGGAGCCCGCCGACCACCGCCTTCAGCGCCGTGTCAACGGCCGGGGTGGGCGGGGACTCAATCGGCGCGAGCTCCAAGGCGTCGCGGATGAAGCGCTCGTAGGCGACGATCGCGCCCTCGCGGCGTTCGATCCCCGCCGGCCCGAGCGCGCCGATCTCGACCATGCTCAGGCGCACGGCGCCGGGGTTCTCGATTGCCGCGTCGAACAGCGCCCGGATCGCCGCCTCGACACGCTGGGGCCAGCCCTCGGTCTCGCGATAGGCATCCTGGACCCGGCGCATGCCCTCGGCGGACACCAGATCGTAGGTCGCAAGGAAGCACTCCCGCTTGCTCGCGAACTGCGCGTAGAAGCTCTTGCGCGACACCCCCGCACGCGCGGCGACGTCCACGATCGTGCTCGCCGCATACCCCTGCTCGCCGACCACGTCGATCGTCGCCAGCAGGATCCGCAGCCGCTGGTTGGCGGCCACCTGCTCGCGCGAAAGCGTCGCAAGCGAGCGCCGCCCACGCGGCAAGACAAGAGCGGAGGAGTTCGAGGATCGCTTGGCCGCGGGCGGCATCGATTGGGGATTGTGACGCGATCGACCTCGCAACGCTCACTCACCGCCAGTCATGCCCCTCAGCAGACGAGACACCCACACGGCGGGCACGGACACACCGCCGTACGCCTACCGCCCCACGCGCGCGCTGGATCGGCTATGATCGCCCGACGGAGCCACCCGAGCCATGTTCAGACACGGGAGGATCGGCTGTCAAGCAAGGATTAGGAGATGGTTGGCGTGAGTCAGGTCGGGACAGACGTGTCGGGGATCACTGATATGGAGGAGACGGTCAGATGAGAAAGTCACTGTCCTCGCGCGCGGCTGGGTTCGCGCTCGCCCTGTGCTCGGTCGTGGCCGGCGCGCTGCTTGCCGTGGCTCCGGGCATTGCCCAGGCCGAAGCCTGTCCCAACGCAGCGTTTCGTACAGGTCCCTCGGCGCCCCTTCCCGACTGCCGCGCCTACGAGATGGTCTCCCCCTCCTACACCAACGAAGAAGTCGTCGGCCCTGAGGCGATTGGCCTCGACGGATCGTCGATGAGCGTGTCCGCGTTCACGGGATTCTCGGGCCTGGAAGGCGACGAAGGTATTCTCGGCGGCCACTACCTGCTCACACGTACGGAATCCGGCTGGACGGCCACGCCGCGGTCGCTGCCGTCTTCGCAGTTCACCATCGCTGAATGGTTCGCAGGGAACGGGGTGGAACCGCTCGAAACCGGCGCATTCATCTTCTTCGCTCGCGCGGTCTCGCAGCCGGACAATGCGATCGATATCTACGAGCGCCACGGCGACGGCTCGATCGTCGACATGGGCCCCGCGGTGCCACCCTCGGCGCCCTCCGGCGAACCGGCAGAAGAGCTCCACGACGTTGCCCTCGCAGGGGCGGGTGTCTCCGACGACGGCTCGCACGTGTTCTTCACACTCCAAAGCCAATACTGGTCCATCGACGGGCAGCATGGTCGGCTCTTCGAGTATGTGGGCGCGGGCAACAGCGAACCGCTGTTGGTGGGGGTGGACTCCAGCGGCCACCTGATCAGCCCATGTGCAGATGAATTGCTCGGGGCGGGCCCGGGTGACAATGGCGAAGAAGGCAGCAGTGGAAGCTATATCGAGGCGAGCCACAACGCCGTATCTGCCGACGGGAACACAGTCTTCTTCACGGCCTATCCGTGCAGCGGTGGTGGCGGTCCGCCGGTCCCTGAGCTGTTCGCGCGGATCGACAACGGCCAGCCCGACGCGCACACCGTCGCGATCTCCGAGCCCACCGAAGAAGATTGCTCGGCGTGTGACACCGAATCCGAGGTGCTCGCGGAAGCCCATTTCGAGGGCGCCTCCGAGGATGGCTCGAAGGTCTTCTTCGAGACCAGCCAGCCGCTGCTCGGCGCCGATACGAGCATCAATCTCTACGAGTACAACTTCGACGCCCCCGCGGGCGAAAGGGTCACTCGCATCACCTCAGGGGACTCCACGGTGTCGGACCCGACCGCGAGCATTCAGGGACGCGTGGTGCAGATCTCCGAGGATGGCTCGCACGCCTACTTCGTCGCCACCGGCGTGCTGACACTCAGGCCGAACGGCGAGGGCCAGCAGGCCCAGCCGGGCGCGGACAACCTCTACGTGGTCGGGCCGGACCCCGCCAACCCCGCCCAGGACAGGACAGCGTTCATCGCTGACCTCTGCTCCGGACTTCACGAATCCGGAGCAGTCTCCGACGGGCGCTGCCAATCGAGCCCGGAACGGCAAGAACTCGGGGAAATTTCCCGCAATGATAAGCACCTGTGGGCCGGCTATGGACAGGAAGGGTCAGATGTGACGCCCAACGGGCGCTTCCTGGTGTTTCTCAGCTACGGCGATCTGACTCCCGACGACACGAGCAGCGCGAAGCAGGTGTTCGAGTACGACGCGCAGCAGGAAAAGCTCGTGCGCGTCTCGATCGGGCAGAATGGCTTCAACGACAACGGCAACACGGTGCTCGGCAAGGGAGAAAAGGTTAACCCCGGCATCGTTGAACCCCAGTTCATCAGTGCCTTCTCGGGGGTCGGCGCCAATCCGGCGGAGTACTGGAGCCACCTGACGGTCTCCGCGGATGGCTCCTACGTGTTCTTCGAGAGCCCCGACGGGCTCACCGAAGGTGCGCTCAACGACGCGGTGATCGGCGAAGAGTTCGGAGAACTCTATTACGCCAAGAATATCTATGAGTACCGTTCGCTGAACGGGAACATCGCCGAAGGCAACGTGTACCTCATCTCCGACGGGCAGGACCTTCACAAAGCCGGGGAAGAAAGCGCCGTGCACCTGATCGGGACCGACGCTTCCGGGCAGGACGTGTTCTTCACCACGTTGGATCATCTGGTTGGACAAGACACCAGCGGACACCCCTCGATCTTCGACGCCCGCATAGACGGCGGCTTCCCCGCGCCCGCGGCACCGCCTGTCTGCTCGGGCGATGCCTGTCAGGGGCCGTTGGCCACTTCGCCGACGCTGCTCTCCCCCGGCAGCGAGTTCCAGGCGGGCGGGAACCCGCCGCTCGCGGCGTCCGCGCCCGCGGTCAAGGCCAAGCCGCTGACGCGGGCACAGAAGCTTACAAAGGCGCTGGCCGCGTGCAACAAGCAGCCGAAGAAGAAGCGTGCTGCGTGCAAAAGGCAGGCCAGAAGGAAATACCAGCCTGTGTCCAAGGGCAAGGCGAAGAAGGCCGCTGCACGGATCGGGGGTCGGTCATGAGGAGTAGATTTGCCGGTGGGGTGGCGGCGGGTGCGGTGCTGGCATGCCTGCTGTGTGCGTCTGGCGCTTGGGCGGTGACCCCGAGTCCCGGTTTCACGATCAGCTCGAATGCCGCGCCGACGATCTTCTCCTCCGCTTACAACGGGTCGCACACTCCCGACAGCTACAGGGTGACCGTCACCAACTCGGGCAGCGAGCCGACCGATGGCGGCGCCGTCACGATCACCGACACGCTCCCGGTTGCCCTCGTGGCGACGGCCATCAGCGGCGAATCGGAGAGCGGCGAATCGGTTGCCACACTACAGCCGATGTCGTGCAGCCTGGTGACGATCAGCTGCGAATACCCGTTCGTGCTTCGACCTGGCGAAAGCCTGCTGGTGCGCATCACGGTGATGGTCCCAGCGGGCATCACCGGTATGCAGACGAACACTGCGACGGTCTCCGGTGGTGGCGGCTCGACGGTCTCGACGAACCAGACCACGGAGATCGGCAGCGAAGCGGGATCGCTCGCCGCGCCCTTTGGCTTCTCGAGCTTCACCCAGCAGGTGACAGGCGTGAATGGACTGACCGATACCCAGGCGGGCGATCACCCGTATGAGACGACAGTCTCATTCATGCTCAACAACCGTGCCAGCGGCGAAACAGATTATATTGAAGGCAACGAAGGGTTTTATCTCACGGCCGGGGGCATCGGCGGCAATGAAGCCGGCGCTAAGGATTTGGTGTTCGACCTTCCGCAGGGATTCCTGGGAAACCCCGACGCCATCGAACGGTGTCCCAGATCCGACGTCCAAAGCGTGGGCGAATCCTGTCCCGCGTCGACCCAGATAGGCGTGGCGAAGGTCTACAGGAAGAGCGACCCCCTTCCGGTCATCTCGCCGATCTTCAATGTTGCTCCCGAAGCGGGCTTTCCGGCGCAGTTTGACTTCGTATCCACCATCCCGATCGCTCTGTATGCGACCGTCAGCCCGGACACGAACTACGGGGTGCGCATAACGGTGTCCGACATACCGGTCGCCGGTTATTTCGAGGGTTCGACGGTGACCTTCCTCGGCACCCCGCTGACAGACCCCAACTATCTGAATAAAAACACGGGCTTGAGCTCGGGCACCGCGCCGATCGCGTTCCTGCAAGACCCGGTGGACTGCTCGACCGCGCCGCAGAACACCACCGTGAGCATGGACTCCTGGCAGCACCCGGGCGCCTATCTGCCCGATCGGTCCCCGGACCTCTCAGATCCGAACTGGGTGACGGCGACGACGACGGTGTTCCCCTCGCTCGAAGGCTGTAACCTGTTGCAGTTCAACCCGTCGCTGTCGGCTCTGCCGGAAACGACACGGGCGGATGAACCGTCGGGGTTGACGGTCGACCTGGGGGTGCCGCAGGCGTCGTTGGTCTCCCCGGAGTTGGGGACACCGGCGTTGAAGAACGTGACGGTGACGTTCCCCGCCGGGTTCTCGTTGTCGCCGTCGGCGGCCGATGGCCTGCAGGCGTGCAGCGATGCGCAGATTGGGATTGGCTCGATGACGCCGGGCTCGTGTCCGGATGCGTCGGTGCTGGGGACGGTGCGGGTCACCACGCCGCTGCTCGCCGAACCGCTGGAAGGCCGGCTGTTCCTCGGCACGCCTGGCTGTGATCCGTGCACGAACGCCGATGCGGCCGACGGCAACATGTTCAGGCTGTTCATCGAACTGCAGGGCTCCGGTGTCGTGATCAAGCTGCCGGGCACGACGTACGTGAACACCACGACAGGCCAGGTCACCACAACATTCCTGAACAACCCGCAGCTCCCGTTCTCAGAGCTCCAGCTGCAGCTGAAGGGAGGGCTGCGCGCGCCGCTGGCGACCCCGCAGTCGTGTGGCACGTTCACGACGACGTCAGACTTCACGCCGTGGAGCACGCCGGTCACCCCCGACGCGACGCCGTCTTCGCCATTCAACATCGACTGGGACGGCAATGGCGGCGCCTGCCCGGCGAGTATGCCGTTCGCGCCGTCGTTCAGCGCGGGGACGTCCAACCCGAACGCCGGCCAGTTCAGCCCGCTGACGGTCACGTTCAATCGCGAAGATCGCGAACAGGACATGGCGGGTATCCAGGTCACGACGCCACCCGGCCTCTCGGGCATCCTCACCGGTGTGCCGCTTTGCGGTGAGCCCCAGGCGTCGCTGGGGACGTGCTCTGAAGCTTCGCGGATCGGCACGATGACGGTCGCCGCCGGCCCGGGCGGGCACCCGTTCTATGAGCGAGGCTCGCTGTACATCACGGGCCCGTACGAGGGTGCGCCCTTCGGCCTGTCGATCGTCGTGCCGACGATCGCGGGCCCGTTCAACCTCGGCAATGTGGTCGTGCGGGCGAAGATCGACATCAACCCGGTCACGACGGCCTTGACGGTCACGAGCGATCCGCTGCCGCAGATCCTCGATGGCATCCCCCTCAGGTTGCGCACGGCGAATGTGACGGTCGAACGGCCGGGGTTCATCTTCAACCCGACGAGCTGCGCGCAGCAGCACATCGAAGCGACGATCACCGGCGCCCGGGGCGCCGTCAGCCACACGACCGTGCCGTTCGCGGTCGCCGGCTGCGCGGGGCTTCACTTCGGCCCGAAGTTCACCGTCTCTACGTCGGGCAAGACCTCCAAAGCGGACGGCGCCAGCCTCGACGCGAGGGTCGTCTACCCGGCAGGGGCACAGTCGAACATCCGCTCGGTCAAGGTCGATCTCCCCAAGCAGCTCCCCTCGCGCCTGACCACGTTGCAGAAGGCGTGCACCGCCCAGACGTTCGAAGCGAACCCCGCGGCGTGCCCGGCCGCGTCGCTGATCGGTGTCGCGGAGGCCTCCACGCCGGAGCTGCCCGTCGCGTTAACGGGCCCGGTGTATTTCGTCTCCCACGGTGGCGAAGCGTTCCCGAGCTTGGAGATCATCCTGCAGGGCTACGGCGTGCGCATCGACCTCACAGCCGCGACGTTCATCAGCAAAGCCGGGATCACGAGCAGCACGTTCAAGACGATCCCCGACGCGCCCGTGAACAGCTTTGAGCTGTACCTCCCCGAGGGTCCCCACTCCGCGCTGGCAGCCAACGGCAACCTCTGCACTCAGAAACTGCTGATGCCGACCCTGTTCACAGCCCAAGACGGCGCGCAGCTCAAACAGAGCACCAAGATCACCGTCACCGGCTGCCCCAAGGTCAAGGCGAAGAAGAAGACCGCCAAGAAGAAGACCAAGCAAAAAGCCAAGAAAGCCAGTAACGCTCGAGCCGGACACCAAGGGGGTCGGTCATGAGGATCCGTATGACATTGCTCACGGCAATTGCCACGCTCGGTGCGCTGGCATCGAGTGCCGCGCCGGCGCAGGCGCACCTCGTGCGTCCGGCACCCTCCTCCTTCACCCCTACCGGCATAAGTTTCCCAATCGGGGTCGCCGTCGATCAGGAAACAGGCGACGTTTACGTCGCTGGCCTCGGCACCGGCAACGTGGAGAAGTTCAGCGGGTCGGGTGTGCCCGAACCGTCCTTCGTCTCGCCCGAACTATCGGGTCCCTGGGGCGTTGCCGTCGATAACTCCGGCGGGGCCTCCAAAGGTGACGTGTATGTCGCCGAGTCGGGCGGGGCCGCTGTCGACAAGCTCGACTCCTCCGGGAAACCCGTCGCGGGCTTCACCAGGATCGTCGAAGGCTCCTTCCCCCCCGGGGACCCCGGCTCGGAAGGCTTTCACCCGGTCGGCGTGGCGGTCGACCCCTCAAACGGCGATGTCGTCGTCGAGGACGAAGCGCACGGCGAGGTCGACATCTTCGGCTCCTCCGGCGCGTTCATCTCGCAGTTCCCGGGTGGAACGTACGGGGTCGCGGTCGGCTCGGGCAGCGACATCTTCACCAGCGGCGGCGAAGGAGCGCAGGAGTGGAGCCTCGCCGACGGCTACTCCACTGCCACGACGATCGACCCCAACGGCACGCTCGCCGTCGGCGTGGATCTCTTGAGCGGCGACATCTTTTCCGATGACACCAGCTACATCGCCGAGTACCAAGCCTCCGGCGCGCCGCTTTTGCAGTTCGGCTCGGGAGTCTTGGGCGAGTCAGCCGGCGTGGCGGTGTATGAAGCGACGAACACGGTCTACGCGACCGACATCAGCAGCGGCCAGGTGTACGTATTCGGAGCGCCGCCCACCCCGGCTCCTCCAGCTCTGGATAACCAGTCGGTCTCAGGGCTGACGCAGACCTCGGCGATCCTGAACGCCAGCATCAACCCCCACACCGAAGCCACCACCTACCACTTCGAATACGGCCCGACCGCGGCGTACGGCACGAGCGTGCCGGTGCCCGAAGCAGAGGTGGGCTCGGAGTCGAGCGATGTCGTCGTGGGCCAGCGGCTCTCCGGGCTCGAACCCGGCACGACCTACCACTACCACGTCGTCGCGACGAGCGCGCTCGGAACCGTCCTTGGCCCCGATCAGACGTTCACCACCGCTTCGCCCCTCCCGCCGCTCGTCAGCACCGGCTCACCGAGCACCGTCTCGCAGAACGAAGCGACGCTCTCCGGGACGATCGACGCGCAGGGCGTGCAGACCGACTACGAGTTCGACATCGGCGCGGACACCAACTATGGCACCCGCATCTTCGGCGACGCCGGCACAAGCGATGGCCCACAGACTTTCACGCTGACCCTCCAAGACCTCGCGGCCGGCGTGACCTACCACTACAGGCTCGTGGCGAGCAACGCCTACGCCACCGCCTATGGCGCCGATCAGACATTCACGACGCCGGCGTTCCCATCCTCGATCCTCACGGCCCCTGTCACCGCGCCGCTCGTCCCGACGCCACTGATCGGGCCCGCAACAGCAACCCCCGGCGCAGGCAAGGTCGTCGTGCGTAAAGCACAACCCAAGAAGAAAGCCAGGAAGAGAGCGAAGAGGAGAGTCAAGAAGGCCAGGCGGTCCGCATCGTCGAGAAAGAGGAGATCGTGAAAATGGCACCCCGGATCCGCAGGCTGACCCTGACGGGCCTCGCCACGCTCGGCGTGCTGGGCGGCGGGCTGGCGTTCTCGACCCCGCAGGCGCTGGCGATCCCCCAATACCCGTTCCTTGGGGTTCTTGCCTCGCCTTCGATCCGAAACACCAGCGGAGTTGTTTTGAATGAAGAGAGCGGCGATGTGCTTGTGGTGGACGAACTAAGCCCTGCCGTCAACCTCTTCGATATCGCCGACAACGAGTTGGTGGCGACCTGGACGGGCACGCCGGCTGGCGGTCCCTTCGGCGGATTCACCACACCGGTTGCTGTCGACAACGCGACCGGTGACGTGTACGTCGGGATCACCCGCGCGCTTGGCCAGTTTGTTGAATCGAATGCGTCGGTGGATATTCTCAACGCCTCGGGTGAATATCTCGGCGCATTCACCGGGATCGTATTCAGAAACCCGCGGGCCATCGCGGTCAATCAGGCGACCGGCGCCGTCTACGTGGTGGATGAAGGGGAGGTGGATGTCTTCAGCTCAACCGGCGTATTCGAATCGCAGTTCGCGGCGGCATCCAGCACGCCGGGTGGGTTTGGCGAAGTGGATGGTATCGTGTTGGATGAAGTCACCGACCAACTGCTCATCTCGACCCGCAACCCCTCGGGCGTGTTTGTGTTCACCACTGCGGGCGCTTATGTGACCACTTGGACAGGGGCAAACACGCCGCAGGGGTCTTTCGGAGGCGGCAGGGTTGGGATTGCGACGAGCGATGCTACCGGTGAGGTCGGCGACGTGTTCGTGACTGGCGGCGGCGTTGTCGACCAGTTCGACCCGGCGGGAGCCTATGTGGGGCAGATCTCCAGCGCCCCGGGTGGCCCGCTCGCAGCCGAATCTGTGGCGGTGGATACGGCGACCGGAGACGAGTACGTCGGGAGTTGCCGTAACAACCAGGAAGAAGGGGGATGCTTGGTCGATATCTTCGGCCCGCTCGAAGGAGGTCCCGTTCTCGTAACTGGTGCGCAAGCGAACGTGCAGGCATCCAGTGCGACACTGAACGGGGTGGTCAGCCCTGAAGGGCTCGACGCGAATAGCATCCAGTTTGAATATGGCACGACCACCGCTTACGGGTCGCTCGCCCCGGCGTCTCCCTCGACATGTTCCGCAGCTTCGCCGAGCTGCGCGGCGACGGCGAATCTGACAGAACTGGCGCCGGACACGCTCTACCACTACCGGTTGGCGGGAACCGACAGCGAAGGCACGACACACGGGTTCGATCGTGTGTTCAGAACGTTCCCGGAAGCGCCCGCGGTCAACGCGTCCGCGTCGGATGTCACGCAGTTCACGGCAGACCTGAGTGGCACGATCAACCCGGGCAACGCTCCGACGGCCTATCACTTCGTCTATGGGCCGACGAGCGCATATGGGTCGGTAGCACCGACCCCGGATCTCTTCACGCCCGCCAACGACACCGATGATCCGGTAAGTCAGACATTGACAGGTTTACAGGCGAACACCACCTACCATTTCGCGCTGGTGGCGATCAACGGAGCGGCGACCGTGACCGGCCCGGATGAGACGTTCACGACCACGACGATCCCCCCTCCAGCGGTGAGCACCGGCGCCGCCAGCGCCGCGACGCAGGGCCAAGTCACACTGGCTGGAGCAATCAACCCGCAGGGGTGGGACACCACCTATCACTTCGACTACGGCACCAGCACCGCGTACGGGTCGAGCTGGCCGACGGTCGACATCGACGAGGGCGCCCTGATGGGCAGCCAGCCCGTGTCGATCCTCCTGCAGAACCTATCGCCGGGTACGACCTACCACTACCGGCTCGTCGCGACCAACGGCGGTGGTACCGCCTACGGGGCCGACGGGACGTTCACGACCGCGGAATACCCGCTGTCGATCATCCAGACGGCGCCGGTGCTCGGCACGTTCAAGCTCCCGTCGATCGCGCCGCCCTCCAAACCACTCACCAAGGCCCAAAAGCTCAGCAAGGCCCTGGAGGCTTGCCGAAAGCAGGACAAGAAGAACAAGGGCAAGCGTCAAAGTTGCGAAAAGGCCGCGAAGCAGAAATACGGTCCGGTGAAGAAGAAGGCCAAGAAATAAAAACCAGTTTGAGCAGGTCCGGAACTTCGGGCCCGACCGATTCGCGTAGCGGATCTATCGGTCGGGACGAAGTCCGGATCCTGCGTCGCTTGAACGCCGCCGGGGTGGGTGGGATTCCATTCCACGGTGTTCGAGGGGAGCCCACAAAAAAGGCGCACATCCTCTCCGCGCCGGGTTCTCGCTCCTCCAAGGCGCCGCGGTCGGTCATCCCTCCGGCCGCGGCGCCCACTGTTTGGGCTGTGATCGCGGCGGCCGTCGAGATCGGCGGCCGAGTGGTCGTCTGCGCCGCTTTGCCGGAGGGGGCTATCGTGCCGGAGGCACCGGCGACATCTTCTCCCAGTGATTCAAGGTAAATCGCGCCGGGTCCAAGTAGCGCTGGAAGGTGATTTCAAATGATTCGAAGAAGTCCGCCTGTCCCCACAGCGGGCTGCCGTCTTCCAGGAAGATCGGGTCGATCTCGAAGACCGGTCCCCAGGGAACAAGGTCGACTCCGGAAGACGAGGCGCGGAGCACCTGTCACGTCCTCGTAGCGGTATGTGAAGGTCCAGCGGGGCAGCGGACCGTCTCGCTAGCGCAGGACGAGGGGCGTGGGCGGAACGTGGAAGAACGTCACTCCCAAGTGCCGGTCTCCGAACTGCTTGCGTAGTTCCGCGCGTGTGTCCTTCACGGCGAGGATCTTGCCCACGTGCAGGGCGAGCCACTTGCCGCGGTGCTCATATGCCTCGGCCGGGACGGGGGAGGGCGAGACACCGTCATCCTCCTCGCCAGGAGCGATATAGCCAAGCGGTACAGAGAACAGATCGTTCATAGGACAATGGTAGCGAAAATCTATGGTTTTCTGCGCACTTAATAGCGAAAAAGTATAGATTTACGCTAGATGTCCCCTCAGCCGACCGGCTCGCGCGCATAAGCGCGCATCGCCTCGATGATCGGCCCGAGCCGCAGGCCGCGCGCCGTCAGCCGGTACTCGACCATCGGTGGGCTGGAGGGGATCACCGTGCGCTCGATCAGCCCGGC
>Ga0182024_10020176_pt1 | contig 12196 bp, 11 predicted proteins | sample P32metaG_FD_120480 | JGI IMG/M metagenome (GOLD analysis project Ga0182024, IMG submission 120480) | Permafrost microbial communities from Stordalen Mire, Sweden - P3-2 metaG (Illumina Assembly) | ecosystem: Environmental > Terrestrial > Soil > Wetlands > Permafrost | place: Sweden: Stordalen...
GATATAGCGGCTCGCAATCGTATTGACGTCGGTCATTTCTCTTCTCCTTCGATGGTGCCGGTCAAGATCGGCCAATCGACTATCGAAGGTTCGCGCCACCCAATCGATTACCTCGCGGGTTATGGATTTCGATTTGGGTCACGCATGACGTGCCACCAGAGCGAGATGGCTTTCGTCGAACCGCCATCTCGCTCTCTCTTTTTATCTGAGCATGATCTCCGCGCAAACGCTTCGCGTTTGCCGCGAGGGAAAACCGGTACCCGCTTTTCCGGATCATGCTCTATGGGGCGATCGTGAGCGTCGCCTTCATGTTGGGATGGAAGCGGCAGTAATATTCGACGGTACCCGCCTTCTTCAGAACCGAGGTGACGGTTTTCTTCGGCGGTATGGTCACGTCCCAATCGCCGTTGCGCGCGGTCGCGGTGTGGGCAAAGATGTCCTTGTTGATCCATTCGATGGTGTCGCCGACCTTTGCCGAAGCTTCAGCCGGCGAGATTACCAGATCTTCCATCGAGATCTGGATGGTCGCCGCACCCGCCGAAATGGACGCGCCCGCCATCAGCGCTGCGACGATCGGAACAATCCATCTCGGCTTCATGTGAAGCTCCTTATTTCAGTTCCGCGGCGACGTGTTCGGCATGCTGCTCATGGCCCTGGAAGATCTTCAGGCCGGTCTGCAGCAGGCTCTTCAGTTCGGCGTTGCTGGCCGATGGAATGAGCAACGTCTCCAGCGCGCTATCGACCGCCTTGTGGTAGGCGACTTCGTTGGCGACGTAGGCTTTATCGAAATCCGCGCCCTTCAGCTTGGCGAGTTCGTCAAGCTTGGCGGCGGCGTTCTTCGACAGGCTCTTGCTGGTGTCGTTGTCTTCCGGGGTGACCTTGAGCTTCTTCACCAAGTCGAGCGCCTGCTTGTTCACGGCTTCATGGTCGCGGACCATGTTTTCGGCGAACTCCTTGACGTCCTTGTTGCTGGTTTTGGCCAGCGCCTGTTTCGCCGCTGCGACATCGATCACGCCCGCGGTGTAGGCGATATGCGCGATCTGCGGGTCGGTCGGCTTTGCGCCTTCCGCAAAGGCAGCACCGCTCAACAGGCTAACCACGGCGATCGCCGCGCTCAATCGAACGAACATGTTTTGACACTCCTGTGGCGCCGGGACTCAATGCCGCCCGGCATTGTTGATGGCACACAGGATTGGATGGCGCGCGAGCGGAAAGGTTCCTGAAATTATCCGCTCACGCCGAGCCGCCGCAGAACCGCTTCGGTCAGGCGTTCGCAACGCTTGCCGGCAAAGGGAAACGCCTCCATCACCACCGGCCCGATTTTCTTTTCGACATTGTTGCGCAACATGGTGCGGGCACGGTGCAGTCTGGTTTTGACGGTTTCCGGCTTCAGGTCGAGAATGTCGGCGGTTTCCTCGACATTCATCCCCTCGATCACGCGGGTCATGAAGACGATACGAAAGGCCTCGGGCAACTCGTCGATCGCGTGTTCGACGACATGCTGGATTTCGCGTTGCGCCATGGATTTTTCCGGATCATCTGGCATTGCCGAGAGGGGAAACTGAATGATCTGGGCTTCCAGGACTCCCGGAGCCAGGGTGTTCAATTCGACGCTCGGTCGCTGTCGGCGCAATCGGCCCAAGGCCTCGTTCATGGCAATGCGCGCCAGCCAGGTCGCGAGGCTTGAGTCGCCACGGAAACTCTCGAGATGCGTAAAAGCCCGAACGTAGGTTTCCTGGACGACGTCCTCGGCCTCGCTGTCGTTGCGCAGAATGCCGCGTGCAATCCGGTAAAGCCTGCGGTTGTTCGACTGCATGATCGAACGGATGGCCGCTTCATCGCGTGCGCTGGCGCGCCCGACCAGGTCGGCGTCGGTGGTTCCGGCGGTGGCCAACTGGGGTGAATATGCGCTGCGCATGGGGACTCCGCTGTTGCCGTGGCACGTTACGGCTGAAACTTGGATGCGCCAAAGGCGAACAGGTTCCCGGAACGTGCCGGATATTTGCGTCAAAAGCCGGTCGACAAATGGGTCGGGTTCAGCGCAATCAATCACCGGGACGGTGGCCGAGCTGGGTCGCTATGTGCCTGCGTTTCCAGCGCTTCCAGGAAACATCGCACCTTCGCGGGGACGAATTGGCGGGTCGGAAGCAGGGCGTGCACGCTGAGCGGCTCGCAGACATGGTCCGGCAGAATACGTTGCAGTAACCCGGCTTCGACGGCCGCACGGGTGTAGCTCGCGGTCACCCGCAGGACGCCGTAGCCTGCAAGCGCCGCCTGCAATCTGATGTGGGCATTCGAACTGATCAGCCGGGCTTTCTCAACGGGAAGCTGTTCGAGCGCCCCTTCGGGAGTGGTGAGCGCCCAGGGCGCGTCGTTGGGGCCGGTAAGCAGCGGAAACCTGGCGAGGTGTTCCAATGTGCGAGGCTCGCCGAACCGTTCCAGCAGCGCGGGCGCCGCGAAAAGCCCGCGTTCCAGGGAGAAGACTCGCCTGATGACAATCCCGGTCGAGGGAAGCTGAGCTTCCAGCATGGCAAACACGATGTCATAGTTCTCGGCGACCGGATTGACGATCTCGTGCTCGACATCGATCCTGATGACCAGATCCGGATGGCGGCTCATCAGTTCGCAGGCGACCGGCCCGGCATGGTGAGCGCCGAATTCATAGGGAGACTTGATGCGCAGGGTGCCGGCGATGGCGCTGCTCATGGCCATCGCTTCACTGCGTGTCTCATGCAACGCAATGAACAGCGGTCGCACCCGCTGGTAGATGTTTTCTCCCGCGCCCGTCAGGCGCAAGTGACGTGTAGTGCGCTCGATGAGCCTGAGGCCGAGATTGCTTTCCAGTCGCTGCACTGCAGCACTGAGGCTTGATTTTGGATGACCGATCGCGCGTGCCGCTGCGCTAAACCCGCCATGCTCAACAACCGCGCAAAACAGCTCCCAATCCCGCCAATCCATCCGGGCGATTGTCCACGTGCCGGCATTGTGTGTCCAGAGAATTCCGGTTCTCCGGGAAGCGCCAATGTCATAGACAACGACATAGAAGAAGGAAAAGCGTTGCTCAGGGAGGGTGTGTCATGACCGACGACGGAATCTTTCTCCGGAATTCCTGGTACGTTGCCGGCTGGAATCACGAACTGATCGACGGCAAGAAGCTCGCCCGGACGATTCTGGAGCGGCCCATCGTGCTCTATCGAGGCGAGAGCGGAAAAGTCGTGGCCCTCGACGACCGCTGTTGCCATCGCGCGGCTCCGCTCTCGATGGGCCGGATCGAAGGCGACGATATCCGATGCATGTACCACGGCATGAAATTCGATCCGGCCGGAAAGTGCATCCAGATCCCCGGCCAGGATATGATTCCGCCAAAGCTTGGAGTGAGGAGCTATCCGGTCGTCGAACGCTACGACCTGATCTGGATCTGGACCGGCGATGCCGAAAAGGCCGATCCGGATCTGATCGTCGATTATTCGCCGCTCGCCGACCCCAAATGGCGCGGCCTTCCCGGATACATGCACTATCGAGCAAACTGGCTGTTGATCGTCGACAATCTGAGCGACTTCGCCCATCTTGCCTTCGTGCACACCCATACGCTCGGCGGTTCGGAGGAATACGCCTACAAGACCAAGCCTGTCGCGATCGAAAAACTCGATGATGGCTTCCGTGTCGAGCGTTGGCACATGAATGCCGATCCGCCGCCCTATCATTGCAAGGTGATCGCGAACAAGACCGACAAGATCGACCGGCGCAATATCGGCCGCATGATCGTTCCGGGGATTTTCCTGCTCGACACCACGTTTGCACCCGCCGGAAAGGGCGCGGAGAAGGGCGTTCAGGTCGAGGGTACGCGGCAATATCGCAACGCGCAGTTCATGACGCCGGAGACCCGTAGCTCGACCCATTTCTTCTGGAACTATCTGCACGATTTCGACATCGACAATCCGAACATCTCGCTGTCGCTGCGAAATAGTCTCGAAGAAGCGTTCAACGAGGACAAGGCGATCATCGAGGCACAGCAGACGGTGTTCGACGTGGACCCGAATTATCAGCTGCTGGCGATCGGGGCCGACGGGGCGCTGACCTACTTCCGCTGGGCGCTGGCGCGGCGGATCGAGGCGGAGCGGAACGCCGCTCGCGCCGCGTGAGGCAATAGCCGCGGCTGGGGGCTCCGCTGCGCTGGCGATTTCGGCAGGTCGCGTCTATGCCACCGCTTTCGCCGCGGCGCGTCCGGCGTTGCGGCCGGAGAACAGGCAGCCGCCGAGGAAGGTGCCTTCCAGCGAACGGTAGCCGTGCATGCCGCCGCCGCCGAAGCCGGCGGCTTCGCCGGCCGCATAAAGCCCCGGCATGATCTGGCCGTCGTTGCCGAAGACGCGTGAGTCGAGGTCGGTCTCGAACCCGCCCAGCGTCTTGCGGGTCAGGATGTTGAGTTTGACGGCGATCAAGGGCCCGTGGTCGGGATCGAGAATCTGGTGCAGCTTCGCGGTGCGGATCAGGCGGTCGCCGATATAGCGGCGCGCATTGTGGATGTTCATCACCTGATTGTCCTTGGTGTAAGGATTGGCGACCTCGCGGTCGCGGGCCTCGATCTGGATGCGCAGATGTCGTGGGTTGAGTAGCTCGTCGCCGCTGAGTTCGTTCATGCCGGCGACGAGATCGGCCAGATTGTCGCGCACGACGAAATCGGCGCCGTGGGTCTTGAACGCTTCCACCGGCCCCGGCGCGCCCTTGTTGGTAGCCCGCTTGACGGTCATTCGCCAGCTCTTGCCGGTGAGATCCGGATTCTGCTCCGAACCCGATAGCGCGAATTCCTTCTTGATGATGCTCTGGGTGAGGACGAACCACGAATAGTCGTAGCCGGTCGACATGATGTGGGTGAGCTGGCCGAGGGTATCGGAGCCCGGAAACAGCGGCGGGGGCAGCCGCCGGCCGGTGGCGTCGAACCACATCGACGACGGTCCCGGCAGGATGCGGATGCCGTGGCGCGGCCAGATCGGATTCCAGTTCCGGATTCCCTCGACATAATGCCACATCCGGTCGCGGTTGATCAGCCGCGCGCCGGCGGCTTCGGTGATGCCGATCATGCGGCCGTCGACATGTTCCGGCACGCCGGAGATCATGTTCTTCGGTGCTTCGCCGAGACGCTTCGGCCAGTTCTGCCGGACCAGGTCGTGATTGCCGCCGATGCCGCCGGAAGCGACGACCACCGCCTGGGCGTGCATCGTGAAGTCGCCGACGGCTTTGCGCGAACTGCTCTTGCCGCGCTCGGCGTTGTCAGCCTCCAGGATCGTTCCGCTGACCCCATCGACGGTGCCGGCGGTGATCGTGAGCGCATCGACGCGGTGGCGGAATTTGAATGTCAGGCGGCCGCTCGCCTGGGCTTGCCGCGCCCGCCGCTCGAACGGCTCGACAATGCCGGGGCCGGTACCCCAGCTCACATGAAACCGCGGCACCGAATTGCCATGGCTCATCGCATCGTAACCGCCGCGCTCGGCCCAGCCGACTACCGGGAAGATTCGATGGCCCATCGCCCGGAGCCATTCGCGCTTCTCGTCCGCCGCGAATGCCACATAGGCTTCGGCCCAGCGCTTCGGCCAAAGATCCTCGTCGCGGTCGAAGCCCGCCGATCCCATCCAGTCCTGCAACGCCAGATCGTAACTGTCCCTGATGCCGAGCCGGCGCTGTTCGGGGCTGTTGACCAGAAACAATCCGCCCAACGACCAGAAAGCCTGGCCGCCGAGGCTCTGTTCGCCCTCCTGGTCGACCACGATGACGCGTTTACCGGCGTCGGCGATTTCGGTCGCGGCGACGAGACCGGCCAGTCCGCCGCCGACCACGATCACGTCTGCATCGCTTGCCATCACGTCAGCCCCCCAGCTCCCGCAGATAGAAACCAGTGGCATTAACCACGGTCAACGGCAAATGGTACCGGTCCGCGCTCCAAGGCGCCGCCGGGCGGCATCGATCTGTTCCAGTTTGGGACCTTCGGACGCAGGGGGGTGCAGCCCGCTTGCAACACTCAATTTGAATTTGTTTTGAACCAGCCTTCGCATCTGGACAAAAACCCGATCCGGCAACACGCTGGCGATGCATCACGCAAGACGCTCAGATTCGGGTTCGACGGTTTTCGACTGGGGCTGGACATGAAGTTCGTGACGGGGTTGCTCGCGGCGGTTCTCCTGCTGGCGGGTGTAGGGGCGAGCCATGCAGTGGTTCGTATCGCTGAAGATCGTGGTGGCCGGATCGGCACTTACGTGGACAAATACCAGGACCTGCGCAGTTCGGGCGAAGACGTGATCATCGACGGTTTGTGCGCCTCGGCCTGCACTATCGTTCTGGGCCAGGTCCCCCATGACAAGATCTGCGTGACCTCGCATGCTACCCTCGGGTTCCATGCGGCGTGGGATTTCGGCGCCAACGGCCGCGCCATCACCAACGCCGAAGCGACGCAGATGCTGTACTCGATGTATCCTCCCGCGGTGCGGCGGTGGATCGCCCAGCGCGGCGGGCTGACACCGCATATGATTTTCCTGCACGGCAAGCAGCTGATGAGTATGTACCGCCCCTGTTACCTGGACGCCCAGGCTTCGACAACCAAAATCTCGACATCGCATTGAAATTGCTGGCGCCCTTCAGCATGACGTGATCGGCGGTAGAGCGCTGGCGCTTGCCCGCCGGCGCAACTGGCCCTATCTGGACAAGGTAAACCTGCGAACGGGCGGCAACGCCGGTTCTCCGGTTGGCTCAGCGCGTGTTCCCGCAAAAGTGGCATCCGCTTTTGCGATCAGAATACGTGTCATTAGGGCATGATCCGGAAAAGTGGGTACCGGTTTTCCGAAAAGATCATGCTCAAACAAAAAGATAGAGCTTTTGCGCATGGCTCAGCCGGCTTCCACGCCGCACCAAATACCCGGCGGGTTGCGGCCGGCCCGAACGGCCGCGCATGCGATCGTGATGGCCGGCGCCGGCCTCGGCGTCGTTCTCGGGCTGGGGGCTGCGGTGCTCTGGTTCCACTACGGGACGGCGGTCTTCTTCGAGACCATTGCGTCCGGCCTGTCCGCCTGCTTCTGACCGGAGCGTTTTCCAGCGAAGTGGATACCGGTTCGCGTGAAGAAAACGCGTCAAAATAGAGAGATGGAGCCTCCGTTCCGATTCAATCGGAACGGAAAAGGCTCCGGGATCAAGGGAATTTTGTGATGGATCGGACCACCCGCCCGCTGGTGATCGTCGCTGCATTCTCGGCAAGCCTGCTGGTCGGGCTGCTCCTGATGCTGTGGGCGCTGGGTGGGTTGCGAACGGTAACCGCGCCGGCTGCGATCGGCGGCCCGTTTCAACTGACCGACCAGACCGGCCAGACCGTCACCGAGAAGAGCCTGCAGGGCCGCCCGACGCTGATCTTTTTCGGCTTCACCCATTGCCCCGACGTATGCCCGACGTCGCTGTTCGAGATTTCCGAGGTGCTGCGGGCGATGGGCAAGGATGCCGATCGCGTCAATGCCTATTTCATCTCGGTCGATCCGGAGCGCGACACAAAAGCTGCGATGAAGGATTACCTGTCGAGCTTCGATCCGCATCTGAAGGGCCTGACCGGCGATCCGGAAGCGATGGCGAAGGTGATCTCGGAGTTCCGGGTCTATGCCAAGAAAGTCCCGCTCAAGGATGGCGATTACACCATGGATCACACCGCGCTGATCTACCTGATGGATCGCGACGGCAGATTCGTCTCTCCGTTCAACCTCAAGCGCAAGCCCGAGGAAGCCGCAGCCGATCTGAAGCGCTACCTCTGAAGCGGTTTTGATTCCGATGGGAAGCGATCGGCCCGCGGGCCCGATTTCGTCGACCCCATGTCAACCCGTAGGTTCGGTGACCGGACCCGGGAAACTTGCCAGCCGGCCTGATACAATCTAACGTAGCAATTTATTTTAAGCGGATCGCCGGTCGCTTTGCCGTTGGGTCGCTTCGTTTTTCCTGGCTTCGCCCGTTTAGATCGACGGCTTCCGCATTTTGACCGGAGCTACGTCCCATGAAAGCAATTCTGTTTGCGAAAGCGCTTCTAATCGCGACGGTTCTGTTCTTTGCGTTGAAACTGATCCTGCGCTTCGTTTGGCGCGCCGGTCCCTTCGTGGCGAGTCTGGTGTTCTTCATCGCCGTCATTTTCATCATCTCATTCGCGCTGCTCGATACGCGAAGGGACGTTGCCTACCGGTACGCTGCTCCAGGTTCCGACGAATGTGTCGCCGGGCGTCTTGCAGCAGACCCGACGATCCTCGCCAGCGAAAACATCGATAATGACGAACTAGCCGCGGTTCACCAGATCGTGCGAGATGATCCGAAACAAAAGGATGCATTTACCTGCATGATTCAGCTTCATGCCATGCGGCCGGGATTTGTTCCGGAAAATCCCGACAAGACGGCAGGTAACCCGGCGCTCGGCTACTACCTTTCCTTCCTGGAATTTGAGGAGAATGGCAATCCCGCGCAAGTCGGATCGCACCACGAGTTGTTGGTCCAACCGCAGATCGATGCGCTCATGGGGCATCTGGACAAACAGAAGAAGGCCGGCCGGCAAAATTTTGTGTTCGCCTTTGTTCACGGCTGGCGCCACGACGCGCAGATCGGTGACGAAAACGTCAGGAACGTCCGGCTCATGGCGGCGCACTTGACGAGCTTTCTGGAGCAGCGGTGCAGGAACAACGGCCGGTACTGCGGTGCTACCGTGACCGCGGTCTATGTCGGCTGGCGTGGTGCGCGCGTCGACGAAGGACGTCTCGGCCGATTATTCGGCGGACACTTCAGCGGTGTCACGTCGGCAATCAATGGCGGTCTTGCTTCGATGACCCTGTTCGATCGCAAGCCGGTGAGCGAACGGATCGCGCCCCCGGTGATTTCTGCGCTGCGGGCGATCGATCGCAGGATACGTTCCAAGGACGATCCTTCGAACTGGTTCGAGCAACCAAGGCTGATCGCTGTTGGACACAGCCTGGGAGGCAACGTTCTTGCCACCGGCGTCAAGGACAGCATGATCGGGATCGTGAACCGGCATCTCGATGAATTGCAAAAAGCCGCGAATGCATCCAACGCCGATCGAGAAAGGTTGCTGGTCAAACCTCCGTTTGGTGATCTGATAGTCCTTTTGAATCCCGCTGTCGAAGCCGAGAAGTGGACTTCGATCCAGCGCGCCTTTTCGCAGCGTTTGAATGCCGAGGCCGATTCCAAGGCCGTCCACGATGCCTACTCGTTTCGCCAGCCGCCAATCTACATGTCGCTGACTGCGGCGCATTCCTGGCCCGCGAACGGCATTCATCTTTCGGACATTAGCGGATTTGAAAAAGCGCAAAATCTCGACCCAACCCAAAAGAGCAATCGTTGCAAGGCAATCAGACCGCACGATAATGAATATAGGCCGAGCTACGAATACGATTCGGCGACCTACGATCTATTCTCGCTTTTCAAATTTGATTTCCGGCCCTTTGCCCAAACCGTCGAGGATTGGTCCGACCCCGATCCAAATGGCTGCAACGATCCAGATGTTGCTCCTGCGCCGAACCGGTTGCAGAGCAGGATTTGGAAAGGGCTTTCGGCAGCGCTGCGAAATGCGCCTTTTATGGACACCAATGTCGAACAGACGCGAACCATCGGCCATGTCGATCCGATGCGCTCGCCTTATGGTTTGCTCGTTGGCGACGAGAATGATCCTGCGACCTGGACTGGTGCGACCCATGAATTTTTGATAAATTCGAGAAGAAAGCAAAAGCCGCCAGAAGAGGCATCGAAGCCTTTCGATACCAGGCAATACGACACCGCTCGCTATATCGATGCAAGCTCGCCTAAAAAATCCGAATGCGCAGTTGTCGATAAATGGCTCTCGATGGTTCGTACCAGCGAGATATACGCACATAAGCAGAGAGGAAGTGGTGTCCTGGTCAATTGGGACAGCGCATGGTCGAGCACGAAAACGGGGCAAGCTCTTCCCGGAGAGCCCGGAAAACCCAATCTTACCAAGATCCGATCGAGGCCCGACGATATCAAGGATTATATCGAAGGTCAGTTTCGTCAGACCTTGTTTTTTTCCGGGATGAGATCGATCACGGGTGCGAACGATCCCTTCTGGAATGTGCGTGCCTTCGAAAGTGCTATGACAAACCACAATGGTTATGTTTCGTATCCCCTGATTTGCTCAATTTTTCAATTTGTCATGGACAAGATCACCGACGATGCCGCAGTTCCGGTTTCAAAACAGACGCCGTGAAAGGGCCGGCCTTCGCGGTTGGCTGATCGCGGGGCTGCTGGTGGGCTGGATCATGTCGGTCTTTGTGCCCGTTGCATTGGCACAAGCGCCTTCCTTGGAAAAGGACGCTGCGCCGGCCGTAGGGCAGGCGCCCGTAACCGCGCAGCAGATGCTCGACTATCGCCAGAAGCTGGCGGACTACACGACAGCTCGGCAAAAATTTGAAGCCGAAGCCGGCCCGTATTGGGCGTCGATCGCCGCCATGCGAAAGGCAAGAAATCTCAAGCGAAGCGGCGGGCAACCGATCGTACTCGAAGATTACGTTTTGACGCAGCCGCCGACCTACACCGGACCTCGGAAGCCGGTCGATCCCTCGGCGATTGTATCGGAAACGCTTCCGAATGCCTTGCCGGTGGTGGCCGATTTCCTGGCGAATGCCCTTGCGCAGTTCCAGTTTCAACCGCGGAAACCCAAGTCGGAGGTCGAGTTCAAGAAAGCCTATGCCAGGGTTGCCGCGGCAGCGGGATTGACAAAGGATCAGGCGGTTCGGATCTACGGCTTCGAAGCCGGCGGCAACGGAAAGTACGACGTTCAGGCTGGCCTTGAAGTCGACAAGCCCGGCGCCCATGCGATATCGACGGCGCGTGGCTACAACCAGCTTCTGACCACAAACAGCGTGGAGTTGCTGGCCGAGCAAGGGGACCAGTTCGTCAAAAGTCTCAAGGCGCGTGCTGCGGGAATGACGGGCCCACAGGAACTGGAGATGGAACGCAAAATTGCGACCCTTCAGGCCATGATTTCGGTTAGCCGATCAGTGCCGGACCAGTGGGCCGCTCACGAGCAGCTTGGCACAACGGCCGGGGGATTGGGCATTCATGCGTTAAATCTCGATCTCGATATTGGTCCGCTACTTCAAACCCAGAAGCTGGTGAACTCCGTCATATTTGCCAGGGCCAAGGGATACCAGGCTCCGTTGACCGCTGCCGAACTTGAGATGATGAACCTGACGGGTGATGGCAACGGATTCGACATGATTTCGATAGCGCAGGCCATTCGTTCCCAAGTCCCGACCTCCAATTTCTTCGCGCAGTCGGGCTATGAGCGCAACCCGGTCGCAATCAGGAACAACGTGGTTTCGGCGCTACTTGCTGCGACCGACAAGAAAATGGACATCGAGGCCGAACTGCCGGGCGCAAGGGACCTGGCATCGGTCTTTTGAAGGACAATCCCGCTGTTTCGGATAGGGTCTCTAACGGAGGCGTGATCTCATAGCGCAAACGACGTTCGCGTTATCGGGCGGATGGTCTATAAGGCCGTCGAATTCCTACAAAACCGCCGGCCATGAGATCACGGATCACCTCAGTCATTAGCGAACGACCCAAGCGAACCACGGCCATGGCGGGTTTGTCTTTTGCCGTGGTGCTGGCTTTGGGCCTGTACGGCGGCGCTGCGCGCGCCCAGAGCGTGGCCAAGTCAATACCCGACAAGCCCGCGCCGCAGGCTGCGCCGCAATCGGTGCCCGGATTCTGGGACCCGAGGCGGCGTCCGGACCGGCCCGATCTGTCTCGCCTCACCGTGATCCGGTTTCTCACCGAGACTGACTATCCGCCTTTCAATTTCACCGGCCCTGACGGCAATCCCGCCGGCTTCAACGTCGATCTGGCCAGATTACTTTGCGACCAGATCAAGGTCACCTGCACCATCCAGATGCGGCGGTTCGAGACGCTGCTCGATGCGATCGCGAGCAACCGCGGCGACGCCATCATCGCCTCGCTGGCGGTGACGCCGCAATTGCGCGCCCGGCTCGATTTCACCGATCCCTATTACCGGGCGCCGGCGCGGTTCGTGTCGCGGCGCGACGCTGTCATGCCGGAGGTTCGTCCGGAATATCTCGAGGGCAAGAAGGTCGGCGTCATCGCCGGCTCGTCGCACGAGGCCTATCTCAAGACGATGTTCACCGACGCCGAATTGCAC
>Ga0182024_10020177_pt1 | contig 12196 bp, 5 predicted proteins | sample P32metaG_FD_120480 | JGI IMG/M metagenome (GOLD analysis project Ga0182024, IMG submission 120480) | Permafrost microbial communities from Stordalen Mire, Sweden - P3-2 metaG (Illumina Assembly) | ecosystem: Environmental > Terrestrial > Soil > Wetlands > Permafrost | place: Sweden: Stordalen...
ACCACGGGTCGGCAATCGCGATGAACTCCACCCCGACCAACTTCATGGCTTTGCCCACCGGCTCGTAGATCAGAGCTTGCGGTTCTTCGGCATTGAGTTGGCCGCCGCTGACCAGGGCGCCATTGATGTAGTGCACGCCCATGGCGCCCATATCCGGCCCGGTAACGCATCCAAAGGCCGGCTCGTATCCGGCGGCAGTGGCCGCGTTTACGTCGACGAATCGCTCGGTAGCTTCGCGAACGATCTGCACCAGGTTGGCCGGGGCGGCTTGCTCTTGTTCGGAATCGCCGCCCCCCGTACCTGCTGCGAGTAGCGGCCCGGCCGCGGCAAGACTGCTGAGCAATCCCAAGCGCAGGATGCACAAGGTTGATTTGTGGAGCAGGGTCATACGGGAGGTTGTCATAGGTTCTCCTTGTAAATCGGTTTGTGTGAACATTTGCTGCCTGCGATCCGTGCCTGGGTCTTCATAACGTCCTCCTGATTGTTGGATCGCTTTGCTCATGTGGCTCATACTGCCGCAGCTGACCTTGACTAGACAATGGCGAACGCCTGAAGAATGTCTTACGCCAAATGAATTCGTAACCTGCTGTAAATACACCGGTTGCCGGAGAGTCGCTCAGCCAGTGTAGAATTGCGCATCCTTTAGGTAGGGCGCTCTTATGCGATCCGACCCAGCCAAAGTTCCCAGCCAACTCCGCCTTGGGGAGAACTTCGAACTTGACCTGCGCTCGTATGAACTGCGCCGCGCCGGCCGGGTTCTCAAACTTGAACGCATTCCTATGGAGTTGCTGCTGCTGTTTGTGGAGAAGAAGGGCGAGCTGGTCACCCGCGGCCAAATCATCGAGAGAATCTGGGGCAAGGATGTCTTCCTGGATACGGACAACAGCATCAACGCTGCCGTCCGCAAGATCCGGCAAGTGCTGAAAGATGACCCGCTTCACCCGCGCTTTTTGCAGACCATCACCGGCCGGGGATACCGGCTCATTGCTCCTGTTGTAGAAGCTCTTCCTGCTCCCGCCGAAGTTGCCGCTCTGCCGCAGGCCGCGGCCGGGGAGAAGAACTTGATCGGCAAGCAGATCTCCCACTATAGGATCCTGTCGGAACTGGGTGCCGGCGGAATGGGAGTGGTGTACGAAGCGGAGGATATCCGCCTGGGACGCCGGGTCGCTCTGAAATTCCCGCCAGAAGAGCTGGTACGTGACCAGAGAGCGCTGCAGCGGTTTGAGCGCGAGGCACGCCTCGCCTCCTCCTTGAATCACCCGAACATCTGCACCATTTACGAAGCGGAAGAACACGATCATCGGCCGGTGATTGTCATGGAGTTGCTGCAAGGGGAGAGCCTGAAGCAGCGAATGAGCGAGGGGGCAATCTCCACCGACGAGCTTTTAGATTTCGCGATTCAGGCATCCGATGCCCTGGCAGCGGCGCATGCCAAGGGGATCATTCACCGGGATATAAAACCCGGAAACATTTTCGTCGTTGGGCATTCGCGGCTAAAGATCCTGGATTTCGGAGTGGCCAAGGTGTGCAGCCGTGAGGTTGCTGACGACCAGGCCGAGGATGAATCGCTCACTCTCGACGGCATTATCCTGGGTACGGCTTCTTATATGTCTCCGGAGCAGGTGCGCGGAGAAGAGATTGACGCGCGCAGCGACGTGTTTTCCTTGGGCGTTGTGCTTTACGAAATGGCAACGAACCAACAGCCCTTCGTAGGCAAGAACCGTGCGCTGATCATGAATGCCATCTTGAACGCGCAGCCGGCCGCTGCCAGCAGCGTGAGTCCTTCCTCACCGGCCGCTCTGGATGCAATCATCGCCAGGGCGCTGGAAAAAGACCTTGAAAAGCGCTTCCAGAGTGCGGCCGATATTTGCTCGGACTTGAGGCGACTCAAAGGGCAGAGGGAAAAAGACCCCGCGACTGCTACTAATACTGAGCCGTCGAGGCCAAGCCACCTACGCTACCTCTCTACCCTCGGTCAGGAACCTGCAGCTATCCACGAGCGCTTCTCAGAGAAGCACGCTGAGCAGTTGGAAACCCTCCGGGCCAACCTTCCGGTGCAGCGAACCGGCTTTGTGGGGCGGGAGAAAGAAGTAGCTGCAGCCCAAGAACTCCTGTTGCGAGATGCGCGCCTGGTCACGGTCACGGGTCCGGGCGGGATCGGCAAGACGCGTCTCGCCGTGCAGGTGGCGACTGGCCTGGTCGAGCGCTTTCCCGGTGGCACTCACTTTGTTCCGCTCGCCTCGCTCAGCGATCCGGGCTTGATTGCATCTGTGATTGTTCAAACGTTGGGGATCCGGGAAGGGGGACCGCAGTCGCCGCTCGAAGTACTCAAGCAGAATTTACAAGATTCTTTGCGCGCCCCGATGCTGCTGGTACTGGACAATTTCGAACACCTGGTTCAGGCGGCCCCGACCGTAGCGGATCTCCTCGCCATCAGTCCCCATCTCAAAATCATGGTGACGAGCCGCGAAGCGCTGCACGTGTACGGAGAACATGAATTTCCCGTGCCGCCGCTTATGCTCCCGGATGTCCGATCCACGCCGCCTGTTGAGGCCCTATCGCAGTACCCTGCGGTCGCGCTGTTCGTGCAGCGCGCCGTCGCGGTCAAGCCGGATTTCGGCCTTACCCGGGAAAACGCGCCCGCGGTCATTGAGATTTGCGCCCGATTGGATGGCCTGCCTCTCGCGATCGAACTCGCCGCCGCCCGGGTCAAAGTTCTTTCCCCCTCTTCCCTGCTCGCTCGCCTGGCGAGCCGCCTGCAGCTATTGACTGGCGGCTCACGTGACCTGCCGCAGCGGCAGCAGACCCTTCGCGCCGCCATAGACTGGAGCTACGATCTTCTGACCGCCCCGGAGCAAAAGCTTTTCAGAAGATTATCGGTGTTCGTGGGCGGGTGCAGTCTGGAGGGCGCGGAAGCTGTGTGCGACACCAAGGGCGATCTCGATCTAGACCTGCTTGACGGTGTAGCGTCGATGGTAGACAAAAGCCTGGTGCAGCAGATCGACCGGGCGACGGGTGAATCGCGGTTCGTGATGCTGGAAACGATCCGCGAGTACGGTCTGGAAAAACTGGCGGCAAGCGGCGAAGAGGCGTCGACCAGGCGCGCCCATGCCGCCTATTGCCTGGTGCTGGCGGAAGAAGAGCCTACAGGGAAGAGCGGGGAGGAATGGCTGGAGCAGTTCGCGTTTGAACATGCCAATTTTCGGGCTGCCCTGGAGTGGCTGATGGAGACCGGAGGTGCGCAGTGGGGCCTGCGTCTCGGCGCAGCCCTGTTTCGCTTTTGGGAGATGCGCGAATATTTCGCCGAAGGAAGGGACGCACTGGGCAAGCTACTGAAGCTTCCGGGCGCGGCCGTCCCCAACAAAGCACGCGCCCGCGCCCTTTTTGCCGCAGGCGCGCTCGCCAGCGAGCAGGGAGATTACGCCGCGGCGGATGCGCTGACCGGAGAAAGCCTGGATATCGCGCGCCAGTCAGGCGACAAGCAGGCCGCCGCCGTCTCTCTCAACGCGCTCGCGGTCACTGCTCGCGATCGGGGCGACCTGCCGGTTGCCCGCTCTCTTTTCGAAGAAAGCCTGGTGCTGTGGAGAGAAACGGGCGACCAGAAGTCGGTTGCTCGTTCTCTCAGTAATCTGGCGAATATCGTCAAAATGCAAGGGGACAATGCCGGCGCTGGTTCGCTATACGCGGAGGGTCTCTCCATCTTCCGAAGGATCGGAGATTCGACCGGCGTCGCCTGGTCGACGAATTACCAGGGCGATGTTGCACGCGATCAGGGTGACTCCGCAGCGGCGCGGACGTTGTACGAACAGGGCCTGGCACTTTTTCGGGAACTCGACGACCGGTGGGGAATTGCGGGCACGCTCGCTGATCTGGGAAGCTTAGCGAGCGAACAGGGAAATTTTCCCACAGCGAACTCGATGTACCGGGAAAGCATGAAACTCTTCCAGGAACTGGGCCATCAACGCGGAATCGCCCGTCTGCTGGAATATTTCGCATGCTCAGCGGGCGCTCAACTCGAGAGCGAGCGTTCGCTGCGGCTTGCGGGCGCTGCCGCTGCGCTGCGCAAGAATATTGGCGCTCCGCTCACGCCGGCGGAAGGAGCCAAACTGGAAGCAAGTCTGCATTCGGCGCGGCAGGCATTGACCGACACAGCAGGCGACGCGGCCTGGTTACGAGGCTGGGACACGCCGGTCGAGAAAGCAATTGAAGAGGTACTGGTGCCTGAGTCTCGATCCCCCTCCCATCAGCGAACGACATCGTGGACGCGCTGACGCGGGCACGAAGCAAATCCGAATGCCCTCGAAAGGTTCAGCCACCGCCTACTCTGCGCTTGTGGGGTCGAGAAGCCGCCGTACGGCGGAGACGCGATTGGCAGGCAGGCCGACGCGCCGGGCGTGTTCCCGGATGGTCTCCTCGTCCGGTGCAAGGTAGACGCAGTACACCTTGTCACCGGTTATGTAGCTATGAAGCCACTGGATCCGGGGGCCCATTCCCTGCAGAATGGCGACCGAATTCTGCGAGACTTCCCGCAATTGGGAGTCGGATAAATTTCCCGCTCCCGGAATTTCACGCTCGATGACAAATTTGGGCACGGGCAATCCCCCTATGCGCACATATCTTAGCATATGAATGGATCGTCCGGCATGCACCGGCATTTACCGGGCTTTCAGAATGGGAGCGTACTTCCTGGGAAAAACTCTATCGGCCATCGCGTTAACCCGGATATGTACTCGTCATAGTATCAAAGCTCGTCTTCAGAGGCAGGTCAGATCGAGATCTTCACAAAGCCGGATGGAGAGAAATTCCATGGAGCGCAGTTCTGGATCGTCAGCGAGGGGGCTGCGGAAGGACGTCGCACAGCGGGCTGGTTCCTGGGGCACGGTCCGAGTCCCAGGGAGCTCCCACGAACGAGCCGGGAGTAGTTAGATTTGGGCGGATTAGTTGATCCATGCGACGGCGCCCCGGTCGACGGCAGGAAGCGTGAACTGCATCTGACGGGCCCGATGCTTTCCGGAGATCACCGACTCAACTCCGAGGAATGGAAGGATGTGGAGTTGCGCACCCGCGGGCGCTTCCAACGTGATCTGTATGTCATGTTGCGTGCGCGGCGTCGCTACCTCGCCGGCCCTCAGGCCATCGAAGTTCGCGAGGAATATGTATTGGCGCGTGCCGATCGTTGCCACGTGGGCTACAAGGTTTCGTGATGCCGTGACTACGACCTTGCCGGAGAGGCGGAAAGAACGGAGGAAATCGGTCGCCGCGGGGGAGTCGGGGCTATTGAAGTCCGCTTCCGCAGTCTTTAAGTAAGCACGCTCTGGCGCATCCGGATAGCGAACCGCGTTGCGCAGATCGTTTAACTTTGTGTCGGATTGGCCAGTCAAGATCACTCGGCCTCCCTGCTCAACAAACCGGCGTATAGAGCTTGATTCCGCATCGCTCACGACGCGGACGTCGGGGAGAATGAGTACCTGCCGATCAAAACTATTCACCGTGCGCGGGGTCACAATCCTGAATTGGATATGATTCCGCAGCAAAAGCAGCAGTACGCCTCGATACGAAGCGACAAAGTCTCGGGGATAGAAGTTGCGCGTGGTGTCAGAGAAGTACACGCCGACCTCACCAGTGGGCTCGCGGTGCACAGCGAAAATATCTTCATGAGCAGCAACCCATTTAAAGATCTGGATGCGCGTCGCCATGTCATTCGAGCCGGACATGACGTGCCCTTTAGCGTCCCAGAGATTCGCACCCGCCATTAACTCCGACATAGCCAGATTGAGCATGGCATCACGAGGGGCAACATGCGGCGCCCCATCCCAGGAGTAGTTGAGAATCCATGTCGGCTTGTCGCCGGCGAAGGCACGAAAGCTGCGAATGCCAACCTGGTATTGGAACCAGTCCAGCGGTGTGCGCGAGGCTGCCGTGTGATCTTGGGCCTCACCGAATTCGTATTCATGTGCTATCGCGTCTACCTGGGGATAGAGTTGGTAGACATCCGCGCCCACCCGCGGCGCCTCCGCTTCGATACCAGGATATATCTCAGGGATAAGCGATATCGACGGGTTGACAGTGATAGCGTTCCTGCGGATCTCCGCGAGAAAGTCGGTGATGGTCTGAATGCGGAACTCAACCCACTTGCGAAAGCCTGGATCAGCAGCATCCCCCAGCTTTACGTCCTTGCGCGCATCGAGTCCAGTTTGCGCGCGGAACGCCGCGACTGTGTTGTCGTCGAAGCTGGCCCAGCTATCTTCCCATCCAGTGAAGTGGGTCATCCAGTAGGGGATGTCGACGTAAATACCATCGATGCCGGCAGCTGCGATCTGGCGGATACGCTCCATGTACATCTTGCGCCAATCTGCTGCATAGGGACTGACCCACACGTCCTCTTCCCCTTTGGCTATCCAGAACGCGGCCTTGGTATCGAAAACCGCCGGCTGGCCGGAGAGCTTACGCTGCAACCACTGCGGGTGCTCTTTGGCCAAGGTATGCGGGCTGTCCGCATGGGCGGAGATACATTCGAATCCTGCGATGTAGACGAACGCCTTATTGTTTACCCGATGGGCCGCAGCGGCGACAAGCCGGATGGCCTCCAGTTTTTCGCTGGGATTCCAAAGGCTCTCGTACCGGCCGGGAATGTCATTATCCACTTCGATTCCGTAGACGCCGCTGGCCTGTGCCTGCTGAACAATCTGTTCAGCATTCTTAGAGGTCAACGGGTAGGCGGCGATGCGCACCTTCTGCAGCCAGGCGCGATCGGCCTGCTGGGCGGGGAGCGATCTGGTGGTCGACAAAAGCACGGCGACGGAGAGAAGGTAAAGGAGCGGCGCTTTCTTAGTCGCGCGTTGCATCATCTGGATTACTTGCCTTCCCACGTGGCTACTGGAACAAACGAATGATTAGAATTCGTACCTGGCGCCCACCTGCATGTTCCTGGGGAGCGCTCCGCCTGCGGTACTGGAGATAATGCCAAAGGTGGAGTCTCCATACCCGTAGTCGGGCAGCCCGAACCGTTCTGTATTCGTGCAGTTGAGGCACTCTCCGTGAATCTCCAGATGGCCGCCTCGATCGCCAAACTTGTAAATCCGTTCGACACTGACATCGGTGTTGTGGATGCCGTCGCTGCGGAGCTGAGAGAAATAGCGCGGAGCACTGCCTGCTTGCTGGTCGCCCGGGTCGGCGAAGCAGTTGGCGTTGATATAAGGCATGCCATATTCCGCAGCCGCATGAATACTGATGCCAGTGGTCAACGACTGATTAGCCGGACAGGTAACATTCGGCCGCTGGTTGCCGTCGGCGATGCGGCCATTGCTCATCGCGATGTCGAGCGGCTGTCCGGTCTGAAAGGTGGTAAGTGTCGTAAGTTGCCACCCACCAACGAGGGTGTTCAAGGCGCGATTCATGTTCGCGCCTATCAAGGATCCGCGGCCTATCGGTAGTTGCAGTACGGCAGCAATTACAAAGCGATTGGTCGCATCATTCGCGCTCACCGACCATTCGGCCTTGAGATTATCCAACTCTTGCGGATTTCCGTTGTTCAAGGTGCCGACAAACGCATTAAACCCAGTGGACGAGTTGTCGGTATTCTTCGACCACGTGTAGTTGCCCTCCAGATTGACAAAGCGCCCTGCCCGCTTTTGGAAGACAACCTGCAAGGCGTTGTACCACGATTGCGCGATGAGTCGCGCCAATCCCTGAAAGGCTCCGTCAAATTGCGGGTACGGACGCAGTAGGTTGAGCAGCGGCAGTTGGGCATCGCCGTAGCGCGACTCCGGCTCGTTGAAGATGGCGCCTGGTCCGCTGAAAAGGCCCTGAAACGGGTTATCCACCAGGTTGGCCAGGTCCTCACTGGTGTATTGACTGCGGACCGCGGAAGGAATGAAGTTGCGATTGCTGGTGCTCGAATAGCCGCCCCAGGGAAGGTGGGTGCTGTGATTCGCCGAGTAGTTGATACTGACGACAACATTGCCCGGGAACGCCTGCTGAACGCCTAAATTCCATTGGTAGATCTCAGCATTTCTGGCGGCGCCAGTGTCGAGATTGTTGCCATTGGACAGGCCCCACTCCGCGAGTGCGCCGTACTTGGTGCCTTGCGGTTGCTCAATACCAGTGGGGAAAGGATTCTCGAGCGTGGCCGACCGCGTCAGATAGCCATCCTTGGTGAAGAAGACCGCAGGGCTCGCGGTAAAGGCGGTGCCGGGATATTGGTAATTGGTAGCGACGCTCATGCCGTAGTAGACACCGGCGCCTCCGCGGATAACGAGCTTGTCATTCGCCAGATAAGCAAAACCGAGACGCGGAGCAACGTTGTTCCAATCCGTTGGCACGCTTCGCTTTTTGCTGCTGGCAAAGATGGTTGTACCCAGCAGATTGCCGTTGATACCAGGAACGCCAATGCCACTGCTGCCGGTAAAGTCGCTGAACTGTGAATTGTTATGCCGCTCGTTGTATGGGGTGCTCCACTCGTAGCGCAACCCGAGGTTGAGGGTCAATTTCTGATTGACGCGCCAGTCATCCTGAACGTAGAAGCCGGTTTCTTTGGACTTGTCGGCCACCGATTGCGTAACGTTGATACTTCCTGAATCTCCGTAGCCCAGGAGCAGCCCGGCGAAGGAGTTTCCCTGGATGCCGTTATCGGTGTCGTACGGGATCTGCGCAGTGACATCCTGATCGAAGCTGAAGTATCCGTTGGGATAATTAGGCTGGAAGAAGTTGTTATAAAAGAGCCGCTGCTCGCCGCCGAACTTGAGAGTGTGTTGCCCCTTGGTCCAGGAGAAGGCGGAGGAGTAATTGGCCAGGGTGTGGGCGAATTTCGTGTCAACACAACACTGATCGTAAATTGACGTCCAGGGTGCTTCCGGCATGATGATGGAGGGCATGCGCACCACGCCGTTCTGTTCCAGGTAGCTGGGAAAGCCGACCGAGGTGGGACTTGGGTAATTCGTATGGCTGGGCTGGGAGACGCGATCCAGCCCCGCCGTTACCGTCCATAGGGTATGCGCGGTCGGCGTATAGGAATAGATCACTCCATCGTTGAAGACACGCTCGGTGTACGCGAGGCCGTCGTTGAACTCGCCGTCGCCAAAGACTGTGGGCGTGGAACCGTTAGCAAAGACGTTGCTATAGCGGCCCGAGAGCGTTGACTTATCGCTGAAGTGCTGGTCGATCTTGACATCGAATTGCTCGGTTGTTGCCGTCGATAGAATGACTCTTCTATAGTTGTTCGCGCCCGAGACGGCATCGCCGGGGGTGTTGGGTTGTGGATATAACTTGAGAATTGCCTGTCCCACCGGATCGATTTCCGAGCCGGGAATCACGTTGTTTGCGTACGCGGGCCGAGTGTAGGCGACTGGGTCGATCTGGAATGGATCAAAGATCTGATTTTGGACCGGATTACCGTTCTGGTCGTAGGTCATTGCCTGGGAGAAATCACCGCCGATCTGCGCAGCCGTTGGAACGGTGGCAACGATATTCACCGGGTTGCTGGAGATGACAGTCTCAAAATCTGCGAAAAAGAAGGTCTTGTTTTTGACAATCGGACCGCCGATCGAGGCGCCAAACTGATTCTGGGAATGGCCAGGTTTCGGGCCGCTGTTGAAATAGTCGCGCGCATCGAAGATGGAGTTCTGATTGAACTCATACGCGCTGCCGTGCAGGGAGTTCGTTCCGGACTTCATGACCTCATCAATCACGGTGCCGCCGTTGTTGCCGTACTCCGCGGAAAAGCTGTTGTTCTGCACCTTTACTTCCTGCAGGGCCTCGACCGTAGCCTGGTAATAGATATTTGAGGTACCGCCCTCTCCCTGCTCCGGTGCGGTGGTGAGGGTGCCGTCAAGGCGAATTTCGGCAGTGGAATTTCGCTGCCCATTGGAAACGAAATTTGTTCCCGCAGGATACGAGTCGTTGATACCCGAGCCAGCGCTTTCAGTCACGCCGGCGGCGAGGAAGGCGAGTCCGAAGGGATCGCGATTTTCCAGCGGTATCTGGGTCAGATATTTTTCGCCGATGTCTGTTCCCAGGGTGGCATTGTCGGCGTCGAGAAGCACCGGCACCGACTGCACGGTGACGCTGGTGTTGGTTCCGGCAGGCACCAGGGTTACGTTCAACGTTGTCTGCTGATTGACGGCGAGAACGATTCCGGGTTTCTCTACCGGCCCGAAGCCAGGTGCTTCAATCAGCATGCGGTAATTGGACGCGGGCAGCGCAGTAAAAACATAGAGTCCGTGATCGTTGGACACGGTCTTTTGCGAGACGTTGGTGCCGGTATCCGTCAAAGTCACGCTAGCGTGAGGGATAACGGCCCCCGAGGAATCGGACACGGTGCCGCGCATTTGCGCCTGATCGCTCGACTGCGCGTTGGAGGAATGGGTAAAGCAGCAAAGACCCAGAATGAGGAGAAAGATGCGGAACCCACGAAAAGATCTCACGTAAGCGCCTCCCGCTTCAGGTTTCCGATTTACGTTCTCTTGTGTTGCGTAAGCTAGTGTTTATTTGCTTTTAACATGCGTGTCAAGGAAAAAAGGTTTCGCAAACCCATCGTTCTTGACGCAAAGCGAAAGCGGAACCATATCGGCCGGTACCGTTACGGAGCGGCCGGTGTCCCAAGGACGTACCCGGACCATGGATCACCCTTCGCCCGGCACCTTCGAAACCTGTCAATTGATTCGGTTGGGTGTTTGCGGAGTCTTACGATATACTTTCGCAGCGACTCGGGTTGGTACCGTTCGGGAACAGAGAGCGGGCAACCCTGGAAAGGAACGGGAGTTTTCAGGAATGTCAGAATCGCTTCATATGTCAGCGGGAGTTGATCGCCCCGACCAACCCATCTATACCTTGCCGGAGATTCTTCAGCAACCGCTTCTGTGGCCGACTACGGTGGCGTGCGTTCGCACTGCTTCTGAGCAAAGGGATCTCACTCCCCGGCTCCTGCAGATGCGTGTTTTGCTGACGGGCGCCGGCAGTTCAGCCTATGCGGCTTCGGCGGTGGCGTCGGCATGGCCACGCGCCATTGCTGTTCCCACCACGGATCTACTCGTCGATGCGGAACGCTACCTGCTGGATGTGGGTGCCGTCATCTCCTTAGCCCGTTCGGGCGATAGCCCGGAGAGTGCCGCAGTCGTTGAGCGGGTGCGCACGTTAGGTCCAACGATTATCCAGCTGGCCATCACCTGTAACAACGAGAGTCTGTTGGCGCAATCCGGACTGGATAGTCTCATCGTCCTCGATCCTCGGACCAACGATCGCAGCCTGGTGATGACCGGGGCATTTTCAAATCTTGTGCTCGCGGGTATCTCGTTGGCTCAGCCCCATTCCGCGGCCCAACACGTCGATCTGGCGAGTGAGCGCGCACAGGCGTTGCTGCCCGTTTTGGATAAGGAGTGTCAGCGCATTGCCGCCGGCGCGCGTGACCGTATCGTTGTGCTGTGTTCCTCGCCGCTGCTGGGGTGGGGCCGCGAGGCCGGGCTCAAAATATTGGAAATGACAGCTGGCAGCTTTCCGGTAGTCACGGAAACCTATCTCGGTCTCCGCCACGGTCCCATGTCTTTCGTAAGGCCGGATACGCTGGTCCTGTGTCTACTCTCGAGCGATCCGACGCGCCGGCTCTACGAGGTCGACCTCATCCATGAGCTGCGATCCAAAAGGCTTGGCTACCTGGTGGGCATCGCCGGCCCAGGCGAGCAGGCCAGTGGGTTTGACGACGTAATCCCCGCCGTGCTGCCTGACGCGCCTGACGATTTGCGCACACCGTTCGAGATCCTGATCCCGCAATTGCTCGGATACCACCTAAGCCTTCGCCTGGGGCTGAATCCCGACAATCCGAGTCCTGAGGGAGTGATCAACCGCGTGGTGCAGGGCGTCAAGATCCATACTGCCTCCTAGCGGGATCAGGCAGGGGAGAATCTCTCCGCCGCATTGTCTTCCTCGTCATGCATGGAAATCGCGCGTCGCCTGGATCAGAACAACCGCAGCCTAGACCTGCTGACGGAGGTTGGGACGCAGTGTGAGCGAGCCGTCATCGTTCAGCTTCTGGTGACAAGCCCACCGCACGGGATAGCGCATTCCCTTTACTTCAATCTCAGCTCTAAGTTTCAATCCTTTCCAATCTATGACGTTCGGAAGCACGAACTGTGCCTGCCGAATCTTGCCCGGCAACGGGTAGCCGGCGTCCAGACAACCGCTCTTGAGTACCTTTCCGTCCTGG
>Ga0182024_10020178_pt1 | contig 12196 bp, 12 predicted proteins | sample P32metaG_FD_120480 | JGI IMG/M metagenome (GOLD analysis project Ga0182024, IMG submission 120480) | Permafrost microbial communities from Stordalen Mire, Sweden - P3-2 metaG (Illumina Assembly) | ecosystem: Environmental > Terrestrial > Soil > Wetlands > Permafrost | place: Sweden: Stordalen...
CGCTCTACACTGGGCGCTCCGCGGAGAGGTGGCCGAGCGGCTGAAGGCACTCGCCTGCTAAGCGAGTATGGGGCGAAATCTCCATCGCGGGTTCGAATCCCGCCCTCTCCGTCGACCGGTGGCGCCGACACGGCAATGCAGGCCTGGGGTTGGTGTGCGCATCCGCGCGTCCTTTTCGTCCGGAGGCGGAGCGCAGCGCGTCGCGTCGCGACGCTCCCATGCACGCGGAAGCAGTCACGAGATCGAGTGCGCGCTGCGCGCCTCCTTTCAGCGGCAAAAGGGGCGATCGGCGCTCCGCCGCCTGCGAACTACGATGCGCCGCGCGCGGCCCGCCGGGCCGGACGGCGCGTAGCATCAGTGAGCGTCAACCCCGAGTCCGCTAGCGAGAGAGGCCAGTCTGCTGATGTCCACCGTCACGGTTCCCCGCTCAAACGTCACCGTCGAAGAGGTGAGCGCTGTGCTTCGCAAGGACCTGGGATCCCGCTACGGCGTCACGCCCTCGATGACGTCGAGGGGCTTTGCGAAGGAAGTCCCAGGTGATGCGAATACGCTGCTCGTCAGCGGCAGCTGGTTTCAGCGGGCGAACATACGGATCATTCCCGGCCCCGACCGCACCGAGATCGACGTCAGTCCCGGCGCCACCTACCCGGGGCTAATCCGTCTCATCGACCGGATCGGGATAGCACGGAAGGTGCATCAGATACTCGAACACGCTCCCGAACTTGCCGGGTCGAGTTGAATGACCGGAATTGACGCCCCTCCACGGACAGTCCGTCCCGAAGGGACGGCGAATCCCCTTGACCCAGCGACTCGCCCGTCACGGCGACCCCGACTCTCGCTCCGCCGAAATGCGAACGCGTCCGTGATGGCGTCTCAACCGCTCGCCTAGCGCGAGTAGGGGTCACGCAGCCCGCTCTCGCTTACGCCCACACTCCTCTCGCGCGCACTCCCTTCTCCGGCCAAGCGCTGGCGCACTGGACGAGTTGCGAGGCCGTGAGCTTCTACTCATGAAGTCCCGCTTTGCTCTTCGCAGGGGTTGCGCGATCGCGGTGGCTGGCTATTGGGCGGGACGGCGCTCGTAGAGGTACATGGCCCAGAGGTAGGCGGCGATGGTGATGGCCAGGCACCACAGGATCGCGGTTGTGGCAGTGGTGCCGACGTGTAGGAATCCGTCGACTCGAGGGTCCTGACGAGCTAGACATTGCGCGGAAAGCGAGTCTCTGAACCGCGAGGCAACCGCGACCGCGTTGGACGAGTACCAGTGCTCTCGCCCACGCTGCACGGCGCTCCTGCTGGTGGGTGAGAGCGCGCATGAGACGTTTCTGGATCGTGGCTGGGAGCCGGCATTCCCGCGCGGTTGCGATCACCCGTTCGTGGCCGTCGGCCGACCCCTCCTGCGGGCTGAGCGCAGGCTCTAACGCGACTGCATAGGCCTCGAAACGCGGCCGCCAGGCTCGACATGCGTCCGCTTTGTGCGCCGGTCATCGCGCACGACGATGGAGGTGCCGATCGGGACAGAGCGGCGGCCCCCGCGAAATCTCTCGGTTGGGAACGGGCCGCCTACGAACGCGTCGAGTTTGCGCGAGAACGGAAGCTCCTGTGAATCGACTGTCATCAGATACCTTTGTCCACTGGCGGCGCACGACGGCCGTGCTGGCCGCGACCACGGCGCTTGGGCTCGGCGGTGCTGCGGCGGCCCAGGCTCAGGTTGCGTTTCCGACTCCGGGCAGCATGACGGTGACCGGCGTGCCCCTGAAGGTGCGGGCGGGCCACACCTTCACGCTCCACGAAATGCTGCCGCTGGCGGTTTTCAACGGGAAGTTCGCGCTTCAGAGTGAGTCCCCATCCGGAGTGTGGCAGACGCTGGTTTCGGCTCCGCCTCGCCCGCGAATTGCCTGGCTGCACTGGAAGGTCCGGGCCGCGTTGCGCGGCTCGCACCTGACCGTGCGCTACCTGCTGATCAGCGGTGCCCAGATGCTCGCTGTCAGTCCCAACTACACGATGAGCGTGACCTCATGACCACGAAGTGGTCGCGCTCAACGTTGAATCTGCCGTCCTCGAGCGCCCGACGTTGGACACTGTGCGCGCTCACGGCGGCCGTCATAACGCTCTGCACGTGCACGAGCTCGATCGCCGGCGCCGACGTCAGCCACGTAGGCTGGCCGCACACCGTCACCGTCGCGTTCGCGGCCAGCGCCGGGCAGGTGTTGGTTGGCACCGACGGCAACGACATGCTGCTCGGCGGGCCGGGTTCGGACACGATCTACGGCGGGCCGGGCAACGACATCATCTGGGGCGACCAACACCCCGTTCCCGACAACCCCGGCACCCAAATCGACAATCTCTACGGCGGACCGGGCGACGACTGGATCTATACGAGCCACGGAACGAACCACGTGTACGCCGGTTCCGGCAACGACCACGTGTTCGCCTACTTCGGCCACGGCACGATCGACTGTGGATCCGGCAATGACGTCCTCACCCTCGATAAGTCGACCGAGCACGCCTACACGGTGACCAACTGCGAGGTCATCCGGATCGGCTATCCCTGATCGGGCTGGGCGACAGGATGATCCGCGTTGCCAGCACGCACGCGGATCACCGCCTGGCGCCCGCGACTCGCTTGCCGCTTTCAATGGTGTGAGGCGCCCAGATCTCGACGCATGCTCTCGCCCTCAGCAGGCATGGCGAGCAACCCAGGCGCTATCGCTGCTTCTCGTCCGGAGGGGTGGTCTCGGACCTCGCCACCGACGTGTTTGCTCGCGTCGGAAAGTAGTGGTGGTGGGGTGTGTGTGTGTGTTTGGCTGCGCTCGGCGCGCTGAATCGGCGTGAGCTGGCGCGGCTCGTCCTGGTGCGTACTCTCCGGCGTGTGAATTCCAAAGCGCGGCTGCTACAGAGATTTGACCTCGCGCCGGCGCTGATCGTCAGCGGCGAGCCGATGGGGGTATGGTGAGCCAGCGCGCGGGGCACCTCAAGGCCGGGCAGCTGGGGACGGCGGACGTGACGGCGTCGACGGTCGCCAACATCGGGCCGGGGATCGACTTTTACTTTGCGTTCGGGGTGATCGCGCTTACCGCCGGCGTGGCGGCCCCGTTGACGATTCTCGCGGCGGGCGTGGCTGTCGCGCTACTTGCCTTCGTGGTGGCTGAGTTCACGAAGGCGGAGCCCTCGGCGGGAAGCTTCATCACCTACGTCGAGACCTCGCTCGGCGCGAGGGCGGGTGTTGTGACAGCCCTCCTGGTCGCGGTTGGGTACACCGTGGCGATCGCGGGGGTGTTCACGATGTCGGGCGGCATGCTGGCGATGACCCTGGACCACTACACCTCGTGGCACCCAGCCTGGGAGCCGCTGACGCTCGTGCTGACGGTCGGCGCGATCTGGCTGACAGCGCGCGGCGTCAGGCTTTCGACCACCTCGGTGGGCCTGGCTGTCCTGGCGCAGGTTGCGATCATGCTCATCGTCTGCATCGTCGTGCTCGTCGACCGGCGCGCCCACCTGTCGGCCATCCCGTTCTCCTGGGCGCACCTCAGGGGTGGCCTTAGCGGCCTGTCCGCAGGCTTCCCGCTCGCCCTCTACATGTTCATTGGCTGGGAGAACGGCCCAGCGCTCGCCGAGGAGTGTCGCGATCCGAGGCGCACCGTTCCGAGAGCCCTCTACATATCGGTCGCGATCGGTGCCGCCCTGTTCGTCTTCTTCGCCTATGCCACCGTCACCGGCTTCCATTACGACGTCTCCTCGATCGGTCGCTCATCGGTCCCGTTCCTGAGCGTCGCTGACCACTATCTCGGCGGAACGGCTGTCGTGGCCTGGGTCGCCGGCATCGTCTCCGTGCTCGCCACCCTGGTCGCTGCCACGAACTCCCAAGCGCGCATGCTCTTCGACGGCGGCCGATCCGGGCTCCTCCCGGCATGGCTCGGACACGTCCGACCACACGTCGACACGCCCGTGAACGCGTTGTTGGGTATGGCGGGCGTTGGGCTCGGGATCATCGCGGTCTGGTGGGTGGCCCACCTGATCGGCGCGGACAGCGGATCGACCAACCCGGTCGGCCTCTATGCCGAGTGCTCGACGATGGGCACGATCGTGATCCTGTTCGTCTACTTCCTGACGACGCTCGCCCTCCCATTCTTCATGTGGCGCCGCCACCGCCAGTCGTTCTCAGCCCTCCGACACCTGGCCATCCCGATCCTGGGCGCCCTGACCCTCATCGTGCCGTTCGTCGAGCTGTGCAAGCCGGGGCAGCCCGCGCCCTACAGCGAATTCCCCTACATCGCACTCGCGGTCGTCGCGGCGGCCACAGTGATCGCCTGCGTCGTCGTGCACCGCCACCCATCCACCGGCTCACGTGAAGGGACGACATTCTCAGAAGCGTGAGACGGGGCCCTGCACAACCTCATTTGGCCCTGCACAACCTCATTGACGCGCCCCTCCAGCACTCGCTCCGACCGCTCCGCAAGATCGTCGTCACCGCCGTCCCATTCCACCTGGCGCTAGGCGGGCTCATTGGTGCGTTCTCGCCGTCGTCAAGCGATCAGCAGTCGGCCGCGGACCTGCGCTGCGTGTTCGCGATCAGAGGCGCTCGGCCGCGGGGTCGCCCATCTGTGAAGGTGAGCCACCGCCGCTCGTGGAGGCCTCGGCGAGGCGGTGGTGGAGCCGTTCGCGCAGTTCGTCGGGGTCGTAGTCCCGTGGCGCACGGCGCTTGCGAGCGATGACGACGCCGGTCGCTGCCACACTCGCGATACCCGCGAGACCGACGATCTTCCACCGTGGGCGCATCGGTCGCGTAGGTTACCGCGAGGTGAACCACCCGACCCTGACGCTCGACGAAGCCGTCGCGCTCGCCTCTACCGGCGACATCTGGCTGTTTCGCGGCAGATCGGCCGCAGACTTCGCGATCCGAGCCGTTACCAACAGCCCGGTCAACCATGTTGGCATGGTCGTCGCCATCGACGACCTGCCTCCGCTTCTGTGGCACGCCGAGCTCGGTCGCTCGCTCCCGGACGTCTGGACCGGGCAGCGTCAACGAGGCGTTCAGCTACACCACCTTCCCGAAGCCGTCACGACGTGGAATGAGCGCTACAGCCAACGGGCCTGGGTCCGCCAGCTCGAGGGTACGATCGAACGTCACCACGAGGACCGGCTCATGGAAATCATCGACCGTTTCGATGGCCGGGCGTTTCCCACGATCCCCGGGCTCGTCAGGCAGTGGGCCAAGGGCCGCTTGCGTCGCACGACGTCACTGCAGACGATCTACTGCGCGGAGCTCGTCGCCACCACCTACCAGCACATGGGCCTGCTCCCGAGTCGTCGACCTGCGAGCTGGTACGACCCGGGGCGTTTTTGGAGCGGCGACGGCCTGGAGCTGGTCCCGCCGTTCACTCTGACCGGTGAGATCACGGTGCTCTGAGTGGCACCAACCAGTGACCCGCCTGCGGACGCTCACCTCCGACCCTGCCGCAGCGTCCCGCCCCGATCAGCACAATCGACGGCGACACCCACTGAAGCGTGCCCGCCGCACCCGCCTCGCCGCATCATCACGACATTAGTCCTCGCCGCCGGTCTGGAGGCCTGCTACCGCGAGGCCTCGATTCCGGGTACCTCTGGCACGAATTCGGCGACAGTCACCTCATCCTGCCGTGACCCGCGGCCTCAGCCGGCGCCGTCCGGGCCGCTCAGCGAGAGCGTCATGCAGGTGCTGTTCGGACTCGGACGGTAGTCGCCGAACGGCTCGCACGGCCGGAAGCCCGCGCCGGCGTAGAGCAATCGCGCCGGCGCAAACGCCGGCATCGACCCCGTCTCAAGGCTGAGCTGACGAAAGCCGCGATCGCGGGCGACTGCGACGAGGTGCTCGAGCATCGCGCGGCCGATCCCGCGACGGCGCGCCGACCGGACGGTGTACATTGACTTCAACTCCGCGTGTCGCGCATCGAGCCGCTTCAACGCTCCGACCGCGAGAAGCTCGCCGTCGAGGCGGAAGCTGAAGACCGTCACGGCAGGATCAAGCAGACCGTCCACCTCGAGCGCATGGACGTCCTCGGGCGGCGTGTTCGACTTGGCGAACGCAAGGTGGCGCTCCCGCAGCCCGCGAACGTCCCCGGCTCGCGGATCGTCGATCGAGATCTCGCCCTCCGGCACAGCGGGAACCTACGCGATCGGCCACCGGAATCGAGGCGGCGACGCACGCCGGATCGAGGCCGTCGCGCCGCCGCCAGATGTTAGGGTGGATCGTGAAAGCGGTCGACAGGCGGGGCAGCGCCAGAGCGAGCCGCCGCAGGATGCTTGTGTCCACCAGGAGGTATGAGAATGGTTGATATTCCGCGCCGCACGCTCGGTCGCACCGGGCTCGAGGTCACGACGCTCGGATTCGGCGCGATGGAGCTGCGCGGGGACCAGGGCGGCCCGCAGATCGCCGACGAGGATGCGGGCAGGCTGCTCAACGCGGTGCTCGACGAGGGCATCAACTTCATCGACACATCGATCGACTACGGGCGCAGCGAGGAGCTGATCGGCAAGTTCATCGCCCACCGTCGTTCGGAGTACGTGCTGGCATCCAAGTGCGGCTGCGTGCCCGGAGCGGGCATGGGGACCGACCATGTCCACACCGCGGAGAACATCCGTGCGGGGGTCGAGCACAGCCTGCGCACGCTGCGGACGGACCACCTCGATCTGGTGCAGTTCCACCGCAGCCTCAGCCGCCAAGAGTTCGAGGCCGAGGGAGCGCTGACCGAGGCGCTGGCTCTGCGCGACGAGGGGAAGGTCCGCTTCGTCGGAGTGTCGGCGATCCTGCCGACGCTCAACGAGCAGATCGAGATGGGCGTGTTCGACACCTTCCAGATTCCCTACTCGGCTCTGCAACGCGAGCACGAGGACGTCATCACGCGGGCATCCTCGGCGGGGATGGGCATCATCATTCGCGGCGGCGTGGCTCGCGGCACCCCTGATGACTGGGAGAGCCGGCGCTACTACATGGTCTCCAACGAGACGATGCGCGACTTCTGGGACGCGGCCAGGCTCGACGAACTGCTCGACGGGATGAGCCGCACGGCGTTCATGTTGCGTTTCACCCTGTCGCACCCCGATCTGGACACCACGATCGTCGGCACCGGCAGCATCGAGCATCTGCGCGAGAACCTCGCCGTCGCCGCCGCCGGCCCGCTACCGGACGACGTGCTCCGCGAGGCCAGGAGCAGGCTCACCGCGGCCGGCGCGATCCCGGCCCCGCAATAGTCGCGGGGCGCCTGCCGAGCGCCGGGCGCGCTGGGTCTCGTCGAGGCCGTCCCGCCGTGAATCCCAGGATGAGCTGCGGGCAACCCGCTCGGCGACCGCGGAGGCCGGCCTCGATCATCGGCGCGACTTGGATACCGTCACCGACCAGCCCGCAGATCAGGAGGCCCGCCAGTGTCCGAAAGACCGGCTGACTACAACGCCCAGATCATCGCCGAGTTCCGCGCCAACAATGGACGGGTCGGCGGCCGCTTTGAGGGGGCGACGCTGCTGCTGCTCCACACGACGGGCGCGAAATCGGGCACGCAATACACAAACCCCGTCGTCTACCTGACGGACGGCGGCCGCTACGTGGTGTTCGCATCGAAGGCCGGAGCGCCAGCAATCCCGGCTGGTATCACAACCTCAAGGCTCACCCCGACGTCAGCATCGAAGTCGACGACAGGACGATCGAGGTCACCGCGAGCGAGCTGGTCGGGCCAGAGCGTGACCGCATCTTTGCCCGTCAGACGCAGATCTCGCCCGGGTTCGCCGAGTATCAGGCGAAGACCGAGCGGGTGATTCCGGTCATCGCGCTCACGTCCAGGGCGAGTTGACCAACAAGCCGGGCTTCACGACGGGTGGGCGATCCTGGTGGTCAACAGCCGCCGCGCCAGATCGCGCTCGGACGCGGCAACCGGCCGCGCCGCGCTCGAGGTCACCGACCACCCCTCCGCGTCGGCCAGCGCGCCGGCGATGAGATCGCGAACGGCCTGCTCCTCGGCGCCGTCAGCCACGAACAGCGTCCGGAATCGAGCAGTTGCCCCTCCGTCGGTAGTGATCGCGTTGCTGTGCGGCCATCGGCAGGGGCCTTCGTGCTCCCAATAGCCGCACAGCGCAACCGTCACCGCCGCGCCCGGCGCAGCCGGATCGGCGTCGTCCGCCATCAGCAACTCGGCTTCCTGGACGAAGGCCTCGCGGTCTGCGCTCACCTCCGCAGTGTATGTCCGCGCTGGCCAAACGGGCGATCCGCTCGTCAGCCCGCGCGCGGCTCCGCTGACCCCCTCAGCGCCCGCCGCTCGCGAAATGCTCGAAGACGGCCGCGGCCGGCTTGGGTGTGAAGTCGTTGAACAACAGGCCGTAGTGGCCGAAGAACCCCGGGTCCGGGTTGGTCGCGCCCTGCTCGTAGTCGCGCTGGTTGAACCAGAACGCTGCCTGCACGAATGACAGGGAGGGACTCTCGAGCGCCCGGTACGCCTGGGCCACGTCGGTGGCCTGGGCCTGCAGGCTGGGGAAGTAATCGCTCCCCGGCTGCTGGTTCCCGGGCCAGCCGAACTCGGTCAGCCAGATCCGCGGTGCGCCGTAACCGTGGGCGGTGAACTCCCGCTGATACGCCTGCAGCTGCTGGGTCCAGGTGTCCTTCCGCCAGACCGGGCTGACCGGGTAGTGGGTGTAGGCGGCGTCGTCGGGGGCGAGCGACGGCGGGAAGCGGTAGGCGTGCAGCGCGACGAGGTCGAACGCCGCGCGGCCGTGCAGATCGCTGAGCACCTGGTCGGTGTAGGGAAGCACCGCGACGCCGTTCGGCGAGCCGTCGGCGATGCCGAAATCGGCGACGCCGGCGAACATCAGCTGCTCGCGTGGCGTCGAGGTCCGGAACACGTCGTACTCGGTCTCGAGCACGGCGGCGTACTGGGCCGGGTTCACACCGCCCGCCCACATCGAGGTGTGGTTGGGCTCGACCCACGACTCGTAGTAGCGGACGCGGCCGGCGAAATGGCGCAGCAACGTGCGCACGTAGGCCGCGTAGACGGCGAGGTCGCGGGCGCTGGTCGGTGGGCAGCTCGTCGGATCGGGGGGAGCCGGCTTCGTCGAGCACGCGCCGCGGATGCCGCCCAGCGAGATGACGACGCCGAGTCCGAGGCTACGCGCGCGATCGACCTCGGAGTCCATCAGCGCGAAGGACACGCGGCCCCCGGAGTACTTGATCGAATCGCCCGTGAAGTGGACCCAGCGTGCGCCGAGCCGCCTGGCGGTCGGCAGATCGCGCGACAGGCGCGCCTCGCTTGTGTCATAGGTCCCGGTGTTGATGCCAAACAGGCTCGGTGGCGGCTGCACTCCCGGGCGCAGCCCGACCACCGCGGCGCGGCGCGGAGCGGATCGCGCGCCCGCCGCGGCAGCTGCGGCGGCTGCTGCGAGCAGGCAGACGACGACGGCCACCAGCAGTCGCCGCTCGAACACCGCCTTCAAGCGGGTGCCAGGATCGACGCGGCGGCCTGGGGAGTGATGTTGCCGCCGGAGATCACGGCGACCACCGGACCCTCGCCGAGGTCCGACAACTTGCCGGCCAGCAGCGCTGCGACGCCGACGGCCGCGCCTGCCTCGCACGCGAGCTTGGCGCGCCCGTAGACGAAACGCATGCCGGCGCGGATCTCCTCCTCGCTGACATGCACGACCTCATCGACATGCTCCGCACAGACGCGCAGGCACAGCTCGCCGATCGCCGGCGCCGTCAGGGCGTCGGCGATGGTCGAGCCGGCCGGCACCGGCGCCGCGGCCTCGGGAGTCGCCGGCGGGCGCGACGCGCGCAGCGTGCCGGTCGCCTCGGGTTGGACCGCAACGATCCTGGAGCGCGGGGCGAGGGCCTTCACCGCGATCGCGACCCCGGACACCAGCCCGCCACCGCTGGCCGGGACGATCACCGCCCCCGGCGCCGGGATCTCGGCGCAGATCTCCAGCCCGACCGTGGCCTGACCGGCGATCACCAGCGGATCGTCGAACGGCGCCAGCACCACGCGTCCCGTCTCGGCGGCGAAGCTGTGCATGCGGGCAAACGCCTCGGCCCCGTCGGCTGCCTCGAGATCGACGCTCGCGCCGTAGCCGCGTGTCGCCGCGACCTTGGTCGCGCTCGCCCAGCGCGGCATGAACACGACGACGTCGACCGCGGCTTCGGCGCACGCCAACGCAGCCGCCTGGGCGTGGTTGCCGGCCGACACGGTGACCGCACCGCCGGCGCGCTCCTCGCGAGTCAGCGACGCCACACGGTTGATCGCACCGCGCAGCTTGAACGAGCCGGTTCGTTGAAACAGCTCCGCCTTGAGCTGGACCTCGTGGCCGAGGATGGCACCGAGCGTTCGCGACGAGAACATCGGCGTGCGGTGGATGCGCCGCGCGAGCGTGCGCGCCGCCGCCTGACAGTCGTCGTGATTCGGTGGCTCGCGCACATTCACCCTCGTCGGCGCGGCCGGCCGCAGATCCGGCCGATGCCGACGCTCGGTCCCACCAGCCTAGCGCTGCATCGCCGGAAACCTCTACAGGCGGGTGGTGAGGAAAGTCACGAGTGGGTCGACCCAGGGGCGGCTACCGTCGTGACTCCGAACGTGCGCCGCGGATTCACCGGAGCAGACGCGGGCACGTTCACCGACAGAAGAGGAGCATCGTGCAGCTCAAGCCACTGATCGTGCTCGCCGCTGTCGTCGGACTCGCCATCGTGCCGACGAGCGCGCCGGCGGCCTCCGCCAGGAACATCTGGGTCTCGTCAGCCCCGATCACGGCCGCCGACAGCGGTTGCGCCAAGCCGGGCTACAACACGATCCAGTCGGCGATCAACGCCGCCCCGGCCGCTGCCACGATCCACGTCTGCACGGGCACCTACGTCGAGGCGCTTGCGATCACGCAGCCCGTCTCGCTCGTCGCAGCCGGGCCGGTCACCGTCGAGTTGCCCGCCAGTCCGGCGAACTCGGCGACCGCATGCGACAGCGCCCCGGGCACGGGCGCCTACCAGCCCGACCAGGACGCAATCGCGATCTGCGCCACTGGCACGGTCAACCTCACGGGACTGACGATCGACGCCGCCTGGCCGGCCAATACCTGCGACGACAGCCTGTATGGGATTCTCGTGGCCGGCGGCGCCACGCTCAACCTGACCGATTCATCGATCGTCGCCGCCGGAGCCGTTCCGCTCAACGGCTGTCAGGGCGGCGTCGGGATCCAGGTCGGCATGGCCTGGACGACGCCGGTGGAGGTCGGGCACGCCAACCTGTCGGGTGTGAAGATCAGCGGGTACCAGAAGAACGGAGTCACCGTCGACGGCGTCGGCTCGAGCGCCGACATCGGCTCGACGACGGTCACGGGCATCGGCCCGACGCCCGAGATCGCCCAGAACGGGATCCAGATCTCAAACGGCGCCTCGGGAATGATCTACAGCTCGACGATCAACGGCGATGAATGCGACGTCGCCGTCTGCGGGCCGGACATTCTCAACGACACGCAGTCGATCGGAGTGCTGTTCTTCGCTGCGGCGGCCGGCTCGAGCGTGACGGGGTCGAACATCAACGGGAACGACGTCGGCGTGTACAACGACGAGCAGATCGCACCCACGGCGCCGGCCATCTCGGTGATCGGCGACACGCTCGTCGCCAATCGCTACGCCGGCGTCCTGCTCGACCAGGGATGGACCTCGGTGGGCGGTGACAACATCACCGGCGGCAACGTCGGCATCGGCGTGCTGCAGTACAACGGCCAGTCCTTCGCAGCCGACGGCACCGCGTTCCTCGATGTGATCAGGAACGCCAGCATCGCGGCCGTGCAGGTCGAGTCCGACCGGGCCGGCCTCGGGGACCATCCCGGCGCTCTGACACTGTCATTCAGCCAACTGCGCGGCAATGCTGCCCGCGTGCTGAACAACAGCAGCAACTACGTCGTCAGCCAGCGATCGAACTTCTGATCCAGCTGAGTGGCTGACACGCCTGCGCCCGAGGGAGCGGACGTGTCAGCCGCTGATCTGTCAGCTCGGAGCGTTTGCGCTCCGGAGCCTCAGATGACCTGAATGTTGACGGCCTTGGGACCCTTGTCCCCGGCCTCGGCCTCGTAAGAGACCTTTGCGCCCTCGGTGAGCGAGCGATAACCCTCGCCGACGATCGCCGAATGATGGGCGAACAGATCCTTTGACTGGTCGTCGGGCGTGATGAACCCGAAACCCTTGTCGTCACTGAAC
>Ga0182024_10020179_pt1 | contig 12196 bp, 8 predicted proteins | sample P32metaG_FD_120480 | JGI IMG/M metagenome (GOLD analysis project Ga0182024, IMG submission 120480) | Permafrost microbial communities from Stordalen Mire, Sweden - P3-2 metaG (Illumina Assembly) | ecosystem: Environmental > Terrestrial > Soil > Wetlands > Permafrost | place: Sweden: Stordalen...
CCGTCGCCCGCAGCGCCGCCAGCGCCTAAGAAGCCCTAAATCTTCGACTCGAGCGCCTCGGATCCCTTGGTGACGACGTCGTCGCCAGGGTTGAGGCCATGAAGGACGGGCACCCATCGACCCCCGAGCGCTTCGTCGACGGCGACAGGCAATCGCTCGAAACGGTGCTTGCCACCCGGCTCCGCCCCATGATCGACGAATACGACGGTCTGGGAGCCGAGATGGAGGATCGCGGTTTTCGGGAGCGCGAGCGCTTTGCGCGACGCGACCGAGATCGTCGCCGTTGCATACATATCCGGCTTGAGAAGGCGCTCGCTATTGGCGAAGGTGCAGCGCACCTTGGCCGTGCGCGTGGTCGGGTCGAGCATGCCGGAAATCCAGTCGACTTTTCCCTCGAAAACCTTGTCTTTGTGCGCAACCGTACGAACCGTGCATTTGGCAGCTGCCTGCACGCGCGCGAGGTCGACCTCATAGACATCGGCAAGGACCCAGACCTCGTCGAGCTCGCCAACCGTGAAGAGCTCCTGCGTACCGCCGCTGTATTGGCCTTGCACCTCGGTGCCGACGCTTAGATTTCGCGCGAGTACTTCGCCGTCCACAGGGGAGACCAGCGAATAGCCTTGGGTTACCGAGTCGACCGACCCGGTCCGAAGGAGGAAGGCCTTCTGGTTGGCGCGCTGCTTCTCTGCCCGCGCTTGACGATAGGCGTCCTCGGCTGCTTCGTAGTCCTTCTGTGAGGTGGCGTTCTTTCCGAGGAGCTCCTTTTCGCGCTGCATACCGTGTTCGGCGGCGATGAGATCGGCGTCGGCCTTCGCGACGTCGGACGACGCTTGCCCGATGTCGGGCGACTGGATGACGGCAAGCGGCTGCCCGGCTTTCACGTGTGCGCCGAGTTCGACGTCAATGCGTGCGATGCGGCCTGTAACGGGCGAAAAGACGTGGCCGACTTTGATGTCTTCGAAAGTGACGCGACCGCTCGTGACAAGTGTGTCATCGATCTCTTGGTCGGTGGCGGGTTCGACTACGATCCCGCTCTGACGGATTTCGTCGAGGCTGAGCGCAACCTCGCCAGAGGCGGCCACCGCGTGAGTAGGATCCGCCGCTTCCTTGCACCCAGCGCCCGTGCCGGCCGCGAAGAGCAGAGCGATACTGGCTCGTCCGGCAAAGCTTGGCCGGCGCGACGCCTCTCGTCTTGTGTGTACGCTCATGCGCATGAGCGCGAGCAACAAACAGGCCAGGATCGGCCGCGCCACTGGCCGCCGCCGCAACGATTGGCAGGAAACGGGGCGACGTCTTAGATCCGGCGCTGGATACGAGACCAGGGATCCCTGCTCGGCCTATCCGCTGGGGCGATCTGGCCTACCGAGAATGGGTCGCACGAGCGTGCCCACCCATAGAACTCGGTGACTCCTCGCGGGCGAAGACAGACGGAGCGCCCGCAGGGGGCCTCTGATGAAAGGCAATCACGATCGAGACGGCGACCACGACAGCGAACACGAGGAATGCGGGCGTCGGGTCCGGTTCGGGTGCTGGACGCCGCGGCGGCTCGCAAATGCGATAGGGAGAGGGAGTCACGGCAGAAAGCCCCTCGTCCGACTGTGACGCCTTGGCGACCGATGGTCAACGGAGCCCATGGTTACCGCACGCACTTCCGGACGCGCCGAATCTTCGGTACATGCACGGCCTCATGACCTTCGGCAAAGTCCTCATCGCGAATAGAGGGGAGATCGCTCGTCGCGTCATTCGTACCTGCCGGCGCCTCGGGATTCGCACCGTTGCGGTCTACTCGGAGGCGGATCGCGACGCGCCGCACGTGCAGGACGCCGACGAGGCCGTATGCATCGGCGCCGCTCCTCCGAAGGACTCATACCTAAAGGTCGAGGCCATCCTCGATGCCATCCGGGCAACGGGCGCCGATGCCGTGCATCCAGGCTACGGCTTTCTCAGTGAGAAGGCCGCTTTTGCCCGTGCGGTTCAAGCCACGGGCGCGGTCTTCGTCGGGCCACCCCCGGAGGTCCTCGACGTGTTCGGCGACAAGATGAGAGCGAGGGCGGTTGCGCTCTCTGCCGGAACTCTGCCGGTTCCCGGCACGAACGAGCCGATCGCTGTTGGAACTGCCGAGGGCATCGCGCACGCAAAGCGCGTCGCTGCCGAGGTCGGCTACCCCGTCGTGGTCAAGGCCGTGGGGGGTGGCGGAGGAATCGGCATGCAGGTCGTCGACGCCGAGCCGCGCCTCGAGCGGGCGCTCTCCACCTGCTCGGATCGCGGGCGCGCCTCGTTCGGCGACGCGCGCGTATACCTCGAACGTTACGTCGGTCGGCCCCGTCACATCGAAGTCCAGATCTTCGCGGATAACGCTGGCCACACCTACGCGCTGGGCGAGCGTGAGTGCAGCCTGCAGCGGCGCCACCAGAAGATCCTCGAAGAATCGCCCTCGGCGGCGCCTTTCTTCGCTGGCGAGAACGGGGCCTCTCGGCGCGCCGCCCTTCATGCGTCGGCGCTGCGCGTCGTTCAGGCGGTCGGGTATGTCGGGGCGGGAACGTGCGAGTTCATCGCCGACGAGCGCGGGGAGCTTTATTTTCTCGAAGTAAACGCGCGCTTACAGGTCGAGCATCCGGTGACCGAAATGGTGATCGGGCTCGACCTGGTCGAGCTGCAGCTCGTGGTCGCCGGAGGCGACGCGTTGCCGGATCTGTCGGCCGTGAAGCCTCGAGGGCACGCGATCGAAGCGAGGGTCTACGCGGAGGATGCCGAGAAAGGGTTTCTCCCCAAGCCGGGAGCGATCGACGAGCTGGTCTGGGCTGGCGGGCAGGGCGAGGTGCAGTCCGCTTTGCTTCGAGTCGAGTCGGGAGTCGTCAAGGGGTCGAAGGTGACTCCGTTCTACGACCCGATGATCGCGAAGCTCGTGGCGTGGGGGGAGACGCGCGAGGAGTCCATCGTGGAGCTCGATCTCGCGCTCGCGGGGACGGTGATCGCGCCGTGCGTGACAAACCTCGGGTTCTTGAGGAAGGTGCTCGCGAGCGACGATTTCCGGACGAGCCGGTACGATACGCACTTCGCCGAAGTGCTCGCGAAGAGGAGGGACGCGACGAAGACGTGACTCGGGGCGAAGCGGCGCGGCGCGTCGTTCGTCGCAGGGGCGGGACATTCCGCGGGAGGGTCGGGGCTGACCCATACGACGAAAGGAAGGTTCGAGTCTTCCGCGTGCCGAAGGCCCTTACGTCGGGCGGGTTGGGGCGTACGACGATGCGATCGGCCTTCCGCACGACGCACGACGCGCTCGGGGCGAAGCGGCGCCGGGGCACGTAAGGGGGCAGCACCTTTACGCCGAACGTTGCAACACACCCGATCGTTTCCTCGTCGCCGGGTTTCACCCGCGCTTGTTTGCATCTGTTCGCTATGCGTTGTGACAATCGCGTGTCGCGTGTGGGAATGTTTCAGGCTGAATTCGCGCGCCTACTGGACAAACGTTTGAGGTTGACTTGCCCATAGGCGAGCGTCTGATGGGGCTGTTGAAAATCCGTGGAAAAGCTGGTGGCAGTCCCTGCGACGTAACCCTTGAGGCTACGCCAGCGAAGGATCCAGCATCGTGTTCGGGGAAGGAACGCAACACGTCTCGCGGCGAAGATCGCCTTGCCATCCAGATTGGCTTTGGTCGTGCGCTCACCGTCGGGTTCCTTGTCTGGGGGGGATTCATCGCAATCGATCTGATTGTCGTGCGTTACTTGCAGGCGGGTGCAATCTCGCACTTTCTCATCCCGCGCATCGCCGTGTTGGCAGTATTTATCCCGGTGCTCCGCGTCGTGCGTCGAACACCCGCGCCGTCGAGGCGGGCGTTTATTGCGGCCGATCTGGCCATCTACAACACGGTGGCTGTTGCGATGGCGCTCATGTGTATCGAGTTTCGTGGCCTCGCGAGTCCCTACATTTCCGGGTTCTGCCTTGTGCTGATCTCGCGCACTGTCGCCGCACAGGATCCATGGAGACGCGGACTTTTGATGAACGGATTGCCCGTGGCTTCCTTTTTCGTTTGCCTGCTCGGCTCCGCCGCTTTCTCGCCCAAAGTCGCAGCGCAGCTTCACGACCCCGCTGCGGTCGCGGCGCTCGCGCTCGGCGCCGCGTACGTGTTCGGCACCTATCTATTTCTTGTCCTCAATGGCCACATCGTCTGGGCGCTGCGACGTCAGGTGTTCGAGGCTCGAAACCTAGGTCGTTATCGCCTCAAGCGTCGGATCGCGAGCGGTGGGATGGGTGACGTGTGGGTCGCCCACCACCCCGGTTTGAAACGCGACGTCGCGGTGAAGATTCTTAGACCAGAGGAACAAACGCGTTCGGCGAGCGCGCAGGCGCGATTTGAACGTGAGGTCCACGCAACAGCGGAGCTTGCTCATCCGAACACCGTGCGAGTCTTCGACTACGGCGTGACCGAGGATGGCCTCTGGTACTATGTGATGGAGCTTCTGGAAGGGGAGACTCTTACAGCACACGTCGAGCGCTTTGGCCCGCTGCCGCCGGCGCGCGCCGTCCATATCGTCGGGCAGGCGGCCCGCGCGATCGCCGAGGCGCATGAACGCGGAATCGTTCACCGTGACATCAAGCCAGACAACCTATTTCTGACCTCTCTCGGCGGCGAGCACGACTTCGTGAAGGTGATCGACTTCGGGATCGCCAAGGTGAGCCACGTCGATATCACGATGACAGGAAGTGGGTTGGTCATGGGGACGCCCGAGTACATGTCCCCCGAAGTCGCCAAAGGCGAACCAGCAGACGTGCGCTCCGACGTCTACGCGCTGGGCGAGGTGCTGTATTTTCTCCTGTGCGGGCGACCACCCTTTCAAGGAGAAAGCGTTGGCGCGGTCATGTTCGCGCAGGTTCACGAGCTCGCACGGCCGCCGTCACGCGTCCTTGGGCGGCAGCTTCCAAGCGACGTCGAAGTCGTTGTGATGCGGGCGCTTCAGAAGGATCCTGCCGCACGGTATCCAACCGCCGCAGAGCTCGCGATGGCGCTTTCGCAATGCACGCTGGCGGGCAAGTGGACGTTTGGGGATGCGGCCTTGGTCGCAAGGCACACGAGCCGCCCGCCGCCCCCCGGAAACATCGAGCCGCTGCCCTCGATGCTCCCGCCCCGGTTACCGAGGATCGATCTCAGCACGGATGCGGCGGCCTCTTCATCGGCTCTCTCTAGGTCACGGCAGGCTTCGTAACGTCGAGGAAGATGCATCGCTCGGTCGCATCGCGTACGAGCCCGACGCGAGCGGGAGACGGCAAAAGCCCGTCGGCGAGGCGCAGCATCGTTTCGTCGGTGCGGTACCGCAAGATCCAATCGAGAACATATTTCATCATCCACGTGCTGTCGGGCGCTTCGACGAGATTGCCCAGAAGGAGGCGCCCACCAGGGCGAAGGTGAGCATAAAGGCGCTGGGTCAGGCGAAAGGCGACCGGGTCGGGCAAATAGTCGTAGAGACCGGCCGAGTAAACGAGGTCAAGGCCCGAAAGCACCTCGTGGACGATGCGCCGCTCCTCCGGTGTCTGTGGCCGGACCAATTGTCGCACGGAGAAATGAAGGCATTGGACTGTCACGGGCAACATGCCGTGATGCCGCTCGAGCAGAATGCGTGTCAAATTCAAGTGCGCCGTTTCGTGGGCAGAGGGATCCTGGTCGAGCAGTATGAGCTCGACAGGTCTATGGATCGCGGTCGTTTCTTCGAGCAGTCGGCGCAACTCCATGGCGGGGCCCGCGGCGAGTGCGAGCACGCGCACTGGCCCTTCCCCCTGCGCCTCGATCGCGGAGCGCACGGCGCCCCGCATCACCACTTCTCTTGCCACCACGGCTCGCCCCAGCGAGTAATTTTGCATGATCGAATGCAGGAAGCGGCCGAAGAGCCCTTCGCCCGCGAGCTCGCGAGTAAAAAAGAGCTCCATCATCCGATAATCGCCTGCATATCCGAGCGGCTTCTCGATGGCGCGACGGTGCAATGGACAAGCCATGAGTGGCGCGGCAAGCATCGATGACGCGTAGCTGCGGCCAAGGTCGACGGCGCGTTTGTCGAGGCGCCCGCTCATGAGATGCAACTGAACGACTGTCTCGTAAAATGCGCTCCCCCATCGCCCGCGCAAGGCGTCGAATAGCTGACTCTCTTCGTCACCGCGGCGAAGCGGATCGTGTGTCTCGGCTCTCTCGATGTCTTCCAGCTCGAAGCGCACCTCCTCGAGCAGTTGCCGAAGGTCCGCTACGGCCGCGCGCCACTCGGCGGGCAGGCTCTCGCGCTGCTCGCGATGGATCGCGAGGCGCCCTTCGAGTGTTGCTCCGATACGGAGGCCGCGAAGCTCAAGCAAGCTTGACGTGAATCGACCGCCGAGGCGCTCCGCGCCATCGTGAACGACCACGGCCTCGCCGGTCCAAATTGTACGGCCGTCGAGCAAGAGCTCGAACGACTCGAGCACGCTCCCGGGAGCGAGTGCGAGCTGCGGAGCCGAGCCGGCTGCGAATCCGGAAGTGCTGAGGTCGAGCACCGGAATAGGTCCCACGACCGCGCCGTCGCATCGGAAGCGGCACGCGAGGTCTCGAGGCAGCTCCGCCGCGGTGATCCGCGCAGGTCGGAATTGGACGGCCACGTCCGTGGCCCCACTGAGGTCCTGGTGGTGTGGAGTCGGTGGGGGCGTCGACTTCCTTCGCAAGGAGGATGACGGCGGCGGCGACGAAGCCGGGCGGGGAGGGATGGACGAGTTACGACGGGCGGCGGGTACGCGCAGTGGGGAATCGGACATGGGAGCGATGGTAACGCTCCAATGTTTTCAGAGTGTTACAAGCTCATGCGTATTTGGCTTCGTCGATCATGAATGATCCCAATGTGCGAATTAAGTCTTGCACGACAAATAAATGTGGACGCGTCCGTGCGACTCGGAAACACCTCCTCAATCCTCGTCGAACGCCACCACTTCGTGCTCGAGTAGCCCCGGAATTGACTCGCGCACGGGGCCCAGGATCGCGTCGGCAGTGCCCACCACCACGACGAGGGCATCGTTCGGGTGGATGCGCGCACGCACGGCGGCGCTCGCGTCTTCGCACGTAACCGCGTCGACCTTAGTGACGTAAGAGGAGTGATAGTCGGCGGGGAGGCCGAGCACGCCGACGTCGAGCGCCTGGTGGAGCCGCTTCGCCGCCGTGTCGACATCGAACGCGCGTGACCGCATGAGGTAGCGCTTGATGAACGAAAGCTCTCTTGGGGTGATCCCCTTGTCGACGAAGGCCTCGAGCAGCTCGAGTTCGAGTCGAACACATGCAGCGGCATCCGCCGCGGCGGGGAACGTCCACATCGCAAAAGATTGCCGGTGCCGATCGACGCCGAGTCGGGCCGATGCGCCATAGGACCAGCCTCGCTTCGAGCGGACTTCTCTCATCAGGCGTGAGGTAAAGCTCCCGCCGAATACGGCGTTGGCGACGCCGAGGGCGACGTGATCGGGATCGAAGGGCGAGGTTCCGAGCGCGCCGATTAGAATCTGCGTCTGGGTCCGCTCGGGCTTGTCCACGAAGACGAGACGCCGACCCGCCCGAGGCTCCGGCTCTGTGATGGGATCTCCCGGAGCGATCCCGGCGGCAATGGCCGCGACGAGCTGCTCCGCGACCCGTTTCGCGGTGGCTTCGTCGATGTCCCCCGACAGACCCACGACCACGTTCCCACGGTTCACGTGAAGCGAATAGGCCCGCCGCGCGTCGTCTTCCGTCAGCGATTCGACGCTCTTGGGTGTGCCCGTTGTGCTTCGCCCGTAGAGGTGCCCCGGAAACAGCGCGCGCCGGAAAGCCCGCTGTGCCAGGGCCCTGTCGCTGTCCCGCGCCTCGATGATCTCGGCTACCGTCTCGCGCTTGAGGCGCATAAGCTCGTCTTCGGGAAAGTCCGGACTGCCGAGTATTTTCACGAGGAGGTCGACGAAAGGAACCAGGTTGCGCTCGATGACCTGCGCTTCCATCGCGCTGGACGAAGGCGCCACGTCGACCGAGAGCTCTCCGCCGAGCCGATCGATCTGGTCTTCGATGTGCTTGGCGTTCATGCCCGCCGCCCCACGCCGCAGCATGCGCATGGCAATGCGGGACGCGCCCTCCTTGCCGTCGGGATCGTGCGCGGAGCCGCTCCGCATCGCGACGGTGATGGACACGAGAGGGAGCGTGTGGTCTTCGTCGAAGAGCAGCGTCGCCCCGTCGCCGAGATCGACCCGCGGCACCGCGCGCTCTGCTGTCCGCGCGCCTGTGCGACTGCGGGCGTCCAGCGGTCGACCAGAGATTCGATCGCGAAGAATGCGAGTCATTGGAGGTGCTCCGGCGCTACTGCGGCGCTGACCTGTTCCGGGAGAACGCGAATGATGGTGCGCGCACCGTCGGGTAGGTACCGGCGCGCCGCCTTTCGCAAGTCGCTCGCAGTCGCGTGACGATAACCCTCGAGACGGCGAAAGGCGGCCGCCGGCTCTCCGAGCACGGTCTCGAAGAACCCAATCTGCTCCGCCTTACCGCTCATCGTCTCGAGCGACTGGAGGAGAGACAGCTCGAGGCGAGCTTTGGCGCGTGCGAGTTCGTCTTCCGAAACCACCTCTTCCTTGGTTCGGGCGATCTCGCGGTCCATAATGCCGAGAATCTCGTCGGTCGTCTTGCCCGCGCGTGCGGTGGCATACATCTCGTAAAGTCCGGTGTCCCGGTAGGTCGAGACCCAGCCGCGCACGTCGATGCAAGTCTCCGTGTCGATGACGAGCGCCCGGTGCAGCCGGGACGCGCGCCCACCGAAGAGGACCTCGTTGAGAACGGTGAGGACAGCGTGGTCAGCGTCTCCGAGTGCCGGCCCGTGGTAGCCGAGGACGAGCTTTTCGGTCGCCGTGGGCTTGGTGACGGTGAGAGACCGCTCCTCGAGTTGAGGCGGCTCGGGGAGCGCGTCGTCAGGGGGAATCACTGCGCGCGGAATCGGCCCGTAGGCTCTTTGGATAAGCCCTAGCAAGCCGGCTTCGTTGAAATCCCCAACCACTACGACCACGGCGTTGTTAGGAGCGTAAAACGTCCGATAGAACCGCTCGCAGTCCTCCGGCGTGAAACCCTGGATGTCTTCCATCCAGCCGATGGTGGGCCAGTGGTAAGGATGGCGCGTGAAAGCGGTCTTGTAGAGGAGCTCGTTCGTCGCCCCCTCCACGTCGTCATCGACGCGATAGCGACGCTCGTTTGCGACGACCTCTTTCTCGCTCTTGACCTGCGGCTCGCGGAGGACGAGGTGCGCCATCCGCTCGCTCTCGAGCTTCACGGCGAGCGAGAGGCGATCCTTCGGAAGCGCCTCATAGTAATAGGTCCAGTCCACCCAAGTGGCCGCGTTCGATTCGGCGCCGCTTTCTTCCAGCTTTCGGTCGAACTCCCCAGCGGCCAGTGACTCGGTCTCATTGAACATCAGGTGCTCGAAGAGGTGCGCCAGCCCTGTCTTGCCCGGCTTCTCGTGACGCGAGCCCACGTTGTACCAGGTGAAGTAAGCGCACGTGGGAGCGCTTCTGTCGGCGAGAAGAAGCACCTTGAGCCCGTTGTCGAGCTCGTAGCGGCGCAGCCGCGCGTCCCCGAACGCGTGCGCCCCCATGAACGTGATCTTCTGGCCGTCAGGCGCTTTCGCGGTCAGCTTTTCGGCGAGGATATGGTGCGGGTCGCGCGCAGGCATCGGCCCCGTCATACAGGCAGGCCGGGAAGACGCAAACCCTCTCGTCAGTCCACCTTTAGAATCGCGAGGAACGCCTTCTGCGGAATCTCGACGTTCCCGACCTGTTTCATCCGCTTCTTTCCCTCCTTTTGCTTCTCGAGGAGCTTTCGCTTTCGGCTGATGTCGCCCCCATAGCACTTTGCGGTCACATCTTTGCGGAGAGCACGAACCGTCTCGCGGGCAATGATCTTGCCGCCGATGGCCGCTTGAATGGCCACCTCGTACTGTTGCTGAGGCACGAACTCCTTGAGCTTCTCGGCGAGGGCGCGGCCGCGCACCTGGCTCTTGTCGCGGTGAATGATGATGGAAAGGGCGTCGAGAGGATCCCCGTTCACCAGGATGTCGACCTTGACGAGATTCCCCTCCTGGTAGCCGATGACCTCGTAGTCCATCGAGGCATAACCGCGCGAAACGCTTTTTAGCTTGTCGTGGAAGTCGAAGAGGACCTCGCCGAAGGGAATGTCGTAGGTCACGATCACTCGGTCGCTGCTCGCGTATTGCATTCCGCGCTGCGTCCCTCGCCTCTCTTGGCAGAGAGCCAGCACCGCCCCCACGTGCTCCGCAGGGACGTGGATCGACATCTTGACGATCGGCTCTTCGATGCGATCGATGAACTGAGGATTCGGGAGTTTGGCGGGGTTCTCGACGAGGAGCATGCCCCCGTCGGTCTTGTAGACTTGATAGACGACGCTCGGCGCGGTCGTGATGAGGTCGAGGTTGAACTCGCGTTCGAGCCGCTCTTGAATGATCTCCATGTGGAGGAGGCCGAGGAATCCGCACCGGAGCCCGAAACCCAGGGCTTCGGATGAATCGGGCTCGAACGAGAGCGCAGCATCGTTCATTTGCAGCTTTTCGAGAGCGTCTCGCAAGGCTGGATAGTCGGCGCCATCGGTCGGGAAAATTCCCGCGAACACCATCGGCTTGACGTCCTTGAAGCCCGGGAGTGCCACGGTGGCCGGCTTGCCAGCATGGGTGACCGTGTCGCCTACCTTCGTGTCGTGGACGCTCTTGATGTTGCCCGCGACGAACCCGACCTCCCCGGCGCTGATTTCTTCGAGGGCGACCGCGAACGGCTGGAAGCTTCCCAGCTCGGTTACCTCGTAGTCGCTCTTGGTCGCGAGGAAGCGAATCTTGTCCCCTTTCCGGATGCACCCGTCTACGACCCGCACCATCACGACGGCGCCACGGTACGTGTCGTACCAGGAGTCGAAGATGAGCGCGCGGAGGGGTGCGTCGGGGTCGCCTTTGGGGGAAGGCACCTTAGCTACGATCTGCTCGAGAATGGCGGGAACCCCCAACCCCGTCTTGCCGCTCGCCGAGATGGCTTCGGAGCAATCGAGCCCGATCACTTGTTCGATCTGCTGCCGGGTTTTCTCGACGTCGCTAGAGGGGAGATCGGCCTTGTTCAGCACCGGCAGAATCTCGAGTCCCTGATCCAGCGCCATGTAGACGTTCGCAAGTGTCTGCGCCTCGACTCCCTGGGTCGAATCGACCACGAGGACGGCCCCTTCGCAGGCACTGAGAGAGCGAGAGACCTCGTAGTTGAAGTCGACGTGGCCGGGCGTGTCGATGAGGTTCAGTTGATACGTCTGACCGTCCTTGGCGAGGTATCGTAGACGTACGTTCTGCGCCTTGATGGTGATCCCTCGCTCTCGCTCAATGTCCATCTTATCGAGGAGTTGCGGGCGCGCCTCTCGTTCGGAAACCGCTCCGGTAACTTCGAGGATTCGGTCGGCCAGCGTGCTCTTCCCGTGGTCGATGTGCGCGATGATCGAAAAGTTGCGAATCTTGGACTGCGGCGTGGACATGGGATCGGGCTTCTACTTCACTTCTTTCGATCCCCGGCGGCCGCAGGCGACTCTTCGTTCGCTGGAATGGCCGAGGTCAGCTGGAGCTGACCGGGTAGCAGATGAGCGTGACGCGCCAGCACGAGATCGATGCCCTCGCGGATGTACACCGCAATCGGCACCTTTGTCCGAGAATGGAGGAGCTTGAGCTGATCGTTCTGCTCGGGGGTGACGTAAATCGTTGTGGAAATCTTCTTCCGCGACATCTTCCCGTTCCAGCCCGCTCCTCGTACTAGGACTTCCGCTGCCAATCCGGCTACCCTCGGCGTGTCCGAGAGTCAGACTGCCTATACACTACGTGAACATATATGACGGTCAAGGCAGACGCAGGAAGCTATATTCAAGTGAAATATCGCTCGCTTGCCGCGCTATCGACGGCTCTCGGCGAGGGGCCGCGGCCCGCTCTTGCTACAGTGGCCGTTGGCTGGGTATTGTCCGGCCTAGGCCGAATGCCCCCTCTGGGGAGCGCCCGTGCTGTTCGCATTCGAGTTCGAGACAGGGGAAGCGAGTGCCGATGAACGTGCAAAGGTCTTGGTGGTGCGTAGCGACGGCCTGCGCAGCGCTGGCAATGACCGCGTCCACCTGCTCTATCGGGTGCGGTGGCGAGGAGGCTGCGGGGGTGGGCGCGGCAAA
>Ga0182024_10020180_pt1 | contig 12196 bp, 11 predicted proteins | sample P32metaG_FD_120480 | JGI IMG/M metagenome (GOLD analysis project Ga0182024, IMG submission 120480) | Permafrost microbial communities from Stordalen Mire, Sweden - P3-2 metaG (Illumina Assembly) | ecosystem: Environmental > Terrestrial > Soil > Wetlands > Permafrost | place: Sweden: Stordalen...
ATCGGACGCAAAATTATCGCGGTCGCCCGAAGTCCCCGCCATGAGCCGCGCGCGGGTTTCGTCCGAGATCGGCTTCGTTGGATCGTAGAAGATCGTCCATTGCATGTGCCACTCATCGTCCATCGGTACCGTGACAGTGACGAAGCACGGCGCGCCGCCGGGGGTCGGCACGAACGAATAATAAGGCAAGACCACTTCGCGAATCCGGGCGTAGATGCTGCCGTCTGGCAGCTCTCGTAACGCGCCTTCGCGAAAACCATAAGGCCGCGGCATGAATTCGATCGCGGCCGACGGGATTTTTCGGCTCAGCACATGGAGTTCCGCGCCTGGGGCGGCGTTCCATCGCTTGGCCGGGTCTTCCATCCAGCCGACATGGAGGATGCCGGCATGGACAGTATCGAGCGATCCCTCGAAACCCTGAAACCAGTTGCAATGCAGGACGGCACGACGGATATCGACGTGACTCTGAGGCAGACGCGTGAATTCGAAATCGAAAAAGGGGGGCTGGATCGCCTGCTTGCCGAGATAGACCCAGACCAGGCCGCCGGCTTCACGGGTCGGATAATGATTGACCTTGATGCGCGCGGCGAACGTTTCTTGCCGCTCCGGCGGTTCGGAAGGCACGTCGACCACGGTGCCGGAAACATCGATCTTCCAGCCATGGAAAAGACATCGAAGGCCGTTGCCCTCATTGCGCGCCAGGGCGAGGGAAACGCAGCGATGCGGGCAGCCTTCGTCGAAAAAACCAGCGCGTCCGTCGGTGGATCGGAAAGCGACGTAGTTTCGGCCGAACAGCCGTACGCGCGCCGGCGCGCCATCCGCCGCGATCGCCGCGGCACGCACAGCCGGAGTCCAGTATTCGCGCAACAGGTCGCCCATCGGCGTGTCCTTGCCGACCCGCGCCAACAATTCATTCTCTTCTTGTGTCAGCATAGAATTTGCCCCATGCACATCAACCGCCGGCAAGCTAGCGCATCCGCCGTTTGTACCAAAGCGCAAGCACGGTTGGGGCGGCGCGGCCGATAGAAAATGGACGGTCTGGGGCATTGACGGCGCTTCGCAATCCCATGCTGGTCGCCGCGATCGTGGCCTGCGCGTTCTTCATGGAAACGCTCGACAGCACGATCATCGTGACCGCGCTGCCGCGGATGGCTGCCGCATTCGGAACTAGTCCGGTCAATCTGAGCCTCGGCCTGACGGCGTATATGCTGGCCCTGGCCATTTTGATTCCCGCCAGCGGCTGGATTGCCGACCGCTTCGGCACCAAGACAGTGTTCTGCGCGGCGATCGGCGTCTTTACCCTGGCGTCGATCCTATGCGGCTTGAGCAACACGACAGGGCAATTCGTCGCGGCGCGCGTCCTTCAGGGCGCAGGCGGCGCGATGATGTCGCCGGTCGGTCGGCTTGTGATGTTGCGTTCGACCGAACGGAAGGATCTCGTCCGGGTGATGAATTTCATCACGTTGCCCGGCTTGATCGGACCCGTGATCGGGCCGCCGGTCGGCGGGTTCATCACGACCTATCTGTCCTGGCGCTATATCTTCTTCCTGAATGTGCCGGTCGGCCTTCTGGGCATGGCCCTGGTTTATGCGCTGATCCAAAACGGCCGCGGCGAGACCAGGCGAATCTTCGACGTGCTCGGTTTCGGACTGAACGGCGTGACGTTGGCCTCGGTGATATACGGGATGGATCTCCTCGGTGGTCACGGATCGACGGAGACAGGGGCGATCCTAATCCTGATCGGACTGATGCTCGGCGCGGCGGCATTTCGGCATGCGCGCCGGCGCGCCCATCCGATCCTCGATTTTTCCGCGCTGCGCGCGCGGACCTTCGCCGCCATCAATGCCGGCGGCTCGTTTTTTCGGATCGCGATAGCCGCTCCGACCTTCCTGATGCCTCTCCTCTTTCAAGTAGGACTGGGCATGACAGCGTTTGCCTCGGGCCTTCTGATCCTGGGGCACGCGGTTGGCGACCTCGCCGCCAAGATCGTGACCACGCGGACTCTGCGGCGCTTCGGTTTTCGCGCGGTCCTGATCTGGAGTGCGGTTGTGTTTGCGATCTTGACCGCCGCCTGCGCCGGATTTACGCGCGGCACCTCCCTTGTCATCATTGTGCCGGTACTTTTCGTCAGCGGCGTCTGCAGGTCCCTTCAAATGACCGCCCAGACCGCCTTCCAATTCACGGAGATCGCATCAGCGGATATTACCGGAGCATCGACGCTTTCCAGCGTCATGCTGCAGGTCGTCCGCGCCATCGGCGTGGCGTTGGCTGCTGTCTTGCTGAATATTTCACTCGCCTTAAGCGGGCGCGTTGCGATGAGCCTAATCGATTTCCGCATCGCATTTGTCGCGATATCGGCGATCGGACTCATTTCGCTGTTCTGGTACTTACCACTCGAACACGGCTCCGGCGCGGAACTCAGCGGCCACAAGCGCGCCCTGCCGGTCGATCCCAAAGCCATTCGCCCCAGCGTTGAATGACATGCGTCGCGGTCCCGCGCCGAAGTGAGGCCCCGCTTACGTCTCCGCGTTATTCATCAGCGGTCGTCCGCTTAAACGGCGACAGCTCTTCTTCCAAAGCCTGCATGTCCTGTTCGAGGGCTTGGCGTTCGCGCCGAAGAAAACCCTCGATCGCGCCGGCAAAATTTGGGTCTCTGATCCAATGCGCGCTGTAGGTGGCGCACGGGAGATAGCCGCGCTGAATCTTGAGCTGACCTTGCGCGCCGGCCTCGACACGCACGAGGCGGAGTTCAATGGCGAAATCGATGGCCCGGTAATAGCAGGCCTCGAAATGCAGAAACGGGAAATCGCCGAGACAACCCCAGTTGCGGCCGTAGAGCGTATCCTCGCCGATGAGATTGAGAGCGCCGGCTACATAACGGTCGCCCTTTTTTGCCATCACGAGAAGAATTCGGTCGGCCATGCGTCGGCCGATTAGCGTGAAGAATTCTCGTGTCAGATAGGCGGAGCCCCATTTGCGATCCGACGTCGACATATAGAAGCGAAAGAAAGCGTCCCAATGCGCCGGCCGAATCGCGTCGCCCGTCAGCATGTCGATTTCGATGCCGTTGGCCATCGCGTCGCGGCGCTCGCGCCGAATCTGCTTGCGTTTTCGCGCATTCAAGGCTGCTAGAAAATCCTCGAAGGTCGCGTAGCCATCATTTTCCCAGTGAAATTGCTGGCCCAAACGCTGGAGAAATCCGGCCTCGCCGAATTTCTTCCACTCGTCGCCGGTAGGGAACGTCACGTGAAGCGACGATACTTTGTGCCGACGCGCCAATTCCACCATCGCAGCCAGGAGCGCGTCCGAGCTGCCCCCGGCGAACCCGGAACGGACCAGGAGGCGCCGTCCCGTAACCGGCGTAAAGGGGGTGGCGCAAATCAGCTTCGGATAATAGCGACCGCCGGCCCGCTCAAGGGCGGCGGCCCAACCATGGTCGAAAACATATTCGCCATAGGAGTGGCTTTTTAGGTAGAGCGGGGCGACCCCAAGCACGCGGCCGGTTTCATCTTCCAGCGCGATATGCTGCGGGAGCCAGCCCGTTTCCGCGATTGCCGAACCGCTGGCTTCCAGGGCCTCGAGAAAGGCGTACGACAGGAACGGATTGTCAGTGCCGGCGCAGGCATCCCAAGCCGCGGCTCCGATCGAATCGATGCCGCGATGGATTTTTATGCCAAACCGTTCGCGGCCGTCCGCCATTTCACTGAACTTCGAAGACCGCGTCTATTTCCACGGCAACTCCACCCGGCAGCGCATTGACGCCGACCGCCGCGCGCGCATGTTTGCCCATGTCACGGAACACCTCGACCATCAGATCGGAGGCACCGTTCACGACCAGCGGTTGATCGATGAAGTCCGGGGTGCAGTTGACGAATCCGCCTAGACGCACGCAGCGTGCGACGCGGTCGAGATCGCCGTGGAGCGCGTGCCGTAGATGCGCCAAGATATTAAGGCCGCAAAGCCGCGCGGCAAGCTGGCCCTGCTCGACATCGAATTCGCGGCCAAGCTTGCCGAGATAGCGGCGCTCGCCGTTCCATTGACAAATCTGGCCGGCCACGAAAATCAGACCGCCGGTTTGGACATAAGGCACGTAATTTGCCGCGGGCGGGGTGGGGGAGGGCAATTCGATCCTAAGATCCGCAAGACGGGCATCGATTCGGCTGGGCATCGAAGCTTAATCCTATCGTCAAACCCTCGATCAGGATACCTCACTCGCCAAGGCCGCGAAACCGCCGCAATTGTTGCATAAGTCCGGCTCCTAGGAGATCGTTTATGAAATTGCGGCCATTCGTCGCGTTTATGCTTGCCTGCATCATTTGGGCCGCGCCCGCGAGCGCCGCCATCGTTGGCGATGCCCAGGTTTCCTACGCCGCCGTGCGGACCCTTACCGTCGACAACAAAAGCTATACGGGTAAAGTCTTTCACGCCCCGGGCGTGGATCGCGAGGACCAAAACATTCAGGGCATGGAGTTGATTTTCATTCTCAATATTCCCAAGACCACGGGCGTGGTCATGGCCCCGTCGCTTACGACCTATGCCGATTTCCCGCTGCCCCGCCTCCTTGCCGAGATCGATTCGCGCCGCCTCAAAGGCAACGCCGTCGGTGAGGATACGATCAGCGGGTTGCGCGCGACCAAATATAGGTTGGACTACGCCGCCTCCGACGGAACGCGCGGCGAGGGCTTCCTTTGGCTCACCGGCGACAACATCCTCGTACAATTGGAAGGGAAAATCACTCGTTCCGGTCATCGCCCGACGGTTGTGCGGATGGAGCTATCCAACATTCACCTGGGTCCGCAAAATCCAGATTTGTTCAATATCCCCGCCGGAATGCGACGGTTACCTCCCGAAGCGTTGGAAGCCCTGCTCAATCTCCGTTCCAATTTTTCGCGATTTAAGAAGTAGCTGGGACGGAGAAAGTCCGGTTCTCAGGACGAGAAAAAAGAGGGGCGCGACTTGCGTCGCGCCCCAATTTCTGCCTCATTACCACTGCACAGGGCCGGGAGGCGTGGCCGGTGCAGCGTTGCGATCAGCTACAGCCACTCGTGCTGCCGCAGGTATCGCATTTGAGGCAGGTTCCGTTCCTGACGAGGGTGAAGTTGCCGCATTCGCCGCAACTATCACCCTCGTAACCTTTTATCCGCGCGGTCCGGATTTGTTCGATGCGGATGTCCGGCGCAAGCGGCAATGTCGTGAGCGCCGTGGTCGCGTCGAGAGCAGCCGTCATTGCCAAGGCCGCATTCCCGGCGCGCGATGTTGCGGTGGGGCCGCCGACCCCGCCCTGAAGTACGGTGAGCTTGCTGCGCACATATCCCGCAACCATGCCCCGCTGCACGACCGAAGCCACATCCGCGCGTCCGTCGCCGCCGGGCAAATTCGATTCGCCCACCCCTTTGCCTAAAGTGTCCGGCGTGAGATCGGCGGGCTGAACATGGGCAAGGTCATTGCGGCCGAGATACGAGATCGCCAACTCGCGGAAAATATAATCGAGCAATGAGGTGGCCATCTTGATGGTGTCGTTCCCTTCCACGATTCCAGACGGCTCGAATCGGGTGAAGGTGAAGGCCTCGACGAATTCCTCGAGGGGCACGCCGTATTGCAAGCCGATGGATATCGCGATGGCGAAATTGTTCATCAAGGAGCGGAAGGCCGATCCCTCTTTATGCATGTCGATGAAGACTTCCGCCAGATTGCCGTCTTCATACTCTCCGGTGCGCAAATAGACCTTGTGGCCGCCAACCACGGCTTTCTGGGTATAGCCCTTCCGCCGCTGCGGTAGGCGGCGCCTTTCCACGATCCGCTCCACGATTCGCTCCACGATCCGTTCCGCCACCACGGGTATACGTTCGGCCGGCGTCATTTCGAGCAAAGCGGCGAGGGCGTCCCCATCATCGTCTTCATCGGCGATGAGCGACGATTGCAGCGGCTGCGAAAGTTTGGAGCCGTCGCGGTAAAGCGCATTGGCCTTGAGGCCCAACCGCCAAGACAAGAGATAGGCATCCTTGCAGTCGGCAACGGTCGCGGCGTTGGACATATTGATCGTCTTGGAAATGGCGCCGGTAATGAAAGGCTGAGCAGCCGCCATCATGCGAATGTGGCTGTCGACGGAAAGGGAACGTTTGCCGATCCTGCCGCAGGGGCTTGCGCAATCGAATACGGGCAAATGCTCCAGCTTGAGGAAGGGCGCGCCCTCGAGCGTCATGGCCCCGCAACAATGGGTATTCGCCGCCTCGATTTCCGCTTTCGTGAAGCCCAAGGCAGCCAGCATATCCAAGGCGGGATCATCGAGTTGGGCCGTCGTAAAGCCGAAGGCGGCCTTACAAAACGCCTCGCCCAACGTCCATTTATTGAAGGCGAATTTAATATCGAAAGCGGCGCCGAGCGAGCTCTCGACGGCTTCGATGGCGGCCCGGTTGAACCCCTTCGCCTTCAGGGATTCATGATTGATCCCCGGCGCATTCTTGAGGCTCGCATGGCCGACGGCGTAGCGGGTCATCGCCTCGATTTCGTCGGGCTCGTAGTCGAGAGCAGCGAGCGCTTCGGGGACCATGAGGTTGATGATCTTGAAATATCCCCCCCCCGCGAGCTTCTTGAATTTGACCAACGCGAAGTCGGGTTCGATACCCGTCGTGTCGCAATCCATCACAAGGCCGATCGTACCGGTCGGCGCGATGACGCTTACTTGCGCGTTGCGATAGCCGTGCCGCTCGCCGAGATCGAGCGCCTGGTCCCAAGCCCGCCGGGCAGCCGCCACGAGCGCGGTGTCCGAGCACTGCAAGGCATCGAGGGGCACGGGGAGAATCGCCAATCCCTCGTAGCCGGATGCGACGCCATGCGCCGCGCGGCGATGATTGCGAACGACGCGAAGCATGGCGTCGCGATTCTTGGCGAAGGCGGCAAAGGGACCGAGTTCGGACGCCATTTCCGCCGAAGTCGCGTAGGCGACGCCGGTCATGACGGCGGTGAGCGCCGCGCACAGGGAGCGACCCTCGTCGCTGTCATAGGGCAGCCCCATGGCCATGAGGAGCCCGCCGATATTGGCGTGACCAAGCCCCAGCGTACGGAACTGGTAGGACAGCGTCGCGATCTCGCGAGACGGAAATTGCGCCATCAGCACGGATATTTCCAACGCCACCGTCCACAGCCGGACCGCATGTTCGAAGGCCGGCGTATCGAAAGGTCTTATCCCGATGGCGTTCGGCTCGTCACGGAAAGCCATGAGATTGAGAGAAGCGAGATTGCATGCCGTGTCGTCGAGAAACATATATTCCGAGCACGGGTTCGAGGCATTGATGCGGCCGCTTCCCGGGCAAGTATGCCATTCGTTGATCGTGGTATCGAATTGCAGTCCTGGATCGGCACTCGCCCAGGCGGCATGCGCGATTTTTTCCCATAGTTCGCGCGCCTTCAGCGTCTTTGAGACTTTGCCGTCGGTTCGACGGGTAAGCGTCCATTCCCCGGCGGCGAGCACCGTCTCGACGAATTCGTTCGTGAGGCGTACGGAATTGTTCGAGTTCTGGCCGGCGACGGTGAGGTACGCCTCACTGTCCCAGTCGGTGTCATAGGATCTGAAATCGATCTTGGTATAGCCCTGCGCGGCGAACTGCAGGACGCGCTGGACATAGTTCTCCGGAATCATGGCGCGCCGCGCGGCCTTGATCTCAAGCTTGAGGGCTGCGTTTCTGGACGGATCGAAACGGCCGTCCCCCAATGCCTTGGCGGCTTCGTCGTAGCAGGCGTGCATGATTAAACTTAGATGCTTGCGAGCGAGCTTGGACCCGGCGACCAGCGCGGCGACCTTTTGCTCCTCGAGCATTTTCCACTCGATATAGGCTTCGACATCGGGATGATCGATATCGACGGTAACCATTTTGGCGGCGCGACGCGTGGTGCCGCCGGACTTGATCGCTCCGGCCGCGCGGTCACCGATCTTAAGAAAGCTCATCAGGCCGGAGGAGCGGCCCCCGCCGGAAAGCTTCTCGCCATCTCCGCGCAGTTTCGAGAAATTGGACCCCGTGCCCGAACCATATTTGAACAACCGTGCCTCGCGGACCCACAGATCCATGATGCCGCCTTCGTTGACCAGATCGTCGGAGACGGACTGGATGAAGCAGGCGTGAGGTTGCGGATGTTCGTAAGCACTGCCTGAGGCCTGGAGTTCACCGGTTTGAAAATCAACGTAATAATGGCCTTGCGCGGGCCCGTCGATGCCATAGGCCCAGTGTAAACCCGTATTGAACCATTGCGGCGAATTGGGCGCAGCCATCTGCCGGCACAGCATCAGGCGAATCTCGTCGAAGAAGGCCCGGGCGTCTTCCTCGGTATCGAAATAGCCGCCTTTCCAGCCCCAGTAAGTCCAGGTTCCGGCCATTCGGTCGAACAATTGCCGGGCGCTGCGTTCGAAAGTGGTCCGATCCGCGGGCGGCAAAGACGCCAGCGCCGCCTCGTCGGCGATTCTCCGCCACAGCCAATCTGGAACATTGGCTTCAATGACCGGCACGAGGCGGGTGGGGACTCCGGCCTTGCGAAAATACTTTTGCGCGAGCACGTCGCAGGCGACCTGGCTCCAGGAGGCTGGAACCTCGACATCGGGAAGATGAAACACGCGCGAACCGTCGGGATTGCGGATCTCGCTGGTGGCAAGCCGGAATTCCACCGCCCCGTAGGGATCTTGACCTGCCTCGGTGAAGCGACGCTCGATCCGCATATTCTCCCCCAACAGGCCGGTCCCTTGAGCGACGTGCTCGGGCTATTTCCTCGGCGCTAGGGTCCGAATGCTGAATCGATCCCGTGCCTCCGTCAACTACATTTTGTGGCTCGCGGCAAAATAAATCTAGATATGGGGTATTGACCTTCTAGAAAACCCGGAGCGAGGGGTCTTCTATCTCGTCCCAGGCGCCAGTCTATTGGCCGGGCGTATCCCTGCGCCGCCCCTTCGTCCGAACCAGCCTTCTTTTCAGCCACACCGACATTGACGCCGCCCAGGTCGGATCGCAAGATTGCCGAACCGCGAGAAATAGGGAGGCCAAGATGCATAAGATCGCGATCCCGCGGAGTGTGGTCGATGGTGCGATCGCGCAACGCGGTCGGATCAATCGTTATGAGCGGATCGTCGGGCCCGCCGCAGCCCTTGTTGTCATCGATCTTCAAAATGTTTTCATGTTGCCCGGCATGCCGGTCGAAGTTCCGGTCGCCCGCGAAATCATCCCAAACGTCAATCGGCTCGCCATGGCCTTTCGGGCCGCGGGTGGCAAGGTAGTCTGGGTCAAAATGACTTTGGACGGCCAACAGGATAGCTGGAGTACCTTTTTCGAAGGCGATCGCCGCCAGGAGGCCTTCCGGGCGATGCAGCGCGGGACGCATGGTCACGCGCTGCATGCCCAACTTGAGGTTAAGCCGAACGATCTCGTCATCGAAAAGCATCGCTACAGCGCCTTCATTCAGGGTGCGTCGAATATCGACCCAATTCTACGGGGTCTTGGGATCGACACGGTTGTCATCGTCGGCACGTTGACGAATGTGTGCTGCGAATCCTCCGCCCGGGACGCGATGATGCTCAATTACAAAGTGGTCTTTGTTTCCGATGCCAACGCGGCACTGAGCGATGAAGAACACAACGCTTCCTTGGGGACGATCATGCGGGTGTTCGGCGATGTTGCTTCCACCGATGAAGTCATCGGCCGTCTTGTTTCGGATGCGGAGACGTTCCCCACCCTGCCTCAGCCGGTCGGCGAGCCGGCTGGACGACGCTTGGAGCCGATGCCATAGTTCGCGCCTTCTTGCGCAACCCACGCTGCGAAATGGCTATCGGAACTCGGCTCTTTACCTGGCTTAGAGGAGAATTGGTCGGCACCGACCAACTCGGCAACCGCTATTACCGAGACAAAGCAAGGAAGGAATTGCAGCGCGGCGGCGGACGAAGGAGCCGCGAGAAACGCTGGGTCCTCTACCAAGGCGAGCCCGAGGCCACGAAAGTGCCCGCGCTTTGGCATGCCTGGCTGCACCACACGATCGACGAAATCCCGGACAAATCCGGGGGAAAACGCTATCCCTGGGAGAAGGAGCATCTGCCGAACCTGACCGGCACGCCAGCGGCGTACCGTCCGCCGGGAGCGGTGCTGCGTGGCGGGCACCGCGAACCCGCCACTGGCGATTACGAACCGTGGCGCCCGGAATAAAGCTGGATTGGAGCGATGAAGCGCAACGCGGTGGAAACAGTTATGGGGGCGGTCGTTTTGATCGTCGCCGCCGTTTTCCTGTTTTTTGCCTACACGACGAGCGAGGTCGGAGCGGTTTCCGGCTATGATCTAACGGCGCGCTTCGACCGCGTCGAGGGGTTGCGCGACGGCGGCGACGTTCGCGTCAGCGGGATCAAAGTCGGTACCATCCTCTCGCAGAAACTCGACCCGAAGACCTTTCAGGCGATCGTGAGGATGAGCATCGATTCGAAAGTGATTCTGCCGGTCGATACCATCGCCTCGATCAGCTCGTCGGGTCTCCTTGGCGACAAATACCTCGCGCTTCAACCCGGCAACGAAGACGAGACGATCAAACCCGGCGGAACGATCGGACACACGCAGCCCGCCATGAGCCTCGAATCCTTGATCGGACAGATGATCTTCAGCCAAGGCGGAGGGGCAGCGAAAAAGAAAGATGATGCTGGAACCACGGTGCCCCCCAAATGACCGGTAACGCGAAAAATACCCATCTGGCAAGGGTCCCCGATTTCCACGAGCAAGGAACGGCATGGTGAAGGTTTTACAACTCGAGCTTCCGGTTTGGCTCACGCCTCAAGGCGAACCGGTATCGTGTCTCGATAAGATCAAGGTTTTGAACGAGAATTTGGAAGAGATACGGAGCATGGCGCAAGAAGCGCTTGAGGACGCGGTCTTGATGGGATGTGACGAGATGCAGTTCAGAACCGTCTTGAATAGTCTATCCCAAGGGCTTGTTAACCCATATAAAAATGACGCGACATGAGATTTGGATTAGGAACAATTGCCCTTGGGTTGGCCGCGATCTTCGCGGGGCCCGCAGCCTCCGCCGAGATGGTCGCGGTGCTCCAAGGCCTCGATAAGACGACCGCGCGCATCGCCACCATCAGGGCACCGGTCGGACAAAGCGTGCGCTTTGGCACCCTGGTCATCACGGCGCGCGCGTGCTTCAATCATCCTCCAGACGAAACGCCGGAAAGTGCCGCCTTTCTTCAAATCGGCGAATTACCGCCCGACGCGGGTCCGGACGCGAAAGCCGAATCCATTTTCAGCGGCTGGATGTTTGCTTCGAGTCCCGCCCTCTCGGCGCTCGAAAATCCCGTTTACGATGTCAGCGTTCTCGATTGCAGGGACAATTCGGCACCTTCTCCCCCGTCCGCCGAGCATGCGGAAGCCGCTCCGGAGAAAGGCAAGTCGCGCGCCGTCAAACCCTGACCGGGACGAGTTCGTCCTGGATGGCGGAAACGGCTTCGACCCCACGAAGCGGCCTGGCTAGCCATTTGGCGTTTCGCGTAAGCGCTCCCGCCAGCGCGTCATGATACGTTGCGCGCGAAATGGTGGTCGCTCCAAATTGCTTTAAGTGCGCCGTTACGAATTGAATATCGAGGAGCGTGAAGCCGCCGAGTTTAAGGCGAGCCACCAAATGGGCGAGACCGACTTTGCTGGCATCGTTGGCGCGACTGAACATGCTTTCGCCGAAGAACGCGCCTCCGAGTGCGACCCCATAAAGGCCGCCCACCAACTGCCCATCGCGCCAACTTTCGACGCTGTGAGCGTATCCTCGGCGATGGAGCGCGGAGTAAAGGCGGAGCAACTCCGGGTTGATCCACGTCGAGGGACGGACCGCCGTGGCTTCGGCACAACCCTGGATTACCTCGAAAAAAGCGCGATCGATCGCGACCTCGAATATATCGGCGCGCAATGTCCTCTTTAGCCGCTGCGGCAAATGAAAATTATCGAGCGGCAAAATAGCGCGCTGTTCCGGATCGACCCAAAAGATTTCATCGCTGCCGGCAGACTCCGCCATGGGAAACACGCCGGCGGCGTAAGCGCGGAGGATTAGTTCCGGGGTCAAGTGGGTCATGGAGCCGGTGGACCCCCGATGAATCGTTCGAGCCAGTGAATGTCGTAGTCGCCATTAATGAAATCGGGATCGAGAGCCAGGCGCTGATGCAGCGGGATAGTCGTATCAATGCCGGTAA
>Ga0182024_10020181_pt1 | contig 12195 bp, 6 predicted proteins | sample P32metaG_FD_120480 | JGI IMG/M metagenome (GOLD analysis project Ga0182024, IMG submission 120480) | Permafrost microbial communities from Stordalen Mire, Sweden - P3-2 metaG (Illumina Assembly) | ecosystem: Environmental > Terrestrial > Soil > Wetlands > Permafrost | place: Sweden: Stordalen...
GTTGAGATTGGCAAGCTGGTGCAGGCGGATTTCGGCTTCGAGGCGCTCGCGGGGAATGCGCTTGAGGCCTTCATCGAGGCCCCAGTTGCCGCCGCGGATGAAGATGGGCACGCCGTTGACGGAGATGGTGAGCGTGTCTGTGCCGGGGACGCTGTAGCTGATCTTTCTGACGCCGAAGCTCACGTCCTGGGCGTCGGAGACTGTTCTGTTCGCCTTGAAGCTGAGATGGAGCTTGTAGAGGCTCTGCGGGCCGTATCCGTTTGGCCACCACAGGCGTGGATGCGCAACGTGGAGCACGGGAGTGGTCTTGCTGTCGAAGCTGACCAACTGCGCGCTGTGTGGGTCGAGCGTGACCGGTTTGCTGAAGGCGATGTTCTCGATTGTGCCGTCGAGCTCGCCTGTGACGGGCTCGTCGGTGACGTTTTCAACGGTGGCCTGGACGCCGATTTCGGTTGAATCGGTGCTCGGCAAGGGAAGGTCGGTGATGACGAGCGGGTTCTTCACCAGGACGGGGCCGGTGGCGGAGAGGAAGACTTTTTGCCAGATGCCGGTGTCGCGGTCGCGGATGGCGGGGAGCCAGTCCCAGCCGATGGCGCAGAGGAAAGTCGGGCCGTCGATGGCGGATTCGCCGCCGTTGGGACCGATGCCCTCGCGTAGGGTGTGTTCGTGAGAGACACCGGGGTGGGGCTGCGGGGAGACCTGCACGGCGAGCACGGCCTGCTTGCCGGGCTTGATGTTGGCCGTGATGTCGAAGATGCCGCGCATGAATGCGCCACGCGTGGTGCCGACCTGGACGCCGTTGACCCAGACGACGGAGGCGTAATTGATGCCGTCGAAGTTGAGCCAGACGTGCTGGCCGGCGTAGGTCCGGGGAATATCGATCAGGGTGCGGTACCAGTAGGAGGTGCGCGCCAGGCTTTCGGGAATGGATTCGGGGCGATTGTTCTCACCGTAGAGCGGCTCGGGATAGATGTGGTTCGAGACCAGCGTGGTGAGCACAGTGCCGGGAACGGTGGCGGCATACCAGTTGGCGGCGATGAAGTTCGAAGCAGATACTTCAGCGCCCGCTTGCGGCACTTTGGCCGCATCCTGCAACTGCCAGCCTGAGGAGATGACGAGCGGCGCGGGAGCCGGTGATTGGGCGGAGGCTGCAAGAGGAGCCAGGAGAGCCGATATCAATACCAGGGCGAGACCAAAGGGGCGACCGAAACGGGTTTGCAAGGGATTGATTCCTCGGTTCTTTTTCGAAAGGCTTGCGGCCGTGTGCGCCGGACACAGGGATTATAGCGGCTGCGAGGGCGTGGCATCGCGGCATCCCGCGGGCGCATCGGATAATGAAGCTATGGAATTTTCGCGTTCGTCCGGAGTTCTTCTGCATGTGAGTTCGCTGCCTTCGTATGGAGGCATCGGCGACCTGGGTCCCGCGGCCCACGCGTTTGTGGCCTTTCTTGCCGCGGCCAAACAGCATGTGTGGCAGGTGCTGCCGCTTTGCCCCACGGGCTACGGCAACTCGCCCTATGCGGGCTCGTCGGCGTTTGCGGGCAACCCGTTTTTGATCAGCTTGGAGTTGTTGTCCGATTGGGGCTGGATTGCCGGCGAGCGGATTGCGGGGCTGGCGGGCGGCGGTGGGGCTGTCGACTTTGGCGAGGTGGAGAAGCGCAAGCTGCCGCTGCTCGTCGAGGCGGCGAAGAACTTTCTGGAGCGCGGGCCGCACGATGAGAAGCTTGCCGGACAATGGGCGGAGTTCGCGGAGTTTTGCCAGACTGAGGCGGGCTGGCTCATCGATTATGCCTTCTATGCCGTGCTGCGCAGGGAGTTCAATACCGGCGCGTGGACGGCGTGGCCGGAGCCGGTGCGCAAGCGGCGGCCGGAGGCGCTGGCGCAGATTGCCGCCAAGCATGGCCGGGCGCTGGCCCAGGAGCAGGTGCTTCAATTTGCTTTTTCAAAGCAGTGGAATGCCCTGCGCACGGCGGCTGCGGCGCAGGGAATTCGCATACTGGGCGATGTGGCGATCTTCGTGAACATGGACTCGTCGGATGTGTGGGTGCATCCGGAGATATTCGAAATCGATGAAGAGCTGAAGCCGGTGCGCATTGCCGGTGTGCCGCCGGATTATTTTTCGCCTACCGGCCAGCGGTGGGGAAACCCGCTTTACAAGTGGGATGTGCTGGAGGGGAGCGGATTCGATTGGTGGGTCAACCGCATCCGGCGAGCCAGTGCGCTCTATGACATTGTGCGCCTCGACCACTTCCGCGGCTTCGAAGCCTACTGGGCGATTCCAGCAGAAGAGGAAACGGCCGTTAACGGAACCTGGGTCAAGGCGCCGGGATTGAAGCTGTTCAAGGCGCTGGAAGCGGCGCTGGGACCGCTGCCGCTGGTAGCCGAGGACCTGGGACTCATCACGCCGGAAGTGGAGGCGCTGCGCCTGGAGATGGGCATGCCCGGCATGAAGGTGATCCAGTTCGGCTTCAGCGACAAGGGAGCGCACTTGCACTTGCCGCACCGGTACACGGCGGATACGGTTGCTTATACCGGCACGCACGACAACGACACTACGCAGGGGTGGTGGAACACGCTCGACGCGGCGACGCGGAGCGCGGTGGAGGCGTACGTGGGGCCGGTGGACGGAAGGCCGGTGTGGCCGCTGATTCGGGCGACGGAAGCGAGTGTCGCTGAACTGGCGGTGGTACCGGCGCAGGATCTGCTGGAGCTTGGCTCTGAGGCGCGGATGAATACGCCGGCGGTGGGCGCGGGGAACTGGGGCTGGCGCGCGCCGGTGGGAAGCTGGACGGCGGAGTTGGCGGCGCGGCTTGCGGCGATTGTGGAGGTTACGGATCGGGAGAACGATCCGCTGACGAAGGCGACCGGAGAAGACGACAAATAGAGGCTGTTGAACAGATTTCGCAGCGGACCATGCTTTGCCGATCTTCGAGCGTTGCGCCAGGTTTTGATGCCGCCATATGCTGCTCACAATTTTTCCATTCCGCGCAAAATGCCTTAGTAACCGCGCCGCGGAATCTATCGTCTAACCTGCTGGCAGAAGCCAGTGGTACGGGGATTGCGCCGGCTCTTTTGCGATTTCGATAGCCCTTGGAGTCGGCTGGAGGCTCGGCGTTCGGCCTGACCCCGTTTGTATGATCGCAAGGGCTGGTTGAAGGCGCCCCCGGGAACTCCCGATTGCGAAGCGCGTGCTTCCCTCGATTTTCAGAATGAGCTGTTGCTTTGCGGCTGTGGCAGTGAGTTTGTCTGCAGCAGCCTCGCATGCGCAAAGCAGCAACTTCCGCAACACCGATCCTTCCGTGGAATTCGTGGGCTCGAAGAGCTGCACGCAAGCGGGCTGTCACGCGGAGATTGGCAGCGAATATTTTCCCACGCCGCATGGGTCAAACATGGCCCCGGCCAATGCATTCAGGAATCTGGCGCGCGTGCCCAGGCCGGTCACGGTTTTCAACGCCAGGAACAATCGCTATTACACCGTCTACCAGCAGAACGGCAACCTTTATCAGAGCGTTTATGAACTGGACAAGAAGGGTGGCAAGCTCTACGACATTGCGCACAAGATCGACTACGTTGTGGGAGGCGAGATCGTGGGCTACAGCTACCTGTTCCAGCTTGGGCCCTGGATGCTGCAGGCGCCGCTCAGCTACTACGCACATTCGAAGACCTGGGAGCTGTCGCCCGGCTACGTCGAAGACGATCTCGGCTTTACGCGGGTGGCCACCACCGGCTGCCTGATGTGCCACAACGGCCAGCCCGATCCGGTGCCGATGCGCGATGGCAGCTATAAGGAGCCACCGTTCCGCTTCGGCGAAACCAGCATCGGTTGCGAGACCTGCCATGGGCCGGGCGCGCTGCACGTGAAAGAGATGCAGGCCAAGAAGGGCGGCCTGTCTGGAACACCGGGTCTGAGGCCCGGCGAGGTGGATACTTCGATCGTCAATCCTTCGCACCTCTCTCCGCGGTCGGCCGACGACATCTGCAAAGAGTGCCATCAACAGGGCGATACTCAGGTACTCTATCCGGGCAAGACGGTGCTGGATTACCGGCCAGGCCAACCACTGACCGACACCATTGCCAAGCTGACCCTGCCCATCAAGCCGGAGCAACGCGCCGAGGCCAACCAACTGGAAGGCCGGCCGCCGGTGCGGGGCAGCCTGGAACAGTCGATCGAGTGGAAAAACTCCGCTCTGGAATTGAGCAAATGCTACCAGGCAACGCATGGACAATTAACCTGCGGCACATGCCATTCCATTCATCACGAGCCGAGGCCTGGAGAAGCAAGGGCAGCTTATCGCGCGGCATGCTTGACCTGTCACACGGTGAAGAGCTGCACGCTCAAACCCGACGACTCCCGGCGCGTTGCGGCCCAGGACTATTGCATCCAGTGCCATATGGAGAGGCGGGCGGTGGCCGGCGTTGCGCATTCCAACGACACCAAGCACCGCATTGTGCGTTATCCGGGCCAGCCGCTGCCGGAGGTTGCTTTCGCACAACCTGCGGCCGACCTGCCGGGGCTGTTATGGGTGAACAGGCCTGAGAGCCCGCCGGACGCGCGTCTTCCGGATGTGTCACAGCTTGAGGCTTACTATACCGCGGCGCGCAAGGATGCGAGCCTGTGGCCGCTGTGGTTTCGCAAGTTGAATGAGCTGAGCAAGACGCAGCAGGACGATCCGACGGTGCTGAATTCGCTGGGCGCCGTGGCGCTTGCCGAGAAGAAGGATAATGCCGGCGCCGCGAAGTATTTTGCGCTGGCGCTGAAAGAGGGGTCAGAAGAGCCAACAACGTTTATGAACCTGGCCACGGCGTTGGTCAACCTGGGGCGCGCCCAGGAGGCTGAAGAAGTGCTGGAACGCGGCGTGGCCGCTTATCCCTACTACGGGCAGTTGACGGCGCGGCTGGCGCAACTCTACGCAATGGATGGACAGACGGGCAAAGCGCGAAACCTGGTGAAGCAGTATCGTGCCGTGTTCCCGGAGGACCCGACGATGCGCGAGGTGGAAAAGCGTCTGGATGGTGCGGAGCCGGTTGATCCGCTGGCCGCGCCCGGCCACAGGGCGGCGGCGCAGGACCCGAGGTAGTTCAATCCCCCTTTCGTCCGCGCTGAGGTCTTTGAGTAACTTTGTTCCGCAGGTAAATGTTGTTATCCTTGCGGCACATGGAAACTGCGGCAATTCAAACTCATGGGCTGACGCGGCGCTTCGGCGCATTGACCGCTGTTGAGGATGTCACGCTGAGCGTGGCGCCGGGACAGTTCTTCGGTTTTCTGGGGCCGAACGGGGCGGGCAAATCGACCACCATTAAAATGTTGACCGGCCTGCTGGAGCCGACGGCGGGGACGGTGGAGATTCTGGGTCAGCCGTTCGGCGCCGGCGCTCTGGATTTGAAACGCCAGATCGGCGTTGTGCCGGAGGGAATGGCGCTGATGGGGCGGCTGACGGCGACCGAATATCTGCACTTTGTGGGCCGCATGTACGGGCTTGACCGGGAGACGACCAACCGGCGGACGCGGGAGCTGCTGGAGTTTATGCAGCTGGCCAATGAAAACAAGAAACTGGTGACGGACTTTTCGCATGGCATGCAGAAGAAGCTGGCGCTGGCGGCGGCGGTGATTCACGGGCCCAAAGTGCTGTTTCTGGACGAGCCGTTCGAGGGCGTGGACGCGATTGCGGCGGGGATGTTGAAGAACATGCTGACGGGGATGATCAATCGCGGCGCTACTATCTTTTTGACCACCCACGTGCTGGAGATTGTGGAGCGGCTGTGCAGCCACGTGGCCATCATCAGCAAGGGCCGGCTGGTGGCCAATGGATCGATAGAAGAACTCCGTACAGGCGTGGCTTCCACATTGCCGGGCACTGAGGGAGAGCAGCGGCTGACGCTGGAAGAGATCTTCCTGGCCATTGTGGGCGCCGGTGAGCAGCAGGAGCAGGCCCAGGAGCTGACATGGCTGACTTAGGCGGGGCTAACTTTAGCGCCTTGGACGAGGGAGCAGGCTATGCGGCTGGCGGCTGGCTGGGGCCGCTGGCGCGGGCACAGTATAAGGCGCTGGCCCGGCTGCGCTGGCAGATGTTCGCGAATGGACTGCGCTCCAACAAGGGAGTGCTGGAGCTGGGCGCGCGAACCTTCGGGATGATCATTTACGCCCTGATGGGACTGGCGCTCGGCGCGGGTATGGGGGTGGTGACATATTTCCTTGCTTCGGGCGGCAAGTGGCGTTATCTGCCGATTCTGTTCTGGGTGCTGACTTTTCTTTGGCAAATGATCCCGATAATGCTGGCTTCGTTTAAGGAGCAATTCGACCTGGGGATTCTGCTGCGCTTCCCCCTACGCTTCGGGTCATTCGTTCTGCTCTACCTGGTATTCGGGCTGGTGGATATTTCTACGATTCTGGGCGGGTTGTGCTGCGTGGGCATCTGGTTTGGCATAGCGGCGGCGAAGCCTGGACTGTTGCTGTGGACAACGCTGGCGCTGGCGGTGTTTGCCTTGTTCAACATTCTGCTGGTGCGGGCCGTGTTTGCGTGGATTGACCGCTGGCTGGCGCAGCGCAAGACGCGCGAGATTCTGGGTGCGGTGTTCATGGTGGGACTGTTGAGCATGCAGCTGATGAATCCGGCGCTCTATGAGAAGCGGCACTCGGGCCGCAGCGGACACCAGCAGCAGGCTGAGCAGATTCGTGCGGCGCAAGCGCGGTATTCGCCGTTGCTGAAGAGAGCCAACGCGGTGCAGCAGTGGCTGCCGCCGGGGTTGGCGGCGGCGGCCCTGCGCGAGGCTGTGGAGCAAGAGCCGGCGCAGGGGTTGGGAGCGCTCGGAGTGCTGGGAATGTATACGCTGCTGGTGGGGGGCGTGCTGGCGGCGCGGCTCAAGGCCGAGTATCGCGGCGAGAATCTGGGCTCGGCTCCAGCACGGGACAAGGCAGGTTCGGGACGAAGCAAAGCGGCTGCCAGCTTGAGTTTGCCGGGCGCAAGTTCCGCGGATCAGGCCGGCCGGTGGGCGGCCGGCGGAATGGTGGCCGGGTCGGGGCCCATTGCCGCGGTGATGGAGAAGGATGTGCGGTCTCTACTGCGCACCTTGCCGCTACTCTATGCCATCGGCGCGCCGCTGCTGCTGGTGCTGGTTTTCTCCGGAATCTTTATCAAGAACGGAGCGGCGCAGGTGCCGGTCTTTCCGCTGGCGCTGCCGGCTTGCATGGTGTACGCGCAGCTTGGATTCACGCAGGTGTTTTATAACAACCTGGGTACGGAGGGAGCAGGGATTCAGTTGTATTTTCTTTCGCCGACGCCGTTTCGGACAGTGCTGCTGGCCAAGAATCTCTTGCACGCTTCGCTGTTTGTGGTGGTGGCGCTGCTGGCCGGCGTGCTGACCAGTCTGCGGCTGGGGGTTGCGGATACTGCGGTGATCGCGGCAACGGTGGCCTGGCTTCTATTTTCTTTGCCGTGCAACCTGACGGCAGGAAACATTTTTTCACTCAAGATGCCCTATCGCGTGAATCCGGGGCGCATTTCACGGCAGCGGGGATCGCAGGCCAACGCGCTGCTCAGCCTGGTGGTGCAATTGTGCATTCTGGCCGTGGGCGCGGCGGTTTTCGCGCTGAGCTGGTTTCTGAACGATATGTGGCTGGCGCCGCCGATCTTCATTATCCTGGCCGTGGGCGCGTTGTTGGTGTGGAGGCGGGTGTTGGCCAATGCCGATGCGATCGCCTTCGGACGGAGGGACGCGATCATGGCGACACTGATGAAAGAGAGCTGACGGTTCGCAGTGAGCAGCGAACAGCCGATAACTCTCGGGGCTTGACTTTACAATTCGTAACTCTTTTGAGATGCAGGCCAGTAAAACGGCTAAGAAGATTAAGCTCAGTCTTGAAACCCCCGGGACTTACTCAACGTCCGCCCAGTTATCTTCCGGGTTGCGGTCGATGAGTTTGCTGTAGGGGTCGATGGCGGCGCGGGTGGGCGGCTCGTTCACCACAAATGTGAGCGTGGTGCGCGGTTGCGTGATCCACACCTTCTCCGTGTGCAGCGGCTCCTCGCTGTCCTTCTTCCCTTTGAAGACGCCCACTTCGATGAGATCGTGAATGGGAATCTCCGTCTCTGCGCCATCTCCGTTGGCGCGCATCTTGCGCGCGTCTACGACCAGCGTCACCTTGTACTTATGGTCCGCGGTGGGCTCCAGCTTCGCCGAGACGGCCTTGTTGTCGTAGAGCGTGATGGTGTCAAACATGTCGGTAATCATGTACTGCAAGTCGGGTGGGGTCTGCTTGCGCAACTCTTCGACAAGCCCGCGCGTGTCGGGATACGGAGGCCCGTTCATCTTCCACTTGTCGAGAAAAGCCTTCAGGGCGGCATTCAACTTATCTTCGCCAATGGCGTCGGAGAGCGCGTAGAAAGCCATGGATCCTTTCTGATACCAGACGTAGGGTTCATTCTGAACCAGAACCAATGGCGGCTCGTGGCGCACCTCGCCGGCGCGCCCACGCAGGTAGCCGTCGAGCTCGTGCTTGAGGAAGCGGCGCATATGCGCGTCGCCATACTTGTGCTGCATGACGCGCAGGGCGGAGTACTCGGCCAGGCTCTCCGACATCATGTTCGAGCCTTTCTCAAAGCCGCCAATCAACTGGTGGCCCCACCATTGATGGGCCAATTCGTGCGCGGTGACGAACCATGTGAAATCGATGTCGTTCGGGTGCTCTAACCGGCCGATGAAGCCGATCGACTCAGAGTAAGGGACGGTGTTGGGAAACGATTGCGCGAAAGCGCGGTAGCGCGGAAACTCGATGACGCGGAACTGGTCGAACTGATATGGTCCGTAGTTCTTCGTGTAGTAATCCAGGCCTGCCTTGGCCGCGCCCAGCATCTTGTCAAGGTCGTAGGTGTGAGAGGGAAGGTAATAGATCTCCAATCTTACTCCGTTCCAGTTATCGCGCCTGACCGCATAATTGCCGGAGATGTAACTGAAGAAGTCTTGAATCTTTGTGGTGCCCATGCTGTATTCAAAATACCGGCGGCCATTCTGCTGCCACTGGCGCACCAGGTCTCCCGATGAAATCGCTATCTGACTGGGCGATGTGCTTACCACGGAGTGATAAGTTACAAAATTCGAGTCGGGGCCGAACAGGTCCGTGTTCATGCCGTACGGATCGCCGCGGTCCGGCAGTTCTTCGAGCGGTCCAAGTCCCTCTTCGCGCCGCCGGACGGGGTTGTCCAGTTCGCGTCCTCGGTCGTAGCCGATCGAGGGAAAGTAATCGCGGTCGAAGAACGTGCCGTTGTAGGCAAACTCTGCCTGCTCGTTCGAATTGCGGAAGCCGGGATTCTCGTATCCGCATTGGAAGTGAACCTGCAGTGATTCACCGGGGTTGAGCGGTGTGGCAAGGTGATAGATCCAGAAGCCTAGCTTTGCGTCGACTATGGTTGGCGTCGAGGGACGGTCAAAGGTAACTGCCTTCAGGGACTTTCGCCCATTGGTTACGTAGATATCCTGGAGGGGCTTGTCGGTCTCATTCACTGCGGTGTAAGTGCCGGTAGCATTGAAGCTGCGATTTTCGGGATAGATATTGACCGCGGTATCGACTGCAACAATCTTGGGGATGGGCGCGTACTCGTACTTCTTATAAAGCTTCTCGTACTCAGCCTGCTGGTCCCTGATGGACTTGTCGGTAAGAAATGGATTCAGGATGTGCGTGTTGTAGTAGTACCAGGCTCCGCTGCCGATCGCGCACACCAGCGGCACAGCGAGGAGCACAGCATAGGCCGGGAGGGATTGCTTGGCTGCCCGCAATCTTGTGCGCAACCCGGTCTCCGCGCCGCGCCGGGCCAGCAGGCTGGCGAGAACTCCCAGGAAGACGGCCCATGAAAGCCAATAAATCTCGGACCAGAAAACAGGTCTGACAAAGTGCCCGTAACCATTCATGTCGGAATATGTGTAGGACACCACGTCGCCATACATATAGAGGTGATCTGTGAGCCCGCCAGTGTCCAAAATTACGCCGATGAGGAAAACGCCGATGACGATACCGTGGCCGATGAATTTATTTGAGACGATGGTCTGTACGAAAAAAGCCAGCAGCGCGAAGATCATGACCTGTGAAAAGACGATCAGGTAAAGCTCTTCGCAGTATTGGACAAGCTCAAAGTGCAAATAGCCGGCCATGATCTGCGACACCAGCCCGCAAATCAATACCACTGAGAGGAGAAAGAATTCGGCGGCGGCCAAGGCGATGAACTTGCTCAGCGTGTCGATCCACCCGCGGAACGGCAAGGCGTCGTGAATCTGTTCGAAGTGGGTGTCTCTCTCGCGCCAGATCAACTCTCCGGCGTACATGGTAGCAACAACATAAGGCAGCAGCGTGGCGAGGCCTTCCACGGCTTGCAGCATGAGATAGGTTACAGGCCAGACGCGCATATCGCCGACCTCTACTGCGCCGTGGCCGTCTGCCAGGGCCACCACCGCCATCACTCCGGTGAGCGCCCAGAAGGGAATCTCCTTAAAGACATTTTGAAAGTAAATCCGGGAGAGCGAAAGAAACTGCTGCAGACCGGTGCTGAAAGAGAATTCAGTAACTACCTTCGGCAACAAGTTATGAAACCGCGGCGCCGGCGGAGCAGTGGATTCCTGCTCTGTCTTCTTCTGCTTCCTGCTGCTGCGGCCGGTGAGCGCCTCGGCCGACATGGGAAAGAAGATATACGTAGCCAGCAGGGCGACAATGCCCATCGAACACCAAAACGCGCGATTCCAGAGAAACATCCCGCTGAATGGCATCCACAGGGTGTTCTGCTCCGACACGGTCCAATATCGAGCGATGCTGCGGAGCATCACCATCCCAACGGGATCGAAGACAGACGGCCAGTATGGATTGAGGCTGCGCGCATTCAAGACCGTTATCAGTCCGACCAGGTATCCGGCAAAAAGTGCGACGCCCTGCAGATAAACGACGATGATGCGGCGCGTGAGCGCGGCGACCATAAAGAAGATGGAGCCTAGATAGAAGACTTGCGGAGCGATGATTACGGCGTAGTGATAACCTAACATCCCGAAATCCAGCGGTGCCAGGCGGGCGCGGTCGACCCAAGGCGAGAGGGTGCCAAGGATCTCGCCGATGGGGGTGCCCGTGAAGATGAAAAGAGTAATCAGCAGTGATCCCGCCCAGCGCCCGCCAAGATAGGCGAACTTGCCGATGGGCTTGGTAAAGATCATCTGGTAGGTATCGCGCTGGAAGTCTCGCAGGATGGATGTGCCGAAGATTGCGGCCATCACAATTGAACCGAAGAACGACAACTGGAAATCGAAGAGCTGGGTCACGAATGGCCCGTCGACCAGCATTTTGCCGGGAGGCATGGTGTAGTTCGAAAAGCCCTCAAACAGAAATGCGATCAGCACCCATAACCCGAAGAAGACGTATGTGGAGATACTCTTCAGGCGAAGCTTGATTTCGAAGAATAGAAAGTCAAGAAACATAGCCGGTTTCTCCTGCCGTCAGCTTAGTTGACGCTCTGCGAATTGAGGGTGAGGAAGTAGACGTCTTCGAGCGCCGGGTCAACCTGGCGGAAGTTCTCGCCGGGCGTCGTGTCGGAATGCACGCGAATCTCATGGGCGCCGCCAAGCAGCTTAGTGGACACGACTTTGAACTGCGTTGAAACAGCGGTGAATTCTTCTTCGCTGTGCACCAGCGTGCTCCAGATGCCGCCGCGCAAACGCTCCAGCGTATCTTCGGGTACGCCTTCCAGCACGACCTGCCCGTTGCTGATGATGGCCATGCGCGGACATAACTCGCGCACGTCGTCCACAATATGCGTGGAGAGGATCACGATCACGTCCTGCGCCAGCGAGCTCAGAAGATTCAGAAAGCGGTTGCGCTCGGCGGGGTCGAGGCCGGCCGTCGGCTCGTCCACAATGATGAGTTTGGGATCGGCGAGCAGGGCCTGGGCGATGCCGAAGCGCTGCTTCATGCCGCCCGAGTAAGTGCTCAGGGCCTTCTTGCGTGCGTCCCAAAGATTGGTCTGCTTGAGCAGCGCATCCACAATCTCCTTGCGTTCGCCGGTCTTATGAATGCCTTTCATCACCGCAAGATGGTGGAGCATGTCCACGGCCGAGATGCGCGGATAGACGCCGAACTCCTGCGGAAGATAGCCCAGTTGGCGGCGCACGGCATCCTTGTTGGCCACCACGTCAAGACCGTTGAGCAGAATGGTCCCGGAGTCGGGA
>Ga0182024_10020182_pt1 | contig 12195 bp, 10 predicted proteins | sample P32metaG_FD_120480 | JGI IMG/M metagenome (GOLD analysis project Ga0182024, IMG submission 120480) | Permafrost microbial communities from Stordalen Mire, Sweden - P3-2 metaG (Illumina Assembly) | ecosystem: Environmental > Terrestrial > Soil > Wetlands > Permafrost | place: Sweden: Stordalen...
CGTGGATGGATGCGCAGTAGTTCCCCGTAGCGCTGCCTCTCGTTCTCCGGGAGGGTCATCAGGATGGAAGAGTTAGAAATGAACTTGTCAAGATGATACTTGACGGCCATGACCTTCTTGGCTCTCTCAAGCTTGGAGCGCTCATGAAGCTCTCCCGAGAGAATGAGCTCCGCTAGCTCGTGAAGCGCTTGCTGTTCAGAAACTGAATATGTCTGCTTCAGACTCGTTGCCAATTCTGGCCGGGCTTCCTCTTGAGGGTAAATCTCTTGACGTAGGTCATCTTGTTACGTACCTTGGGGATTTTACTCTTGTGAACCTTGCCTTCTATTTTTGGAGTCTGTCCTCTTACTTTTCCAGCTTTTGTTAGACTTCCGTGGGTTGGCAACCAGGTTACACCGAATTGGCTTTATCGCGAGGAGAGAGGTATATAGTCTTAGCTATCTGCAGTTGGTTTGGTTCGTATTATGAATTGTCAAAACATTATGGTAGATTTTGACGACCCTTGATTGGATATCGATTGTTTTCTGGGAACACCGAAGCCGACGGACGAGCATCGCACGTTCCCAATGCTTATTATTACCGGATGGCGCGCTTCCACTGATGCAATCCTTCACCAGTAACTTCGAAGATAAGAGCACCGAACAAGGTTTCCAGTTCATCTTCAAGTGCGAGATCTGCGGGAACGGTTACGAGTCTGCCTTCACGGCCTCCAAGGACGCAAAGGAGAAGGCGGCGTTCAACAAGATAGCTCAGTTCGGCGGGATGTTCTCGAACAAGGCCTCGCTCGCAGGGGCGATGGGCGGGCAGGCGTACCAGACACCCGAGTGGAACAACGAGCGCGCGGCGGCGCTCAAGAAGGCATCAGACGAGGCGATGACCCACTTCCACCAGTGCCCCAAGTGCCACAAGTACGTCTGCGACAACGACTGGGACAAGGACGTCTCCCTCTGCTCGACGGACGCGGCGGAGGCGAAGGCGAGCGCTGCTCCCAAAGAGACGGCCCCGGCCATCTGCCCGAAGTGCGGTCAGCCCTCGGGGTCAGGGAAGTTCTGCAACAACTGCGGCGCTCCTCTCGGACCGTCAAAGTGTGCCGCTTGCGGGACCGAGAACGCCCCCGGAGCGAAGTTCTGCAGTGGTTGCGGCGCTAAGCTCTAGCACTAGGGCTCGCGGATAACCTTAATTCGGAACTCGGGCGGGCAGCGGCAGCGATTGATGCAATGGTCGAGATAGAGTATCTGCCCTACAGTAAGATCATAGTACACGAGGTCAGGAAGCTCGAGGTCCAGGACTTCCTTCAGTGGGTCGCCTCGCAGGTCGAGGCCCAGAAGCAGGGCGGAACGCCGACGGTCAACTGGGTCGACGGAATCGCCTTCCTGACCGGCGAGTTCATGGCAACGCCGGAGCTTGTGTCGGAGAACCTCAAGGGGCGGATCCATTACGCCGTCGTGTTCTTCACTGAGACGAGCTATCAGGCTGAGAAGAGGGTGACGGTGAACGGGAGGGACTCGGCCGTCCGATTCAGCAAGGGTGACAACAACGCCAATTTCGTCGCGCTCGCCAAGTTCCTCACAGGCTTCAAACCGCAGTAACGGCGGAAGGGCGCCGGTCTACGGGCCTGACCGTCCTTGGCTCGTGGACCGCTTGGAAACCCTTAAAGCGCATCGGCCAGCATTGACGCCAGTTGCAGCGTTCCGAGATAAGACGGGCGATCAAGGAGCACAATCTGAGCATGCTGGGCGTCAGCTATGTGGACTTCACGGGCATGGCTCGGATGAAACCGACGACGGTAGGGGAGCTTGACGCGGTTCTGGACGTCGGGGTGAAGACCGCCCGCGCGAACTTCGCCTATAGCCACACGGACCAGGTCGTCCGCGGCGCAGCGATGAACATATCCCAGGGAGACCTCGCGATCGTTGCGGACCCCGAGACCTTTGTGATCCCCAGCTACACGGAAGGGGTGGGGCGGTTCATCGGCGACGTGCACGAGAAAGACGGCAGCGTCTCCAAACTCTGTACCCGCAGCTTCTACAGGCGGATGCTCGGACGCGCGGGGTCCAAGGGCTATCGGTTCGAGGTCGGGTTCGAGGGCGAGTTCCATCTTGTGAAGCGCGAGGAAGGCAAGGTCATCAGGCTCGACAACCACCTCACACACAGCCAGGAAGCGTTCAACGTGTATCATGGCTTCATCACCGACCTCGTGGCGGCGCTCCGCTCCGTCCGCGTTGACACGACCAAGGGCCACATCGAGGGCGGGCGGGGGCAGCTCGAGTTCGACATCAGGCATCACGAGGGGATGAAACCGGCAGACGATATCGTCTACTTCAAGGACGCGACCAGGGCGGTAGCCCGGAAGCACGGCTACATCGCGTCCTTCATGCCGAAGATAGGTCACGACTGGTGGGGAAGCGGGATGCACCTCCACATGAGCCTCTGGAACCGATCCGGGAAGAACCTCTTCGCTGACGAGAAGGACGGCAAGATGGGCCTGAGTCCGCTCGCATACCACTTCATCGGAGGCATCGTAAGCCATCTGGCGGCGCTCTCCGCCGTGGCGGCGCCGATGCCCAACTCGTACAAACGGATGATCCCCGGCAAGTGGAACGCCGATGCCGCTGTCTATGGTGCGGGCGCGAGAGGCGCGGCTGTGAGGATCCCCGACGAGCGGGGCAAGTCGACGCGACTGGAGTGCAGGTTCCCGGACGGGGCGATGAACCCCTACCTGACGCTCGGATGCATCCTCGCGTGCGGGCTGGAAGGGATAGAGAAGAAGACCGACCCAGGGGCCCCACTCGCTGTCGACATCTCGTCGCTGACGGACCGCGAGATCAGGAAGAAGGGGTTCAGGCTGATGCCCAGGTCCCTGACGGAGGCGCTCCTAGAGCTGGAGAAGGACGATTGTCTGAGAAAGGCGATGGGAGACGTCATGTTCGAGCAGTACATCATAAACAAGGAGCAGGAGGCGGCCCAGATGGCGGACAAGGTCACGCAGTACGAGGTCGACAACCTCCTCGACCTGTTCTGAGCATCAGCGCGACCCGAGGCCGGGAACACATATTAGACCGTCCGATGGCGATCGATGAAGTCTTGAAACTGGATTTCTCATCCTATCCGATCATAGACCACCACTGCCACCCCTGGTCGGACAGCACGACCGAGATCACGAAGGAGTTCTTCATCAACCTGATGAACATGGGAGGGCTCTCCCCCGAGGAAGCGAAAGACCCCGAGAACGTGATACATTCAGAGTTCACCCCGATGGGAAGGCAGATACTGCACCTCATGGCCAAGTTCCTGGGCTGCCAGCCCCGCCTGGGCGAGGTAATCGAGGCGAGGAACAAGAGGGCCAGGGCCGACTACTGGCAATACAGCGCGGAGCTCCTGCTCGACGCCAGAATCGAGGGGCTCTTCGTCGACGACGGCTACTCCGAGGTCTCCGTCGGGGCGGGGCTCGCGAAGAACAACTTCCAGGAGTTCGAGGACAAGGTCTCCGTCCCCATAAGGCGCGTGGCCAGGATCGAGCCTAGGTTCCAGACGGCGGTCGACGAATCCAAGGATTTTGACGACTTCGTCGCCCGGTTCGACAGGTCTATCGATGACGCGGCGAAAAAAGACCAGGCGATAGCGTTCAAGTCTGTGATAGCATACAGGAGCGGCCTTCACATCGGGCGCCCCACCGACCAGCAGGTCCTGGAGGACTACAAGCGCTCCAAGGCGACGAGGGCGCGCGACGTGAAGCACATCCGAGACTGGTACGTGAGGCGCGTGATCTCAAAATGCCCGGAGCTGGGCACCACCTTCCACATCCACGCAGGTATGGGCGACATCGATGTGGTCTTTGACAAGTCCAACCCGATGCAGCTCTACGGGCTCCTCCACGACCCCGAGACGTGGAAGACCAAGGTCTTCCTGATTCACGGAGGATATCCTTTCTCCCAGGAGGCGGCCTTCTACGCCAACGCGCTCAAGAACGTCTACGTCGACCTGTCCGAGATGATACCGTTCGCCAGCGTCCCCGGCGCGATCGAGAAGACGACGCACATCCTCGACATGGCGCCGCCCGCTAGGGTCGTCTTCGGCTCCGACGGCGTGGTCATCCCTGAGATCCATTGGGCTGGTGCCAAGATAGGCAGGCAAGTGATCGAGGAGTCCCTCTCAGCCTTCGTCCGCACCGGCGTCTACGACGACGACGAGGCTCATCAGGCCGCCAAGATGATCCTGGCGGAGAACGCCAGACGCGTCTACAAGCCCTGGTGACCGGGCGGCCTACATCCCGGTGTACCCGCGGACCACAGAGTCCGGGACCCGGCCCTTCTCTACGTCGCCGATGGCCCGTTCCAGTATCTCCGCGCCAGCATCGAGCTCTTCCTGGGTGATGACGAGGGGAGGAGTGAGCTCCATCACGTTGCCGTCGTCGCCCACGAACACGGTCAGCAGCCCCAGCTCCCAGGCGCGATAGACCACCTTGGCGGTCTCGATCCGGGCGGGAGTCTTCTTCTTCCTGTCCTTCACGAACTCGACTCCCAGGAGGAGGCCTTCACCTCGGACATCGCCGATGAGCGGATGGTCCTTCTTCATCTCCTCCAGCCGCTTCTTGAATTGTCTTCCCAGCTTGGCCGCCCTCTCAGGGAGCCGGTCTCGCTCGATAATGTTGATGGTCGCGATCCCAGCCGCCGTGCCGATGGCGTTCCCGACCAGGGTGGAGTAGGCGAACCCCTGCGGGAAGAGCTCCTCCCGGGCGACCAGCGCGCCCACGGGGATACCCGATGCGATCGACTTGCCGAGCGCGATGGCGTCGGGCACGACCCCGGTGTGGTCCACGCCGAACATCTTCCCGGTCCTCCCGAACCCGATCTTCACCTCGTCGGCGACGAGCGCGATGCCGAACTTGTCCGCCGTCTTCCTGAGCTTCGGCAGGTATTCCTTGGGAGGTATGACGTCCCCCGAGTCGCTCTGCATCGCCTCGACGAGCATGAAGGCTGTGTCTTCGGGCGGGCAGACGTGCTTGAAGAGCTGCTCCTCGATGAAGTCGCTGGCGCAGTAGACGCCGCAGCTCGGATACTCGAGGCCATACGGGCACCTGTAGCAGTAAGCGTAGGGTACCTTCGATACCAGGCTCGGGACGCGGTACCTCGACGTGGACATGATCCCGCCCATGGCCAGCCCGGCCAGGTCGACGCCGTGCATCCCTCCGAAGAACGTGACCGACCTCTCTCGCTTCGTGGAGACGGGGAAGAGCTTGTACGCCGCCGCGCAGGCATCGGTCCCCGAGTGGCCGAACCAGACCCGCTTGTCGAATCGACCGGGGGTCATCGAGATTAGCTTCTCGGCGAACTTGACCGTCGTCTCGCTCGGGAAGGTGCCGCCGGGAAGGCCTGCGGAGAGCGCCAGCTCGTGCTTCACGGCCTCGACCACCTCCGGGTTTGAGAACCCGACGCCAGCGACGGTCCAACCTGCGTTGAAATCGATGTAGTCTCTCCCGTCGATGTCGGTCACGGTAGAGCCGTGAGCCTCCCTCACGATGAGGGGGTAATACATCACCTTGCTCGGAGCCGCGATCGCACGGTTCAGCCTCTCGATGACCTTCTCGGTCTTTTTCATGCCGTCAGCTTTCCGGCACCCGAAATAATAAACGGTTCTCAATAACCTGCGACGGAGCCCTGTCGCCTGGTGTCGGCCCCGCCCCTCAGCTCCCCGCGCTCGCCCACGAGGACGGCGTTCACTCCCCCGAAGTACACGTCGTAGCCAGGTTTGAGCTGGAGGTAGTTCGGCGTCTCAAACTCGAAGCCTGCCTCCTGGAGCTGCCTCCTGACCGTCGGTCTGATCCGGCTCTCGACCTTCAACGGCCCCGAACCCTGGTAGTGGAAGCGCGGAGCATCGACCGCTTCCTGGATGCCCAGCGAGTGATCGATGACGTTGAGTATGGTCTGCAGGGTCGCCGTGACGATTCTCGGTCCGGCGGCGCTGCCGGCGACCAGGTAGGGCGCCCCGTCCTTCAGCAGGAGCGTGGGCGTCATGTTGCTTACGGGCCTCTTACCGGGGGCGACGCAGTTCGGCCCTCCCGCCCGCGCGTCGAAATCGTGCATGGTATCGTTGAGCTGGAAACCTGTCCCCGGGACGGTCACCCCGGACCCGAAGTAGCATTCGAGCGACTCCGTGATGGCCGCGACGTTCCGGTCCTTGTCGACGACGCTGAGATGGGTGGTCCAGTTCCTCCCGCTGCGGTCGCCTCCGGCGCCCCTCTCCCCCCGCGCGAACCACAGCCCCGCCGCATGCTCCTTGGAGGTCAGCTTGTCGTTGTCCGCCTTGACGAAGGCCGGGTCCCCTATCCGCTTCTTGAGGTCGGGCCAGACGACCGCGAGCGCCTTGGCCATGGTCGCAATCGTCTCCGCCGAGTTCAGGCCCATCCCGCCGAGGTCTATGTCTTCCAAGATGTTCAGAAGCTGGATTATCGCCGTCCCTCCAAGGCTGGGAGGAGGCATCGCGTGCACCTCGAAACCCCTGTAGGTGCCCTTCACCGGTTTTCTCACCTGGACAGAGTAGCCGGCCAGGTCCTTCTTGTCGAGCAGGCCGTCGTTCTGTGACATGTCTCGGGCGATGTCGTCGGCCAGCTCGCCGCGATAGAACGCATCAGGTCCTTCCTTCACCACGAGCTCCAACGCCTTTGCGAAGTTCGGGCTGAGTTTCCTCTCGCCCTTCCTGTAGGTCCTGCCCTGTTTCAGCCACTCTTTCCCCGTTTCCGGGAACCGCCTGAACTTTCGGACCGTGTTGTCGACGTTGTTCGACATTATCGTCCCGAGGAAATGGCTGACCTCGAACCCCTTGCGGGCGAACGAGATGGCCTGCGAGGCGACATCCCCGAACTTCAGATTCCCGTAGTTCTCCAGCGCGTACGAGAGGCCGGCCACGGTGCCCGGGACGCCGACCGAGCGGTAGCCCATGCTGTTGGCAAAGTCCTTCGGGTTCCCGTCGCCATCGAGCTGGAACATGTCAGCCTTCGCCCTGTGCGGCGCGGTCTCGCGGTAGTCGATGTAGAGCGTCTCCCCGTCTTTCGGGTGTATCATCAGGAAACCTCCTCCTCCCATCCCCGAGAACGCCGGTGCGACTACGCCCAGAACCAGACTGGTCGCGACCGCCGCGTCGACTGCATTGCCCCCGGCCTTCATTACCTTCACCCCCGCCTCTGAGGCCAGCGGATGTGCGGATGCCACGAGACCGTTGCGGCCGGCCGGGGAGGGGCTCACGCGCTCCCGGCGGCATACCTCGCATTAAAAATGTGCGGCGTCAAGGAAGACCGACTCAGCCCGTTCACTTTGCGAGTAACCAACCAAACAGATGAAGAGTTGGGCGCTAACGTACTTTTCAAACCGATGCTTATATGCTGGCAATACCTTCATATATTGCGGAGCCGTTGGATTGATGTTAAGTTGCAGAATCCGACGAAGTATTTTGCAAGAGATGCAACCGGACTCGTAAGGGAATTCGGTGCACTAGATACAGTCCTGTTCGCTTCGGTCATGGTCTTTGCGCTGGTGTTCACGACCACGCAATTCGCGTGGTTCTACGGGAATACTCTGGGCGCGAACCTCCCGCTGACCCTTCTCGTGGCAGCCATACCTTTCGTCTTCCTCATGCTCGCGTACTGGGCCATCGGGATTACCATGCCGAGGTCTGGTAATGACTACGTCTGGATAGGGAGGATCTTCCACCCCTCGATAGGGTTTGCGTGGGCGCTCTTCTACATGGTAATTATCTTCCTCGTCGCGTACGTGGGTGAGATCGGCCCGTTTTCGTACGCCATCTCGGCGGCCCTGACACTCCTGGGGCTGCAAACAGCGTCGGGCAGCCTCCAGAGTCTAGGCACTTTCCTAGGCGGGCCTTTGGGTACGCTCGAACTTGCGAGCCTATTCACCATAATCTTTGGATTCTTCGCACTGTTCGGGACGCGGTTCATCAAGGGAATTCTGTATATCACGTGGATTGCAGCGATCATCGGGATCGGATTGATGTGGTACATCCTCGCCTCGACTAGCACCACGACGTTCATCAGCCACTGGAACACGTTCTTGGCGGCTGGGAACCCGAGCTTGACCTACAGCGCGCTGCAGACCGCCGGCGCTAGCGGGATGCCGGCCCTTTCGTCGGGCTTCAGCGGGATAGTGCTGGCGCTTCCCCTCGCCTTCCTGTTCCTGTTCGGGGGCAACTACGCCAACGGGTTCGCAGGCGAGATCAAGAACGTCAGGAAGGCGATACCGATCGCCCTGTTCCTCTCTCTCATATTCGGTATCATCTACTGGTCGGTCACTTCGACGCTCACCCTCGACACCGTGGGCAGCACTTGGATGACGATAATCGGCCACGCATGGGACAACAGCGGCGTCGGCAGCACGGCCTACCCGTTAGCGTACGCACCGTCCCAACCCCTGCTCCTGGCAGTGGCGGCGTACCCCAACAACGCGCTCATCACTGTCATGTTCGTGACCTACATTCTAGGGTCGATCGGAGCGCTCTTCACCTACTTCTGGATTCCAAGCAAGTATTTCTTTGCATGGTCCTTCGACAGGGTCCTTCCGACCAAGTTCGCCGACATCAGCTCCCGTTTCCACACGGCGTACCTTTCGGTGGTCGTCATAGTGGTGATGGGCATCGGCCTATCCTACCTCTACGCGTACCTCGGATACTCGGTCTATTTCACGCTGGGGAGCGTCCTCTGGGGCGCCGCTTACGTGATACCGGGGTTGGCCCTTGCTGCGTTCCCGTTCATCAAGAAGGACCTCTTCGCGCAGGCGCCGGGCTGGGTCTCCAAGAAGGTCGCCGGTGTGCCATTAGTGACCATCATCGGCGTCATCGTCGCGATTGGCTTCGCGTACGTGGCAGGGATAGCCTACAACAACCCCGCGATTGGCGCTGCGGACTCGTTCAGTGAAGTCCTGGCAGTAGGACTGGTCGCGGTGGGCTTCGCCATCTACTTCGTGAGCGCACAATATCACAAGAGTAAAGGTATGAACCTAGGAATGGCGCTGAAGGAAATCCCTCCAGAGTAGAAGACGGCCCAGCTCTTCACATTACCAGAGCTACGGGGCGCGTTATCCCGGCCGTCCCTCCCGCGAGGGCGATGGGCGTCCCGACGAACAGAAAATCCTTGCCCACCAGCTTGTCCAGGTTGTTCAGGTTCTCGAATATCACGACGTGCTTCGGGAGCAGGGCCTTGTGAGCCTCGAAGGGCGGATGGTCAGGTCCAGGGGCGTCTATCCCGACCGCCTCGATGCCGAGACTAACGAGATACTCCGCGGCTTCTTTGGTGATGTCGGGGTGCTCCATCCAGTCGGGGGTCGTGTTCTTCGAGGTGTAATTGAGGTGGAACAGCACGATCCAGCCCTTGCCGACCTCCTTGGAGTGGCCCGTCGCCCTGATCGCCTTCTCGACGTCGGCCTTCATGATCTGGAATCTCTTTGGTTTCTTGGAGAAGTCGAGGACGACTCCGTGCCCGATGTAGTGCGAAAGCGGCATCTTGTCCACCGTGGTCCCGCCCGCCACCATGTGGAACGGCGCATCGACGTGGGTGGACACGTGCTCGACGAACGTCCAGACATAGGACGCGTAGCCATCGTCCTTTATGTTGGAGAAGGTGGTCCTCAGGGGCTGAGGGTAGCCCGGATAGACGGGCGTGTTCATGTGTGTCATCGGCACCGCCAGGTCGACTATCTTCTTGAAGGGCAAGCTCAAGCTGGTATCGTCGAAGAGGGGGCGCGAGCTCGTAAAAAGGTTTCGCGATCGCGGATGATGCGAGGGTCAGACCTTGATATAGCGCCCCGAGGCATCCCTCTGGAGCAGCCCGAACTCGTCCAGCGAGTCCTTCAGAGCCTCGCCGCTGAGTATCGCGCCGTCACGGCACAGTAGCTTCTTCCCGAGGGTACAGCTCCCGCAGATGCCCATCCCACACTTCATGCTCCTTTCGAGGCTGGCTTCGTAATCGACCCCAGCCCCTGCGCAGACGTCGTAGAGCTTCCGCATCATCACCTCGGGCCCGCACGTGTAGACGCGGGTGACCTTCCTCTCGCGGATGAGCTCCTCGGCGAGGTCGGTAGGGAACCCGGGCCGGCCGTAGCTCCCGTCGTCCGTCGTCACGAAGACGTTCTTTCTCTTCAGCACCCGCTTGAACTGCTTCTCGAAGAGTATGTCGACCTTCGACCTCCCCCCGATCACCGCCGCGACCCTGCTCCCGGCCTTAGCCAGCACCTTGGCGAGCGGCAGGAGCGGCGCGAGCCCCGTGCCTCCTCCCACCAGCAGCGCGCTCCCCTTCTCCACCGTGTACGAGTGGCCATAGGGACCCCTGACCCCTATCAGGTCACCGCGCCTCGCGCCGACGAGCGCGCTGCTCCCAGGTCCCCAGGGCTTGACAGTCACAGAGCAGACCCCCTTTGCGTCGTAGTTGGAGAGGCTCATCGGGAACTCGTCGTATCCGGGTTCCCATACCATCACGAACTGTCCGGGCTTCGCCGAGGCGGAAGCCTCGTCCGTGAAGAAGACAGTGTTGATGTTCCTCGTCTCCCTGACGTTCTTCAGGACCTTCCGTATCCTGATCTTCTCAGAACTTATGTCCAAGTCCAACAATCTCCTGGACCCTCTTGAACTTCTTCCTCGCCATGTAGTTCTGGATCCCGCGGTTGACCTCCTGGAAGACCCCGTACCCCTGGTAGAGGGCGGTGCCCATCTCGACCGCAGCGGCACCCGCCAGCATCATCTCGACAGCGTGCTCCCACGTCGAGACGCCACCGCAGCCGATTATCGGCACCTTGAACGCCTGGTGCAGCTCGTATATCCTCGCCACGGCGATCGGTCTTATCGCGGCTCCGGAGAGGCCGCCGAACTTGTGCGAAAGTGTCGGTCTTCGGGTCTCTACCTCTATCGTCATCGCTCTCATCGTGTTTATCGCGGTGAGCCCGTCCGCCCCGGAGTCCACGGCCGCCTTGGCGACCTCGACCATCTTGTGCGTGTTCGCCGAGAGCTTCGCGAAGATGGGTTTCTTGGTCCTCGAGCGCACCGCCTTGACGACGGACGCGACGACCTCGGGGTCGTGGCCTATCTCCGTCCCCACACCTTCGACGTGCGGACAGCTCAAGTTCAGCTCATAGGCGGGGAACTCGTTACCGTCGAGCATCTCCACGACGCGTCCGAACTCCGTAGGACCTCCCCCGAATATCGAGACGATGACGGGGAGGTGTTTTCCCCTGACGGCAGACAACTCCTCTGAGAAGACCCTAGCTCCCGGGTTGGCGAGCCCCACGGCGTTGACGAGGCCGCTGTCGGTGGCCACGAGCGTGGGATTCCTGTACCCTTCGCGCGGCTCGAGCCCTATCGACTTGGAGACGGCCGCCCCGGCGCCTGCCTCTATCGCTCGCGTGAGGCTGTCGACGGTCACGCCGACCACCCCCGAAGCGAGTAAGAGAGGGTTCTCGAGCCTCACACCGGCAATTGAGACCCGCAGAGACCGTTCTACCAAGCCCCAGCCACGCGGGGATAACCCAAGATAACCTTTAAGCCTGTTATGGGATGGCGGTGTGCGAATAGTTTTGACCGACGAGCCCGTCCTGTTCGAGACAGAAGGGGGACTAGTAGTCTTGCGCGGGAGCGAAGTGCTGTTCTCGCAGAAGAAGGGAAGCGTTTCCAGAAGTGAAAACCTGGTGATAATCGCGGAGAAGGCCAAAGAGGCGGGGCTGAGCTATATCGGGACGATGGACGCGAGCGCGGCAGAGGAGCTGGTGAAGCTCGGCGTCGCCGCATCACAGCTCTCGGAGGCGGAGAGGGACGAGCTCAACTCCCAGAAGCTCGCGATAATGGTAAAGTCCGGTTTCGCGCCTGACGAGGCGGCCGCCTTCGCCATGATCAGGGAGATGGCCGTCACCGCCGCGGAGGCTAGCATAACCGAGACCTCGTCGAGGGAGGACCTCCAGCTGGTGCACGGAATCCAGGGGCTCGACGAGCTCGACAAGTTCCTGAACATCACGTCGGAGAGGGTCACCGAATGGTACGGCCTTCACTTCCCGGAGCTGCAGGCGCTGCTCGGGGACAACGTCTTGCTCTGCAAAATGGTCGTCGAGGTCGGAGCGAGGGAGAACTTCGACGAAGAGAGGCTGCAGGGCAAAGGGTTTAGCGACAAGAAAATCGAGGCGCTCGTCCTCGCAGCCGCCGAGTCGA
>Ga0182024_10020183_pt1 | contig 12195 bp, 7 predicted proteins | sample P32metaG_FD_120480 | JGI IMG/M metagenome (GOLD analysis project Ga0182024, IMG submission 120480) | Permafrost microbial communities from Stordalen Mire, Sweden - P3-2 metaG (Illumina Assembly) | ecosystem: Environmental > Terrestrial > Soil > Wetlands > Permafrost | place: Sweden: Stordalen...
AACAGACGCTTCCCCATGCTCTTTTTACGGCCAAAGGCCCCAAAAAAGAGCCTTGACAAAGCCGACGCTGTCATACATGGGGCACCCTCCGTTTTCGCCTTGGGATTCTTGGTTTCCCACCCTAGCCGCAAAAACAAGAACGCGGCGAGGATGGGGCACCCAGACTTGCTTCAATTTGCGGAACCGGAATCAATCGCCGAAGCTATTTCGGTTCGGGTGGGGGTGTGTTGGAAGCTGTGTTCATGTGGTCGCGGATTAGGTTGGCGAGGAGGACGTCGACGAGAGTACCGCCGTGGCCACCAGTGCCGCCGCCGGCAATAATTTGCGGAACGAGCTGCACCTTGTTTGAAGCCAGCGCCTGTACCACCTGCACCAGAGCATAGTTGCCGGACTCCATGGAGTCGATCTTTAGCTTGATGACGTCTGCCTCGGCGGTGCCCACGGCAAGCGTCTTCGAGGCTTCGGCATTGCCGACTATGGTAATCACGTTGGCGTCCGCTTCGGCGTTGATCTTCTTCGATTGAGCCTGCCCTCTGGCTCCTTCGATAGCCGCTTCCGCACCGAATTTGGAGATGGTGACGCTTCGCTCGGAATCGACAACCCGGGCTTGCGTGTCGGCCATGGCGCGGGCCTGCTGGAGGTCCTTGCGCGTCTCTTCGGCCAACTGCTGCGTCTTGTACGTCACCTGCTCCTGCTCGGCAATCTTGCGGTCGGTGAGCGTCTTCATCAGCGCTTCCGGCGGAATGATGTCGCCGATCAGCGTGTCGATGGCGTTGACGTTGTACTCGGTAAGGGCCGCGCCGATTGCCGTCTTGGCTTCCAACTGCCGCTCGCTTCGCTTCTTCAAAAACTCAATTACGTCCGACGTCTGTGCGGCGTTGCGGAAGTAGTTGCCGATGGTCGGCTCCAGAACCTGCGTTACTAAATTGGCCATCGTCCCGAACCGGGCAATCACCTTCGGCGCGTCGTTGCGCGGAATGTGAATAATCTGGCTCACGTCCAGGTTGAATGTGAATCCGTCCGACGAACGCACCGTGATCGTCGAAAGCTTTTCGTCCAGCTTGTGCGCCTCGCTCTTTCCCGTCGCCCAGTTGAGGACGATGTTGGCTGTGGGCACAATTTCAACCTTGTGCGTAAATGTGTTGATGGGATACTTGCCCGGATCGAGCGGATCGAACCAAACGCCCTTTTGTCCGCGGCTCACCAGGTTGCCGTGCTTGAAGCTGTCGCCGGTTACGTCCCTGCCTTCATCGCCAACATAAGCGATGACCACGCCGACGTTGGCAATGGGGACGTCCGTCATGGGCTTGGTTTCGACAGTCGCAAAGCGCGGATTGATGAAGTACCGGCCGGCCAGAACCACCTGCTCCTGCAGACCCTTGTGGCCGCCGTTGGTGATGAATGCCTCGGCGTCCTGATACATGTTGTGGCCCGCGACTTCTTTGCCCGCGATCTCACCCGTCGCCAACGGCTTGCCGTCTTTCGTGGTGACCACGCCAACCATGTTGTCGGGGATTTCAAGTACGTCAGCGGCGGCAACCTGGAACAGGCCGGTGTTGATGCGATAGGTGCCGGGAGGAATGATGGATATCTGCGGCCCTCTTTCACCGCCGCGGGTCAGGAATCCTCGCGCATCCTGAAACGAATTGCACTCCACGGTTCTTGCCAGCACGCGTCCGCCCGAAAGCGGATGGCCGTCCCGCGCTTCAACAATGCCGATATGGGTCTTGTCGATGGTGGTGAACGGCACCTTGCTCACGGCGAACTGCCATGCCCAGAGCCCAAAATGGATTCCTGGCGCAAGCGTATCGGCCTGCAGTCCGGCTTCGCCGTTCAAAGCTACGATTGCGCCGTCGGGCAGAGTGCGATTCTTGCCGAACAAGACCCACTTCTTGTTGACAATTCCGATCTCGTCTTTCGAAACGATCACGGTGCCGAAGAAGACGCGCAGAATTGCTTTATGCAAAAGCAGAATGAGGACGAGTAACAGTACCCATCCGTACTTTATTACTGGATCGACGGCTGATGAATCCATACTGTCTTTCTCCTTGCGTTCGTGCCTAAATCATTGTCGCGGCGTTTTTCAGAGGCGCCTCATCCGGTGCCGTTTGCTATCCCTCAAGGGCTAAAGCCCGACGTTTTTTGCGGGTCCTTTCGGCACGACTGAAGTCGTGCCCTGTTACAAAGCACTTGCGAATCCGGCCGATTTCGGGCGCCGACCAACCATAAGCTCTCTCTGGGGCGTCACGGCACGTAACCGGGGCCGCGGATCACCTTACCGGGCAGAGCGCCGGTCATTTTGCCGTCCTCGATCACCGGAACGCCATTGACCAGGACAAACTCCATGCCCTCTGAGAATTGGTTGGGGCTTTCAAACGTGGCCTTGTCGCGAATGGTTGCCGGGTCAAAGACCACTACATCGGCCCACATGCCCCGCTTCAAAACTCCGCGATCGGTGAGCCTCATGCGCTGGGCGGGCAGCGCCGTGAACTTGCGGATGGCATCGGGCAGCGTCAACTGATTCTCTTCCCTCACATACTTACGCAGAATGCGCGGAAATGTTCCGTAGGCGCGCGGATGAGGATGCTCCTGGCCAAGCAGCCCATCGGGCGAGGTACCTTGCGAATCGTTGTCGATGGATACCCAGGGCTGTTTGAGCGCGAGCAGCACATCCGGTTCATCCATGCCGAAGACGGCTACATCGGTGAATGCATTGTCTCTGATGAGGATGTCGCAGAGGGTGTCAATGGGGTCTTCCTTCCACAGCGCAGCCACTTCTGAAAGGCGTTTACCCTGCAATGGAACCAGTTCAGGATTCTGCACCACGGCAATCTGGATGGCTTCAGGGCCGGGAATCTCCTGCCATTCGTTATCCCAGTTCTCGCCTGCCGAATCCTTGCCGGGGGAGAGCATGTCTTTGCGGATGCGAGCGCGGGTGGCAGGGTCTTTGAGCCGGGCAATCAATTGCGCATCGCCGCCATCGTGCGCCCAGGGCGGCACAAAGGCGGAAAATGTGTTGAACCAGGCAGTGTAGGCGTAGGTGTTGGCGCTGATGTCGATGCCCGAGGCGCGGGCCTGCTCAATGCGCGCCACAATCTGCGGCATGCGGCCCCAGTTAGCCTTGCCGGCGGCCTTCAGATGCCAGATCTCGACCGGAATGTGAGCTTCGCGGCCAATCTGAGCCGCCTCGTCGATCGATTCGAGAACCGCGTCGCCCTCGCTGCGCATGTGGGTGGCGTAAATGCCTCCGAACTTGCCTGCTTCGCCGGCCAGCGCAATTAACTCTGGAGTCTTGGCATACGGCGCGGGTGCGTATTGCAGGGCTGTCGAGAGGCCGACAGCGCCATCGCGCATGGCTTCGCGGACCAGAACTTTCATCTGATCGAGTTGCGCGGGGGTGGGCTGCACGTCGGCGTCGCCAAGCACCATGCGCCGGACTGTGGTTGCGCCCACATAGCTGGCCAGGTTGATGCCCATGCCCTGCTTTTCAATGCGGGCAAAATACTGGCCAAGGGTGCGCCAATCGGGCGTCAGATGGTAATGCTCATAGCCGGCGCGGTCAGCGGCCAGCATGGCGTCGTTCAGCGGGGCTGCCGAGTTGCCTTCGCCTGTGATCTCGGTGGTAATGCCCTGGAAGATCTTTGACGGCAAACGTGGATCGACCAGAATCGTCTGCTCCGACTGGCCGAGCATGTCAATAAATCCCGGCGCTACAACCTTGCGCTGAGCGTCGATGGTGCGCTTCCGGGGCGCATCGGCCAGATTGCCGATAGCGGCTATGCGGCCCTGGCGGATGCCCAAGTCGCCGGAGTACCAGGGCGAACCGGTTCCATCCACGATGTGGCCATGAGCAATGACCAAGTCGAAAGGCTGCACGGGTACGCTGGACTGAGCCTCGGATTGGGAAAAAGTGGCTAAACCAAGCACGAATCCGAACAATAGAAAGACTTTCTTCGCCCTGCAATGCATTCAGCGGCCTCCGTAGCCGTCATTCTACTTGGAGAGGCACAGACCCAATGGGATGTTGCCGGCGGATTAAAACTGTTGCCAAAGTTGGCTACCGGCGGCCTTATGCAATTGCGGGAATTGGTCGATTTGCCCCCTCCCGCCTTAGAATAGCGATGAAGCAACGTTTTGGCGGACCAGGAAGGATTAGCATCCTATCAGTGGCCGCTAAAGGGGTCGTCGAAGGCAAGCCGGCAGGCGATCCGAACATTCAGATTTTTTAGGTCCACGGCAGTGGTCCCTGCCTTGCCAGCCCAGTCCCGTCAGGACAGAAAAGGAAGTCAATTGAGCGCTATGTGGAAACCCAATCAGCCAGGATCAATCAACCCCAATCCCTCCCCGGAGCCTCCCCGCCCAGCTCCGGCTCCGCCACCAACTTCTCTTGCATTCGAAGCCCCTAGCCGCACCCCGTCTCCGCCAGTAACCGGCGAGCAGGCCACCATCGGTAAAGGCCTTTTCATCAAGGGCGAGATCAACGGCTCCGAGTCGCTGTTTATCGATGGAAAAGTCGAAGGCAGCGTCAACCTTCCCGGCAACCGCGTGACGATCGGCCGGAACGGCCAGGTGGCTGCGAACATCACTGCACGCGAAATCGTCGTGCTCGGCAAGGTTCGCGGCAATGTCAACGCTACGGATCGCGTGGACATTCGCGCCGAAGGCTCACTGAGCGGCGACGTTGCGGCGGCCCGCATCAGCATTGAAGATGGCGCCTTCTTCAAGGGCGGCATCGACATCCGCAAGCCGGACGCCAAGCCCGCACCCGCGGCAGGCCCCGCGGCGGTAGTCACCGAGGCTGTCAGAACGGCGTAGCCGCAGGTCGATTCTGCGGCACGGACAAGCACAAGCGCTCCGCCACCGGCAGGAGCGCTCGTTGTGTCTTGAAGATCATTGCCTCGCCGAATCGATTCAGCAGTTGAGTCGGAGGCAGCACGCCGCAGGTTACCGGGAATTGACTCGGATATTAACTGGAACAACGGTGATGTTGCCTATAGCGGAACCAGAGTAGACGTATCCCGAAAGCACGTCCGCAAATTGGCTTTTTCTCTCCGGGGTCCCCGGCGACGGGTCTTTGTCGCTGGGGTGGAAGTAAAAGCCAACCTTGAGACATCTTCGAAGGCTACAGTTACTCTGGTTTCGCTTTAACTGAGCCCCAGGCGCTTCATCGCCACGCTGGGCAATGCTGACCCGGTTCGTTCGAGGACCCATTTGGCAATCACGGTCCACATTGCGCAGCCAACGACGAGCACACCGAGATCTGTCCAGCGCTTTGCGGAGGCAAGTTGGGTGTGCAGCAAATGGAATGGCAGGTCACCCGCTCCCCAAATAATCGTCCTGACCACTGCTCCGGCGGTTATCCCCGCAAGCAGGCAGCGGCGCATCTCCTTGTAGTCCAGACTTGCGAGAGACACCATGCGCCGCTGGTGCAGCAGCACGGCGATGGCCCCGGTTTGGATCGCTATTCCAATGTCCGAGGCGACCGCGAGCCCCATGGCCCCGTGCCAGTGGTAGAGCGCCGCATAAATCGGCCACGATACCAGCGTTACAGCCGTTCCTGCCACCATGGGAACGAACGTGTTTCCCGCGGCAAAGAAGGCGCGCGCGTAGATGGCTTGCGCAGACCAGAGAAACATGGAAATGGAAAACACGGCGAAGTAGGCGGCACACTCCCGCGCGTCGCCTGAAGAGAAACGGCGGCCAACAAAGAGCAGCTCCACCAACGGGACAGCCATCGCGACCATGCCTGAGGCCACCAGCAGCCCCAACGCAGTCACGCGCGAGACCGAATCCGCCACGCCGGTCGAGAATTCAAAGCGGCGCTGCTGGGACCACAGGCTGGCGAAGAATGGCATGCTGGCCGCGCCCGCTGCCTGCGCCAAGACTGCCATGGGCGCGGTGAAGATCTGCTTGGCATAGGCCATGAGCGCGACTGCGCCGCTAGTTGTCGAGGCAAAGTGAGAAATGATCCAGCTATCGGCGGTCACCAGTGAGACGCCTACCATGAGCGGAAGCGACAGGCGCACCCAATCGCGGAAACCTTCGTCGCGCCTGTCGAGAATCGGCCGGTAGCGCGTTCCGGAACGGCGGGCGAAGATCCAATTGAGCAAAAACGGCCCAAGAAAAGCTCCACCGAGCGTGCCGATGGCCAGAGAATCGACCCCGATTCGCTTGAAAAGCAACAGGCCACCCACGATGGTGCCGAGGCCATAGATGAGAGGCGCCACCGCCTGCACGCTGAATTGCTTGCGCACCAGCAGAACCGCGCCGAAAACTCCGCCGGCAAAGAAGAACAGCTGTGCTGGAAGCAGAATGCGTGTCAGCCGCACGCACAGCGCCGCTTTCTCTGCGTTGAAGCCGTCGAACCACCAGTGGATGTACCAGGGGGCAAAGATTTCCGCCAGCACAATGGCGCTTCCCAGCACCAGATACATTGTGGTCAGAATTACTGAGAGCGATCGTTCACCCTCTGCCTCACGTCCTGTTTCGCGGTAGCGAGTCAGGATGGTGACGAAGGTGATGGATGCTGCTCCGCCGACGAGAAAGTAGGAGATCATGTCCGGCAGCACAAATGCAGCGGTCAGCGCATCGGCTTCAGTGCCGCGTCCAAAGAGCCAGACGATGTACTGGACACGAACCAGCCCGATGATGCGCGACAAAAACGTGGAGACCATTAGCACAATGGTTGCCGAAAATGCGCTGTGCGTGTGTGACGGGCGCAGCAGTCCCAACCCGCGCGCCCAACGGGAAGGCGCAGGCGGAAGAGATGGAGTTGGGGGCGAACCGGCCACTGGAGTAGATTCTACCGGCGTGGGGCATTCGGGCACTGCGCAAATGGTCTCGGAGACTCCGGTTTGGCAACGGGTGTAAAATCGATCCGCAATTCCCCTCAAGACTATTTTGCCTGCTCAAAGGACGATTTGGAGGTTCGTTATGGGTAGAAGGGTTGTTCTGTTTTTCTGTTTGGCAACTTGCATCTGCTTTCTGGCAGTGGCGCAGGACAATACAAAGCCGGGCGCGGTTCAATCAACAAAGGCTGGCAGCGCCGATTCGGAACAGCTCGGATGTTCGAGTGGCCAAGGATACGCCGTTCAACCGGGCAAACCAACCTCGGCCATCACGCCAATCTTCAGCGAGCTCGTAATGTCCCCTTGTCCGGACGGATTCCATCCGGCCTACCAAAACACAAATGGCGGTCACTACACACTTGAGATGGTGTTGAAAGGCGAAACGGTTGACCAATGGACGCAAATGGTGACCGTGACTGGCGTTCAGGGACACTCCACCGACCCCACCGTGACCGCGAGGACGCGTCTTGATCTGAAAGCAAATGTCTTCAGAAATGCCTGCCCGGATACCTTTGCCGCCAAACCGCTAGGCTCCACAAGCATCAGCGGCCACGATGCTTATGTCGCGTGGCTAAGCTGTGGGAACACGATTCACGGGGGAAGCGCCCATAGCGAATCGGACCTTGTAGTTTCGATCAAAGGTGCGGAGGATTGCTACACGATTCAATGGGCTGAGAGCGGCCCGGCTTCAAGCCAGCCGCTCACCTTCGATTGGGCAAAGTGGGGAGACCGATTGGAAAAGATGAATCCGATGAAGGTTTGCCCCAGGGTGCCTGGAGAATCGGCGCCTTTCCCCAGCTGCCTTAAACAGAAGCCGGTCACGTCCATCCCAGCGGTCACGCCGGTTTTCAGCGAGCTGGTACGGTTTACGCCCCCGGAAGGATTTGCAGTTGCACTGGAAGACGCGCGAGACACCCACTACACGCGGGAGATGGTGCCGGAGGGCGAAACGTCAGAGATATGGACGCAAATGGTCACTCTGAAGGCCGAAAAGGGGCTTTCCGCCGACCCGAAATCGACCCCGCAGCCCTATCTTGAAAAGTTCGCGGGCAACTTCAGAGGTGTGTGCCCCGATACTTTCGCAGCCAAGGGGATTGGGCCGACCACCGTCAGCGGCCACGATGCCCATGTAGCATGGCTGAGCTGTGGGACCCTCGAGTCCGGATCAAACGCACATAGCGACTCTTTCCTCATTGTTGCGATCAAGGGTACGAATGATTTCTATAGGATTCGGTGGACTGAGCGAGGTCCAGCGTCTAGCCAGCCGATCGTCTACGACGAGGTAAAGTGGGGAGACAGATTGAAGAAGCTGAATCCGATCAGGATTTGTGCCAAGGTACCTGGAGAAGCCGCACCTTATCCAAGCTGCGCTGACCAGAAATAGTTTGTCGTGACGGCACTTTTCACGTGCGAAGGAAGGCCTGCGCGCAATCGAATGGGTCGAGCACACAGCATATCCGGCCCGGGGGGGCATTGCATGCAGCGAAGTCTTGGATTGGCAGTCGTGTTCAGCGCTGTGGCCGGCGGAAGCGCATTGGGCCAAACGATTCATGGGCGGGAGGGTATTACGTTGCCGGCGCCTCCGGCTGTGGAAGCAATTCCCGTTTCCGACGACTATTTCGGGACCAAGATCCCTGACAGCTATCGTTGGCTTGAAGACGCCAAGAGCCCTGAGACGCGCGCTTTTATCGATGCGCAAAACTCTTACACGGCGCGGTATCTGAAGCAGGCGCGCATCCGTCCCCAGGCAGTGGACGATCTGGACGCGCTGGAAAACGTCTCGGTGACGGAGGCGCCGATGGAGCGCGGAGACAGTTACTTCTTCCGCAGGCGGCTGGCCGGCGAGCAGCAGTTTTCGATCTATGTGCGGCACGGCTGGACGGGCAAGGACGAGCGCCTGATCGATCCGGCCAAGCTCTCCCGCGATCCGAATACCTCGGTCGATGTGGAGGATGTCTCCCGCGACGGGGCAACGCTCGGGTATTCATTGAAGCAAGGCGGAGCGGACGAGAGTGCGGTGCGCTTGTTGAATGTGAAAATGGCCAAGGCGCTCGAAGACGAGTTGCCCACGGCTCGCTACTTCGGCATCAGCTTCGCGCCCGACGGATCAAGTCTCTATTACGCGCGCAACGACAAGAATGGAACTCTGCTCTATCAGCACGTGTTGGGGACGCGCAATTCCGCGGATAAACTGGTGTTTGGGAACGAGTTTCGAGGCGAGCCGCTGGGAGCCGACGATCTCTTCTCAGGCGTTGTGACGGACGACGGCCGCTACCTGGTGGTCGATATTGAGCGCGGTGTGCCGCCAAAGCGCGAGGATATCGTCTTCCGGGACCTCACCAAGCCTAATTCTCCGTTTGAAGTGCTGATCTGGGGTCTTGATTCGCGATTTGAAACGAAGTATGCCAAAGGCGCGTGGTATGTGAAGACAGACTACAAATCGCCCAAAGGCAGGATACTGAAGGCCGACCCCGGCGTCATGCCCGAAGCGTGGACAACGATCGTGCCTGAAGGCCCTGACGTGATTAATGAATGGTCGATCGTGGGCGGAAAGATCTACGTGAACCGCCTCAAGGACGTTAAGACCGAGACCTCGGTTTACACGCTGGATGGGAAGCCGGCAGGCAAAATCGATTATGGGGAGATTGGCTCCGGCTCCGCGGTCCTTGGCCGCACAACGGATCGCTACGGCTACTTCAGATTTGAGTCGTTGATCAAGCCGTGGACCATCTACAGGCTGGACACCGTAACCGGCAAATTCGAGGTCTTTTCCAAGCCGAAGATTCCCTTTGACTCCAGCGAATACGAGCTCAAGCAGGTGTTTTTCAAGTCCAAAGACGGTACCCAGGTGCCGATGTTCATCGCCGGCAGGAAGGGGTTGAAGATGGACGGCAGCGAGCGCCTGCTCATGACCGGATATGGCGGCTTCGACCTGAGCGAGACCCCCGATTGGAACCCTCGCTGGGGCTGGTGGCTGCAGCAAGGCGGATGGCTGGCCGTACCCAACCTGCGCGGCGGCGGCGAGTATGGCGAAACCTGGCATGAGCAGGGCATGTTTGAGAAGAAGCAAAACGTCTTCGACGACTGGTTTGCGGCGGCCGAGTACCTGATCGCCAACAAATACACCTCGCCGGAACACTTCGCCATTTCGGGCCGCTCCAACGGCGGACTGCTGATGGGCGCTTCCATCACCCAGCGGCCCGAGCTCTTCTCGGCGGTCTGGTGCGGGTACCCGCTACTGGACATGCTGCGCTACCAGAAGTTCAAAGTGGGCTCCTATTGGACGACCGAATACGGCTCCGCCGACAACGAGAAGCAGTTGTTCTACCTTCGTAGGTATTCGCCCTATCATAACGTCAAGCCGGGAACTGCTTATCCGGCGGTGATGTTCTTTACCGGCGACAGCGACACGCGCGTGGACCCCCTTCATGCGCGCAAAATGACGGCCCTGGTGCAATCGGCGTCGACCAGCGGCCGGCCCATCCTGCTGCATTACAGCGTGCAGGGAGGCCACTCGGCGGGAGTCAGCGTGGATCAGGAAGTTCAGGACGCCGCAGACCAGCTCACGTTCCTGTGGACGGAAACGGGACAGGCAAGCGCGCGCGCGGGTCATCAATAGGCTCTGGTGCCCCGACCGTGTGGGGCCGTCGTCTCCCAGGTCTCAAACTCGAGACCTGGGGCACCCAGCATCAATAGGCTGCAGCGCTGCGGAATAGGTAACCAATCGAACAGCGCTGACGTAACCTCGTGCCCTTGGTAATCCCTTCCGATAAGTGATATGCGAGACATGACTGGTGCGCCACCATGTGCGATCTCACTGGAAATTGCCTCATACGCGAACTTGCAAGGCCGCAGCGGGGCCGCATCAAGCTCAATTTCGCAGCCGGATAGCAAGCGGAGGACTGACCGCGTCCGGCTGGAGCCAAACCGGCATGACCATCGCCGGGCCGGAGTAATCATGCTGAATGCAGCATTGCAGACTGACAGGATCGAACCTGAGAAGGAAGTGGCGAGGCTGGCTGCTTTGGCTGCAACCGGGATTCTGGACACCGAGCCTGAAGCCAGTTACGACGCGATCACTCGATTAAGTGTCGAGTATTTTCAGGCGCACACGGTGCTTCTCGGATTCGCCGACGATAGTCGCGTCTGGATTAAGTCGCACTCTGGCCAGGCGGTTCGTGAATACCCGCGCCAGAATTCAATCTTCAATATGGTGTTGGCGGAAGACGGCCCAGTGATGATTTCAGACATCGCCAGTCACCCCGAAATTGAGGGGGCGCTGATGTTGCTGAGTCTAATCGATGTAACCTTTTTTGCGAGCGTTCCTGTGCGTTCATTCGAAGACCAGATTCTGGGCGCATTGACCGTGTTTTGCAGCAAACCTCGCCTGAGCATGGACCCAAGCGAACTGCGCATGTTGGAGAGCCTTGCCGACATGGTGGCCAGCCAACTGGAACTGCGCCGGTTACGCAATGCGCATGCCACGCAACGTGGGCGTCGGCCTCGCGCGTCGAGCGCCGTCGCGAACTGCCCGCAGGATTGGCCCCTCCCTCAGGACCTGCGAAATGGGCTCGATCGACGCCAGTTTGTGCTCTACTACCAACCAGAGATTGAGCTCACTACCCGCAAGATTGTTGGCCTGGAGGCGCTGATCCGCTGGGAGCACCCCGAACGGGGCCTGATTCCCCCCATGGATTTCATCCCGCTGGCCGAAGAGTGCGGGCTGATTCTCCCCATCGGCGACTGGGGCCTCTCCGAGGCCTGCACCCAGATTCAGACCTGGTGCAGGGAGGATCCAGGCCACAACTCCCTGCGTGTCCTTGTGAACCTTTCTGCCCGCCAGTTTTCGCGCCACGGGTTGGCCGACCACGTCAAAGCTCTGATGAACAAATTCGGCATCTCAAGCCGGCAACTCGGCCTGGAGATGACTGAGTCCAGCTTGATTCCCAATGTGCGCATCGCCCTGGAGGTGCTGGAAAGCCTCCGCCGCCTCGGCGTCTCCCTGCTTATGGACGACTTCGGCACCGGCTACAGCTCGCTCAATCACCTGCATTCATTTCCCTTCGACGTGCTCAAAATCGATCGCTCCTTCGTGAACCGGTTGACTGACGGGGACCAGCCGCTGCAGATTGTGCGGACGATCATTGAGCTGGCCAGAGTGCTGGGGATGGATGTGGTGGCTGAAGGCATAGAGACTTGCGAACAGTACCACCTGTTGCGGCAATTAGAGCATCTCTCCCGAAGGTATATAGTATAGGTGGCGATTCTTCGCGCACATGCTATGGCGCGACCATATTCGGATGATTTGCGACGGAAGTTGCTTGAGGCCTTCGACCAGGGCAACGGG